>Ga0326727_10008241_pt1 | contig 26654 bp, 25 predicted proteins | sample MB2enrmetagenome_FD_207643 | JGI IMG/M metagenome (GOLD analysis project Ga0326727, IMG submission 207643) | Lab enriched peat soil microbial communities from McLean, Ithaca, NY, United States - MB29MY | ecosystem: Environmental > Terrestrial > Soil > Wetlands > Peat | place: USA: New York...
GATCTCGCCTTCGGCACGCGCAGCGACGTGATCGCGATCGACGAACCGGGTGCGGGCGAACGCGCCTACCCGCGCAACGTCGTCGCGCGTCTCGTGCAAGACGACCGCGACTCGTACCGCGCCGCGGCCGCGTTCGCCAACGCGTCGGAAGCTTCACTAGTCAACATCCAGCACGAGTACGGACTCTTCGGCGGACCCGACGGCGTTTGGTTTCTCGACTTCCTCGAGGAGTTGGAGAAGCCGTCGATCGTCTCTCTGCACACCGTGTTGCCCGACCCGACCGAGTCGCACCGTTCCGTCACGCGCCGCATTTGCGAGCGCGCCGACGCGGTCGTCGTCCTCTCGCAAACCGGTAAGGACATCCTCGCCGACGCTTACGGCGTCGACCCCGAGAAGATCCACGTGATCCACCACGGCGTGCCCGACGTGCCGCTGCGGCCGACGATTGCCGCCAAGATGGATCACGGTTTCGGCGATCGCATGGTCGTCTCGACGTTCGGTTTGATCAGCCGCGGCAAGGGTCTCGAGTACGCGATCGAAGCGATGCGCTCCGTCGTCGCGCGTCATCCCGAGGCGCTCTACCTGATCCTCGGGCAGACGCACCCCGGCGTGCGCCGTCACGAAGGCGAATCGTATCGCGACTCGCTCAACGCGCTCGTCGCGCAGCACGGTCTGCAAAACAACGTGCGCCTCGTCGACAAGTACCTCGAGTTCGACGAGTTGATCTCGTACCTCACGGCCACCGACATCTACCTCACGCCGTATCTCAACCCGGTGCAGATCGTCAGCGGCACGCTGGCCTACGCGGTCGGTTGCGGTAAAGCGATCGTCTCGACGCCGTATCTGTACGCCAAGGAACTCTTGGCCCACGGCCGCGGCTTCCTGGCCGACTTCCGCGACGCGGATTCGCTGGCGGCGCGCATCAACGCACTGCTCGACGATCCGTGGCTGCGCCGCGCGACCGAACGCCGCGCCTACCGCTTCGGCCGCCAGATGATCTGGCCGCACGTCGCGCACGAATACGGCGCGCTCTGCGAAGCGGTCGCACCGGCGCCGCGTCGCGCCCTCCCCGCACTCTTCGTGCCGGCGTAACGCCTATGTGGCAACATCCTTCGCTCGACCACCTGATCGCGCTCAGCGACGACACGGGCATCGTCCAGCACGCCGTGCTCGACGTGCCCAATCGTTCGACCGGCTACTGCACCGACGACGTCGCCCGCGCGTTCATCGTCGCCTGCCTGGCCTCGTCGCACGAACGGCTCCGAACCGACGCGCTGCGGCTGGCGCGCATCTATCTGTCCTTTCTCCACGACGCGCAACTGCCCGACGGGCGCTTCCACAACTTCATGAGCTTCGACCGCAAGTGGCTCGACGAGGCCGGTTCGGAAGACTCGATAGGCCGCGCGATCTGGGCCCTGGGCGTCGGCGTCCGCTGCGCCCCCAAGGCTTCCTGGCGCTCGCTCTGCGACGAGATGGTGATGCGGGCCGCGCCCCGCGCGCTCGACTTCACCTTCCTGCGGGCCCGCGCGTACGCGGCCCTGGGCCTCACCCAGGTCTACGACGCCACCGGCCGCACCCGCACCGACCTGGCCGCCATCCTGCGCCAACTCGGCGACGCGCTGATGACGGCCCACGCCTCGGCGAGCTGCGCCGGCTGGGATTGGTTCGAGGACGTCATGACCTACGACAACGCCCGGCTGCCGGAGGCGTGTCTGCGGATTGGTATAGTGCTAGACGACCGCCGTCTCATCGACCTGGGACTTCAGACCCTCCGCTTCTACGAGTCGGTCTCGGTCGAGGACCGGACCTTCGTGCCGATCGGCAACATGGGCTGGCACGAACGGGGCGGCCGCCGCGCTCGCTACGGCCAGCAACCCCTCGAAGCGGCCGCCATGGTCGACGCGGCGCTGGTGGCGCAGGCCGCCACCGGCGAGATCCGCTACCGCCGCCTGGCAGAGACGGCGCTGGAATGGTTCTACGGCCGCAACTCGCGCGACGCGGTCATGGCCAGCGGCGGCGGCTGTTTCGACGGGCTCGAAGAGCTGGGCGTCAACCGCAACATGGGCGCGGAATCGACCCTCGCTTATCTCGCCGGAGCCCTCGTTATGGCCCAACCGGCCACAGAGGTTTTACGCATCGCACGTTGACGTTTCGCCGCGCCGAGGCGCAAAGGCCCCGGACGGCGAATACATTTGGGTGATGATCGCAGAAACCGACGTACTCAGTGCGGTCCAGCGGGATGCAGTCCAGCATACCGACGGACCGGTCCTCATCTTCGCAGGCGCAGGCAGCGGTAAGACTCGGGTACTGACCCACCGGATCGCCTACCTGCTCGGCGAGAAGAAGATATTCCCGGATCGCATCCTCGCGGTCACCTTCACCAACAAAGCCGCCTCAGAGATGAAGTCGCGCCTCGAGCGCCTCGTCGGCGAGCAGGCGCGCGACCTCTGGGTCGGCACCTTCCACTCGATCTGCGTGCGCATGCTGCGCCGCGACGGCGCCAAGATCGGCATCGCGCGCAACTTCGCGATCATGGACGACGCCGACCAGCGCTCGATCGTGCGCGACGTGCTGCACGACCTCGACTTCGACGAGCGCCAGATCACCCCGGGCGCCGCCCTCGACGAGATCTCCAAGGCCAAGAACCAATTGCTGACGCCGGCCGAGTACGAGTCGCGCGCCACCTCGTTCATGGCCGAGCGCATCGCCAAGGTCTACCACGAGTACGACCGGCGCCTGCGCGAGAGCAACGGCCTCGACTTCGACGACCTGATCGGCCAAACGATCCGGCTGCTCGAAACCGACGGCGACGTCCGCACGCGCTACCAGAACAAGTTCCGTTACATCCTGGTCGACGAATACCAGGACGTGAACTTCGCGCAGTACCGGCTCTGCGCGATCCTCGCCGCCGAGCACGGCAACCTGACCGTCGTCGGCGACGACGACCAGTCGATCTACTCGTGGCGCGGCAGCGACTACAAAAACATCCTGCGCTTCGAGGAAGACTTCCCCGGCGCGAAGATCTTCAAGCTCGAAGAAAACTACCGCAGCACGCAGACGATCCTCAACGTCGCCAACGAGCTGGTCGCCAACAACACGACGCGTTCGGAGAAGAAGCTCTTCACCAACCGCGCCGAGGGCGAGACCGTCACCGTCTACGGCGCCGAGACCGAGCGCGCCGAAGCGCGCTACGCGATCGAGAAGATCAAGGAGCACGTGCGCGAGGGCGCGGCCTATCGCGACTTCATCGTGCTCTACCGCACCAACGCGCAGTCGCGCGTCTTCGAAGAAGGCTTCCTCAGCGAAGGCATTCCCTATCGCGTCGTCGGCGGCACCGGCTTCTACGCGCGCACCGAGATCAAGGACATGATGGCGTATCTGCGCTACATCGTGAACCCTTCGGACGCGGTCGCGTTCCGGCGCATCGTCAACGTGCCGCGCCGCAGCATCGGCCAGCAGACCATCGCGAGCCTCGTCGACGCCGCGGCCGCCGCGGGCGTCTCGGTCGGTCAAGCGATCTTCGACAAGGAACTGCTGCGCCGCGCGGTGCCCAAGAAACAGAAGGAACTCGAGCGCTTCGCCGACCTGATCGAGCACCTCAGCTCGCGCGCCGGCTCGCTTTCGGTGTCCGACCTGCTGGTCGCGGTCATGGAAGAGTCCGGCTACGTCCGCGAACTCCAAGCCGAGGACACGACCGAGTCGCGTACCCGGATGGAGAACCTGCAAGAGCTGATCGGCGTGGCCCGCGAGTTCGAGGCGCAAGCCGCCGAGAACGGCGGATCGCTCGACGATTTCCTGGCCAACATCGCGCTGGTCAGCGACCTCGACACGCTCGATCCCGACGCGTCGTTCGTCACGCTGATGACGATGCACTCGGCCAAGGGTCTCGAGTTCCCGATCGTCTTCCTCACCGGATTCGAAGATGGCGTCTTCCCGGGCAACCGGGCCCTGACCGACATGAACGAACTCGAGGAAGAGCGGCGTCTGGCGTACGTGGGCGTGACCCGCGCGATGGATCGCCTCTACCTGTCGTACGCGATGCGCCGCACGCTCTACGGCAACACGTTCGCGCATCCGAAGTCGCGCTTCTTGGACGAGATGCCCAGCGTCGAGACCGTCGGCGCGGTGCTCTCGATGCCCCGTCCCTCGGGCGGGCGCTGGCGCGAGGTGTCGATCCACGAGACCGCCGGCAACGGCGTCAACCTCGGTCTGGAAGTGGGCGACAGAGTACGCCACCCGAAGTGGGGCGAAGGCCTGGTCAAGGCGGTAACCGGCGCCGGCGGCGACGGTCTGCTGACGATCAATTTCCCCAACGTCGGCGAGAAGATGGTGATGCTCAAATACGCCCCCTTGGAGAAGGTGTAGGTCCCAAACGCCGCTCCGTGTGATCGTGGCCGGCGCCCTGGGAAGAATGGGGCGCGCGGCCTGTCATGCGCTCGCGGAGGCGAGCGACCTCGAACTCGCCGGCGGTCTCGAACGCGACCACGACGGCGAGTCGCTGGCGCACGTCTTGGGCCTACCCGGCGACGCGGGGCGCATCTACACCGACGCGGGCACGGCCTACGATGCCGTCAAGCCCGACGTCGTCGTCGACTTCAGCCTCTATCCCGCTACGCTCGGCATCGTGGAAGCGGCGGTCATTCGCGGCGTGTCGCCGGTCATCGGCGCGACGGGTCGCAGCGCGTCCGACGAAGCGACGCTGGCGCACCTCTGCGCGCAGAGCGGCGTGCCCGGCGCGCTCGTGCCCAACTTCGCGCTCGGCGCCGTGTTGATGATGCGCTTCGCCGCGGAGGCGGCGCGCTATTTCCCCACCGCGGAGATCGTCGAACTGCATCACGACGCCAAGATCGACGCGCCCAGCGGCACGGCCAAGCTGACCGCGCGCCGTATGGAAGAAGCCTCGGGCCGCAGCGTTCCCATCCATAGCGTGCGGCTGCGCGGGCTCGTCGCACATCAAGAAGTGTTGCTCGGCGGGGAGGGCGAGACGCTCTCGATCCGCCACGACTCGCTCTCGCGCGATTCGTTCATGCGCGGCGTGCTGCTGGCGGTGCGCGCGGTCCGCGCGCAAAAAGGTCTGGTCGTGGGACTCGAGGCGCTGATGGACGCGCCGGTGCCGGCATGAAGCTGGCGGTGGTCGGCGCGACCGGCGTGGTCGGCGAAACGATCTTGCGCGTGCTCGAAGAGCGCGGCGTTCCGATCGCGCAACTCGACGCCTACGCGTCGCGCGCGCGCGACGAAGCGCTACGCTTCCACGGCGCGCCGCTTTCGGTGCATGCCGCGTCTCCCGCCGCGCTGGCGGCGGGACGGTACGACGCGGTCTTCTTTGCGTCGAGCGACGACGCGAGCGCCGAGCTCGCCCCCGCCGCGCTGGCTTCGGGCGCGGTGGTCATCGATAACAGTTCGACCTATCGTCTCGACGCCGGCGTGCCGTTGATCGTCCCCGAAGTGAACCCCGCCGCCGCCTCCGACGCCGACGCGCTCTTTCCGGTGGCCAACTGCTCGGTGATCGTGCTGGTCGTCGCGCTGGCGCCGGTGCTTCGCGTCGCCGGGTTGCGCGCGGTCCGCGTCGCCACCTATCAGGCCGTCAGCGGTGCCGGTCGCGCCGGTCTCGACGCGCTGGCCGCCGAGGAACGTGCGCTCGCGAACGGCGACGACGCGCGCGCGCCGGGCTCGCCCTTCGTCGCGCCCATCGCGCACAACGTCGTGCCGCAAGTCGGCAGCCTCGACGAACTCGGCGAGAGCGGCGAAGAGAAGAAGATCGTGGCCGAGACGCGCAAGATTCTCGAGTCGCCCGAACTGCACGTCGCGGCCACTACCGTGCGCGTGCCGGTGCGGCGCGCGCACAGCGAGGCCGTGTTCTTCAAGACCGCGCGCGACACCGACGTCGCCGAACTGGGCGCGGCGCTGGCCGCGGCGCCGGGCGTCGTCTTTCATCCGCACGGCGTCGTGACGCCGCGCGAGGTGGAGGGTCAAGACCTCGTGCACGTCGCGCGCCTGCGCGCCGAGGACGGCTCGCGCCGTCACTTCCAAATGTGGGTCGTCGGCGATCAACTGCGCAAGGGTGCGGCCACCAACGGCATCCAAATTCTCGAGATGCTGCACGCGCGCGGACGGTTCACTGCGAGCGAAGCGGCGCTGGGCGCGACCCCGGCATGAGCGAGGCGCGCTCGCGGCTGCCCAAAACCATCGTGCAGAAATTCGGGGGCAGTTCGCTCTCGTCGCCCGAACTGCGCGAGATCGCGGCCTCGCGCGTGCTCGAAGCGCGCCAGCGCGGCGCGGCTCCGGTCGTCGTCTGCTCGGCGCTCGGCCGCGCGCCGGAACCGTACGCGACCGACTCGTTATTGGGCCTGCTCGGCCCCAGCCGCAACGGTCCGAACCGCGACCTGCTGCTGTCGTGCGGCGAAGCGATCGCGTGCGCGGTCTTCGCCGAACTGCTCACGTCTTGGGGCGCCGACGCGCAGGCCATGACCGGCGCGCAAGCCGGCATCGTCACCAGCGGCGACTTCGGCGACGCCAAGATCTTGCGCGTCGATCCGGCCAACCTCGTGGCGGTCCTCGAACGCGGCGCGATCCCCGTCGTTGCCGGCTTTCAAGGCGTGAGCGAATCCGGCGCGATCACCACGCTCGGGCGCGGCGGCAGCGACCTGACCGCGATCGCGCTGGGCGAAGCGCTCGGCTCGGAAGCGGTCGAAATCTTCACCGACGTCAGCGGCGTAATGACCGGCGACCCGCGGCGCATCGTCGGCGCGCACACGATCGACCGCGTCTCGTACGGCGAGATGGTCGAACTCGCCGCCGACGGCGCCAAGGTGGTGCACGCCAAAGCCGCCGAGCACGCGCGCTTGACCAACACGCCCTATTTGGTCAAGGGCTTGCGTTCCAACTTCGGTACGGCCATCGACGAAGGCCACGCGCCCGACAAACTCCATCCGGTCAGCGGCATCACCGCATTGACCGACGCGACCTTCTTTCGCATCATTCAGGGCGACATCGACGAACCGGCCGAACGCGCGCGGCTCGAGCGCGAACTCTTCCGCCGGCTGGCCGAACGCGGCGTCTCGGTCGACATGATCAACGTCAACAACGCGGGCGTCTTTTTCATCACCGACAGCGATCAGGTCGACACGGTGCGCGCCGAACTCGGCGACTTGAACCTGGCGGTGCGGGTCCGCGCGCATTGCGCCAAGCTCTCGATCGTGGGCGCGGGCATGCGCGGCACGCCCGGCGTCATGTACCGCGTGGTCGCCGCGCTGATCGACGCGGGCGTCGAGATCATTCACTCGACCGACTCGAACATCACGATCTCGGTGCTGGTGCCGGAGGAAGACGCCGTGCGCGCCGAACAGGCGATTCACGACTCGTTCCGGCTCGGACGACGCCGGGACGCGACGCTGCCGGAGATGTCGGCGGGAGGAACGCGATGAGTGCGATGCGCGCGCCCAAGCTCGGGGCGCTGATGACCGCGATGGTCACGCCGTTCGACGGCGACGGCGCGGTCGATCTGCGCGAAGCGGGGCGCCTGGCCTCGTGGCTGGTGGAGCAGGGCAATCAAGGCTTGATCGTGGCGGGCACCACCGGCGAATCGCCGGTGCTCTCCGACGACGAAAAGCTCGCGCTGTTCCGCGCGGTCAAGGACGCGGTCGGCGACCGCGCGGCCGTGGTGGCCGGCACGGGCGGCAACGACACCAAACATTCCGTCGAACTGACCGAACGCGCGAACGAGACCGGCGTCGACGGCATCCTCGCGGTCGTGCCCTATTACAATAAGCCGCCGCAGGACGGCATGCTGCGCCACTTCGGCGCCATCGCCAAGGCGACGCATCTGCCGGTCATCGTGTACAACATCCCGGGCCGCACCGGCGCCAACATGCTGCCCGCGACGTTGCTCGAACTCGCCGACCGGCACGCCAACATCGCGGGCGTCAAAGAATCCAGCGGCGACTTCGCGCAGTTCTCGGCGATCCTGCGCGACCGGCCCGCGGGCTTCGCCTTCTGGAGCGGCGACGATCACCTCTACCTGCCCTCGCTCGCGCTCGGCGGCGACGGTCTGATCAGCGTGGCGGCGCACCTCTGCGCGCGCGAGTACCGGGCGATGCGCGACGCATTCGACGCGGGCCGCGTGGCCGAGGCAGCGGAGATCCACCGGAGCCTCTCGGCGCTGTCCGCAACCCTGTTTGCGACGACGAGCCCGATCCCGGTGAAGTGGGCGATGAACGAGATCGGCTTTAGTTGCGGCGAATGCCGCTCGCCCATGGGCTCGATGCCGCCCGCTCTGGCCGCGACGCTCGGCCGGATGCTCGAACCGTACCGCGAACGCGCCGCCTCGGCGTTGGCCGCCCGCTGAGGTGAGGTGGTGAACGGCACGACGGTCCTGGGTTGCCGCGTCGACGCGGCCGGGGTCGACGAAGCCGTGCGCCGCATCGTCGAATTGGCCCGGGGCAGCGAGCCCGCTTCGGTCGTCACCCTGGGTACCGAGATGGTGGTCCGCGCCCGGCGCGACGCTCGCTTTCGGGCGGTCCTCAACGCCAGCGCGCTCTCGCTCTGCGACACCGTCGGCGTCATGTACGTCGCTCGCGCGCAGGGCCTGCGCCTGCCCGGACGGGTGACCGGCATCGACCTGCTCGACCCCCTCTGCGCCGCACTGGCGCGGGAAGGGTTGGGAATCTACCTTCTGGGCGCCAAGGGCGACACTGCGGCGCGAGCCGGCGCGGCGCTCGCGGGTCGGCATCCGGGGCTGCGAATCTGCGGCGCGCGGGATGGGTATTTCGGCCCCGCCGACGACGCGTCGGTGGCCGCCGCAATCGGCGCGAGCGGCGCGGCCGTCCTTTTGGTGGGACTCGGATCACCGCGCCAGGAGTTGTGGATTGCGGATCATCTGGTCCAAGCCGGGGCGAAGGTCGGGATCGGCGTCGGGGGTTCGTTCGATGTCCTCGCGGGCAACGTGGAACGTGCACCCGAAGTGTGGAGACGCTTGAACGTGGAGTGGTTGTACCGGTTGGTTAGGGAACCGTGGCGCTGGCGCAGACAGTTGGCGCTGCCGGCGTTCGTCTGGTTTGCGATCTGCGAGCGGCTCGGTGCGAGCCGGCGAGGCTCGACCGCGTGAAGGCCATGATCTTAGCCGGCGGGCTGAGCACCCGGCTCTACCCGTTGACCAAACGCGTCCCCAAGCCGCTCGTTCCGGTGGCCGGCGAACCCAACGCGGTGCACGTCATCCGCTACCTGCACTCCTTTGGGGTGCACGACATCGCAATCAACGTGCACTACCTGGCCGACCAGATCGAGGCCAAGCTCGGCGACGGGTCGGCCTACGGCGTGCGCCTGCACTACCTCCGGGAGCCCGAACTGCTGGGCAGCGCCGGCGCGGTCAAGCAGATGGAAGCGTTCCTCGACGACACGTTCGCGGTCATCGGCTGCGACGATCTGACCGATCTGCGCCTCGACGCGCTGGTCGCCTTCCACCGCCGTCGCGAGGCCTTGGCCACGATCGCGCTGGCGACCGCCGAGGACGTCTCGCAATACGGCGTGGTCGTCGTCGACGGCGAGGGCCGGATCGTCGAATTTCAGGAGAAGCCCGCGCGCGGCACCGAGCGCTCGAAGCTGGTCAACACCGGCGTCTACGTCTTCGAACCGGCCATCCTCGGGCGGATTCCGGCGGGCGCGTTCTACGACTTCGGCCGCAACGTCTTTCCGGAGTTGCAGCGCGAGGCGGCGCCGTTCTACGGCTTGGCCCTCAACCACGCCTATTGGTGCGACATCGGTACGCCCGCGGAGTACCGGCGCGCCACCCGCGACGTGCTCTCCGGGCGGGTGCGGCTGCTGGGCAGCGCGCGGGCGCGCGGCGTGCCCTCCGACGCAATCCTGGGCGACGACGTGCGCATCGAAGAAGACGTGCGCGTCGGCGCGCGCTGCCGCATCGGCGACCGGGTGCGCCTGGTCGGCCCGACCGTCATCGGCGACGACGTGGTGATCGGCAACGACGCGCTGATCGAGGGCTCGATCGTGTGGGACGGCGTGCGCATCGGCGCGCGCGCCCACTTGCGCGAGAGCATCGTGGGCAACGACTACGTCGTTCCCGGACAAGCCCGCTTGGTGGAAGCCATCGTCGCCGACGAACCGGAACCCGCCCCCGCGTAGGAAAATCCCACTTCGGTACCGCCACGTTAGAGGCTATATGGATCAACAGACACCGTACGTAGACGAAGCTCCGGTCACAGCGACCGGGGGATTTGCGAGCGCGGAGTTTGCCGAGAACCCCGAGCCTCGCTGCGCGTGCGTCCTCTTGCTCGACACCTCGGGCTCGATGAACGGGCCGCCGATCGCGCAACTGAACTTGGGCCTGCAGTCGTTCAAGGACGAACTGCTCTCGGACTCGCTCGCGTCCAAACGCGTCGAAATCGCCGTGGTCACCTTCGGCGAGAGCGCGCGCTTGGCCACCGACTTCACCGACGCGGCCAACTTCGAGCCGCCCACGCTGACCGCAGGCGGGCTCACCCCGATGGGCGCCGCGGTGTGGGACGCGCTCGGCCGGCTGGCCGCGCGCAAGGAAACCTACAAAGCCAACGGCGTGGCCTATTACCGCCCGTGGGTCTTCTTGATCACCGACGGCGAACCGACCGACGAGTACCAGAGCGCCGCGCAACAGGTGCGCGAGGGCGAGGCGCGCGGAGCGTTCTCGTTCTACGCGGTCGGCGTCATGGACGCCAACATGCAAAAGCTCGCCGAGATCGCGCCGCCCAACCGGCCGCCGGTCAAGCTCGACGGGCTGCGCTTCCGCGACCTCTTCGTCTGGCTCTCGAAATCGATGCGCACCGTGTCGCAGGCTTCGATCGGACAGAACGTCGCGCTGCAACCCCCGGGGTGGATCTCGACGCAAGCCTGATGTGGCGATACGTTGACGGCTTCGCCGTGGGGACGTCACACCTCGAAACGCAGTCGCCCTGCCAAGATCGCTGCGCCTGTTCGGTCGTGTCCAGCGCCGACGGCGGCCAGGTGCTCGTCGCCGTCGTCTCCGACGGCGCGGGCAGCGCGCCGCGTTCCGAAGAGGGCGCGGCGCTGGTCTGCGAGCGGCTCGCCACCGCAGCCGGCGAAGCGGTTCGTGCCTCGAGCGATCTCGACGCACTTTCCGACGAACTGGTACGCTCGTGGTTTCTCGACGTGCGCGAGACGTTGCGCGCGCGCGCCCGCGAAGCGGGAAACGACGTGCGCGACTACGCCGCGACCGCGCTGCTGGCCATCGCGAGCGACCATCAGGCGCTGTGCGCCCAACTCGGCGACGGCGGCATCGTCGTGCGCCGCGCGCAGGACGAACCGTTCGAACTCGCGGTGTGGCCCGGCGGCGGCGAGTACGCCAACGAGACGTTCTTCGTGACCGACGACGGCGCGCCCGAACGTATCGAACTGCGCCGCTACGACCGCGTCGTCGACGTGGTCGCCTTCTCCGACGGATTGCAGAACCTCGCGCTGGAATGGTCGTCGCGCAGCGCGTTCGGCCCGTTCTTCGGTCCGCTGGTGGCGACCGTGCGCGCGCGGGCCGACGCGAACGTGCGCGCCGAGTTGCTGGCCTATTTGAACTCCGAGGCGATAAACCGGCGCACCGACGACGACAAGTCGCTGGCCATCGCGTGCCGCATCGAGGCGGGCGCCGCATGAAACTGCGCGACTCGGGCGGCTCGCAACTGACCATCGCGCGCAAGATCGGCGAGGGCGGCGAGGGCGCGGTGTTCACCACCAACGAGCAGCGCGGTGTGGTCGCCAAACTCTACGCGCAGCCGCTCGACCGCGGCCAAATCGCCAAGCTCGAGACCATGGTTCGCGCCGGCGACCCGGCGTTGGCCGCGGTGGCCGCCTGGCCGCTGGCGCTGGTCTACGACGGCATTCGGCCCGTCGGATTCACGATGCCGCTGTTGGCCGGCCCGCATCCGCTGCACGACTTGGTCGGGCCGAAGCGGCGCCAAGCGCTCTTCCCCGACGCGCACTGGAATTTCTTGGTGCACGCCGCGGTGAATCTGGCGCGCGCCTTCGAAGTGCTGCACGCGCGCGACGTCGTGGTCGGCGACGTCAACTCCAACAACGTGGTGGTCTATCGCAACGCGATGACCCACTTGATCGATTGCGACAGTTTTCAGATTCGCGCCGCGGGGGCCGTCTATCGCTGCAAGGTGGGCGTCGCCGAATATCAGCCGCCCGAATTTCAAGGCAAGGATCTCTCGCGCTTCGACCGCTTGCCGCAGCACGATCTCTTCGGCCTCGCGGTGATGATCTTCCAACTGCTCTTCGTGGGCAAGCATCCGTTCGCGGGCGTGCTGCCGCCGACGATTCGCGCGACCGGCGCGATCGGCGACAACGTGGCGGCCCGGCGCTTCTTTTACGGGCCCGAGGCGCGCCGGCTCGGCCTCAAGCCGCCGCCGGGCAGCATCGGCCTGAGCGCGGTGACGCCCGCGGTGGCGCTGCTCTTCCGCCGCGCGTTCTTGGGCGAACCGGCGCAGCGTCCGAGCGCGGCCGAGTGGGTCGCCGCGCTGACCGAACTCAAGACGCAGACGGTGCCCTGCAAGGTCAACGCGGCGCACCGCTATCGCGTGGGCAGCAAGTGTCCGTGGTGTTCGCTCGAGACGCGCGGGCTGCACTATTTCTCGATGCCCACGCCGCTCGGACCGGGCGGCGGCCTCGACGACTCGGTCTGGCGGACGTGCACGGCCGCCGACGTCGAGCGCATGTGGGCCGAGATCGCCGCGGTCGCGGGGCCGGCGGCCCGGCCCGCGACGATTCCGCCCGCGCGGCCGCACCGCACCACGCCGCTCGGCCTGTGGACGCGCAAACGCGTCGTCGCCTTCGCGGCGGGCGCGGCCGTTTGCCTCGGCGGAGTCGTCGCTTTAGCCCTTACCGGATTCGCCCCGCTCGCCGCGCTGCTGCTCTTGGCCGGCACTCTGCTGGGATTGGCCGCGCGGCCCGACGCGCGTCAAGCTTTCGCGACCCGGCGCAAACGTCTCGAAGCTGCGCGCAAGGCCCACCATGCGGCGCAGAAGGAGTGGGCGCTGGCGGCGCGCGCGACGCTCTTCGTCGAGACGCGAGCGCGGCTGGCCAAAGCTCGCGCGGCGCTCAAAGATCAACGCCGCCGCTACGACGCCGAGGTCGCCGCGCTGCAGAAGAATCGCGACCGGGTGGAATTGCGCCACTTCCTCGAGAGCCACGTCATCGCGGTCAACCTGATTCCCGAGGTGGACAAACGCACCAAGGCGATGCTGCTCTCGTTCGGCATCGAGACCGCCAACGACGTCACGACCGAGTCGTTACGCGAGGTGCCGCACCTCACCAAGCTGCACCGCACCCGCCTCTACCTCTGGCGCGAGGCGCTCGAGCGCAGCTTCCGGCAGCAGCCGCACAAGGCGCCCGACGCCAAAGCCTTGCGCGATCTGAAGATTCGCCACGTGCGCGAGCGACTCAAACACCAAGCGGAGCTGGCCGGCGGCGCGGCCCTGCTGCGTCAGACCGCCCGCGACATCGAACTCAGGCGACCCACCCTCGAACGGCGCGCGCGCGAATCGGCCGAAGCCTACTATCAGGCTGAAGCCGACATGCGCATCACCCCGCTGCTCTACCGGACGCTGATTTTCTCGTAGACGCTTGCTTGCACCGAGGGCCTCTGCTACGATGTGAGCCCCCGGCCCTCACTTCGTGAGGACTCAAACGTGCGCAGTTTCTTGATTCGCGGTTCGTTCGGCGTTGCGGCCGCCGTTCTGAGCGCTTGTGCGTCGACCTCGAACTCGATGCCCGCCGGCTCCGGCGTTCCACTGACGCCCTTCGCTCATCGGCTCCAGGCCGGCATGACGAATTTGCCGACGCACGTCGTCGTGATCGTCTAGGAAAACCGTTCGGTCGACAATCTCTTTCAGCAACTGCCCGGCGCCGACACGCAGAACTACGGGCTCAACAAGAGCGGCAAGAAGATCGCCCTGACCCAAGAGCCGCTCGACTGGCCTGCGGATCCGTCGCACGCGCACTCGGCCTTCGTCACCGAGTTCGACGGCGGCAAACTCGACGGCTGGACGCAAGAGAAGTGTTCGCCGGGCTGCGGCGCGCACGGCGCCTACTCGTACGTCAATCCCTCCGACGTCGCGCAGTATTACGCGATGGCCGAACAGTACGCGTTCGCCGATCACAACCTGCAGCCGAACGAAGGCCCGAGCATGCCCGGGCACATCTATTTGATCGCCGCCGAGACCGGGCAGCCCGGCTCGACCTGGTATCTTTCGGAGAATCCCAAGCCGCCGAAGGCCAAGGATTCCAAGAACTGTCTGGCGCCGGCGGGCACGACCGATCTGCAGATCAACATGGCCACCGCGTATCCCGGCGTCGAAGGCAACCCGATCTATCCGTGCTTGACCACCACGCCGACGATCCTCGAAGAGATCGCGAGCGCCGGCCTCACTTGGCGCTATTACACGCCCAACATGGGCAATCTGTGGACCGCGCCGTGCAACATCCAGCGCTTCAACTGTCCCGACAACGCTAACGTGGTCACGCCCGAGACCTCGATCCTCACCGACGTCGCCAACGGCAGTCTGGCCAACGTCAGCTACGTGATCCCGAGCGCGCCCAACTCCGACCATCCGGTCAGCAAGGGCGGCGGCGGCGGCCCGGCGTGGGTCTCGTCGGTGGTCGACGCGATCGGCGAGTCGCAGTACTGGTCGAACACCGTCATCTTCGTGGTGTGGGACGATTGGGGCGGCTGGTTCGACCACTACGTCAACGGCAACAACCACCCGGCGGCCAATCCGACCGATCCCTACGAATACGGCTTCCGCGTGCCGCTGATCGCGATCGCACCGTACGCGCAGCCGGGCTACATCTCGCACACGCCGCGCGACTCGACCTCGATCCTGCACTTCATCGAAGACAACTTCGGGCTCCCGAGCCTCGGCTATCTCGACGCGCAGACCGACGACCTCTCCGAGTTGTTCAACTTCTCGCAGAGCGCCAATCCGTTCCAGCCGTTCGACATGGGACCGATGTCGCTGCAGCAGCGGCGGATGCTGCCGCCGAACCACGAGCCCGTCGACAGCGACTGAGTCGCCTCTACGAAAACGGCCGGCGCCCGCTAAAGTCGCCGGACGTGTCCGCCGACACAATTGTTACCGGCGGGGGCCCACAATATCTCTTGATGGACAGCTCCGCAGCTCGGACAACAAAGGTGCTCTTTCGAGAGCACCTTTGTTGCGTGATGGACCGGGCGTGGACGTCGCGCGGCTCTTGGAACGGCTCTTTCCCGCAGCGTGTTTGGCTTGCGGCGCCGGCGGCACGGCGTTGTGCGCCGCGTGCGTCGCGGCGGCGAGCTCGCCGCAGCGCTTCGTCGCGGGCGGCGTCGCCGGGTGCGCGTTGGGCGCGTACGACGCGACGCTGCGCCGAGCGGTGCTCGCGGTCAAGCGCGGCCGTCGCGACGTTGCGGTCGCGCTCGGACGCGCGCTCGGCGAGCGGCTCGGCGCCGGCTTACCGCGCGACGCGGTGCTCGTCCCGGTGCCCACCGCGCCCCGGCGGCGCGCGGCGCGCGGCTTCGATCAGGCAGCGCTGCTGGCGCGCGCCGCCGGAGACTGCGCGCGCTTGCCGGTGCTCTGCGCCTTGCGCGAAGTTGCGGGCGGCGCGCAGCAGGGCCGTTCGCGGGCCGGCCGGCTGGCCGCGCGCGGCCGCTTCGCCTGTACCGCGAGCTTGGTCGCCGGGGCGCGGCTGGTGCTCGTCGACGACGTCGTGACCACCGGCGCGACGCTGCGCGACTGCGCCCGCGCGCTCGCCGCGGCCGGTGGCCGGGTGGCCGGAGCAGTGGTCGTGGCCAGGGCCTTCGCGGGCGGCCCGGAACCCGGCGGCGAACGCCGGCCTCCATGAAAGCCGTTTGGAATGGGGCCGTCGTCGCCCAAAGCGACGCCACCGTCGTCGTCGAGGGCAACCACTATTTTCCGCGCGAATCGATCGTCGCCGAGTACTTCAAGCCGAGCGACACGCACACGACCTGTCCTTGGAAGGGCGTGGCTTCGTACTTTTCGCTCGAGGTCGGCGGAAAGCGCAACCCGGACGCGGCCTGGTACTATCCCGACCCGAAGACCGCCGCGAACGACATAAAGGATCACGTCGCGTTTTGGCGCGGGGTCGAGGTGACGCCGTAGCGCTCGACGCGCTCGATCGCGTCTATCTGCGCCGCTGCTACGAACTGGCCGAACGCGGCCGGGGCGGGACCTCGCCCAATCCGTGCGTCGGCGCGGTGCTCGTGCGCGACGCGCGCACGCTCGGCGAAGGCTTCCATCGGCGCAAGGGCGCGCCGCACGCGGAGGTGGAAGCGCTGCATGCCGCGGCCGTGGCGGACCTCGACGCGCGCGGCGCGACGGCCTACGTTTCGCTCGAACCCTGCAACCATCACGGCGCCACGCCGCCCTGCAGCGAGGCCCTGATCGCTGCGGGCGTCTCGCGCGTGGTCGCCGGCTGCCTCGATCCCAACCCGCGTACCGCCGGTGGCGGCGTGGAGCGGTTGCGCGGGGCGGGCATCGTCGTCGACGTTGTGGGCGCGCCGGAAGCCGAGGCGCTGGTCGAAGAGTTCGCGGTCGCGGTCACGACGGGCCGGCCGTACCTTCGCCTCAAGATGGCGACTTCGCTCGACGGCTTCGTGTCGCCCGAGCGCGGTCGCCGTCATCAGCTGACCGGACCGGCTGCAGGTGCGTTCGTGCGCGACCTGCGCGGCGCGTACGACGCCGTGCTGGTCGGCGCGGAGACCGTGCGCGTCGACGACCCGCGGCTGACGGTGCGTCCTGCCCGTTCGCGGCATCTGCCGTACCGTCGCATCGTGCTTTGCGGCGCTGAGCCCGTCGACCCGGCGAGCAACGTCTTCGTTCCGGTCGACGGCTACGCGCCGACCATCGTGCTGGCCGCGGAGTCCCGTAGCGCGGCCTTCGGGTCGTTGGAGCGCGTCGCGGAGGTCGTGTCCGTGCCGGGCGACTCGCCCGGCGGCAAGCTCGACCTGGGGTTTGCGCTCGCGGCGTTGCGCGCCCGCGGCATCGCGAGCATCCTGTGCGAAGGCGGTCCCACGCTGGCCGGGGGATTGCTCGAAGCGGGGTTGGTCGACCGGCTCGACTGGCTGACGGCGCCGCTGTTCCTGGGCGGTCCCGAGGCGGTGCCCGTCCTGAATCGCGCGAACCCGCGCACCCGATTTCGCTTCGACCGTGTCGAACGGCTCGGCGAGGACCTGCTGCAGTCGGGTCGGCCGGAAAGGAAGTAGCGCGTGTTCGGCGGTTTGATCGCCCACTCGGGACGGGTCGCGGAATTTCGCCGGGGTCCGCGCGGCGGCGTGCGTTTGGTCGTCGAAGCGCCCGCGGCGATCGCCGAAGGCGTCGCGGTCAAGGACTCGATCGCAATCGACGGCGTCTGCCTGACGGTGGTGGAGCACGACGACCGCCTCCTGCATTTCGACGTGGTGCCCGAGACCCTCGATCGTTCGACCCTCGGCGGCTTGCACGCGGGCGGGCGGGTCAACCTCGAACTCTCGCTGCGCCTGGGCGAACGCCTCGGCGGCCATCTGGTGTACGGCCACGTCGACGCGACGACGCGCATCGTGGCCAAGCGGCCCGAAGGGCAAGGCCATCGCGTCGTTTTCGACGTCCCCGAGGGTCTCGAAGCGTACGTGGTCGAGAAAGGCTACCTTGCGCTCGACGGCGTCAGCCTAACGGTAGCCGCCGTGCGCGGCGACCGCTTCGAGATCGCGCTCATTCCGGAGACGTCCGCGCGCACGACCTTCGGCTTCAAAGTCCCCGGCGACCGCGTCAATCTCGAGATCGATCCGGTCGCGCGTTACGCGCTCGGCGCAGGTGCGACCTACGCGCGCGGGAGCGACGCGAGCAGCGACGAACTCGCGTGGGCTTATGAAATCTGACTTCCAACTCAGCGAACGGGTGCGCCGCTCCGACGTGGACGGTTCGGGAACCATCGGGTTTGCGGCCTACGCGCGTTTGGTGGAAGTCGCCGAGCACGAATCGTTGCGCAGCCTCGGTTTCGACGCCGCGGCCTTTCGCCGGATGGGCATCGAGTTGCGCCACGTGCACCTCGATTTCGATTTCTTCAAGCCGGTCGGCATCGACGAGATGCTGACCGTGCGCACGAGGATCGCCGGCGTCGGCGTGCACTCGGTACGCATGAAGATCGACGTGCTGCGCGCCTCCGACGGCGCGCAGTCGGCGTCGCTCACGCTGGTGGCGGCGTGCGTCGATAGCGCCGGTCGTTCCGCCTCGATGCCCGCCGAACTCGCGCAAGCCTTACGCGCGCGGCTCTCCGAAGACTAACGCGTCGCGGTCAACTCGCTCAGCGCCGCGACGCGCGGAATGCGGGCGCGGCGGCGCCGCACCAGTGCGATCTCTTCGGTGGCCCCCAGTTCGCCGTAGGGCAACGCGGAGAGAAGATTGCCGATGCCGCGGTCGATGACCGCGGCGCGCGTCCCCGGGCGCAGCGCAGGAAACGACCGCGCCGGCGCTTCGGCGTCGAGCGCGACGGCGCCGACTCGTTCCAACGCCATGGCGCGAACGTCGCGCTGCGAACACGTGCCGGAACCCTCCAGCAGCCAAGGGCCGGCCGCCGCGAGCGTCGCCGCGTCGGGCTTGAGGGGCTGCGCCGACTCCAAGACCAGCAGCGTGTACCAGGCCAGATAACCGAAGGCCAGGCCACGCGCCGCCACGCAGAAGGCGCCCCAGCCTTCCTGGCGCGGCCCGCTCGCGCGGGGCGCCCGTTCGTACCAATACGCGGGCAGTCCGCCGGCGACGTGCAGGTGGGGGTTGAGGCGATTGCCGCTGGTCGTCGGATAGACGTATAGTCCGCCCTCTTCGAGCAGCAGCGGCTGCGGTTTTGCGAGCACCTTGCGCGCGGCCGGTTTTGCGGGCGGCGCCTGGAGCCTGCCGCGCAAACGTTCCAGTTCGGCGGCGCGTTTGCGCAAGCCGGCGGCATCGAGGCCGAGGCGCTCCAGGCTCGCCAGATCGCTGCCGTCGTCGATCGCGGCGACGGCGCGCTCCAGCGCCGTCGGGCAGTCGATGCCCCGACGGTGGAGTTGATCGGCGACGACCAGCCAGAAGGACGTGTGCCCATCGTCGCTTGGATCGTCCGCGGCCGAGGGTTCGGCGGCGCGCAGAAGCGTCAGGAGTGCCTCGCCGTCGAGCGGCAGCCGCGCCACGGCGCCGACGGTCGCGCGGAGGTCCAGCGCAAAATCCGACGAGTACAGTCCGGCGCCCCAAGCTCCCACGTCCCGGTTATCGGCGGAAAGCGGGCCCGAGGGTGGTATCCGCGCCTACGACAAATTCGACAGGAGGCTTAACAGATGCAAAGTCGGCCAGGGGCGTGCCAGATTTTCTGCAAAATGGGAACGAATGACGTTGCGGGCGTGTCTCGTGAATTGTCGTGACATTTGTAAACTCGGAGCATGGCGTGAATACTTCGTTTGGTGAGAACCTGCAGGCGGCGATGGCTCGGGCCGGGCTCAACGCGGCGGACTTATCCGAGCAGACCGGCCTCACGGAGGCGGCGATTTCGCTGCTCCGGTCTGGGCGGCGCCAGCCGTCGTTCCGTTCGATCAAGGCGTTGGCCAAGGCGCTGCCCGAGCTGGCCACCGGGCTCGGCGAGCGGCGCGAGACCAGCGTCGACGCGATCGAGGACGCCATCGCCGACATCCGCGCCGGCAAGATGGTGATCGTCCTCGACGACGAGGACCGCGAAAACGAGGGCGATCTGGTGATGGCCGCCCAGATGGTCACGCCCGAGGCGATCAACTTCATGCGCCGCGAGGCCGGCGGCCTGATCTGCGTGCCGATCATCGGCAAGCGGCTCGACGAGCTGCAGATTCCGCTGATGGTCGACGAGAACACGGCGCTCCACGAGACGGCCTTCACCGTGTCGGTCGAAGCGCGCGGACGCACGACCACGGGCATCTCGGCCTTCGATCGCGCGGCGACGGTCCACGCGATGCTCGATCCCAACGCCAAGCCGTCCGACTTCCTGCGTCCGGGCCACACCTTTCCGCTGCGCGCGCGCGACGGCGGCGTGCTGGTGCGCGCGGGTCAGACCGAGGCCGCGGTCGACTTGGCGCGTCTCGCCGGATTCTACCCCGCGGGCGTGATCGTCGAGATCATGGACGAGGACGGCACGATGATGCGCTTGCCCAAGCTGCGCCAGTTCGCCAAGAAGCACGCCCTGCGGCTGGTGACGGTTAAGGACTTGATCGCTTACCGGATGCGCAACGAGAAGTTGATCCAGCGCATCGCCGACTTCGAACTGCCGACCGTCCACGGCAACTTCCGGGGCGTCGGTTACGAGACGGTGCTCGACGACGTGGCCCACGTCGCCATGGTGATGGGCGACATCGGCGACGGCAACGACATCTTGGTGCGCGTCCACTCCGAGTGCCTGACCGGCGACGCGCTGCACTCGCTGCGCTGCGACTGCGCCGCGCAACGTGACGCGGCGCTCGATTTGATCGCTCGCGAGGGCCGCGGCGTATTCCTCTATCTGCATCAGGAAGGCCGCGGCATCGGCTTGGCAAACAAGTTGAGGGCTTATGCGTTGCAGGATCGGGGCGCCGACACGGTCGAGGCGAACCTCGCCCTGGGCCTTCCCGCCGACAAGCGCGATTACGGCATAGGCTCGCAGATCCTCGTCGATCTGGGCGTGCGCGAGATGCGTTTGATCACGAACAATCCGCGCAAGATCGTCGGCTTGGAAGGCTACGGTCTGGCCATCGTCGGGCGCGTGCCGCTCGAGATCTCGCCCAACGCGCACAACGCTCGGTACATGGACACGAAACGGGAGAAAATGGGTCATCTGTTCGAGGCGGCATCGTGAAGCCGCGCCGCGAGCCCGGCTCGCTGCCCGACGGGCGCGGAAAGCGGGTCTGCATCGTGAGCGCGCGATTCTATCCGTGGCTCTCCGACTGGCTCGAAGACGGCGCGCGGCGGGCGCTGGCCGAGTGCGGGGTCGCCGCCCAACACGTCGGGCTGGCGCGCGTCCACGGCTGCTTCGAGTTGCCCTTGGCGGCGCGGCGCTTGATCGACCGCGGGCACTACGACGCCATCGTCGCCTTGGGCGTGGTCATCCAAGGCGAGACGCCGCACTTCGACTTCGTGGCCGGCGAGTGCGCGCGCGGCATCATGGACGTGCAACTCGCCACCGGAATTCCGATCGGTTTCGGCGTGCTCACCACCGACACGCTGGCCCAAGCCGAGGAGCGCGCCGACCCCGCCAAGGGCGACAAGGGGTACGAAGCGGCCGTCGCCGCACTGGCGGTGCTCGCCGTCGGCTGAGCGGGCGCGCGGAGTCCTCGCGCGCGCTTGCCCTTTTGAACCACTTGGCTTATACTCGGGAGCACGTCGGCCGCTATGTCCGCCGGCGCTTTTCGCACTCCCTCGGCGGCCCTGCCGGAGAGTGCGCTCCCCGGAGGCCCGTTAAGTGCAAGACAAAACCCTGACCTGTAAGGACTGCGGCGGGCAGTTCGTGTTCTCGGTTCGCGATCAGCAATTCTACGCTGAGAAGGGCTTCGAGAACGAGCCGCAGCGGTGCCGCGATTGTCGCGGCGCGCGGAAGTCGCAGCGCTCCTCGTCCGCGGAACGCGACATGTACGATGCGGTCTGCGCGCAGTGCGCGACGCCGACGACCGTGCCGTTCAAGCCGCGCGGCGACCGGCCCGTCTACTGCCGCGCCTGTTTCGCGACGCAACCGGCCAGAGTTTAGCGCCTCCCAGGCGCGGGCCGCACCCCGTGCGAAACCCGCGCCCATGAGCTTCGATGCCGTTTGGTGGGACGGCGACGCCGTCGGCTACGTCGATCAGCGTCTGCTTCCGCACGCCCTCGAGAAGAAGAGGGCGGAGGACGTCGACGCGGTCGTCGCGGCCATCGCGACGTTAGCCGTGCGAGGCGCGCCGTGCATCGGTGCGTTCGGCGCCTACGGCGTAGCGCTGGCGCACGCCCGCGCGACCTCGGCCGGCGCATTTGCAGCCGACGCCGCGCGCATCCGCGAGGCGCGGCCCACCGCGGTCAATTTGGCCTGGGCCGTCGACCGCGTGCTGGCTGCGGGTGAGGGCGCGTATCTCGACGAGGCGCTGGCGATCCACGCCGAGCAGCGCGCGGTCGACCGCGCGCTGTGCGAGTTCGGTGCGGCGCTGATGCCCGAATCGGGTTCGGTCTTGACCCACTGCAACACCGGCCCGCTCGCAACCGGCGGCGACGGCACCGCGCTCGGCGTGATCGTGGCCGCGCACCGTCGCGGGAAGCGCGTGCACGTCTACGTCGACGAGACGCGTCCGTTGCTGCAGGGCGCGCGGCTGACGACCTTCGAACTGGCGGCTGCGGGCGTGCCCGCGACGCTGATCGTCGACGGTGCGGCCGCCGCGACGATGCGCGCGAAGAACGTGGCGGCGGTCATCGTCGGGGCCGACCGGATCGCGCGTAACGGCGACACGGCCAATAAAATCGGAACGTATCAGGTGGCCATCGCGGCCGCCCATCACGGCATTCCGTTTTACGTGGCCGCGCCGCGTTCGACGATCGACTTCAGCCTGGCCACGGGCGAGGGCATCCACATCGAAGAGCGCGCCGCCGGCGAAGTGCGCGCCTTCGCGGGAGCCGCGGCGGCGCCCGACGGCGTCGATGTCTACAATCCGGCCTTCGACGTGACGCCGGGTCATCTGATCGCGGGCATCGTCACGGAGTACGGCGTGGCCCGGCCACCCTACGCCGAGTCGCTTCCGGACCTCCAGACGCGACCGGCGCTCGGCGTTCTCGAACGCCTGCGCGCCGCCGGTGGCGCACCCTGAAATTTTACGACTTCATCGATAAGGCGCCGGCGATCGGCAGGCTCGTCGTCATCGAAGGCGTGGAGCGGCTCTTCGCCGACCGCGCGCTCGAAACGATCGTCGAGCGCCGGCTCGCACCGGCCGAGCGCGACCTCAACCTCGAGAAAATGGTGGCGAGCGAACTCGACTCCTTCGGCCGCGTCGAGGCGGCCGTTGCGGCGCTGCCCTTTCTCGGGAGCGCCCGCGTCGTCGTCGTGCGCGGCGCGCACGACCTGCGCGCCGAACCGCGTCGCAAGCTGCTGGCCGCCGCGGCCCACGTGCCCGAGGGGAACACGCTCGTGCTCGAAGACCTGGTGTCGCCTTCGTCCAAGCGGCCCGAACCGCTGAGCAAGTTCTTGGGGCGCGAGGCGCTGCGCATCGACACGACGGCGGGACTCGCCGTGCGCGAGCGTTTCGTGCTCGAAACGCTCGACGCGCTGGGCGCTTCGGCCGAGCCGCGCGCGCTCGAAACGCTGGTAAAGCTCGATGCCGACCTGGGCGCGATCCGCACCGACTTGGAGAAGTTGGCCTTGAGCGGCGCGCGGATCACGCTCGACGACGTGTTGCGCGAGACGCTCAGCACGCTCGACGTCAAGGCCTATCAATTCGCGAGCGCGGCCGCGGCCGGACGCACCGCGGATGCTCTCGGGCTGGCTCAGGAGCTGTTTTCCACCGATCCGCGCGGCGCGGCCATTCCGCTGCTCTCGGCGCTGGCGCAGGAGTACGCCCTGCTCTGGGAACTGGCGCGGCCGGGCGGCACGCTGCCGGCGCGGGCGCGCTGGCGCGAGCGCGACCTCGTTCCGCTGGCCCGGCGTCTGGGCGAACGACGCGCGCGCTTGGGTTACGAACGCGCCGTCGAGGGCTTCGCCGCGATCGTCACCGGCCGGGCCGACGACCCCCGCCTCGTGGTCGAGACGGCCGCCGTGGCCGGATGGGCCGGGCGACCCGTCGAGCGCTGACAGGATTGACCGCCCGGCACGCGCAAGGTCCGCTCCAAACGCGGCGTGCGCAGTACGCTCGCGGAGGCTTCCGTGGAACGCTGAGGAGTTCTTTTTGATGCGCAGTGTCGTCGCTCGACTTTCCCTCGCGGGAATCGTCGCATTCGCGCTTGCCGGATGTTCGACCAGTTCCACGCCGCTTTCGAGCGGCGGCATTCCCAACAGTTCCGGCGGCGGATCCGTTCCCGGCACCGGCGGCGTCGGTGCGTTACCGGTCTGCTCGCTGACGCCCATCATGCTCGACAACGGCAACGCGGAGAACAACGCCGGTTCGGGCCCGACGTACGTTCCGATCAACGCGGAACTGACCGACACGCAAGGCGTCGGCGATCCCACGGGCAACGACCCGCTCACCGGCAGTGGTTGGGATGCACCGTCGTGCGTTCCGGCCGAGCCCAACATCCCTACCCTCAGCCCGCCGGGCCCGGGTTTCCACGACCTCATCTTGGGCGGTAGCGGCACGACGCAGATCATCATCAAGAACACCAATACGCCGATCGCCAACCTCACCTACCAGTACCATGGCTATTACTTCAATTACACGGCGATCGTGCTGCACATGAGCTACCCGGCGGTCTCGAGCCTCCCGCAGCCCAGTTCCATTTCGATCGAATTGGCCGGCAGCGGCGCGACGCCGACCTACACGGGCGCTCTGGCCTCGACCTACGACGTGCGTAGCCCCTGCACCGAGTACCCCAGCGGCGGACTGCTCCAAGAACCGTTCTGGAGCACGCTGGTCTGCCCGATCAACGGCGGCGCCACCGGTTACGGAACCAACAAGAACACGCAGGGTCCCAACGCGGTGGTCCCTGGCGCTGCGGGTGCGTTCACGCCCATCGCGCCGACGCTGTTCATCGTGTTCAACTACGGCAAGGCGACCAACGAGTCGCAGGGTACGTCGCCGTTCGTCACCTACATGTACGCGTACCAGTAACCTCCCCCCGCGAAGTTACACGAAGGAGCCGGGCTTGCGCCCGGCTCCTTTTGTCTGAAGTCGCCGCGCCCCGCGAGGCTCGCTTGCAGGTCCGCCTTCAAGGCGCGTTCCGCGCGTGGGGCGAAACGCGCGATGGAATGGAGTACGCGACCTACGCTTCGCCGTTTTCGTGGAGGTACGGCCGCGCCGAAATGCGCGAGCTGTTCTCCGAGCGGCGTCGCCGTCTGTTGTGGCGCGCGGTCTGGGTAGCACTCGCCGAATCGCAGCGGCGCAGCGGGCTCGTTTCCGCCGAAGAACTCGACGACATCCGGCTCCACGCCGGCGGTGTCGACATCGAGGCGGCGCTGGAGATCGAACGCGAGATCGGCCACGATTTGATGGCCGAGATCCGCGTCTTCGCGGCGCAGGCGACGCGCGGCGGGGGCAAGATCCATCTCGGCGCGACGTCGATGGACGTCGAGGATACGGTGGAGATCTATCGCATGCGCCGGGCGCTCGCGATGCTCGGCGAGAGTTTGCACGCGCTGCTCCACGCGTTCGCGGAGAAGATCAGGCAATATGCCGACCTGGTCTGCATGGGCTACACGCACCTGCAGCCCGCGGAGCCGACCACGGTCGGCTACCGCCTCGCGCTCTACGCGCAAGATGCGTTGCTCGACGAAGCGCAACTCCGCTCGGCGTTCGCCGCGTTGCGCGCGAAAGGCATCCGCGGCGCGGTCGGCACGTCGGCGTCGTACGCGCGCCTCTTGAACGGCAGCGGCCGCAGCGCGCGCCTGCAAGAAGAAGAAGTGCTGGCGCGCTTCGATCTCGAGGCGGCCGAGGTCAGCGCGCAGACCTACGCGCGCAAGCTCGACTATTTGGTGCTGTCGGCGCTGGCCGGGCTCGGCGCGTCGCTCTCGAAGTTTGCGACCGACGTGCGCGTCCTCTCCTCGCCGGGCTTCGGCGAGATGTTCGAGCCCTTCGGGGCCAAGCAGGTCGGCAGTTCGGCGATGCCCTTCAAGCGAAATCCGGTCCTCTCCGAGCGCATCGACTCGCTGGCCCGTTTGTTGCCGGGCTACGCCGACGTCGCCTGGCAGAACGCCGCGACCAACATGCTCGAACGCACGCTCGACGACAGCGCCAACCGGCGCACGGTGCTGCCCGAAGCCTTCCTCTGCAGCGACGAAATCCTGAGCTTGGCGCGCCGCATCGTCGAGGGCTTGCGTCTGGACGAACGGCGCATCGCGATCAACCTGCGCACCTTCGGTCCGTTCGCCGGAAGCGAAGCGGTGCTCATGGAAGGCGTGAAGGCCGGCGGCGATCGCCAAGTGCTGCACGAAGCGCTACGTTCCGCTGCGATGCTCGCGCATCAAAGCGTCGCGCAAGGCGCCGACAACCCGCTCGCGCACCTCCTGGTCGACGACGAACGCTTGACGGCGCTGCTCGATCCGGCCGAGATCCGCGCGCTGCTCGACCCCACCGATCACATCGGCGACGCGCCCGAACGCGCGCGCCGGCTCGCGGCACGCATCGAAGGGCTCGCGCCCTTCCCCGTTCCGCAAGCCTTCCCGGAGCATTCCTCGTGAACAAAGGCCTCGAAGTCGCGCGCGGCAAGACCAAGGTGCTCTACGAACTCGTCGGCCAGCCCGACGTGCTGGTGGTGCAGGCGCTCGACAGCATCACCGCCGGCGACGGCGCCCGTCGCGACGAAATTCCCGGCAAAGGCCGCATCGCGGCCAAGACGACCGCACGCGTCTTCCGTCTGCTCAATCTGACCGGATTGCCCACGCACTATCTCTCGGGCGGCGAAGACGACGACGACAACGAGATGCTCGTGCGCCGCTGCACGATGATTCCGCTCGAGGTCGTGATCCGCGGGGCGGCCGCTGGCTCGCTCGTGAAGCGCAAA
>Ga0326727_10008242_pt1 | contig 26652 bp, 19 predicted proteins | sample MB2enrmetagenome_FD_207643 | JGI IMG/M metagenome (GOLD analysis project Ga0326727, IMG submission 207643) | Lab enriched peat soil microbial communities from McLean, Ithaca, NY, United States - MB29MY | ecosystem: Environmental > Terrestrial > Soil > Wetlands > Peat | place: USA: New York...
TGCTTTAAGTTTCAATCTTGCGACCGTACTCCCCAGGCGGCAGACTTAACACTTACGCTACGGTACTGCAGATATTCTAGATATCTGCAACATCAGAGTCTGCATGATTTACTGCTAGGGCTACTCGGGTATCTAATCCGATTCGTTCTCCTAGCCTTCGCCCCTCACTGTCGGATGCGTTCTAGTCAGGCGCCTTCGCCACCGTTAGTCCTTACAGGATTATAGGATTTTACCCCTCCCCCGTAAGTACTCCTGACCTCACCCGCTCCCTAGCCAATAGGTATCTCGTGCACGCATTGATGTTGAGCATCAATATTTCACACGAGACGGTATCGGCCAGCTACGAGCGCTTTAAGCCCAATAATCGTGGACACCACTTGTGCTGCCGGTATTACCGTGGCGGCTGCCACCGGTCTTGCCCAGCACTTATTCGCCAAGCTGACTAAACTTGGCAAAAGATCCACCGAAGTGGATCGCTCAGATTCCCCCCATCACGCTTTCGCGCATTGTGGAGTTTGCGCGCCTGCTGCACGCCGTAGCGCTAGGGCCCTTGTCTCAGTGCCCTTCTCGGGGCTCATGCTCTCACATCCCCTACAGGTTATCGGTTTGGTGGGCCGTTACCCCGCCAACTGCCTGATCCGCCGCAGTCTCATCGTAAAGCGGTAATGCTGCAATTTGCAACCTTTTTGGCTGGGACTCCTTCCAGATGTCCTAGCCTATGGCGCATTAGCCTCCGTTTCGAGAATGTAGAAGCGATATTACCTCCTTAATCTCATTAAATCCGTCATTCTGCAGATGTTTTTTATTTGACACCATATCTAAACATTTTAAGAATAGATCCATATCTCTCCTTTTTACTATTATGTAATCTTTTATCAGGAATAGAAATCGTTGTATATCTCTAAATTTCCCGATTCTTAATTCGTAGATATGTCTTTTATTATCTAGGTAGACATGCCCCATATCGTAGAAATTTTTTATTAATTCCAGTACTTCCCTGTCTTTCTGTGTTATGCTTATACTAAGTTCTATCTGTGAACTTAGTCTGTATCGGGCATCTGGCTTAATTCTGGCTATGAAGGAGCCTTCACCATCAAAAAATCCTGCTAGATATCTGGTGTCCATTTAAACCACCTTTAGTTTATGGATATTAAGGTATTAAAGAGTTTAATCGCCGCTATATTTTTCCCGAGGTTATTCGCCTCTTTACGGTAGATTGACCACGTGTTACTGAGCCGTACGCCGCCCAACGAAGCCGTTGAGCAGACTTGCATGGCTGTCGAAATCTGATAGCAGTGTCCTCCAGCAGCATCGACTGGAGTTATTTGGAGTATTTGCTATTGCCTACTTTGCAATTGTGTTGCGATTTTCTCTATACACGTCTCAAGACTACATCCAATCCCAAAAAGGAATTTTCACACTAGATGTTCAGCGTTCAAATAGAACAATAAGAACAACAAACAAGAAAAATAACCGTTATTATTAGACATATTTGCATATTTAAAGCTTGCGGATTTGCCGTATATACCCAGGGAACAAACGGCTGGAGGCGATTGGACAGAAGCGACGGCATCCGGGGCACTGCAAAGGCAATGCCTGGAATTTCAGGCTGGTTGATGGATCAGCCACAAGACCTGCGATTCGTAAAGCGCAGAGGTGGTCGATCTAAGAAAACTGTTTACCTTTCCCATGTCCAGCGTTGATTCTGAGATGGAGTTGCCTGGTGTGTTCTCCCTGGACCTGACCGCGTCCTGCACCACTATGCTGAAGCCGTGGTTTTTCGGATTGCCCCTCAGACTTCTCACCAGATGCGCTGCGCTGTCTGATCCTATTGCACCACAGAAACCGATGCACCTGACGCCCCTGCCATCCATTTCGCCGTACAGCTCAATAGAATGGTCTGGCTTGTGTCCCTCAGGTTTATCTATAAGTATATAGTTGACAACCGGGAGGTAGGCTTCCGCGCGGTCTGCCACCTCTTTCACATCCAGCTGTCTGCCATTCGCTTCTGTTGAGACCCTCATTATTATTTTCAAGTCGCTGAAGCGCTCTCTTACTCTCAAGATCTCGTCTAGCGACGGCCATGCTATGTTCAGATCTATTCCGTTGCACAGTCCGTTTTTGTATATGTCCTCGTAGGAAAGGATACTTTCTACGTCTCTATAAAAATGCGCAAAATCCGTTTTATAGCTTATTACCGCATGAGCGTCCCCATTGACATTTCTCAGCAGTGTCGGGAGATCTTTGAGTTTGGGGTACCTGGAATCGTTAAAGGTATTGCTTCCATTTAATGTACTGAATGATACGAGGAATCCGAGCACAGGCGTATGGATCAAGCTCCTGAATTCGGAGGCGAATGAGAATGCTATGCCCTTGATCTGCTCGACTGTCTTCCCGCCGTTAACCGCTACAAAAGGCCTGTCTAAGGATTTGGACATCGACATTCATATCACATTAAGAATGATGTAATAAAGCTTTATAAAGCAGCGCCCGGATTTCATTTTTTCAAGTATTCGGGAACCTTGAATTTCTTGTACTCGGGGAGCAGCCCCTTGCCGTGCATCAGCCTGCTGAGCTCCTCCGCCTCTATCTGCGCGCCGTTGAGGCCGTTGTGGGGGCTCGGCTCCTCTGGAAGGCCGCAGTACCTTGCAACGAATTCGGATGTTATGTTGCTCCTGCCGTACTTGAGCGGTATAGGAAAGCCGCGCCTTGCGCAGTGTGCATAGGTGAGCGCATGCGTGTCCACGCACCTGCTGCCAACGCTGTACTTTATGTGGTACAGCTTGAATGAGTGTTTGAGAAACATTATGTCGAACTGGACGTTGTGCCCTCCGATCGTTTTCTCGTCTATGGCTTCAGACCATTTTATGAATTCGAGCAGCATGCTCTTCAGGCTCGGCTTTGACTTGTCCTTTATGTGCCTAAGCTTGAATCCGTTCACTGCCAGCGCCTCCCGCATGTAGCCCGCGTTCGCGCGAAGCCTGCATTCCATGTAGAACTGGTTGCCAGGATTGGAGAAGTCGACAGCGCCTATGCTGAGGATTGAATGCCTTTCCGGGTCTATTCCTGACATCTCGAGGTCTATGACAATCATTATATTCCCCATACTTTAGGATTTTATCATAATATATGTAAGTGTAGTAAAGTATATATTTTAGTATCTGTATAAATTATCCGATTACGGTCTCTGTAGCTTAACTCGGAAAAAGCGCCCCTCCTACGAAGGGGCAGATACGGATTCAAATCCTGTCAGAGACGCCAATTAAGGGGCGAAACCCCTTAATGGTAATATTATAGATGGGAAATTATAAATATGTGAGTAGCTGCTACCTAAAACTTCTTATTAATAAAGTCCCATATTTTACCATGGATGATGATCTTCTCGACTTTGCATACAAGTATCCCTTCTCGCAGGAGGCTAGGGAGCTTGTCGGGAGGCAGAGGAACGAGATAAGCACTAGATACCTTGAGAGCGGCGGCAGGAATCTCGAGAATGCCCTAAGCGGCAGGCTCAAGTACAGCAAGATAAGCATAGGCTCCGTCAAGCTCGACTACCTGATGGCCTATCTCTATTCCAGGATGCTGCTCAGCGCGGTGAAGCGTAAGGATCTCATAATGGAATATGCGATGGCAGAGGCGGGAAGGTCCGTAGATGCCATGCTTGCGTCTGAGAAGGAGGAGATGCTGAGGATAGCGGCGGAGCTTGGCCTTGGCATAAACTGCGCCTTCGACCTGAAAGGAGCAAACGCTTCCGATGAATTCACGATCGGCTTTGCAGACTACGTGAACAATACGCCCAGGCTGCCAGGCTTCGAGCTCGTGAACCAGAGGCTGAGCTCAGGCGTTATCCGCCTCAACAAGGGGAGGATGGCCAGGGTGATGGAGCAGGCGATGCTGAAGGAGATAATGAAGGGGCTTCCTATCAAGAGCACTGAGCTGCCCAAGCAGGTGATCGATTTCTCAAAGGGCCTTAAGTTCAAGAGCATAGCAAGGGAGGAGCACAGGAAGGGCGGCGGGAGGGAGGGCTGGATCGAGAAGCTGCTTGAGACGCCGATAGCCGACGTGAGGCACAGGACGGTCAACCTCATACTCGCACCGTACCTAGTTAACACAAAGGGGCTTGACGTGGAGCAGGCGAGCAAGAGGATAATAGAGTACATAGAGAGGTGCAAGCAGATAGACCCGAGCACCAGGATAAACGACAGGTACATAGAGTACCAGTGCAATTATGCGAAGAGGAAGGGGTTGAGGCCGCTCTCCATGGAAAGGGCAAGGGAGCTTCTAGGAGAGCATATAGACTTTGACAGTAAATGATATTGTGGTTGTATGGCGGAGAAAGCTGGATTGTGCAGAATTTGTGGCAAGATAGGGAAGCACACATGCAAATTGTGCGGAAGGTTCGTATGCGACGACGATTACGACAGCAGTGCGAAGATGTGCACGGTATGCAAAAGGGGAAGGAAGGTGAAGAGTTGACTCTTTATTGCGGTTCTTGAGCGGAGAGTTTCTTCATATCGCGCAGGCATTCGTTTACTGTGGTCAGGTAGTATTTTCTTGTGCTTCTCGGTACTCTGCCTGAGATCACGAAACCTGGCCCAGAGTTGTACGCCTCTACCGCTTTTACGATATTGTCTCTGAATTCGCCGAGGTCCCTCTTCAATATCAATGCGCCCAGGCTGATGTTGACCTCAGGATCAAAGATGTTTTCGTACTGATGCCTTGTCAGTTTTATGCTAGGGTCGTTAACGTTTATCTGCATCAGTCCAAGCTCGCCCGTTGGCCCGATTGCATATCTGTATCCGAAAGACTCCGTCTTTATTATAGAAACTATGAGTTCGTAATCCAGTCCGTAATTTTTTGCGACCCCTGTTATTATTGGCAGCAGGTCCAGGATTTGGCATGGTATTCCGTTTATGCTGTTTGGAGACTGATAAAGCTTTGCCGCGCTGTAATACGCTTTCTGCATACGCCTTAGCTTTGCCAGGTCCCATCCCGAGCCATCCCTGTAGCAGTTTTCGACATGCAGCGCGCTGCCGTCTGCAAGTTCCTCATGCATTATCACCTTTACGCTTCCGTCAGTCTGAGAAAGTATCGCAGTAGGCACCTCCCTGAGGCGTTCGGCCGCGGATGCGGTAGAAAACGCCAGACAGGCTGCAGCTGCGGCAATGCCCGCTTTTCGCAGCAGGCTTGCGGTCCGATTAGTCCTTTTTTCCGTAAACGGCAAAATATCACTAGATGATAGTCGCCTGGCACATATTTATGTTTTGCGGCGGCCATGCACCTATTATTTAAACATTTCCCAACATAATATTACTGTCAAACGGTAACAGGGGCAGGGAAACGCCCAAACCCTTTCCGAACTTGGAAGCTAAGCCTGCCTACGATATGTGTGTACTGTCTCAGGATGGGAAAGCATATTGCTGTTTGGCATTCTATTTTCTTTTTTTCCTTTTGAACTGATATTATGCGCGACGACAAAAAAGGCACGCAGGCGTGGATCACGTGCAACGACATCCTCAACAAGATAAAGACCGAGCTGATAACGCAGGCGATGGACACAGTTAAGGATGCGCTTGACCAGAAGCTGATCGAGGTCAACGGCTCACTCATCAGTGTTCCGGACAAGCCCAGCGACACCGAGATGTACATGTTCCTGGTGAACAAGCTCGTTTCCGAGAAGGACAGGATAATGCATTCGTACAGGGAGTATCTTGACGGGGCATCAGATGCCGGGCTCACCCCGCAGAAGGCGCAGCAGGCAGAGAGGCTGAGAAAATTCCTCCTCTGCGTAGAGAAGATGTCAATGCTGATGCGCTACAGCGAGATGATGGACGAATGGATGCGCGATGTCTCGATGCAGATAAAGGCTGCGGACGTCACCTCGATAATAAGCTCCACTTCCACGGCGAACGCCGAACGCATCGAACTGCTAAATTATGTGATGAAGAACCAGGTGATTGCAAGGGAGAAGGTACTCACCAAGGAGGAAAGGGAATCCATAGAGAGTTCGCTGCATCGCGCAGCACAGCGCCCTTAGCTTTCGCCCCGCTTTTTACGACGTAGTCCTTGGTCTGACCGGATGCGCCGTGAGGTAGTTAACAATCTGCGTGTCGGATAGCCTTCGCGCAAGCATGTCCTCGAGCTTAGACCTGTCGGCTGCCTTGGGCAGACCGTAGTACTCGCGCATCCCCTCCAGCTGGTCGTTGGATATGTCTGCGTTCTTGAGTATCGCAGCCCTGTTCTGGACCTCGAGGGAGAGCGTGCCCCTCTGGCGCCTTGCCGGGCCCCACTCCTTGTAGAAACCCGCTATCTGCGAGATGGACATTTGTATGCTGGGCTTGTACGGTGCTGCCAGCGGCGTCGGCGTGCCGGCCAGTTCCTCGGACATCTTTACGTTGTTCTTGAAGTATTCGTTGAGCTTCTTGGTTGTGGTTGACCTCATTATGAGCTCCCTCTTCTCCTTTGCGGACATTATGCTGAGCTCAGCGCCTACTGGCTGCCCTGCAGCCTGGCTGAAGTATTTCACGGCTTCGTCAAGCTTGTCCGGGATGAGCTTCTCGAGCTTGTAGTTCGCGTCTGAGGCATCCTGCGCGAGCTGCGCGCTCAGCACTCCGGCCATCGAGTCGCCCTGCTTGCCCTTCAGCTTCTCACCAACGTCCTCCATGGTCTCGTCCTCAGTGAGTATATTCTTCTGCCTGAGAAGCCCCGCGGTTGTGCCGAAGCCGAGGAAGTCTATCCCTCTCTCGGCCTTCTTCTGATAGCCCTCCCCCATTATCGGTATCCTCTGCAGCCTTGCATCGAGGAGGTAGCCCTCCGCGTTTACAGGATGCATCTTGCCCGCGGCGTCAAGTCCGCTGACAGGCTTGCCTGTCTCGGTATTGTAGTATATCTTTGTCGCCTTCTGCCATTTTCCAAACATTGCCTTCTTGTCTGTCTTGTGTCCCACCATCGCACCGCCTATTACCTTCGCTGCGCCCTGTGGCCTGCCGCTCGACCTGTACGGCCTTCCTGCTATGCCCTTCCCGGAGCCACTCGGGTTTGTGACCCTCTGCGCGCCAAGGAGCGTGTTTATCCCGAACATCGCGAAGAGGTCTGTCCCGCTCACTGCGCCCCTTGCTGCGAGTATGAGTATTATTATGATTATTATCGGTATTACAGCGTATATCGCGCCAAGGCTCAGCGCGAAATGCATCATCGGAAGTGCTAGCAGTATCACCCATTCACCTTTTTCCTTTTTGGCTTTGCCCTATTCCGCATTGCGAGTATTATGAGCACGGATGCGCCGAGCGCGATCGTGAGCCCGATCAGGCTTATCGCGCCCATGCTCAGCGCATAGCTGCCTATGGAGAACTGCGTTGTCGTAGCGTCCGGCGAATAGGTGTAATTGAACTCGCTGGACTTGACCGAGGCTACCGAGGTGGAGAAGAACTCGGAGGCTCCGGCAGACGACGACAGCGGCGATTGGTCGGCTATGATCGGCTCTGGCGCGTTTGCGCCGTAGTAATAGGCGATTACCCTGTGCACCCCTGTGCCGCATGCTGTGAAGCTGTCAGAGAAGTTGCCGTTCTGGTCTGTCTTCGTTATGTTTACCAGACCGAGCTGCGTAGTGAAGATGCCGGTGCCGTTGTTGAAGATTGGCAGGCAGTACTGGTAGCCGCCCTTGCTGTTGTTTGCGTACTGGTCGTACTGCACGGTTGGTATGTTGTTGGTGACTCCGTCGCTGCCGTAGATGTTGCAGCTGTAGCTCGGCAGCAGTAGCAGGCTGTTCGGCTGCGGGCCGCAGGCGCCGGAGGAGTTCGTGTTGGTGTGGAATGCGATTGTGTTCGCCTCCTGCGCGCCAACGGGCTGGGGCTGCGTGAGCGTCGAGAGCGGATTTGCGAGCGTGCAGCTCTTTGTCGAGGGCGCGAAGGCGCATATCATTGCGTTCTGGTAATAGCCGATGTCGTTGGTGGTAGTGCATGAGGAGCCAGTCGGGCATGAGGTTGCGTTGAGGTAGTTTATGTTGGTGTCGTAATAGAGGTATATCGGCGTACCCGAAGGGACAGGGACCGGGCCGCCAGGAGAGGAGTATACCGCAAGGCCGTTCACTGTTATAGTTGTCTGGTTGGTGTTGGTGGGGCTTATGACCTCTGACGTTGAGAGCGAGAGCTGCGTTATGTTCGCGAAGTCCACATCCACAGGCATGTCTATAGTGTTGTTGAACCTGTCCACGTAGGTGTAGACGAGCCTATTGTAGCCGAGAAGCGAGGATGGAGCCACACCGGATTGCGGCGACCTGAAATCAAGCACAAGGTTGTCAAGGTAGGTGGATATCTTGAAGAGCTCTGCCAGCTGGAAGACCTGCGGGATTGCGGGGACGGTGTGGTTGTATATGATGTTGCTGCTTCCGGAATAGGCCCTGCTGGGGTTGTAATAGTAGTTTGAGGGACATGATGAACCGCAGTTCACGCCTACGGTCGGGTTTGTGAGCGGCGTTGCGATCTGCACGGTAAAGGCGGGGTTGCCGTTGATACCGCTGACGCTGCCGCCAAGCAGTGATGACTGCACATAATTCGTCTCCGAATATTTGTAGTTGTTGCTCGCATTTACCACTACTGGGAGCGTGCCGCTCGTAGTTACGGGGTTTTGGTTCGTTGGCACAGTCTGGGCTGTCTTCGGGCTTATGGTCTGGTTCACGTACACCTCGCCGAAGAGCCTGTTGGTGAAGATCTGGAAGTTGATGTACGGCGATATTATAAGCCCCGCGTCGGAGAGGTTGGGTATGTAGTTTGTCTGGCCAGGAAGGTATTGCGGGTATGTGCCCCCGCCCTCGATCGTTGTGTTGACGCTTGCGCTGGTTGAAAGCGGGCCTGTCTGTGGTGTGAGCTGCGTTGTAGCGTAGTTGTAGTGGCTTGTCTGCCCGTTGGTCAGGCCGAGATTCGAGAGCAGGCCTACGGTCGCGAGCGCGGCGCATGCCACCGCGCCTGCAGGCTCGATTTCCGGCGTGCAGCTATCGAGCGTATAGCTCTGCTTGAGCTTCAGCGTGATGTTGTACGGCGTTATGACGTACCCTGCTATGCTGCTCTTCAGGTAGGTGTTAGGGGTATTGGAGACAACCACTGTGCCGCCTGTGGGCGATGTTGTCGCGAGGGTCCCGTAATTTGGATTGGATATCCCGTTGCTCGCCAGCTGGCTGGCTCCGCTGCTGTACTTGCTGTTGTCGATTCCTGTCGGGAACGCGGCTGAGTATGCGTTTGGAAGGTTGAGGTACTGTTCTGGGTTCCCCAGGCTCTCCACATAAGAGAATGAGCTTGGCACTCCCAGAATCGGTGCGTAGAGGTTCCCGAGGTCGTTGTAGGTGACAGGCGAGTTTATGCACGGCCAACCCACAGGAGATGGCACGAGCTGGTTCAGGTAGCAGATGTATGATGTATTTTCGGCGAGCGATATCTTGGTGTAGTTCTGTATCACAGGATGCAGCACAAGCAGCTCTGTATAGAGGGGTGCGTTCGGGACCTCCTGAGGGATGCATGCGGGTTGTGACCCTGAACTGATAATGGATTGGAACCATGATCCCCAAGTGCAGCCGTTCGATGTGGTATAGGAATAGGGGTGCGCTATTATGTAGAGAGTGCCGTTGAAGTCCGCGGATATCGCTATGCTGTTCCACGGACCCGATGTCGTAGATGTAGAGCTCATCCTTGGCCCTATTGGCAGGTAGCTTAGTGTGTTGAAGCTGGCGGGATCCGCGGCGGTGTGGTATTGGACGAAGTTCCCAGGAGCGTAGGTGCACTCAAGGATGCAGTATGATATCGTGTTTCCTGACGATACAGTTATGTTCGCGGAAAGCGGCCAGCCGAATGGGCGCCAGCCGTTTGCAGGTGTGACGCCCTCGCCCTTGGAGTGCACGAGGCCGGGAATCTGCGAATTTGAGGCAAGGGATGTATTCACGGTTGATGGATTTATTGGTATCTCGGAGCCGTTCTCCGCGAATGCCCTGAGCATCATTATGGTGGACTGCATGCTGTCGACGTATATCGTCCAGTTGTCTATGACGTAGAGTATTCCCTTAGAATCCACTATCGATACCGGATGATGGAAGGCCGAGATGTCGTTGGTGGGCGCAAGCCCTTTGTATGCGGAGGCTACCGCGGGGTCGGCATACGGGCCGCCGCTTGCCAGATACGCTGTTATGTTAAGGATAGATGTGGCGTTCGAATATGACAATGGTATGTTGCCGGCATAGCTGAATGTGTTTGCGGTTTGCGAGGTGCTTGGTAGTGGCGATGAGGTGCCTCCTGTCCCTCCGTTGGAGCCGCCATTGCTCTGGACACCTATGCTAGACCACGGGAGGTTCGCCTGATTCAGTCCCTGTGGGCAATTATATCCAGAATAGGATGTCGGTGCGAATTTACAGTAGCTTCCGCCAAGCCAATATGTTCCCCAGAAGCAGTATGGAGTGTCACCCACAGCCTGTGTGCAGCCTGGACTTGGCGAAGTTTGGGTTATTGGGGGATTCTGACTCGTAAATGCATAAGCCCACGCAAATGCACATTTTGGGTCGTACCAAATTGAGGTCCATGTTGGATTTTGTTGGTATGCCGTGCATGTGCTAGGACTGTAACTTGGGTTGGACAATGGATATGATTCGCCGTTAGAACCGTCACAAAGCCCTTCCTGCAATATGCCCATAACAACGCAGTTTGGGTCTCCTGCATTGATTCCAGGTACAGTCACGGATGAACTGCCGCTACTCTCAGCATATGCGATTGATATCATCTGTATCAGGCTGGTGCCCGAGAAGCCCGCAGCCTGGGCGCATGCTGCAATTTGGCTGAATGATAGCGTGAGCGGTGAGTCGCTGTCTGGGCAGGTGCCAGTGGACTGGGTGCCGATTGTTATCTGCGTTGTTGCGGAATACACGCTGTTTGGCGGGACGTCGCTGTCGGTGACCTGGTAGCAGTATGTGTTTGATGTGGTCGGCGAATCCGTGAACGTTGTTGATGTCGCATCGGCTACCAATGAGTCTGAGGAGCATGTTGCTGCTGTGCCTGTATACCACTGTATGCTGTATGGAGTGGCTCCGCCAGTCGGGCTTGCTGTAAGCGTTACACTAGAGCCGGAGCTTATGCTCGTGCTTGATGCGCTTGGCGCAGGCGCTATGAGCGCGCCGCTTGGCGCGTTAGCCGGCGTGTTGCTCGACCCTGTGCCTGTCGAGTATACCTCTATCTCGCCGTTCCAATATGATGCGTTCGCCACATAGACGTACTCTCCCCCTGGAGCCGCTGCGAACTCGTCGGATGGTATAAACGGAAACTTTCCTGTAGACTGTGGCCGCGTGACCGTGGTGCTTATCTTTGCGCCGTTCCCTAGTATGCCCGCAAGCTGGAAGCTAGTTGTCGGGGTCTGCGCACCTCCTCCCGCAATGCTGAGATGCGCGCCAAGCGCAAAGACATCCGCATTGTTGTCTGTAGCAATAGCAAGCGGCACAAGCTGGTTGACCAGGCCGCCGTTGCTGCTAGTGCCCGTTATCCATGATGAATATGTAGATGTCATCTCGTACACGTTGGTAATGTAGAGGTTCTGGCTGCCCTCTAGTATCGAGTTGGCATAATAACCCTTCCACTCCTTTGTCCATGCAGACTGGCTCGTCGTGGATTTCATAAGCGTTGGCTGGTCGTTCGTGAGGTTGACATCCCCGGTCGGTATGTACCTCATTACAAAGAGGAATGACTTTGTGGATGAACCTATGCAGAGGGACCACCAGTGCGGGCAGTTGTTTGTCGAGGAGTTGATAACATAGATGTAGCCGTTCGGCGCCGCGGCTATGAACAGCGGGTTCTGTATGCTCCATGTGGTGTATCTTCCTAGCCTCGTTGTGATGCCGCCCACAGGCTGGCCCTGGTTTACCTGGGATGCCTGCTGGGGCGTCAGCATCGAGAGTATATTGTTCTGCGGGTTTGCCAAATAGCCGTCGCTTGTAGATGTGTGCCCAGGGAGGGATACGAGACCAATCGGGAATACGCTGAGGTAGCCGAAGTATGTGCCGAAGAATCCCGGGGTGGTGGAGAGCGGGAAGGGCTCGAGGTAGTTTGCCGGGTCAACGTAGTTGTGCACGCCGTAAAGGTTGTATGAGCTGTTGTAGAATATTGGCTTGGAGCTGAGTTGGGTGTATGCCGATGGTATGGAGCTCTTGTATACGAGATAGGGAACCTGGCTTACGTTCAGCGAATTGATGGCGGTGGCAGCATCCGCCTCTATGAGCAGGCCGTTCGCCCCCGCCGCAAGCAGGGTAATGGGGTATGTCGCGGATGGGTTGCTCGCGTTTCCGCTCCTGCCTATGTAGACATTGAGGAGAGTCCCCTTGTACGTGCCGCTTGATGCGGAGGCAGAGCCGTTCTCGGATATCTTCACCCAGCCGCAGCATTGCGTGCCTGTGGAAAGGCCGTTGTAGCCTGAGCTCACCTCCTTTGCGGGCGAGTATGTGTATCCGCCAAGCCGCAGGTAGCTGCCAGCTGCCAATAGCGCAGAGGCGTTCATGGCAGGCACAGATATGTTGAGGTTGTTGACCGCGACTACGGAGGAATTCACGTTGTAATCGTAGGTTGCTATGAAAAGGCCCGGGATGTCTAACTGCAATTGGGAGAGCGTTGTGGATGAGACCAGCTGCGAGGTGTCGGTCTGCTGGAGATTGGCGATATCCGAGGCCCATGTCCACAGCCCAGACTGCGGAGCTGATGGCACCTGGTTGAATATGTATGATTCTGTGTCATAGCCGCTAGAGAGGGTGAAGTTCTTGTTGTCAGAGGTGCCCGTCAGGCCGGAGTATGCAAGATCCTCGGTGAATCCCGATGCGAGGCCTGTCACTGTGTACGTCTGCGTTGCGACAGCCGGAGTCACAGGGGTCCACACTATATATGTCGTCAGCGTTATCACGGTCAGAATCGGGGTAATGCTAGCAAGGCAGCGGTTCCCGTCGACAAAGTGGTTTCCTGTAGCGTTTGCGGAAAGGTAGAGTGTGGTGGAGGGCCCTGGCGTGTTCGGGCATGTTATGAGCCAGTCGGCATTATTCGCGTTCTTGGAGAGCACGTCGCGTATCAAGGGGGTGCTTTGCGCCGTGCCTGTTGATTGCGCTGATATGCTTCCGCCCTGTCCGCCCGAGTTGGTGGTGTCCTGCACTGCTGCAGTAAGTATGCAGAAGCCGCCAGTCGGATTGGATGTGCCTGCGCTGCAGCCGCTGTTGCCCGTTCCGGGGTTTATCCCTGAGCTCCCCCCGCTTGGCTGGAAGAGCAGCGAGCCGGCCTGGTAGAAAAGGTATGGCGCCTGCGCATTGCCCAGCGTGCTGCCCGCGCCGGAGCTGCCAGTAAAGCCGGATAGTGCAAGGTTCGCGAGCAACGCGCTTGTGGTCGGCTCGTCAAGCATGAGCAGCAGCGAGGGGTTGGAGAGTATGCCGGCTGCGTTCGGGTTGTTCACTACTGACGGGTTTGTGAGCATCAGGCTTGTCTCCGGATTAGACAATACGCCAACAAGGTTCGGGTTGGAGAGAAGCGCAGGAAGCGCTGTCGGATTGCCCATGAGGCTGTCGAATGTCGAATTGTCGTATATGCCGGATGTAGAGGGGCTGCCCAATAGATATTCGAGCGCTGCCGACTGCGAAGGGCTTGAGATTATGCTGCTCAGTGATGGGTTGCTGAGGAGGCTTGTGAGCGAGCCGCTGTAGAGCGCACTGGCAAGCGATTGGTTGTTCATAAGGTTTTTGAAGGAGGCGAGATTGCCCACCATCCCGAAGAGCGATGGGTTTGACATCAGGCTTGCAAGCTGCGCGGGCGTGTCTATCGCAGAGCTTATCGGCTGGTTGCCGAGGAAAACATTGAAGGTCGTGGGGTTTGCGATTATTGGGGTAAGGGAGGGGTTTGCGAGAAGGTTGGAGAGCGCTGCGGGATTTGTCGCCAGCATGGCATTGAATGAGAAGCTGGCTGCGAATGCCGCCAGTTGCGAGGGGCTTGCGATCATGCTGGTAAGCGAGGGGTTGGCGAGTATCCCGCCGAGCATGAATGCGTTGCTTGTGATGTTGATGAGCGAGGGGTTGGTGATGAAGGGGCTGAGCTGCGCGGGGTTTGCTGCAAGGCTTCCGAGCGAGGGGTTTGCGAGAATGCCTGGTACCAGCTGCGGATCATTTGATGCCGCTGCTGATATCGAGGGTGTTGTAAGTATCGTCTGCAGCCCTGCAGGGCTGCCCATCACCGCGCCGAGGGATGGATTGCCCAGGAGCGCCTTGAACTGGGCGGGGTTGCCGGATATTGCGGTGACAGTCGTGCTTGAAAGGAATCCGGTAAACTGGCCCGGACTGCCAAGTATAGTGGCGATGGAGGGGTTGTTTATAAAGGCATTAAGCTCTGCGGGATTTGCGAGCGCGGTGCTGAACGAAGTAGATCCCAATATCGTGCCTAGCGCTCCAGGGTTTGCCGAGAGCGCAGTAATTGCATTGCTGCCGAAGATGCTTGTGAGCACCGACGGGAAGATCGCTGCCTGCCCTATAGATGAATTGCTCAGCAGCCCGCTGAGCCCGGCTGGATTGGCGATCACTATGCCTAAAGCGGGATTCCCGAAGAGCACATCGAATATGCTCGGGTTGAGCTTCAGCAGGGAGAATGCGTTTGTGCCTAGGAATGCGGTGAACTGCGCGGGGTTGCTGTTTATGCCCGCAAGCGCGGGGTTTGAGAGCAGGTTGCTGAATGCTGTTGGATTTCCTGAAATGGTTGTGAAACTGCCCCCTGATGCCAGCGACGCTATGCCTGACGGATTCGCAATTATGCTTCCAAGCGACGGGTTGCTCAAAAGGCTTGCAAGCTGCATTGGGTTTCCTGTTATGAGGCTGAGCGAGGGGTTGGTGATCAGGAGGTAGAGCGGGGCTTGATTGCTGCTGACCATGCCGAATGCGGGGCCGTTGACAAATGTGATGAATGCAGGATTGGACATGAATGTCACGAATTGTGACGAGGTGTCAAGGTGCGAGAGTGCGCCGCCGGTTACGAAGCCGCCGAAATACGGGCTTGATATTATGGATGTAAGGCTAGGGTTGGAGAGCAGGCTTGCAGTCGCCGCTTTGTTGTTTACAAGCGGCGCGTAGCTCGGGCTCGTAATCAGGTTATTTATCTGCGTCGCACTGCCGCCCATGCTGCCGAGCGAGGGATTGCTCAGAAGCGCGTTGAAGAGCATCGGGTTTGACCTCAGCGTTGACGAAGCCGGCCCGGCGACAACGGTGCTAAAGCCATAGGTGTTGTTTATGATCACACCGAGAGAGGGGTTTGAGAGCAGCGTCTGGAATTCTGTTGCGTTGCCCTCTATCGGGCGTATCACGCCTGAGTTTAAAAGCCCTGTGAAGTTCTGGAAATTCTCTGCAAGCTCGCAGAAGGAGGGATTTTCGAGGAAGGCTATAAACAGGTTCGGATTGCTGTCTATGCCGATCATGTACTGGTCCGTGAGTATCGCGACAGTCTGGTTCGGGTAGTTTATGAAGCAGTCCTCTACAGCGGGGTTGCCGATTATGTAGTTTGCCACCAGCGGGTTGCTCAGGGTATTATTCACTGTTGCGTTTATGTCCACAGGTATCGTTGTGGTGTATACTGTTGCTGTGAATGTCGATGCGGCGGTTACGGTTGACTGGGCATTCGCACACACCAAAAACGCAGTGGCAAGGATCATGCAGATAAAAAGGGAGATTCGATAGCGATTGCTCGTCTTTATTTTCCCACCACTTAACTTTACCCCGTTATATCTATATCTACATCCGAAAGTTTAAGAACCTTCCTAAACCGCTTCTAGCATGGTTTCCTGTCGTATTCCGCCCTTGTTTATGCGGTGCCTGCGGGCATTTGCGGCCCGCAAATTAAAGGCAAAATATTTATAGGCTGAATCCGCAAATAATATGGTGGGTACATGGAAATAGATGATACTCTTTTCTGGATAGGTCATGCGAGTTTCTACATAAAGGCAAGGAATTCCACAATATTTATAGATCCGTTCAGGGTGGGCAGCGCGGTGAAGGAGAAGGCGGACCTTGTGCTCGTAACGCATGCGCACTTCGACCACAACAGCAAGGAGGATATAGATAAGGTATCGAAGGGCAATACGAAATACATAGGCGCAGCCAAGTGCCTAGAGGGCTACAAAATGGCCGCGGTCTCGAAGCCTGGATTCAGGACGCTATTCAATGGCATAAAGATAGAGGCCGTGCCGGCATATAACAACAGGGAGGAGAGGCTGCAGTTCCATCCGAAAGCTGAGAACTGGGTCGGCTACATAATCGAGATAGACGGCACAAGGATATACCACGCGGGCGATACCGACAGCATACCCGAAATGGCTGGGCTGAAGGATATTGACATCGCACTTCTTCCGATGGGAGGCAAGTACACGATGACCATGGAGGAGGCGCTGGGCGCGGAGAAGGCGATCAACGCGAAGAGCATTGTGCCCATGCATTACAAGATGCTTCTCGGCGAGGAGGGATCAAGGAGGCTTGAGAAGGAGCTGAAGGCGAAGCTCGACAACGTGCACATAATGAGGGAGGTTCAGGCGCCTATCTATTCCTTTTGAGCGCATCTACAAGCGAGTTTAGCTGCCTTGCGGCAGCGAGTATCTGCTCAGGCGGGAGCTTGAAGGTCCTCGAGTCCCTGTGCGCAATCTCTGCGGATATGGTTCTTGCCTCGGCCTTCTGGATGCCTAGTGCGCTTGCGGAGTCTATGACAGCGTTGGCCAGCCTCTTCTTCTTGTGGTTCATAAGAAGCGATATCGCAGCCTCCTCACTTTCAGTTACCGGGTCGGCCTTCGGCACCAGATAGACAAGAGAAGAATCCACCCTTGGCTTGGGGTAGAAGTTGCCAGCTGGCACGTCCCTCACGTGGTGCACCCTGAACCTCAACGAGGAGACAACACTTAGCTTTGAATAGTTGCGCGTTCCTGGCTTTGCGGTCATGTGCTCCGCGAACTCCTTCTGTACGCATATGAGTGCGGGGATGTTCATGCCGCCCAGCCAGTAGATTACCTTGCTTGAAAGGTTGTAGGGTATGTTCGAGACCATGATGTCTATCCTTCCAAGCTCGCTGAAATCAACCGAGAAGAAGTCATCCCCTATCAGCATGAGCTTGTCGCTCGCGAGCGTCGCGTCAAGACGCTCCACAAGCCTGTGGTCCTTCTCAATCGCTATCACCCTCTTTGCGCTCTTGCAAAGCTCCGCTGTCAGCGTCCCAGTTCCAGGGCCGAGCTCGAGCACTACCATGCCCTTTGCATACTTAGCCTCAAGCACCGCTATATCCTTGCTTATCAGGAAGTTCTGGCCGAGCGACTTGCGCGGCCTGAATGCGTCGGCGGTATCCTGATGGCCGGATTTGGTAAAGTCAGAAACCCGCATGGTATTTATACGTTCTTAACTCTTTAATAGATTATGCAGAGGGCACAAAGCGCCATAGAGTTCCTTACGACATACAGCTTCGTATTCCTGATTCTAGCCGTCTCGCTCGCGCTGTTGCTGCTCTTCGCCTCGATACCGAAGAGCACCGTTCCGCTCGAATGCGCCTTCTACAGCGGCTTTAGCTGCACAGATGCGGCATACTACAATACGAGCACGGGATCGCAGCTGGTCATTGTGGGTACTGACACGCAACCAGGTGCGATGAACGTAAGCACTTTCAACTCCTATCTGAATTACGGCCAGAGCATAGGAGGGTACTGCGTACCCAAGCTCGTTTCGGCTGGGCAAAGCTTTTACTGCGTTGCGAACTTCACCACTCCGGCAAACCTGGGCAGCACATACATGGGCACATTCCAGGTTGGCGCAAAATACTGCGGCGGCGAGCCGCCAAGCGTTTCGATACTCAACTGCTCGGCCCCAACATCGATAACATACGGCGGCTCGGTGCAATTGCAGGGATCGGCATACAACCCGAGCTTCTTCATAAACCTGCCCTACCCGCCAGACATATATTGCGTGGGCGGTGGCACGGACCAGGCGTATTACGCCCAGATTTCGCCTTCCGGAATAGGCACATGGACCAGCACAAACTCATACCCGAGCGGCGTCTCGCTGCAGTATGCAAGCTGCTCGATATACAACGATTACATCTACTGCGTCGGCTCGAACACGGGCGCGGAGAACCAGGCCTACTACGCTAAGGTGAACTCGAATGGGATAATGGCTTGGGCGCTCACAACAAACGCGCCGGCCGTCCTGAACAAGGAGGGATGTTCGGTATATATGGGATACATATACTGCGTCGGAAGTGGCTCAGGTGCAGGAAACAAGGTTTACTATGCAGGCCTTTCAAGCAACGGCATAGGCAACTGGATCGCGGCCCCGGGCTACCCCATACAGTTCCAGAATGCAGGATGCTCCATCTACAGGAATTACATATACTGCGTGGGCAACGGCAACTCCCCATACAATTCTGTCTACTATGCGCCGGTAATGAATCCGGGAATCGGTACATGGGCAGCAACGGCAAACTACCCGGTGCAGGAGAGCGGGGCAGGCTGTTCGGTGTATGAAGGGTACATATACTGCGTCGGATCCAAAACAGGAGCTAATGTGTATTATGCGCCGGTATCGAGCGGCGGCGTAGGCAACTGGATCGCGTCGGCAAGCTATCCGCTGAGCTTCAATAACGCTGGATGCAGTGTCTTCAACGGCTATTTGTACTGCGTGGGTAGCGGAGTGTCGCCAAATAACCAGATTTATTCTGCACAGATCCTGAATCCAGGGTTAGGGAACTGGATAGCTGCCAACTCTTATCCTGGCTCGATACTGGACTCGTTCTGCAGCGTTCCGGGATCTAGTGGCGGCTATGCAGGAGGGGGAGGAGCCCCAAGCTGATTGTTTTTATATCTGTGCGCGAAAGTACTAATGCGCCCCAGTAGCTCAGTGGCAGAGCGCTTGCATGGTAACAAAACTTTTAGGAAAAGTTTTATCAAAAGGCCGTAAAGCAAGAGGCCGAGGGTTCAACTCCCTCCTGGGGCTTCATATAGCCTTATCATATGCCCATATGGGACTTGTCGTCTATGAGCGACTAAAAAGTAGGGTTCAATTCGCTAGGAGGGCTCCAGTAGCTGGAGTACGGTTCCCCACATTGTTTTTCATATAGTTCACCAAATTGGTTAGTCGGACAACTTATATATGGGTTGTGACAAGACCAAACACTACTATTTTCCATAAAAATGAAAGGTTATTTATATTTCTGAACTCATAATCTAAATGTGATCTAGTGCCTTCAAAAGTAACCTATGTACTAGGCGTTAGCCTCGGTCATGAGTCTAGCGCAGTTTTGCTAAGGAGAGAGGGGAGCGATTGGGATATCTTAGCTGCTGCAACAGAAGAACGCTTTACAAGAAAGAAGAATGACGATGCTTTTCCTATCAATTCTACCAAATATGCAATTAGCCAGCTTCCTAATGGAGGACAGATAAAACAGCTAGGCTATTGCAGTTGGCAAAGAGACGAAGCGTTTGGCTTATGGTCAAGGTGGCTTAAAGAACCTCTTGAAGAGCCACCAAGTAGCTACCTTAGCAAGATCAAAACCGATGCAGACGTAAGGGAATACAGGATGCAACTTGCCACATCACAGGAAATGAGAGACAAGGATGTTCACGAATTTCGCAAACTTTTTATGGGCGTTTTCAAGAAGCATGTAGCTATGGATCTGAAGGAAGAGACACTTGTTCGCATACCACATCATCCTGCACATGCCTTATCAACATGGTTCCTTTCAGGATTTGATAGAGCCACAGTAATTACCCTGGACGGCATCGGCGATGGGTTGTCAATGACCATTAATCGTGCAGGACAGCCCAATAGACCTACTCTGCTTGACAATGTATTGCTTGAGCCTATTGCGGCTGTAGGAAATGAAGGAAGCTTGGGCTTGTTCTACAAATACGTAACTTCAGGGCTTGGGTTCAGGAAGCTGAGGGATGAGGGTAAGGTAACAGGACTTGCGGCACAAGGAAACCCAGAACAGTGTTTTGGCACTTTCCTCAATCTATTCAGATTCAATGATAATTCACCAGGAGTAATAAATGGGTGGAACTTGGACCAGCGTTTCCTAAAGGAAGTAGACGCTGTAGATACACATGGTGGAAGGTTCAACCCTATAGATAGTTGGAGAGAATACCATGCTTTTGGTAGACAAGTCGAAGCTACAGTAAGGGACATGATTGGAAAAGATATAAGAAGAGAAGATATAGCGGCAGGAGCTCAGGCAGTTTTAGAGCATCTGGCTCTTAAGGTGGTAAATCAGGGTTCAGAATACATATTACAATCTGGCAAAGGTCATGGTAAGCTGGCAGTTGCAGGAGGTGTCTTTGCAAATGTGAAGCTCAATCAAAGAATTGCGGAACAGGATTATATCGAAGAACTATTCATAACGCCTCCAATGGGTGATCCGGGAGTTGCGTTAGGATCTGCGATTGCAGTTCTATGCAAGAATGGGGCAGAAGATGAGCCTATGAAGCCAAAAACAATCCATAGCATGTCATTTGGACCAAGCTTTACAAGGCAAGAGATTGAACGAACACTTGAGAAATATAAAGAACAGATAGGTTATGAATTAATTGAAAGTCCTGAAAAATTACACCAGACCATTGGGTTAGCTTTATCGGAAAATAATATAGTCGCAAGATTCCAGGGCAGAATGGAATTTGGACCAAGGGCCTTGGGCAATAGGAGCATATATGTACCCGCAAATCATAAGGGCATCAACGATGTTCTGAATGCAAAACTTCAAAGAAGTGACTTTATGCCGTTTGCACCAATAGTGCTTGAGGACTACGCAAATAGAAATTTGAAAAATATAGACAAGGTTAAGAAATCAGTTCCATTTATGACCATCAGCCTATCTGCATCGGATGACTTTACACATAGATTTCCAGCATCAGTTCATGTAGACGGAACAACAAGAGCACAATCTGTATCAAAGGAGAATAATTCTGATTCATTTGGCATTCTAAAGGCTTACGAAAGACTTACTGGCAGCCCTGTTATAATAAATACGAGTTTCAATAATCATGGGGAACCAATAGTTTGCACCCCAGAAGATGCAGTGAAATCTTTCTTGACAGCAAAACTTGATATTTTAGCTATGGACAATTATGTTATAAAAATACGCAATGACAAGGTGATGAAATAACAACCAAAAGTAACAAGAGAGAACGCAATATATACACTATAGGCTTTGCAGGGCATTCTGCGGAAGAATTCTTCGGATTATTGAAAAAGGAAGGTATAGAACGTGTTATTGATATAAGATTAAGGAATACAAATCAGATCGCAGGATTCAGTAAAAAGGATGACCTCGCATTCTTCCTAAGAGAATTATTGAACTGCGAATACCATCATTTACCGTTCTTAGCTCCAACAGATCAAATCCTTGATGACCACAGAAACGGAGGGCCTTGGAGTGCATATGTAAGCAAATTTATACCATTAATGAAAGAACGAACGGCACTGGATAAAATAGATATTGACTTCTTCACAGAAAAGAAATCATGCCTATTATGCAGTGAAAGAACACCCGAGGAATGTCATAGGAGATTAGTTGCAGAGATGATGAAAGAAAAATGGACAGATTTAGAAATCGTACATTTGATAGATCTGAATAAGAGATTATAGTAACTGTTAGTCAATTTCAAGTGATAAAATGGAAAAACAAATAGGTTTACGATGCGTCATAACTGGAGGTGTAGGTTCAGGAAAAACTACCCTGGTTGATAATTTAGGCAAAATTGATAGAATATGGACTGCCGATGAACAGGCTCTTAATATAATAAGAAAAGAACTTGAATCGGGTGGCAAATTGCTCCCCTGGTCAGCGCCATCAGAATTTTGGAAACCAGTAACAGCAAGTAGGATAATACAATTTAGAGAGGCACCGATACAAACTCACGATTGTGTCTTTGACAGAGGAATACCTGAACCTCTTGCATTTTTGAAAATCGAAGGCATAGGAGCACCAAAAGAACTCATAACATTTTCGCAACAGTATAGATACGATGCTATCTTTTGGACACCACCATGGAAAGAAATTTACAGAACTACAGTAGAAAGACCTTGGTCATGGGACTATGCAGAAAAGTTAGGCACAATGCTTAAAGATGCTTATGAATCAGTAGGATACAAAGTTGTAGAGATACCGAAAGATACTATTGAGATACGCACCAATTTTGTTCTTGATAATATGGATAGATTGAAGCGAAAGTAGTGAAGTTAAAATTTCATAGATTTTTACATATGTCAAATACCTTGTGTAAAGATGCCTTTACAATATCATAAGTCTCTAATTCATCTATCTCTTGCTCACCAAACCATTTCATTTCAAACTCTCCCGATCCAGTATTCTTGTCATCTATTGGTGCTACTAAGTATATCAGATCAAAATGTTCGTGAGTTTCTGTCTTGTATTCAACATTTTGATGCATTATAAAAATGGGCTTTGGAAGCTCATACGCCCTATCCGTAGTCAAATAAGTCCCATTACGTTGATTAGGGTCAATTACCTTTACTTTTATTCCAGTCTCCTCAAACGTTTCTCTTAGCGCACATTCTATCGGAGTTTCATTTTCCTCAACATGACCACCAGGATTGAGCCACACGTTCAATTTCTTATGTTTTATGAGTAAAATCTTTCCTTTACTGAATGGTATTGCAGATCCACAAATACATTTTTTTACCATATTATACACTAATCTTTTCCTATACCATTACTGCTATTTTTCTTGATAAACTTACCTTGTATAAGATTATAAGCTAATCTATCTTCACCATGCTTAGTGTATCTCATAGGTGTTCCAATTATAGCTTTACAGTTCTCACATTGTAATTTAGGCATCTCTTTAGTTTCCTTAATCATTTTATCATGTTGCAGATCACTGTATTTAGGTGGATAAAAAATACGATCCAGATAGCAACGCTTCAGAGCGCCTCTTGGAAGGTCTTTTTGATAGACTAATAGTAAAGCATTGCAAGAAGCACAATATACATCAATAAGTTTAGTTTTGCCTCCTCTTGCTCTTCTATACTTGTCTTTTTTGAAATAATAAATTGACAGAGTGTCTTTTTTCATAGTATATAGATACTTTATAGAACTATTTAATACATTTACTGCAACTTATATAACATGAAAGAAAAAAGTGTCGTTATCTCTATATGGCTGCAACCATCTCCAAAGCTAAAGAAGGAGATCTTTGGAATAATAAAAGACTTTTCAAAGAAATATAAAGTCTATAGCGATCTTAAAAGTTATAAAGGGCCACACATTACCATATTGGAGATCCATAGCGGCAAGTACGACTTAAAAAGTGTAACTAATGCTATAGAAGATATATCTGTCAAATTCAAACCTTTCAATTTAGGAATAAAAGGCATTGGATATTTCAGAAAATTAGACGAATCTGAAAAGCGAAACTTTGTAATATACCTAAAGGTAGAGAAAAATAAGGAGTTATTTGCACTTAAAAAGTTGGTAGATAGTGAATTTCCTAACGAATCTGCAAGACACGAAGACAGAGGATTCGTTCCGCATATTACCATAACACATCGTGAATTAGATAAGAAAAATTTTTATCGTGCTCTTAAAGAATATAAAAATTTAGATTTTGTTAGAACTTTTGTTGTGGACGGAATTATGGTATCTAAACGCAATACTAAAACGAAAAAAGCCACAATAAAACATATATTCTTTAGAAAAAAGCACAACTGAGGAGTATAACTCATTCTATACATCATAATTTAACTATGTTTTTAGAATACAAAATGGTTTAAATTCAGTTTTGAAGGCTCCGGGAGGGAATCAGACCAAGAGTCCGAAGTCTATATTTTTCTATATTAGAGAGATAAATGTATAAAAGTTATAAGCATACTTATAATGATGCAAATGATAACAAAAACATCGCCAAAAAGCCTAAGTGGAAAAGAAATGACAGAATTCAAAAATCCTATCTCAAAGCTACCGCACTTTAAGAAAAATTATAGGGATAAAGATACTACTACAACTGTCAGAGCTATAAGAGTTGAGGATATACCACCGGTTGTAAGAATGGCTTATAGTATATGGACTAAAGAATATCCGATAGGTAATGAGAATTTAACACATACTAAAGTGAAAGATAACATATATTCTGTTCTTGGACGTAGCAACCCTATAATTCTCGTAGCAGAACAGAATGAGATGGTTATCGGGTTTGTTTGGGGCTACGACCTTTACAAAGATAAATACCCCCAACTAAATAATCATTTGACAAACGGAAAATACAAACATGTTGGATATATAAACGAAATAGCAGTTGATCCTAATTTTAGAGGTTTAGGCATTGCAGGGAAATTGTTAGATTGTTACGAACAAGTATCTAAACGAAAAGGTGTTGATGATTTAGTATTAGATACTATAAATCCGATCGCACTAAGATTATATAAAAGAGAACACTATATCCCAATAATAGACCCAATATCAAAGCAGAAACTATTTGATAAGGTAAAGATGGGTAATTTTTTATTTTTACATAAGAAAATGGATTAATTTTAATAATGCCATTAGAGTTTCTTACTCTCTGTCAGATACAAAGGGAGAGACTTTAACTGTATGACGGGAGCTCTCCTGGGGCTAAAATCGGCCTTCTTCTAGTATGCGTGTTCCGGGGGCATCTCGGTGCTCGGGCCGTCGCCGCCTGAAGTAAAGCGTTTCACGTACATGTAGATTACCACGATGACCACCAGGACTATCGCCAGCGCCACGAGAATGTACAGCTGGTGGGAGCTTAATGCGCTTGAGGCCTGCTGGACAGTTGTAGTCGCAATGGTCGGTATCGTGGTGTTGGTGTTCAGGCCGGAATAGAGGTACCCTCCAGAGATCGCGTATATGGATATGCCTGGCGAATTCGTCTTGTATGTGTATGAGGTCGCAGTCGACGACACCAGCACTGTGGGCAGCTTCACCCATTTCTTTGTGGTGGAATTGAAACGGTATACTGAAAGGTTCAGCGGATTCACGTCGTTCTGCAGGGTCCACGCCTTGGTCACGTTGAATGTGTAATTGACGCCGTTTATGTTCGTGTCGTTTATGGTGCTGTTAACATACATGTAGCTTGCGGTCTTGCCTGGCAGTGTCGGAAGGGCCTTGCTGATCGCGCTTGGGGAGCTAGCTGCATATGTCTGGATGGATATTGCGCCCACTGTGAAATTCCTCTTGACAGATATCGACATGTTGCTTATCGGCACTGGTGATTTCGGTATGTTAATATAATCATTGTAGTTCGTTACGACGTCGGTAATCCCTATAACAACTGCATTGGCTGTCTTGTATGTGGTTACATTGGTCGGCACGTATCTTGCGGTAGTCTGGTTGCCGCTCAGGACATCGGTTACGTATAGTTGCTGCGATGTTGTCCTGTTCGCGATATTAGTCCTGTTAAACACTGTCGCAATGTAAGGGACAACAGCCCTCTGGGCGATAGGCATCGAACTCTGGGCTATCGTGTTGTTTGAAAATGACTTGATTACGCTTAGGTTGACGTACGAGCTTGCGGTATTGCTAACAGCAAGCCACTGGGCCTTGTATACCAGGGTGGAGTTTTGCTGGTTGATTGTGGCATTGAAGACAGGCGTGTACCCGCTAGGGGTATAATTGCTTGCAAACTGCTTCAGCAGGCTGCTGTTCTGTTTCATGAGCAGCGCGACATTAAAGGCGGAATTTGCCGATATTACGTTTCCCGCGATCACTTTCCTTATAAATGCCGAATTAATTATGGAATTCGCTACCGGGGTACTGAATTCGAAACTCTCGGTGGCATTATTTGCCGCTATTGTACCGCTTACTTGGGCGCAGCTCGGGCATCCGAATGTCAAGGAGGTGCTGTTTACCCCGTGGCTTATGTTATAGATGCTGTTTGACAATGTCGAGATTGATACGCCTATGCTTACGCTTATGTTGTGCACAGCACCGGTTGTCGGTGAGTTGATAGTGATGGCATTTATTGCCAGTACGTTTGTGGTGTAGGTTACGTTTTTGGGGAGTGTAATGACTGTCAAAGAATTTGCGTTTTGAGGGGGTGGCGGTGCGATGATGACTGGTGCGCATACGCCGTTTGAGTTGAATGCGGTTCCACTAGGGCACAGGCAAAGCGCATCTGTTGAATTGTACGTACTGCCGGCGGGGCAGTTGATCGTCCCTGCCGATGATACGCATTTGCTGTTGTAATTGATTGTACCGATAGGGCACACCATGATTGTTGTTGTACTTAAACTGTTCACCGCTATTGTTGTGGTAACAGAACTATTCTGCTTGATAGTGCTGCTCGATGTGTATTTTGAGGAGGTGATTGTTATGACATTTGATGGGATGGTGGTTGATTGAATGGTGTTCGAGGAAGCATTTGTTATGGTATTTGAGCGGATGGTAGTGGTTGATGATGTGTTTTTTATGGTATTTGAGGGGATGGTGGTGGTTATGGTTGACGTCGTGTTTTTTATGGTATTTGAGGGGATGGTTGTTGAGGTTGATGAATATGTGGATGATGAGTAGGTTGACGAGTATGTGGTTGATACAGTATTTGAGGGGATGGTTGTTGAGGTTGATGAATATGTGGTTGACGAATACGTGGTTGAACGGCTTGAGGTGGTTGACGAGTATG
>Ga0326727_10008244_pt1 | contig 26646 bp, 20 predicted proteins | sample MB2enrmetagenome_FD_207643 | JGI IMG/M metagenome (GOLD analysis project Ga0326727, IMG submission 207643) | Lab enriched peat soil microbial communities from McLean, Ithaca, NY, United States - MB29MY | ecosystem: Environmental > Terrestrial > Soil > Wetlands > Peat | place: USA: New York...
CGATACCCAACACAACAGCGGCGCATGATGGACGATCCGCTCTGCGCGCAAACGGCGGACCGTTTAATCGCCGGGCGGCTTTCTGACGCGGCTTTTCAAATTCAATGTTGAAACGAATTTCCTTGTTGGCATTTGTAATGGCGGTTTCGCTTCCCGCGCAACAGAACTCCGCCAGGCAATCGTTTGAGCAGCGTTGCGGCGTCTGCCATGGGGCGGATGCGGGCGGGACCGACCGGGGGCCGGCCTTGCTGGGCAACCGGCGGCTGAGGATGCGCAGCCCCAGCGATATCGCCAATACCATTCGGAATGGAACTCCCGGTGGCATGCCTGGATTCGCGCTTCCCGCGCCCGAAGTGGCCACTCTGGCCGATTACGTCCGCTCCCTGAATGCCAATGCGTTCGATACCAAACCACCGGGCGATGCGGAGGCGGGGGAGCGCTTCTTCTTCGGCGCGGGCAGTTGCAGCGGGTGCCATTCCGTCGCGGGCCGCGGCGGCTCGACCGGTCCCGATCTTTCGAACGTCGCTCGCCAGTCCACGTTGCCGGAACTGGAGCAGTCGCTGACCGATCCCAGCGCGCGCATCGCGGCGGGATATGCGGTAGTGGATGTCACGCTCAAGGATGGCGGGAAGCTGCGGGGTTTCGCGCGTGCCCGGGGAAGCCACGACCTGCAACTCGAAACGCTGGATGGCGGTATGCGGCTGTTGACCGACGCCGATTACAGCGCGATCCAAACCGAAGAAGCTTCGCTGATGCCGCCCCTGCATGCATCCGCCGACGAACAGCGCGACCTGCTGGCGTACTTGAGCCGCCTGGGGGGCTCGCCCGCCGGTGCACTCAAGGTCCCGATGGCGGATCCTTCTCCCGCCGAGTTCGAAGCCATCCAGCACCCGAAGCCGGGCGAGTGGCCGACTTACTACGGCAACCTGAGCGGCAACCGCTACAGCCCGCTCGAGCAGATCAATGCGGCGAACGCCAGCCGCTTGCAGCTTCGGTGGATTTATCCGATTCAGTATCAACCCCTCGAGACGACGCCCCTGGTCTCGGGCGGCATGATGTATGTGACCGGCCCGAACCAGGTGTATGCGCTGGATGCGCGGACGGGACGCGAGATCTGGCGTTACCAGCGCCCTCGCACCCCCGCTGGAACGATCGCGAACGATGCCGCCATCGGCGCGAACCGGGGCGTGGCGCTGCTGGGAGACCGCGTCTTTTTCGCCACGGATAACGCCCACCTGCTGTGCCTAAACCGGCTCACGGGGGCGCTGCTTTGGGACGTCTTCATGCCGGAAACCGCGCAGCACTACGGGGCCACGTCGGCGCCGCTGGTCATCGGCAACCTGGTGATTTCCGGAGTCGCCGGCGGCGACGATGGCATCCGCGGTTTTGTCGGCGCGTGGAAAGCGGCCACCGGCGAACTCGCATGGCGATTCTGGACGGTTCCCAATCCCGGCGAGCCCGGTTCGGAAACCTGGCAAGGCAACGTCGTGGAGGGTCGCGGCGGCCCTACCTGGCTCACCGGCACCTACGATCCCGAAACGGGGCTGCTCTACTGGCCCACCGGGAACCCGTATCCCGACACCGACGGCACGGAGCGCGGCGGCGACAATCTTTACACCAACAGCGACCTGGCGCTGGATCCCAAGACCGGGCAACTGCGCTGGTATTTCCAGTACACGCCGCACGACCTGCATGATTGGGACGCGGTTCAGCCGCCGGTGCTGGTGGACGCGAAATATCACGGCAGTGACCGCAAGCTCTTGTTGCATGCCAATCGAAACGGCTATTTCTACGTGCTCGACCGGACCGACGGCAAATTTCTGTTCGGCAAACCATTCGTCAAGAAGCTGACCTGGTCCAGCGGCCTCGACGATAAGGGACGCCCCATTCTGACGCCTAACAATGAAACCAAGGCAGGCGAGGTGAGAACCTGTCCGGCCGTGCGCGGCGCCACGAATTGGTATTCTCCGGCATTTAGTCCCTTGACGGGGCTCTACTACGTAATGGTGGTGGAAGACTGCGGCTTGTACCGGCAGGCCAAGCAGGGCGGCTTCGGATTTCTAAACGATCCCAAAGATCCCGCCATGAAGTACCTGCGGGCGCTGAACATCGAGACGGGAGCGATTGCCTGGGAGATCCCGCAGATCGGTCCGGCCGAGCGGAACTACTCCGGGGTTCTCGCGACGGCCGGCGGGCTGGTGTTCTATGGCGAATCGAGCGGCGGCTTCGCGGCGGTAGATGCCAAGACGGGAGCCACTTTGTGGCACTTCGAATCCGGGAATACCTGGAAAGGCTCGCCCATGACGTATACGGTGGATGGCCACCAGTATGTGGCGATCGCGGCGGGCGCGAACATCCTCTCCTTCGGGCTGCCGGACAAGTAAGCGAACGAAGGCTTACGCGAGCTTCACGACCGTGGCTTTCTTCAGGAAATCCAGGTCGAATTCCAGGCCCATGCCCGGTCCTGTGGGAACCGGAATCACGCCGTCTTTGATGTCGAAGTTCGGCGCGTACCACGGTTCCTTCTTGGGCGCATTCCGGGAGACGTATTCCATCCAGGGCCCGATATTCGGAGTGGTCGCGGCAAACTGCAGGATATTCACCGCCGCCGCGCCCGTCTGCGTGTCGTGCGGGCAGATCCACATATCCGCTTTGCGCGCCATCCGCGCCACCTTCGCCGCCCGGATGAAACCGCCGTTATAGTTCAAATCGGGCTGCACGACGTCCATGACCTTGTTGTCGATCATCCACTGGAACAGCCACAGGCTGGAATCCTGCTCGCCGAAGGCCACTTTCATATCCAGTGCGTCGGCAACCTTCTTCGTCTCGCTCAACTCCTCCCAGGGGCACGGCTCCTCAAACCACAGGTACTTCATCTCCTGCAGCCGTTTGCCGATTTCGATCGCGTTCTCGGCGTCGTACGAGCCGTTGGCATCGGCCATCAACGTCACCTTACCGGCAAGCTTCTGAGTGGCCAATTCCAGCAGCTTGTTGGTGCGTTCGGGGGCAGCGTCGCGGTTGTCGCTCATCCGGCCGCCGATTTTGAATTTCACCGCCTTGGCCCCGGTCCTCTCCACCTCGCGTACGTAGATATCGACCTCTTCCTCCGCGGTGGTCTCGCGTCCCGAGCCAGAAAGATAAACCGGGATCTCCTTCCGCAGCACTCCTCCCATCAGCTCGCCCGCCGGTTTCTTCAGTGCTTTCCCCATCAAGTCGAACAGGCTCTGCTCGATGTAAGCCACCGGACACCAGAATTCCTGCCCCGCCAGCTTGTAATTCGAGTTCGTAACATAGACCTCGTCCACCAGGTGTTCCAGGTCGCGCGCGTCCCTGCCCAGGAAGTGCGGCACGACGCGGTGCGCCAGGATCTGGATGTAATCGACTATGTCTTTGGTCTCGATGATTCCTTCGGCGCCGTCAGCCGACCGAGTCCGGAGGAAGAACTGGCCGTATGCCTGAAGCAGTTCGATCGATGCGATCTTGACGGGCGCATCGAAGAACTTGTGCAGGTTGAAAACCGGCTTCTTGTATTCCACTATTTCCGGCCCCATGTCGGAAGCACCCCATGCGCGAGGCGCCTGACCTGTCAGTAGAGCGCTACCGGTCATGAACTTAAGAAAATCGCGGCGGTTCATAACGTAGATTGTAGCTGGCCTCTTTCGAAGCGGCGGGCGCTCAATGCGTCATCGCGCGGATTAGGTAGTGATCCCGTAGCGTAGGCGCCGGCGAAAGAGCCTCTATTCGCGGCGCAAAGCCGCGGCGGGGTAGCGGCCGGCGATCCGCCGCATGGGCAGGTAGGCGGCCGCCAGACTCACCATGAAAAAGAACAGCACCACTGAGACATACATCCATGGCGACCCTTCGACCGCGGTGCTGGAAAGTGCGCCAACCGTCTTTCGGGTGGCGAGTCCCAACCCTAAACCACACGCCAGCCCCGCGATTAGCCAGGCGGCCGTGGTTCCCAGAACGGCCCGGACGATTGCTGTGCCCGGCGCGCCCAATGCCAACCGAATGGCGATCTCGCCAGTGCGCTGCGAGATGAGGCAGGAGATCACGCTGTACATTCCCGCAGCCGCCATGGCCACAGCGAGCAGGGCGAAGGCGCCGATGAGGAAGGCGTCGAAGCGCGGGCCGGCCAGCTCGTCTGCGATGAATTCCCGCATGGTCTGGACGCCGAACACGGGCTGCTCGGAGTTGGCCGACGCAATCGCCGCTTTTACCTGTTTCAACAATTGACCCGGCGGAAGCGCCGAGCGAATTACCAGGTACGTGTTCGCCCAGGAAAGCTGCAATGAGGAGAGATACACTTCGGGGAACGGATCGATTTGCAGACCGCGCGTCCGGACGCTGCCGACCATTCCTATGATCGTGATGGGCACCTCCGGCCCGTCGTCGATCTGTTTGCCCACTACGTCCGCGCCGAGTCCGAAACGTCGCGCGAACTCCTGGTTCACGACCGCCACCGTGATGTGATTCCCCGCATCGTCACTGCGAAGGGTGCGCCCGGCCAGAAGCGGGATGCGCAGTGCGCGAAAGTAGTCCGAGCTGACCTGGTGATTCAACGAGACGACCATCTTCGGTGCGCCCGTCGCATCGGTTACTCCGATCAGCGAGTCGGGACCTCCTCGCGCCGGCCGCAACGGCGGCCCGGTCACCGTGGCGGCGGCTTCCACTCCCGGGATGGCTCCGATCTTATCAACATACTCCTGAAACACCGGCCCCGCCTTCGGATCGACGGTGTTCTCATGGTGCGCGGGCAGCTTCAGTCGCATGACCAGGACGTGGTTCCGATCGAAACCCATGGGCGTAGCCACCAGCGCCCACAGGTTCTGGGCGATCAGCCCGGCACCGCACAACAGAAAAACCGAGAGCGCTGCTTCGAGGGCGATCATGATGTGGCGCCAGCGGTTCCCTTCGGCGGCGGCGGTGCGTGCAATCAGGTTCGGTCCGGGCGTCCATCGGCTGCCCTTGACGGCCGGAACAACCGCGAAGAGGGTGGCCGAGATCAGCGATATCGCGAGCGTGAAGCCAATCGCGCGTGCGTCCAGGTGCGCCGAAGCGAGCAGCGGGCTGCGCATCGGCAGCAGCCGAACGAGAATGCGCACGATCCCTCCGGCCGCCAGCAGCCCAGCCGCCCCGCCGCATCCCGCGAGCACCAGCGCTTCCAAAAAGAACTGCCGGATGAGCCGCAGCCGGCTCGCGCCCAATGCCGAGCGGATCGCCACTTCGCGTCCGCGTTGCAGCGCGCGCGCCAGCAGAAGTTGCGCCGCATTCGCGCAACCGATCAGCAGCAAGACACCGACGCTTCCGAGGAGCAGCCACAGTAGCGAACGCTGCGTCCCGACAATGGCATCGCGCAGCGGCAGAATGTCGAAAGTAAAGAGGCTCGGATCGTGTTGCGGATTGGGGAATGCCGAGGGATGCTCGCGCGTCAGGGCGTGAGCGATGCCCCGCACATCGGCTTCCGCCTGCGCCAGCGTGACGCCTTCCCGCAATCGGCCGATCAGGCGAACCGGCACACCGAGGCCGCTTCCACCCGAAGTAAAAGGCGCCGAGAAATCGATGGGATACGGGACGTAGATGTCCACCGGCTCGGGGATGCGCAGCGTCGGGTAATCGAAATGGAAACCAGGCGGGAGCACACCCACAACCTCGGCGGGCTGGCCATCAAGGCGCAGCGAGCTGCCGACCGCGCGGGGGTCGGCCCCAAGTCTGGATTTCCAGAACGCGTCGGTAAGGATGACCGCCGGCGCGCGGCCGGGCCGGTTCTCCTCGTCGAGGAACGTTCTGCCCAACTGCGGATTGACACTCAGCAGCGGAAAGAAAGAGGCCGAGACGCGCGCCACGAAGACACGCGCGGGCTCGCCGGTCCCGGTGAGTTGCATATCGACGTGCTCGGCGAAGGCGGCCTGTTCCAGCGTGCGCGTTCGCGCGCGGATCTCGATAAATTCGGAGAGGCTCGGAATCCAGCCGTTATGCTCCATGATCGTGACCAGCCGGCCAGAGTCGCGATATGGCAGCGGGTCGAGGAATGCGGCCTTGAGCAGCGTGAAGATGGCCGCGTTGCCGCCGATCCCCAGCGCCAGCACTACAATGATGAGCGCGGATATTCCCGCGTCGCGGCGCAGCAGAACCGCGCCGTGGCGGAGATCCTGCAGCCCGGACGCCAGCCAGCCGAGCACGCGGGCGTCGCGCATTTCCTCTTTCGCTACCGTTCGGTTGCCCATGCGAATGGCGGTCTCCCGTTCCGCCCCGGCGCGGCCGAGCCCTTGTTCGCGCGCCTTGCGAAGGCGCATTTCGCGATGGAACGCGAGTTCGTCGTCGAAATCGCGGTCGAGACGCGCGGACCGGAACACGTTTACGAATCGCCGGAGAAATCCCATCAGGCAAGCCTCAGAACGCGCGCGATGGCATCGGCCGCGCGCAGCCACTCGGCCTCCTCGATGGCGAGCTGCCGGCGTCCCGCGGCGGTGATGCGGTAGAACCGCGCCCGGCGGTTATTATCCGAGGGTGCCCACTCCGACCGGATCCAGGCGGCCTCCTCCATGCGATGCAGCGCCGGATACAGCGATCCCTCGCCCACCTGGAGCACGTTCTCGGACATCTGTCCGATGCGCTCGGCGATGGCGTAGCCGTGCATCTTCTCGCCCGAAGCGAGAATCCGCAAAACCAGGAGGTCCAGCTTGCCGAGCAGTTGGTCTTTCTTAATCTTACCCATCGATGTCGATGGGAGAATCATAAACCCTGCCCGACCGGCCTGTCAAGAGGGCCGCCGATTTCAATGCGTCATCGCGTAGACCAGATAGTTCACCCCATAGCGGTAAGCCAGCAGCGTCATCTCGGCCGGGTAGTAAGGCACGTCGGCGAATTCCCAGGCGTCGCCTACGTCGGTATTGAAGTTGACCGCCACGATGAGGCGGCCACGCTCGTCGTACATGGCGCGCCAGGCGGGCTGGGTGCCGGGAGGCTGCACCACGCGGACCGTCCCGCCCGGCCCGCGATACAAGTGGCGCGAGCCGGGGATGAAGGTGCGGTCCTTCTCGCGGATGTCGTAGACCACGTGCATGACGGCGTCCGATTCGGCGATATCGGTGATGGGCTGTGCGGGAAAGACGCGCGCCATGGTCTCGCGGAAAACCGCCCACTGCTCGGGCCCCCAGAAATCATCCACCACCAGAAAACCGCCGCGCAGCAGGTATTCGCGCAGCCGCGCGGTCTCGGCGTCCGTCAATCCCCACCAGCCGGTCTGGGTGGCGTAGATCCAGGGATAGTCGAATAGCCGGTCGTCGGTGAGGCGCAGATGGCGCGGATCGCCGGTATCGACGCGCGTGAGCCGCCCCACGCCGGAGCTGAAGTGATTGTCCGCGGCGGGCCAGTCCACGATCCACCAGCCGGATCCCATGCCCATGCGGGAGGCGTAACCGAAGCCGCGATGGTACTGAGGCAGATCGGTATATTCCACGCGAATGAAATGGAACTCGCCGTTGCGCGCGGGGGCGGGGAGTTCATCTTCCTCCCGCTCGGGCACGCGGAAGCGCCCGCGTTGCGCGAGGCCCGCGGCGGCGAGCGCCACGAGCGCCAGAGCGGCTCCGTCGGAGAGAAAGCCGCGTTTCATTGGATTCCCATCATTGTAGCCCTCGGGGAGGCGGACGTGGCGGTCACGAACCCCTGGCTCACAAGCCCCCACCTAAGCCAGGTGGTCGCGATTGTTAACCGAGTATAGGGAGTAAGAAGCTCGAAATCTATTAATCAGGTCCGATAAGAACAGATAGGCCGGTAGTGACTTTGGACCGGGATTGCGAGGTGCAAAGCAATGACGGAGGTCGCCGAACAGCCGGATAACGTTCCGATGACGTGCCCGCGGGCCGCAAGCTTGCCCCAGGCCCGTAGCGTGGGACCTCAGGAGAGCCAGCAGTGGCTATCGTTGATCTTCAACACGGTACAAGCTGGAATTATCGTCATCGACGAGGAGACTCACACAATCTCCGATATGAACCCGGCCGCGGCCAGGATGGCGGGCCGGGCTCGCGATGAGATCATCGGCAACGTGTGCCATAGCGTCATTTGTCCCGCCGAAAAAGGGCGCTGCCCCATCAGCAATCTTGGCCAGGTGCTCGATAATTCGGAGCGGGTTTTGCTCGCCGCGAACGGCAGCAGGGTGCCTATCCTCAAGACCGTCGTTCGGGCCACGATCGGCGGCCGTGCGCAGCTCGTCGAGAGCCTGGTGGATATCTCGGATGTCAAGCGCGCCCAGCAAAGCACTCACGCGAGCGAGGAACGCTATATGTTGGCCGTCAATGGCACCAACGACGGAATCTGGGATTGGGACATTGCCAACCAAACCTATTTCCTCTCGCCCCGGTGGAAGAGCATGATCGGTTATGAGGACAGCGAACTGCCGAATGCGTTCTCAACCTTCGAGGATCACCTTCATCCCGACGACAAACCCCGCGTGATGGACCATCTCCAGAGCTACCTCAAAGGGGAAGTTACCAAATATAAGGTCGAATTCAGGTTGCGTCATAAGGACGAGACATACGTGTGGATTTTAGCTCGCGGTCAGGCTATTCGGGATCAAAACGGCGTCCCCTACCGGATGGCGGGGTCCCATTCCGACATCACCGACCGCAAGCGGGTCGAGGAATTATCCCGCCTCTCCGGCATGGCCGAGGTGGCTACCGGTGTGCTCCACAATGTGGGCAACATACTGAACAGCGTGAATGTGACGGCTACTTTGCTGGCTGGCAAGATCGGCGAACTGCGCATCCGGAATCTGGTCAGCCTGACCGAGTTGCTCGAACAGCACAGCGGCGATCTGAAGGAGTTTATCAACCGCGATCCGAGAGGGCAGCGAGTCATCCCCTACCTGAGTAAGCTGGGAAAGCATTTCGAGGAGGAACGCCGCAGCATGCTCGAGTATGCGGATGCTCTGCGGGGGCACGTCGATCACATAAAACGCATTGTGGCGACCCAGCAGAACTATGCCAGAGTGTCCGCTCTGACCGAAGAGATTTCCCTGCCGGGGCTGGCGGAAGATGCCCTTCGCATGATGCAACCGGCATTCGACCGTCACAAGGTTCTGATCGAGCGGAAATATGAAGAACTGCCGACCATGATCGTCGATAAGCACAGTGTTCTTCAGATCCTTCTGAACCTGCTGCGGAACGCCATCGATGCCATCAAGAGCGGGAACAATCCCGACCGGGCGATTTGGCTTCGCATAACGCGGCATGAAAACCAGCGGGTGCGGTTGGCCGTGACGGATTCGGGCGCGGGCGTGACGCCGGAGAACCTGACGCGGATCTTCGCTCATGGCTTTACCACCAAAAAGAACGGACACGGCTTTGGCCTGCATTCCGGCGCCTTGGCGGCCAAGAACATGGGCGGCTCGCTGTGGGCGGAAAGCGCGGGGTTGGGAATGGGCGCCACGTTCATTCTTGAGCTTCCCATCGCCGCGAACTTTCCAGACCGATGTTGAGGAGGTCGTGTGCAGCCTTCACGCCGGATAGATCCCAACCATCGCATTCTGATCATCGACGATAACCGGGCAATCCACGACGATTTTCGAAACATCCTCGTTCCCGATACCGGAACCGCGCTGGATCTTCAGGACGACGAAGCCCTGCTCTTCGACGACGGTGTCGCCACGCCGGCTACGCAGTTTGAAATCGATTCGGCTTACCAGGGGCAGGATGCCCTGAAAGCGGTGAGGGACGCGGTGGCGCAGGGCCGTCCTTATGCCCTTGCCTTCGTCGATATCCGAATGCCTCCGGGATGGGACGGAGTGGAGACCATCGCCCGGATTCGCGAGGTGGATGCCAACCTGCAAACCGTCATCTGCACAGCCTATGCCGACTACTCCTGGAAGGACATCCAGAAACGGCTGGGCTTTTCGGATAGCTTGCTCATTCTGAAAAAGCCCTTCGACAATATCGAGGTGATGCAGTTAGCTCACGCCCTCACCCGGAAATGGCTGGTCAGCCGCCAGGCCGAGGTCACTATGGAGGATCTGGATGCAATGGTCGCCGAGCAGCTCAAGCGGCAGGCCAAGGCTCAAGAGGCGTTCCGGATCGTTTTCGAATCCAGCGCCATCGCCATCGTATTAACGGACGCGGCGTGCCGCGTGGTGGATGTGAACCGGGCGGCGGAGATGCAAAGCGGACTTGGCAAAGCTGAGTTCGTGGGCAAGACGCCGTCTGACTTGGGAGTCCTGGAGCCTGCCGATCAGGAGGAACTGTGCCGCGAGACGGCTTTGCGAGGGGCCGTCGACGAAAGAGAAATCGCGTTTTTCCGGCCCGGAGGCGAGCGGCGCGTCGGTCTGGTGTGGAGCCGAGCGGTTGAGATTCACGGCAATACCCGCTTCCTGGTCTTTCTGCTGGATATCAGCGACCGCAAGCGAATGGAAGAGGAACTGCGGCACGCGCGAACCGCGGCCGAGGCCGGCGCCCGGGCCAAGAGCGAGTTCCTGGCAAATATGAGCCATGAGATTCGCACCCCCATGAATGCCATCTGCGGTTTCACGCAGCTCGCCCTAGCCACCAGTCTGACCAAGGACCAGCGCGATTATCTGGAGACCGTCGATAGCTCCGCGGACGCCCTGTTGCGGATCATTAACGACATCCTGGATTTGTCCAAGATCGAGGCCGGCCGCATGGATCTCGAACAGGCGCCGTTTTCGCTTCGTGAATGTCTGGAGAGCGCCGCCAGACTCGTGCTTCCGGAGGTCTCCAAGAAGGGGCTGGAACTCGGCTGGAAGATCGGCGCGGATGTGCCCGATGCGGTATCGAGCGATGCCGTGCGGCTCCGCCAGGTGCTCCTGAACCTGCTCGGGAACGCCGTGAAGTTTACGGCCGCCGGCTTCATCCAGCTGGAGGTGCGCGCGATCCTTAACGAGGGTCGGGACATCACCGTGCAATTCGATGTGCGGGACACCGGCATCGGCATACCGTTGGAAAAGCAGCGGTGCATATTCGAGCCCTTTCGGCAGGCCGATGGTTCCGTAAACCGCAAATACGGCGGCACCGGCCTCGGCCTGGCGATCTCGGCGCGGCTGGTGGAGTTGGCCGGAGGCCGGATTTGGGTGGAGAGCGAGGAGGGCCGGGGAAGCGTCTTTTCGTTCACCATGAAATTGCGGCTTGCCGAGGTCGCCGAACGCTGGCACCCGAAGGATGAGTGCGAAAGTGATCGCGCCGGAAGCGCTCCGCTGACCGTTCTGGTCGTAGAGGATAATCAATCCGGCCAGGCATTGGTCTCATCGCTGCTGAAGCGCCAGGGTCACTCCGCCGTGCTCGCCGCCAATGGTCTGGAAGCCCTCTCGCTGCTCGACAGGCAGTCCTTCGACGCGATACTCATGGATATCCAGATGCCCAATATGGACGGCTTCGAGACGACCGCCGAGATTCGCCGGCGGGAAACCGCCAGCGGGCGCCACGTTCCCATCATCGCCTTGACCGCGTGCGCGATGAAAGGCGACCGCGAGAGATGCTTTGAAGGAGGGATGGACGAGTATTTTGCCAAGCCGTTCGACATACGGCGATTCATGGCGGCTATCGACAGAATCAGCGCGAAGAATTGTGCGTCGGAGCCTTGGGCGGTTTCGGCGGCTCGATCATAAGCCAGCCAGCCGGCGCAACGCGGGGTGCGCGAGGAATTTGGGAAGCACCTGCCCGGCCGCTATAGCCTGGCCCAGCCTTGTTGGACGTATCGCACGACGGTGTTCCAGTACCAACCTGGCAAAGGATAGCCGGGCTCCGGCTCGGCTGCGTCGGCCGGATCGAGAGTTTCGCAAGTAATCGTCGTGAACCGGTCGTTGTTGTCTCTCAGAAAACGGCAAAGGTGTTCCAGTCTGTGGAGGGCTACCCGGTTCAGAATCGCCTCTTGCGGTCTGGCAGTCCGTTTGAGGAGCTCGGCGCTGTGAGAGAGAATCACAAAATACCGCCATCCCAACCGCCATGCCTGGTTTAAGGCGTTCCGCATCTCCGAAAACGAACAGGCGCAGAGTTGCGCATGGCGGATGTGGCCCGGCCAATCCCGAAAGCAGGTCATGGGGAACTCGATGACGCCGCCCAAGGCCGACGGTTTGAAAAGCGGCCGGGGAGACTGGATCTTGCACCACGTGCGGGTGAAGGAGGCGTTGTAACTGAAATCGAAGAGGACTCCCAGGCCTTTCAGGGCCCGGCAGGTGTCGAGATCCGCGCCGAAATTGCCCGCTCTGAAAGCCCGCGTCCGCGCCACGCCCGCCGATTGGAGGTTCTTGCGGGCCAGCTCGAGAACCGACGCTTGCTGCTCGGCCGTCAACTCGTGAAAGTGCTGGACGAGCATCCCCTCGGGCAGCCCTGGCGGCGAAAAGTGCCTGAGCCATTCGGGATGGGCGTGCAGTTCGATCCCGCCACCATCGTGCTTTCGGATGGTGTTGACGATTTGCACAAGCGGGGCGATCCCGACCACATAAGCAAACAAGGGCTCGACAAAGAAGATCCCTTGGAGGCCATGATCGCGGAACATCTGGCTTTGAAAGGCGATCCCGAATTCGCCATCACCGGTAACTCCATACATATCCCGCTGGAGGTCGCCTTCGAGGCGTTCTTCAAGCCAGGCCTGCCGACGGGGCCATACTTCCGTATCAATTGTAATGAGTACTTTAAGTGGCGTTCGGCCGATCATGGATGTCTTTCGGCGTAGGGTGCCGAAGATCATCATCAGGATAGCAAAACCGGATTTTAATAGAGCTATACTTGCCTTCATTATGGCGCCCTCTATCGACTTAAAGCGCGGCGGTGGCGACACGGGCCACGAGCGGATGCGCCGCGAGGAGCTGCGGCTTGCGCTCTCGTCGATCCCCCGGGGAGCCAGGGTCCTCGAGATCGGAGGCGGCAGCGGATTTCAAGCCGCGCTCCTGGCGGCCGAGGGCTGCGAAGTTGTATCCATCGACGTCGCACAGAAACCATCGCCTGAGCATCAGGGATTTCAGAAGCAGTACTGGCCCGTCGAGTCCTACGATGGACGGCGTCTCCCTTTCGGCGACGGCGAGTTCGATGTGGTGTATTCGTCCCACATGCTTCTTCACGTCCTGGACACCATGCCCCAGTTTCTGGCCGAGGTGCGGAGAGTGTTGCGCCCCGGGGGCCTGACCTTGCACGTGGTGCCTTCGGCAAGTTGGCGCTGGTGGACCAATGTGCTCTATTATTTCGACCTGCTGAGGCGGATCGGGGCGAAGCTCGCGAGGCGGTCCCGTCCGGCGGCCGGCGATCGGCCCGGGAATACCGGAGGCGCGGCCCCGGTTCCCGTGGCGGCGCGGATCAACCTGCTGCTGTGGCCGGAGCCCGTAGGACCCTCGCGGAATACGATTGTCGAGATCATTGCGTTTCGCCGTTCGCGATGGGCGGCTGCTTTCCGGCAGGCGGGGTACGAAGATGTGAAGTCGGCCGGCAGTGCTGTGTTCTATAGCGGGTTCCTGTTCCTGCCGGACCTGCCGCTTACGACCCGGAGGTGGATGGCGAAGCTGCTGGGGTCGTCCAGCCATCTGATTGCCGCGCGCCGCCCCAAAGCGCGGGCCGCGCAGCCGCCGCGGTGAAACGGCTGGCCGCGCGTTCGTCCGGCCCTTAGTTCGCTTGAGGCGCTCAGAACCAGCAACTGCCGCTGGCAGCTCCCAGTGTGATCTGCAGGCTAAAGCGCGCTACCGCGGCTGTAACCCACAGCCGCCGGATGTCGAAGGGGTCGATCGCGCCGAACCGGTTGAACCCCTCATAGAACGAAAATGCAACGCGGTATTGGGCCTCTGCCGCCGCGGCGCGCGTGGCGGCGGAGAAGGTGTTCCGGTGCCCCACCGGATAGGAGAGCGCTCGCACGGGGGCCCCCAGACGCTCTTCGAGAATCCGTTTCGAGGTAACCAGTTCCGCCAGTTGTTCCTCTTCCGCGAGTCTCGCCAGGATCTGATGACTGTGCCCATGGGAGCCGATGGCCATTCCGCCGCGCAGCATGGCCGCGGCTTCCTCCCAGTTCATGAAGCTGCGCTCGGAGCCGTCGGGGCGGGCCGAACCGCAGGCTTCCTCCAGCATGGCAAGGAATGGTTCGCTCGTCTCGAGGCCCTCCGACTTGTACAGGTACATAATCTGCAGCGTGGGACTTATAGGGCCCTTCGCATCCAGGTCAATCTCCCGATAGGGCGGGATGCCCAGCCGGAATTTCCGCTTGCGGCTGTGCTTGACGATATAGGCGACCGAGTCCCACCAGGAAATCCGGTCGGATCCGATGAACGCCGTGGGAAGGAAAAACAGGCCCTGCACGCCGTGACTCTTCAGGACGGGGAACGCGATCTGGTAGTTATCCACGTAGCCATCGTCGAATGTCAGCAATGCCATCGGTCTCCGCGGGAGGCTCCGCTTTTCCACGAGATCGATGGCCTCATCCAGGCTGGCAACGTGCATACGGCGTTTGAGGAACCGCACGTGTCCATCGAATTGCTCCTCCGTACACGAGAAGTTGTCGGGACCGTAAGGACTCTCGTCTCCATTTCCAATGCGGTGATAATTCAAAACCAGCAAAAGTGGCTTGTCCGGGAGCAGCCCCAGCGCTCGCGTAATCCCCGAGTACCGGCAGCAGGCGGCGAGAGCGTCGCGTTTTGAAATCGTCATATTTCTCCCGCCGCCCCGGTCCGGATCACCCTGGCCGGGCTGCCGACCGCTACCGAGGCGGGCGGAATGGAGCGGGAAACGACCGAACCGGCGCCGATGGTCGTGCCTGCCCCCACATCCGCCATCACGATCGTCCCTGCGCCGATCCAGCAATCGCTGCCGATCGCAACCGTGGTGAATACGCCACCGTCTGCGCCCGAGATCCCGCCCGCTTCATTGCGGGAGTGCTGCCGGCCGCCGCTCAGAATCTGAACTCCCGAGGCAATCTGGGTCCGCGCGCCGATCACCGCGTGGCCAATAACGCAATAGGCGCCGATGTAAACGTTCGGCCCGACACGCGCGCCGGAGTGCGCGAAAAAGGAGCCGAACGAGATGCGGCACGACAGCGAACATTCGTTCAGGGTCAGCTTGTAGAAAGCAACCCGCAGGTAATCGCCTGGAATTCCAGGCGCCAGGGCGAAGCACTGCGCGAAAAGCTCATACGCCGTCCGCCATCTGCCAAACCCGGACGCTGCGGCCGGCAGGACCGCCAGCGCGAACGAAACCGCGTGCAACGCTATTTTCAGCGAACGTTTCGGCATGAGGCGGTGTTCCGGTTGAGATGTGCGTCCATCAGGGCAAGCCGGACCAGCGCAGCAGTGCGGCGCCCCAGGAATAGCCGACCCCGAATCCGACCAGCATCACCAGCGCCCCCTTGTGGAGCCGCCCCTCCATCTCGGCGTGCTTGAGCGCTATCGGGATTGTGGCGGAAACCGTGTTGCCGCAGTGGCTGAGGGAAACCTGAAACTTCTCCGGTGGGATCTTCAGCCTTTTTCTGAGGTGGTCCAGCATGTATCGATTCGCCTGATGAAAGACGAACAGGTCTATTTCCGGCAACTGGTGTCCAGCCTTCTTCAGCAGAGTCTCGACGGTCTGCGGCACTACGTCGAGCGTGAAGGTGAAAATCTCCGCTCCGTTCATGTAAAGATCGTTCTTGCTTCGCGAGTTACCGCCCTCAGCCTCGAGGGCGAGGGCCGTATCGGCCGTCGCGGCAATCCTGGCTCCTCCGGCAGGCACGATCAGGTTCAGGCCTCCAGATCCGTCCGTGCCATAGACAAATGGACCGATGAGGGGAGCCGGAGCATCCACTGCGGATAACAATGTCGCGGCTCCGGCATCGCCGAAGATCGTTCGAACGCTACGGTCACGTGGGTTCATGTACTTGCTGTAGGTTTCGGCCGTGAGCAGCAGGACCGTCGAGGCTTGTCCGGAAGCGAGCAGCCCCTGGGCCAGCCCGAGTCCATAGATGTACCCGGAGCAGCCGAGGTTGAAATCCAGCGCCCCAGCCGTTTTCGGGATGCCCAGCCGGTCCTGAATCAGGCAGGCCGTAGTGGGCAGGAAGTAATCGGGGCTCTGCGTGCAGAAGAGGATATAGTCGATGGCGCCGGGCGCGCAGGCCCCCGAGGCGAACAGTTTCCGCGCGGCGGCGGCCGCCAGGTCGGAGGCGCACTCGTCCGGGGCGGCAAGATGCCGTTCGGCTATGCCGGTCTTCTGGTCGATCTTGTCCACCGACCATTCCGGAAACTCCGCGGAAAGTTCGGCCGTCGAGACGGTTTTCTCCGGAAGGTAATACTCAATCCCGGAAATAGCTGCCTGCATGAGGTTCTCTTACCTCCGATTTTCGGCTACTGCGCCGAGTAGCCGCCATCCACGACGAGCACTGTTCCCGTAATCCACCGCCCCGTATCGGCCAGCAGAAAGGCAATCGCGTTCGCCACGTCCCGGGGGGCGCCGAAACCGAGAGGGTGGGCCTTCTCCAGGGCTTGAAACTGCTCAGGCGAAAAAAACTCCCGCATCACACCGAGCATCTCAGTCTGCACACAGCCAGGAGCTACACAGTTGACGCGAATCCGGTCAGGTGCCAGCTCCATCGCCAGCGATTTGGCGAAACCGATCAGGGCCGCTTTGCTGGCGCCGTAGACCGACATACCAGCTTTTCCGGCGAGCCCCATGATCGAGGAGAGGAACACGATGCTGCTATCCGGAGCGTGACAGTTCCGCTGACAGAAGGCGTGGGCCAGCATGATGGCGCTTTCGAGATTCGTTCGCAACAGATGTTGCGCGCCCGCATGCTTAGCGAACCGGATGGGCAGAGTAGACTGTATTCCCGCGGCGTGAACCAAACCGTGCAGCGGGCCGGTGTTCGGGATCCAGGAACGGAACCATGGCGGGACTTCTTCGCTGCAAGCCAGATCGAACGGTTCAATTCGGTGGTCCTGGCCGGAAAGAAGAGAACGCGTCTCTTCCAGACGCTCGCGATTTCGTCCGTTGAGCACGAGACGGGCATTCAAGGAACTCAAAAGAATCGCCGTTTCGCGGCCGATTCCACTGGACGCTCCCGTCACCAGCACGGTGGAGCCGGCGAGATCCATGGGACTGCCACCCGGAGGGCTGCCCACCATCATCAATTGGAGGCGCCGTCCACTCCGGCAAGGGCCAAGAGGTCGGCGACGGTCTGGCAAGTGATGGTTTGCCGAGGCGAAATCCGCGCACCATTATTGGTGTCGGCGAGCGCGATAAACCCGATCAAGGCCATCGAATTCCACTGCTCCAGATTATCCAGTTTCTCGGGGCCCTTCAGCGTACCAGAGGGCAACTCAAGGATCTCGTCCAATTCCAAAAGAAATTCCTGCCGAGTCATCCGGCTCTATAACCTCTGTAGTACTTTATCATACCCTGTCCGCGCGGCGCCGGAGAGCCTTGGTACACCCTGCCGTTATGTGCTTCAATAGGGTTCGTAAGCAGATGGGGATCGACGGATTCATAGCCCGAATCAAGCGCGGTGAGACGCCCCTGTACAGGTTCCTCCGGGCCGTGGCGAGGTTCCTCATCCTGCGCCCCACTGCTCCGCGGATCCCCGGGTTTCTGAGACCGCTTCTAAGCGCCATTTACACATTTCGGTTTGCCATCCTCATCCCGCTGCGGTGGTTTCTGCAGGTCTTTTACCGCGGGCCGCTTTTCCAAGCCCGGTGCGCCTTTGTCGGCCGGAACCTGTCGGTCGACACGCTGCCGTGGGTCACCGGTCCCGTGGATGTCTACATTGGGGACGACGTATGGCTTGGGGGGGGCATTAGCATCAAGGCTGGCCGCGCGCTCGAACACCGGCCCAAGGTGATCATCAAAGACCGCGCCGAAATCGGATGGAGAGTTATGATATCGGTGGGCAGGGAAGTCGTCATCGAGGAAGACGCGGCGATTTCCTTCGACTGCCGGATTTTCGATAATGACGGCCACCCACGAGAAGCGGATCGTCGCGCGCAGAAGGCGCCGGTAGATCCGCGAGACATCCTACCGGTGAGAATCTGCCGGCATGCCTGGATCGGCAACGGCACCTCGATTATGAAAGGCGTGACTATTGGCGAAGGCGCCGTGATCGGTGCAAACAGCGTGGTGATTTCGAGTATCCCTCCTTATTGCCTGGCCATGGGAAATCCGGCTGAAGTCTATTTTCGTAATTATGGCTGCCCATCCAACAAGAGCGGAAAAGCGGGGCATGAGCGCGTAACTGGCGATTCGGAAGCCGCGGATAAGCCTGTCTTACCAGCCGATATTCGCGGCTGAAACGCGGCTGAATGATGGTAATCTGAGGTTTGTGATCGACAGTTCCGCCAACGCCACGGCCCGGAATGCGACCATCACGCAGTCCGCGGCCCAAGCCGCCGCCGAACTCTATGACCCCGCCCGCGTTTTCGGCTTTCTGGCGGCGCTGGGCTTGGTGTTGGTCCGCTTCGGCATGCTGCAAGAGTTGGTCACGTATGTCGTTCGCGTCAACCTACTGCTCCAGTATGTCTTCGGTCTTCCGGCGCTGATGGGGCTTGTGCTGAGCGGGGGCTTGCGGCGGGTTTTCCGGGCAAAGACCGCCTATTGGTGGACCGCGTATGCGTTCTGGCTGTTTGTGGCCGCCTGTTTTAGCAGTTGGAGGGGCGGTTCCCTGCTTCTGGCTTGGGGGAATCTCAGGTCCACGTTTCTCTTGTTCTTGGTAATGGCTGGACTGGCGGTTACCTGGCGCGAATGCAAATGGATCCTGCGCATGATAGGCTGTGGCACCGTTCTCATGTTAGTGATCTCGCGGCTTTTTGCGGATCCGCGCGCGGTGGACCGCTTTAGCCTGGCATTCGGAACCGTCGCGAACGCGAACGACGTCGCCTGCGTGCTGCTGCTGCTGCTGCCGTTTCTGCTTTGGATTGGGATGAGTTCCAAATGGACTCTTGTGGCCGTGATTCCGGCGGTCGGGTATGGGGTGTATGTCATCCTGACCACGGGGTCGCGGGGTGCGTTGTTGGGGCTGCTGGCGGAGGTGGCGTTCTTTCTGTTGTTCGGCAGCCTGCGCCAGCGCATCGCCGTCCTGACCTTCGGCGTGATCCTGTTTGGGGTCACCCTCGCAACGGCTCCAAGGGCGGCACTGCGGCGAATGACGACATTTTCGCAGGAGGGTGGTTCGGAGGCAGTCGAGTCTCTCCAGGCGCGCCAAGCGCTTCTGTGGACGGGCATTGAGTATACCCTCCGGCATCCTCTTTTCGGCGTGGGTCCCGGCGAGATGGCCGACATCCTGGGGCAGCAGACCAGAAAGTCAAGTGGTCCCGGTGAGTGGCAGGATGCGCATGACATTTTCCTGGAGGCTTCCAGCGAGTGCGGCATTCCCGCCCTCATTTTCCTTCTGGGAGGCTTTGTGTCCACCTGGCGCCGGCTGAACGCCACCCACCGGGCGGCCCGTGGGAGAGCGGATTGCCAGGATATTCGTGGCGCGGTGTTCTGCGTCATGACCGGCATGGCTGGTTTCACGGTGGCGGCTTCGTTCTTGAATTTTGCCTACCTGTTCTATGCCCCAGCGATGGGTGCGCTGGCGATCGCCATTTCAGCCGCCGCCGGGCGGGAGTTCGAAATCCGGGGCGCGGCCGGGCAGATCCCGGTGATCGCGGCACCGGCGTGGCGTGCGCGCCGGAGGCTCCCTGGAGTTGAGCCACGGGCGAGCTAGCCCGCGCTGCGGTGGACGGCGGAACCTTCATTCACATCTCCGAGATATTGCTTATCCCATTGATTTCATTGGATTTGTATTGGAGTTTGGGGCCAGCCGAGGGAATGGCGTGCGCATAGTGGGAATGGAGGTGGATGAATGCGGAGAATGTGTTTGGCGGCTTTGGTGGTTTTCACCGGCGCGGCTCAGACGCAGATCGATCTTCGTACGCAAGCGAAGAGCGTGGATTTCACGGCGGCAACTACGACGAAACCGGTCAAAACCGGCACAACGTTGCCCGGCACGTGCACGTTGGGGGAAATGTTCTTCAACACGGACGCGCCGGCCGGAAATAACGTCTACGGATGCACGGCAGTGAATACCTGGACGGCGCAGGGCCCGAATCTCACCCTGGCTACCGACAGCCAGGCGGTGGGATCGGAACCGACCATCAACTTCATGACGGGCCCCGGGCTAATGTCGGTTATGGCGGATACCGGTTCGCAGATCGATATCTCATGGGCGCTGGATACAGCCACGGTTCAGACCCAGACCGGAGAGCAAAGTGGCACGGTGCTCTTATGCTCTTCGACGAGCGGATCGAACAGCGCGTACCAGTGTTCGCTCACGCCTGTGCTGGCGGCATACACGGCCGGCATGACGCTTCACTGGAAACCCGATGTAAACGGAGGCGGTGGCCCCACGACGCTCAATATAGATACGCTGGGAGCGGTGCCGGTCAAACTGGGCGACGGAGCGAGCGATCCCGCGGCGACGGATATCGTGGCGGGGGAACTCTACGACATCTGGTACGACGGAGCGCAGTTCCGCCTGATGACGTCTATGCCGAGTATCGCTTCCGGTGCTAACACGGGGCCGCTGGTTTTCGACGGCTCGACGAGCACGCTCGCGGATGGTTCGATGGTGACATGGAGTTGCGGCTCCGGGTCGGCTGCGCAATGTACTACGAACTGGACCGTGCCAACGGGTGTGAACTGGGTGCACGTGCAACTGTTCGGCGCTGGCGGCGGCGGGCAGGGAGGATATTCAGGCAGCGGCGGCGGCTCCGGTGGCGGCGGCGGGGGAATGTACGAGACTGTTTGCCCGACGAATCCGGGCGGCACCGTTAGAATCGCGGTAGGGCTGGGGGGTGCTGGGGGCCAGGGTGCGAATGGGGGGGGCGATGCTGGTGGAAATTCGTCCTTCGGAACCTGCATCGCAGTTACCGGCGGGACCGGGGGTAGTAGTTCGGGAAGTGGAGCCGGAGGTGTTTTGAATGGTCTCGATGCCATATATCACACTTATGGCGGGACCGATTTGGTGGTAGTTACTGCTGATTACTGCACTCCCGGGGGTGGCGGGGGCAGAGTTCCAATGAGGCTCGACGGAGGCGCTTGCGGCGCGGGGGGATCATCCGCGGACGGATATCCGGGTGGGACGGCGAGCGCTGGCGGGGGAGGCGGAGGTGGTGCTCTCGGCAGTATGACCGTGGGACCTGGCGGCATATCCGCACTCGCAGGGGCCGGTGGAAACGGTGGAGGTTACAACACAGCTACGTCGAGATTTGTCGCTTGTACCGCGGGAACCGCGCCGGGCGGCGGTGGCGGCGGGGGAGGCGCAAATACCGGAACGGCGTGTACGGGCAGTCCGGACTGCTCTGGTTGCGCCGGGGCCAGCGGAGAAGTGCGGGTGTATTATTCAAAATAGGAGTATTATGAGGCGTTATTGGCTATTACTCGTTCTGGCGGCGCACGCGTTGGCTTACTCCTCGCTACTGGTGAAACCAGGGACTACCAGCGTGCTGCAGGTTCCCGCGGTTCCGCCATTTACCTCGCTCGGCGATTACCGGCTGGAGTTTCGAATTCACGATTGGACAATACCGGCCTCAGGTTACCCGCAGTTTTTCAGTTGGGGTTCATATTCCAAAGTACGGTATCTTGAGATCCTCATGAAGGCGTCCGGTGAACTCTGCGCCGCCGATTGGGTCGATTCGACATCTGGCGGCGAATCATGCGCCAACCTGACCGGACACAACGACGTGATCGTGCGAGTGCAGCGGCTCGGAGGTTTGCCGGTCAGAGACGGAATACCAGGGCAGTTTCTCCTCGAAGCACAGGACGTGAGCGGCACTCCCATCAGCTCGTATTGCAGTTATACCACCTCGCCTTATGCGTGCGCGATAACTCCAGGAGTGGCGGACTGGTCGGGCGCGACCGGGTATGTGGGAAATCCGGGCTATCCCACGGCTTTTTCGCTGGCGTGGTTGAAGTGGTTCAGCACGACCGTGCCCGCCGGGAGCCCGTTCTCACAGGAATCCACGGCGGCAGACTTAGCCGACTGGCGGTTTGAAAACAATCTGACCAATCAAGGGACGGGAGGGTACGGCGTTAGTATCGGATCTTTCAACGTCGGACCTTCATACACCGCCACCCCCTCCTACTCTCCCACTTGCGTAGCAGGCGCGCAGCAGGTTTTCCGGGCGGGGTATCCGGCCAAACTAGACGGGTCAGGCGCATATCCGCTCGACGGCAACGCGATGGCGCGGTACTTATGGCAAGAGCTTTCCGGACCTACGCAGGTTCTCTGGTCGGGGCAGAACAGCGCGAATCCTACCATCAGCCAGACTGTATTCGGAAGTTATGTGTTTCAATTGACCGTGACAGACAGCCGCGGGCAGTCCAACAACTGCACAGTCAAGCATGGTTTCGTGGCGACCGACAGTAATTCCATCGTCATCACAGGAAACGCAGCTACCGACGCGCTTCTTGGGTGGATGATCCGGTATGGGGCGAATCCGTGGCCGTGGGCTGACAGCCGGCACAAAGCCGAAGGCGATCTTAACTCAGCGCACCTGGCCGACTATTACAGGGACTTCTGGGTGGGATCGCAGGGTCCGGGAACCGTGACTGTGACGGCCGGCAGCGCCATAGCGACGGGATCCGCCGGGACGACCTTCACGACGACATTTTGCCAGGGCCCAAGCAATCCTACGGTCCCCCAGCAGGTTAACGGACAGAACGTCTACCTTCTCCTCTGGTACCCAGATAACTCCCAGGAGGGATATGGTCTGAGAGAGACGCCAGTTGCGAGTTGTCAAAGCGACACGCAGCTTACGATGGCCACAGCCTGGTATGGAGACGTGGCCGACTGCCACAGTGGAGGGTGCCGGTACAGTTTTGACGATGGGAGCGTGAACTATGGAGGGATTTGGACTTACAACGCATCCGGTCCCGGAGAAGGCAGCAACTACTATGATACTGTGGCGGGCTTCTACTCTCTATATTACAGAACCGGGATAGACGATTATTTGACCGCGGCCCGCAACCTGGCCGACCGTTTCTGGAAGTTCCGCATGGATAGCGGGAGGATGTGCAGGTTCGGCGGGCCTTACCCGGATCAATGCCCAGCGCCGAGGATAGTATCCACCCTCGGCATGGTGCTTCGAGCATTCGACGGCAGACCGGACATGTGGCCCGACCTGAACAGGTTTTTCAACTACTACGTGCAGTATATACCCATTTATATTGGTTGGGGTGCGGGAGACGACCGAGAGCGAGCTTACATCACAGCGATCTTGTCTTACTGCGCCTTGTATTCCACCGACTCCGCACAAAGCTCTTCATGCAAGGAGGCGATCAGCAGTTTTATAACCGGATACTGGGCAGTCACCAGAGCGCCGGACGGGAGTTGGCAGGGGCTGAATTCCGAGGGCAATTCGTGGACTCAGGGTACGAGTGTAAGTCTCACAAATGGTTCTACGTCTGTTATCGCAAGTAGCACTTCCTGGAGCAGCGGCGAGTTCCCGACGCACATAGTGTTTCTTCCAACAACATCCGCGCCGGCTACCTATGCGGGCCAAACGGAGGGAACCTATTATACGCCGACCTTTGTGGACGGCACGCACCTCACCTTAGACCGTCCGTATACGGGGAGTACGGGAACCCATGGTTGGATGCTGGGCTATGGCGCCGGGGTTTCCAATTCTTTCGTCGGGTGGGGCGCGCAGCCATTCATAGAGGGAATAATCGGAGTGGCGTTCGAGTTTGCGTCCCGTGCCATCGCGGATTCGGACCCAACCAATGCAACCCTTGCTCATAGTTACAATGCGGGGATCGCGAACTGGTTAAAGACATATGGCGCCTCGCCCTCCACTAAGGCCATGTATTACATCGTTCGAACTGTTGACTGTCAAGCGCCTATCGATCCCTCGTGGACATGGTGTGTGGGACTCAGTGACACGGCCTCAATGCGCATGCTTTCGGCCATACCCGTACGCTCCGTGATGCTCGCGTATCAGTACAATCAGGACCCCAATTTAGCCGCCTTCGGGGACCTGCTGTACAACTCGATGTTTGCCAAGCCTGGTACGTGCCCGGTCTCTTCGACCTTATGCGTGCCGGATGGGGAATACATCTCCGATCTGGACGATGGAACAGGTTGGAACATGATCGGGACGCCTTGGGCGAACGCGTGGCAGAAGTACTTCGGCATGGTATTCGGTTTCGGCGCGAACGCAGACTGGGCGGCGTACCGGGTGGGGGGGCCGCAACCCCGGGGCGGGCGTATCGTCCGCGTGGCCGTGAATATGCAAAGCGTAGCCGGAACCGCGGCGGTGCGGGTCAGCACGATCGCGCCGGACGGGGCAGTTGTAGATACATCCTGCACCTCGTCGCCCTGCGCAGTGACTATTGACGAACGGCAGGGCGACCACATTTTTCGGGTGGAGTACCTGTCGGCCACGGGAGCCGTGCTGGCGTCGAGCGAGTTGGCGATGAGTCAAGGGCGGTAGGCCGCCAAGGGAGCGGAGCGATCCGGCAGGGAGAAGAGCACATGAATCCAGACCGGAAGCGGCCGCGTGAAAGCAGACTGTGCGCGATTGAGGCAGGCTGCCGCGGCGGAACAGAGCCGCGAGCCGGCCGACCTCTGTGGAGGCGGAGTCAGGATCGCGCCACAGTGGATGCAGGGCTCCTCTTGACCGTACGACCCCCAGGGGTTGCCAGCCCAGTCCATCAGCCTAGCGGAAATGGCATTGGTAGCCTGCTTGTGAAGTCCGACAAAGGACCGGGAGACGACCGAGAGCGCGGGAAAACACGAAAAGAGCCGCTGTTCCGTGAAGGAGTTGATGTGTCCCCACGGCGGATTGGTCTTCCCACAGGCAAGGCACGTGGTGCGTCCCAACCGGATGTCCTGTTGGAAGGGGACGCCGATGACGATTTCGCGCCTGGCGACTCTTACGATCTCGCGGCATGCCAGTTCGAGGCCGGCGATGTGCTCCAACACTTCCGTGCAGAACACGCAATCGAATGCCGCGTCCGGGAAAGCCAGATGGGTGACATCTCCCGCGACGGTAGTTACGCCGGGGAAGCGCCAGGCGGGCGGTTCCAGGTCGAGGGCCGTCACCTCCGCGAAGTACTGGGTCAGCAAGCATGAGAAATGACCGTCCCGGGCGCCGATGTCCAGTACGGAACGGCGTCCCCTAGGGATAATGCGGAGCAGGTCTTCGGTGCGCGCTTTTTCGAGCGGACTCGACCGAGCCGCCTCAACTCCGCGAGTTTGATCGGCAGGGCCCTCAATCATACGCCGGCCAGAACTGGAAGCAACGTAGGATTGTAACATGCGAAGATCAGCCGTTCCTGTTTGTGCGATATGATCGGGCTTCGCGTGGGGTTTCGATTAGGGGAGCAGGCGAGATGGCCGATGACAGCCCGCTGAGAGTCTGCCTGATACTTGACACGGTCAAAGAAGACGCTGGAACCGAGAAACTCGTTTCGGCGATCGCGACAAGGATGGATCGCAAGGCGTTCGAGCCGCACGTTTGTTGTTTCGAGGACAGCGCGCGGCTGGCTCTCCTGAGCCGCGATCTCGCCACGGCAGTGTTTCCGTTGAGGCGGGTGTACTCGCCGGCGGGACTTCGGCGGGTATGGGAATTCCGCAGATACATCTTGCGGAACCGCATCGACATCGTGCACAGCTTCATGACGCGGGCGGATATCGTCAACGTGCTCGCCGCAGTGGGTTTGCGACGGGTGGTCATCACGAGCCGGCTGAATACGGGTTATTGGTACACGCCGGGCTTAAAGCGGCTATTCCGGGTTTTGAACCGGTTCACGACGCACGTCATCACCAATTCGGAGTACGCGAAAAAGGTGGTGGCGGCCGCTGAGGGGCTCAGTGCGGACAAGATAACTGTTTTTTATCCCGGAACGGACCTGAACCTTTATGCGTCCTCATCCTGGGATGCGGCCGCGGCGGCGGCGCTGGGCTTGCCCTCCGGCGCGCAGACGGTCGGGGTGGTGGCGAATTATCGCCCGGTGAAAGACCTGGCTCTCTTTCTCAGGGCAGCGCGGTTGGTGGCGGAGGCTCAACCGCAGGCGGCGTTTCTGCTGATCGGGAAAGGCACAGAGAAGCCGGAACTGGAGAGGCTAGCCGAGGAACTGGGGATTCGGGATCGGGTGTACTTTTCGGACGGGGTTGGCGAGGTGCCCGACTATCTGGCCCGAATGTCGGTGGCGTGCCTGTGTTCCCTGAGCGAGGGCCTTCCGAACGCAATTATGGAGTACATGGCGGCGGGACTGCCGGTCGTGGCTACGGATGTCGGCGGCGTTTCGGAACTGGTGGCCGACGGAATCACCGGTTACCTGGTGCGGCAGCGGACGCCGGAAGCGTTTGCGGAGCCGATCATCCGCTTGCTTCGGGACGAGATTCTGCGGACGGCCATGGGCCGGCGGGGTCTCGAACGGGCCCGGAGGGAGTTCGATCTGTCGGCCGCAGTCCGGCGGCTGGAGAGTTTTTACATTGGCGCAGTCATGGCGCGGGGCAGGCACCTGCGGATCGAGAGTTAACGCGCTTGGCCGCTATCATACGAGAATATTAGACGGATGCCCTCGTCAGGTGTGGATTACAGGCGATCTCCGACCGCCCGGCTGCTCGGAGGCCTGGCCATCACCCTGACGGCGGTCGCCGTATACTCGGGCTATACCGTCACCCAGCTCAAGGGTCTCGAGGAGTTGCAGGCGCGAA
>Ga0326727_10008246_pt1 | contig 26645 bp, 21 predicted proteins | sample MB2enrmetagenome_FD_207643 | JGI IMG/M metagenome (GOLD analysis project Ga0326727, IMG submission 207643) | Lab enriched peat soil microbial communities from McLean, Ithaca, NY, United States - MB29MY | ecosystem: Environmental > Terrestrial > Soil > Wetlands > Peat | place: USA: New York...
GAAATTGCTTGACCGCCTGCATATCGAAAAGCGCCTGGAAGATTTCGAGCTGCAGCTTGAGTTGGCCCCGGATTTCCTGCATGGCCTTTAGAGCGAGTTCGCGCGGGTCCTTGAATCTGTACTCGGTGATTTCCTCTTCCTGCTCCCGGACCTTGATTTTTCTGACCTGAGATTCGAGTACCTGAAGAGCCGCGTCTTCGCCCCGGTTCCAGCGCATGAGCAGGTCGAGCAGGTCGTTAGCGTCGCGGTTGATCTTCTGCAATTGGTCCAGCGCATTGATTTCGCGGTCAACAATCTTGTGGGCCGCCCGGATGGTTACATTCCGGTTTATAGCGACATTCAACTCCTTCAACCTTACAGATACGGTCGCTTTGTTGACTCCCAGCTTACGGGCGGCTTCGGAAACGGTGTCGCCGTTCCTGATTAATTGAAGTAGTTTGTCATTATCGATTCGGTTTCTCATGGGGGGAGGGTTCCTCAAAAAGGTGAATAGGTGAATAGGTGAATGGGTGAATAGGTGAATAGGTGAATAGGTTAATGGGTGAATAGGTTAATGGAAAAGGTGAATAGGTGAATGGGTGAATAGGCAAAAAAACAAACTCCTCAAACCCGAACCACGGATGGACACAGATGAACACGGATAAAAATGCGAAAAACTCTTGAGAGCGGCGAAAAGTTAAAAACAAATTCCTCAAATCCGAACCACGGATGGACACAGATCGACACGGATAAAAACCCCCTTCGTTCATGGCGGAAGATGGAGGAAATTATACTTCAGTATTGGAAGTGTTGTCAAACATAAAATGAAGTGGTAGGGGCAGTGAGCAGTGAGCAGTGAACGGTGAACTGAGAGAGGGCAAATTCCGAAAGAGGCACGCGGAGAGGGGTCGAAATCAAAGGGCGAAGATCATCTCACGCGGAGTCGCGGTGAACGCGGAGAATGCGGAGAAAACAGCCGCCTGGTAATGCAGAGAGTACATTATTGCTTCAGGTCTCGTAGTAATGACTCATCTTATGAAGTGCGACGACACCCAAAAGTAAGTGATTGAATTTACACAATCTCAATGTGGGACTGCCATGCGGTACGCCACCTTTCAGACGATGTTGCGATAACCGAATCATACCTGCAGTTGTCACCATTGCTGCAGGGGTTGCTTGGTATGGGCCGGGCTTGTGCTGGATGGCTTGGGCAAATTGGAGGTTAAAATACTTAGTTAGGTCCCGACCAATGCTGTTAACTTTAGATTCGAATTCTTTTGGGGTCACGAAGAGCACGAAGGATACACGAAGTGCACGAAGGAAAATCATTGTCAGGGATCTTGTATGGGAAAGGTTTTCCTGTGCTTCCTCTTCTTCGTGTTCGACCAATACTTTTCAGGTTCGAAAGCCCGCAAAGGTGCTTCTCCAGATCGGTTTTCTTTGTGCACCTTCGTGTTCTTCGTGACTCTGGCGGGCCTTCCTGACCGCTCCAAACTGTAGTCTCACGAAGGGGCAGGAGAACTCGAAGTTTGCTTGCTGCTATGCTGCGCTGGGCTTAAGTCCGGCTTAAGTTAACGGCATTGGGTCCCGACTCGACTCGATGAAATCTCGTAAGGTTGACTCAGGTCCTGCCGCATCGAGTATAGTAAAAAAACCCGCCTCCAGGGCTGGAGGCGGGTTTTTTGCGTCTTGTGATGGAAGGTGGGCCATTTTGAATGCTTGGCCCACCCATTTTCGGCTCTGTATCTATTTATTGAGGAATGTTGCCGTGCTTCTTAGGTGGAAGCGTCTGGCGCTTGTTGCTGATAACCCGGAAAGCCTCGATCAGGCGCGCCCTGGACTCGGAGGGCATCATCACGCCGTCGATATAGCCGCGGGAGGCCGCGATGTATGGGTTATAGAGCGCCTTGCTGTAGTTGTCGATCACTTCCTGGCGCTTGGCCACCGGATCGGCGGCTTCCTGGATCTCGCGGCGGAAGATGACGTTTGCCGCGCCCTGGGCGCCCATGACCGCGATTTCGGCCGTGGGCCACGCAAAGGTGAAGTCGGCCCGAAGGTCGCTCGAACACATTGCGAGGTACGATCCGCCGTAGTCCTTGCGGGTGGTCAGGGTGATCTTGGGAACGGTGGCTTCCGAGTAGCACCAGAGCAGCTTTGCGCCGTGGCGAATGATGCCGCCCCATTCCTGCTGCTTGCCGGGCAGATAACCGGGAACATCGGCGATGGTAAGCATCGGGATATTGAAGCAATCGCACGTCCTGATGAAACGGGTCGCCTTGTCGGATGAGTCGATATCGAGGCATCCGGCCAGCACCTTGGGCTGGTTGGCTATGATGCCGATCGTCTTTCCGTCCAGCCGGGCGTAGCCGACGATCATATTCTGTGCGAAATACTTGTGCACCTCGAGGAAATCCCCGTTGTCAACGATTGAGCGAATCACGTCGATCATATCGTAGGCGCCCATCGAGGTTTCGGGAATGATGGTGTCGAGGTCCGGGCACAACCGGTTGGGATCATCCCCCGTGTCGATGTAGGGAGGATCTTCCATGTTGTTGTCCGGGAAATAGGAGAGCAACTGCTTGATCTGGTCGATACAGTCAGCGTCGCTTTCGGCTGCGAACTGGGCCACACCGCTCCTGGAGTTGTGGGTCATTGCGCCGCCAAGCTCTTCCTGGGTAATTATTTCGCCCAGCACCGACTTGATTACGTCAGGACCGGTAATGAACATTAGCCCGGTCCCCTTGACCATGTAGATGAAGTCGGTCATAGCGGGCGAATAAACGGCCCCGCCAGCGCATGGACCCATGATGGCCGAAATCTGAGGGATGACCCCCGAGGAAATTGCATTGCGGTAGAATATCTGTCCGTAGCCGGAGAGCGAATCGACGCCTTCCTGAATGCGTGCACCTCCCGAATCGCAGAAGCCCACGTTTGGCTTGCCCGCTCGAAGCGAGAGGTCCATAACCTTGCAGATTTTTTTGGCGTGCATTTCGCCGAGGCTGCCAGCGCGGGCCGTGAAATCCTGCGCAAATGCGAAAACCTCTCGTCCATTTACGTTTCCAAAACCGGTGATGACCCCGTCCGCAGGCACATCAACTTTATCGATGCCGAAAAGAGTTCCCCGGTGTTTCATAAACATGTCAAGTTCACGGAAGGTGCCGGGATCAAAGAAATAGTTCAAACGATCACGGGCGGTCATTTTCCCACGTTCAAGCTGCTGGGCCACAGCCTTGGGGCCACCCATCTCCCTGATCTTGGCTTCCTTTTCTCGAAGTTCTTTGAGTTTTTCCGCAACTACTCCCATGTCAGCTACTCCTCCATGTCAACTTTGAAATAGAACGCAAGATTCACCGCCGCTTGACTTTAGTCGCCATTCTAGCTTCTGGCGGTGCTATGTCAAGGCATTTCCCCGCCAGATAGTCCAAACATTCACATATTGGCATGCAGCAATTGCGCAATGTAGCCCCGAAAATACGCCTCGATCCTCAAGGGCTCACCCTGACACTAGCTTGCCATATTTTTCACTTTCTACCCCAAATTTGGATTTTTTGCTAATGTTTTTTCCAGTGGTCCCAAGGAAAGGCGCCGAAATAATCCACAACCCGCCGAGCGAGAAGATTGCCCGCGCGGCGCGACGGTTGCCTGTATCAGATCTGGCGCCCGTATGGAACATGGACCGGGCTGATGCCTGAGCCGCGGGCCTTCTGCCACAGGATGCGGCTTTGCTGCTTGCGTTCCGTGTCGTCTCTCAGGATGAAATGAACGGCGGTTTCGAACCTGCTCATAAATTCAAGATCGACCGGACAGTCACATATAACCGCCTCAAACCCGGCGGCTTGAAACTCTCCGACAGTGATCAGAACGGGTTCGGCTGGGAGTGCACTTCCTTGGCTGAAGATCATGTGCGGGATGAAGCTCGATTGTGAAAATGTCCACAGTAGCTGGTCGATTAACTGCGCCGCCTGCGTCGAATCGACTACGATCCGCACGCGCTTGTTTTCCATGTAAAATCGCTCGGTCCAGCGGCAAAGAAGCTCTCTTTGCTCAGCCACCGCCGTCTCGACGAAATAGATGCTCATCCGAGGCTTTCCTCAAAAATCAGATTAAGGCTAAACTCATTCTGCGCCCACCCGAACATGAAAAGATCGGGAGTGTTTTACAGAATACGCTCTATGCCCCTCTGAAAGCAACTTACACGAGCAATAGATTCGTTATAATTTATGTAATGGCATGTTATCCTAATGACGAGGGCACCCTGTCGAGCCTCAAGAACGCCGGAGCGCGCGGCGACGGGGGGTGTCCCCACTTCCCGCGTCCCTCTGAAGAACCTCTTTGAAAGGATGATATCGTGCCGAGCATGACATGCCCCGCGCGGCCAGGGGCCGATAAGCTCCGCTTCAGCCGCATACCGCTTGGAACCGGCATCACGCTAAATTACGCCGACAATTGCGAAGAGGCCGGCACTCCCGTCGTCTTTCTGCACGGTTATGTCGATTCGTGGCGATCTTTCGCCGGGGTGATCGAAGCTCTTCGGCCCGGGCGCCGCGCTATTGCGCTCGATCTCAGGGGCCACGGAGATTCGGACAAGCCTGAATGCGGCTATGCGATAGAGGATTTTGCCCTGGATCTGCTCTTATTCATGGATGCCATGGGGCTGGATAAGGCGAACATCGTGGGGCATTCCATGGGGAGCTTTATTGCCCAGTTATTTGCCGCCAGCCATCCAGACCGGGTGGAAAGACTCATCCTGATAAGTTCGGCGCCTTGCGCTGCCGGAAATGCCGCGCTTCGGGAGATCAAGCCTTATGTCGATTCACTGCGGGACCCCATCGACCGGGAGTTTGCAGCCGAATTCCAGGCCCCGTCCAATCCTGTTCCCGCCGACTTCATGGAAATGATCATCTCCGAGAGCATGAAAGTTCCTGCCCGCGTCTGGCAGTCGGTCCTGTCGGGACTCTTTGAGGTGGACCACAGGCCGATTCTGCGTGACATAGCCGTGCCGGCCCTGATTGCCTGGGGAAATCAGGACCAGATATTTACGCGGAGGGACCAGGAGGTGCTCCTTGCGGGAATAGCAGATTCAAATTTAAAGGAATTCGATGCCGGCCATGCGCTTCACTGGGAAAAACCGAAGGAAATGGCCGAGGCCATTGAGGATTTCTGCGTTGGGGCCGGCCGTAACTCCACCTGCTAAGCGTTCACCGCGAAGGGCCCGGGCCCGGGGCCGCTTCCGCGTGAAAAATCCTTTGTTAACGGCTGCTTGAGGATTTCATCGATCCTGGTTACTCTATTATAAGTACCAGAAATATTTATCTTGAAAAATATTGGATTGAAGCGAACTAAGCGGGAGGTAATCTCATGACAGGGAAAGCTATTCTAATCGCAGTCCTGGCCGTTCTCCTCATGGCTTCCTCATCCTGGGCGTTTGGCGGTGGCGGAGGAGGAGGAGTTGGAGTAGGCAGCCCCGTGGATCTTCTGCTGCCCGATCCGCCGAGAAATGTAACGGCAACCCCCGGGAAAGGCATGGCGACCGTGAGCTTCGAGCCTCCGAAATCAGATGGCGGAAGCCCGATAACGTACTATACGGTTACATCGGTTCCCCGCGGCATCCAGATCAAAGGCACGAAAAGCCCGATGACCGTACAAGGGCTGAGCGACCAAAAATGCTATTCATTTGTAGTGACGGCTTCCAATTCCGTGGGTACCGGGCTGGCCTCGAGTCCTTCCAAATGCGTGACTCCCGGTGAATGATTGACACCGTCATTTGCTTTTGTATAGCCCAAGGATACATTTGCTTGCCGCCGATCTGTTAATTATTCTCGGCCGCTTGGCTTGGGGCGCCAAATTTTTCCGGCAGTCCACCCTTCTGACGCGGAATCGATGATATCGAATTTCGGGATGTACGGTTTTATGTCTATAAGGGGGGTCTCATTTAAGACATCGATCCCGCTCACCGTGAGGACGTTTCTCTCACGGCCCAATAATTTAACGATGGACATGCCGATCCCGTTTGGTCTGCACGGATGCCTTGTCGCATAGATTCCATGGGGTTCATCGTCTAAAAATGGCGCCCGTATCAACTCGATACTGCCGGCCCGGTCAAAAAGATAAAGCAGATAAATATGTGAAAACGTTTCAATATCTTTCAATCCGGGCTCAAATTCTTCGAAAATCTCCACGCGACCGACCGATTCAGACGAATAAAGAGGCTGAAGGGGGCAACTTTCTTTGGTTAAATGAGGCGAGTATATTATCCCGATGGGTTCTATCTTCATAGGCGATCTTCATTTCATAATAGCGTATATTAGAAAATCCTACCTGGACAAATCACATGGATACAGCATCAACCGTTTCCAAAATAGCAGTCTTGAATCTGAGAGGCAACACGTTCCGGCGAATAACGCAGCTATCAGGCCGGCCCGCCTCGGGCGCTCGTGGCGCGTTCGGGCAAGCCTCGGCGTGAGTTGGAGAAGATGTGGGCGGCAGTGGATCTAACAGGTAAGATGGAAAGCCCCGGCCACCTTTTTGCCTGATTTTTTCAGCCTGTTGAACGTGGCGACCGCCTTGTGCGTAGGCTCATCGATCAGGGAGATTCCGGTTGCCGCCAGGAGTTGGCGCAATTCATCCCTGACTTTCATATACCCCGGCAGGCCCATTCCTACGACGATAATTTCCGGCGCTTCGGACAGTATGTCCTCTATATCGGAAATAGCGAGTTCATGTCCTTGTGCGCGCCACCAGTTCGAGATTACCGAATCGTCAATGATCTTTATGTCGCCGTGGTACTTTTTGCCGTCCACCTGTATTTCGCCGAACTGGTAATTGCCTATTTCAGCCATATGAACCTCACGGCAGGGCAGATTTAGCAGGTAAGCGCAAGCGGGTAAAATTTGAATTCACCGCTCAGGGTTTCTACATGCAATTGAATCCCTGGACCCTCCAATTCGTTCTTAATTCCTCAATTTCTCAATTCAGGGATTTTGACTTCTCTTTGAGGATTGAGACCAGATACTCGTGGGCCTGATCGTTTTCTCTGACCTCCAGTAAACTGAAAAAGTATTTCTTCCCTTTATACGTGAAGACCTCCTGGCGATCCATCTGAAGGCACAGATTCTTTTTATCCTTTCCGATATTGAGACGGGCAGTGGCAGCCGAACCTCTAGGGCATCGGTTCTTACCAGGGGCTTCATCAACTACAATGGCGACATCGTTATTGAATGCTGTGAAAACTTCGCCCGCCTTGATCCATGTGGGCTCTAAAGCCATTTGTTGGACAAAAAGCTTTTCCATGAGGCTAAGGCTTTGCTCATAATCGTGCAACCGGTTTTCTTGAGATGCTATTGTTGAATCCTTGTTTGCCATTGCAGTAATAAATTCGAGATTTTTATTCTGGCAGGTATTCAAATCTGATGTCAAAGATGATATTCGAGGATTCAGTATAGATTGCAGTTCCTGGCTTCTTCTTTCCAGCTCTTTATACATAGTGTCGAGGCGGTTGCATTTATCATTCACTTGATTATAATCAACCATCAGTTTTTTATATAGATCATTTAAAGCTGCCTTACTTTTGTTGAGTTCATTGTTGCTATTTCGCAATTCTCTCATTTCTTTGTGGTTGATTCGACTAGTGACAAGGTAAGTCAGCCACACGATGTCCCCAAATAACAACATGATACAAATTGTTGTGATAATTGGGCTATTTACAAAAAAACTCCGAAAAGAAAATTTCTTCTTTTCTCTCATGCTGCCATGTCTTTCCGTAAGTTATTGCTCCAGGACGGCGTTCAGCCGGCTACTTCGTCGAATCGATACAAACAGTTGTCAGGCCGGTTCCAGGGTGCTACACAATTACCGGAAGACTATCCGATGCCCCCGAAATGTCAACAAAAATTGGTGGAGGGGCCGCACGCCTCGCGAAGCGCCAATATATTTCAACCACGCAGGAGGGGATTTTGACACGAAGGGCGCGATGCCTGCCCGGCGAAAGCCAGGGAATAACCCTTTAACCGGAGTTCCCTTCTTTTTCGCGCTCCCCGGCTTTCACCCCCGGATCGGATTCAGGGCAGGCTCGCCGCATTCGCGTGAAGCCGTCCCGTTGTTCGACTGCTCGACAATGAATTTATTGACTTTCCGGCATGAGTGAATAGACTGCCAGGTTGCAGCAAAGCAAGGGGCAAAACGCAAACGCAATTGTGCTTGCTCTGGCCGTACCGGTTTTACCTCGCAGGGCATAAAATCCGTCCCCGCCCCTCCTTTTTTAGAAAGGTGGGGGAAAGGCGCTTTCCTTGTCGAGGCCGAAAAAGTTCTTCTTTTTTGAGTCAAATAAACCGAATAGGAAACTGCTTGAGATAATCCGGTGTTTCCGGCGGTATCCATATTGAGTCTGGACCTGTCTTTGAGAGGGCGAGGGCCGCCCGCAGAGCGGGTTATGTGCCGGCGGCCGGTTCTGCAGTTTTTGAGCTTTGATCGGCACTTCGGTCTTTTGAAGTGTAACTATTAAGTAAGCGAAAGTTTGGTTTTCAGAAATGTATTGCCCTGAGTCCTTCTTACGACCAATATTGAGAAAGGAAGAAGCAATGAAAAGGAATTCCTCTATCAAATCTGCTCTTGTCCCCTGCATACTTGCACTCTTATTAATTTGTTTTTCATGCCTGCCTGCAACCACCGAGGCTCAAACCGACTGGGGCTCAAAACCGTCCAAGACGGCCGACAAGACCGCTGTCCCGGCCTACACTCCGCCGCCGGATCAGATGATTTATTTCAGAACGGGACCCAAGGAGAAATCAATCGGTGTCACGGCCTCCAATGTCAACGTCCCCGGACTGGCGCCTGATCTAAATTACCTTAAGCAAACCATCGAGGCGCTGGAGGACGCCGGCTACGAAGTGCCCGAAAACCCGGCCCGCGCGGCGGTCCAGGTCCGTGTCACCGTAACGTACAATCAGGTGGACAATAGCAAGGCTATTGCCCATGAGACGGGCGGCAAAGCTGTAGCAGGAGCTATCCTGGGTGCGCTGGGCGGGCTCGCAGCAGGTGGTGGAGGGCAGGGAGCCGCTCAGGGAGCAGCCGGGGGAGCAGCTTATGGATTGTCGAGCGGCACGGCCACCCCTACAGTGGTCAAGTACTTAACGTTCGATTTTGATGTCTCGAACAAGAAGGGTGTTACGCAAACCGGCCGGGTTACCAAAGACATAACCAATATCGAGATGAAGCCGGAAGAGTTCATCGATGCAGCCATTGCCGACTACGTCGAAGCCTCTTTCCCCAAGAAGCGGTAAGAAGCGAGCCCATGGGGGGAGGCCCCCCCGGGCCAGAGCCCGTCCCGGACCCGATCCGGGGCAGGTTCTGACCCTGGATTTTCGAATCGACACTTTCTGCTATTGTCCTGTCGGGTCTATTAGTTCCGTAAGTAATCGTAGACCCTTTAAGGAATTCTTCATTCCGGCAGCATTCCAGCATCTCTAACTAAAATCATACATGCAGTCTTCCCGGTACTGAGGCCATTGGTGAGAGTCAATGAGGGGGCTTTTGGCTTACCTGGCTCTGCGACGGTGGGGTTGTCCCGGCAATATAGTCGAAAGCGCGATGCTTGCCGCACTTGGGGTCGTCAATTCGTGCTGCCGCAAGGGACCCCACGAGGTGTTGGCTGGATGCTTGAAATACAGGTGCTTCTCCAACATCGAATGGGATTTCTGCTGAAAACAGATTGCATCAGGTTGCGGCAAGGATTAAATCCGGCTTGAAACAGATAAAGATCATTCAGTTTGAAACCTGTTCTGCATTGTGACGAAAGGAACCGGCATGGAACCTTGGCGAGAAGATCTACTCAGAGTTTATCGGGAAGTAAGGCAGGCCAGCATTGAGATGTGTGTGCCGCTTGAACCCGAGGATTTCCAGGTCCAGCCCTCGGAGGAGGTCAGCCCGCCTAAGTGGAACCTTGGGCATACAAGCTGGTTTTTCTGGCAATTTCTGCTCAAGCCGAGGGGAATGTCAATGCCGGTCGATCACGAGTATGCATACCTGCTCAACTCTTACTACCACAGGGCAGGCCTGAGGGGAGAGCGGGGCCGCAGAGGGATTCGCACGCGTCCGGCCATAGGGGATATCTACCGGTACCGGAAAGTTGTAGACGAAAGAATGGAGAAGCTTCTAACAAGATCACCGGCAGAGGATCGAGAAGAGCTCACCTTCCTGGTCACCGTGGGAGTAAATCACGAGCAGCAGCACCAGGAGCTTTTCTACTCCGAGATCAAAAACATCTATTTCGCAAACCCCGTTAACCTTCGGCCCGTATACCGTCAGCCCCGGGGAAAAGCGCCGCAGAGCGGTGAGCCCGGTGCACCTGAGTTCATTCCTTTCAAGGGAGGGATGTTTGAATTCGGCAACATAGAAGGCGGGTGGTGCTGGGACAACGAACTGGATGTCCACAAGGCATTTATAGGGGATTTTGCGCTGCAAAACCGGCTGGTTACCAATGCAGACTATATTGAGTTCATGGAAGACGGCGGCTACGGCAACTCACTGTTTTGGCTGTCAGACGGCTGGTTTGAGATCGAGAAACAGCAGTGGCGCGCCCCTCTTTATTGGGAGAAGATTGACGGCAAATGGCGGACGTTTACTCTTTCAGGCATGCTGGAAGTAGATCCGGACGAACCGGTTTGCCATGTGAGCTTTTATGAAGCGAACGCTTTTGCAAACTGGAAATCGCAGGTGGATGCCAACTATAGAGATGTTCGCCTGCCAACCGAGCGCGAATGGGAATTTGCGGCGAGGGAATCGGCGGCCGACCCGGTACACGGCAATCTTTTCGACCAGGGCAGCCTCCATCCGGAAGCTGCTATTGCGGGCCGGGGCCTCTCGCAGGTATTCGGTGACGTATGGGAATGGACATCTAGCTATTACGAGCCGTATCCGGGATTTCGGGAGTTTCCGAACGACCTTTCCGAATATAATGGAAAGTTCATGAACAATCAGCGCGTGCTTCGGGGTGGCTCCTGCGTTACTCCCAAAAATCACATAAGGGTAAGCTACCGGAATTTCTGGGCACCGGCGACCCGGTTTCAATTCAGCGGCTTCCGGCTTGCGAAGAGTCTTGGTTGAATCAGCCTCGGCGCAGGTGGAATGCAGTTCAATCTATATATAGAACCGGCTTCCCATTTTCAAATCAACCGTGGGAATTTTCCGGCGCAAGCCCGATGGTCCGGTGGTTGCGTTTTGACTTCCACCAGTGAAAACCACCCTTTTGAATCGGTGAACCAACCCTCAATCTGAAAGCCGGCTTCGGAAAAAATTCGCTCGATTCGGTTTCTACTGAATTTGCGGCATATTTCAGTGTGAATGGTTTCGCCCTTGCGAAGATTTACCGCCATTGAAAGGCGTGGAATCGAGACCGAAACGGCTCGTTTTGCACGCAGGTGCATTTCGATTTGCTCGTCGTCGGGATTGAAGTAGGCGAGGTGGTCGAAATCATCCAGGTCGAAATCGGCTTTGAGTTCCCTGTTTATGTGGGACAGCATGTTAAGATTGAATCTCCGGGTAATACCTTCGCTGTCGTTATAGGCCGCTTCCATCACCTGTACGGGTTTCACCATATCCATGCCAATGAGCAGGCGGTCGTCAAGGTTCATGGTCTGTTTTATTTTTTTAAGAAAACCGGCGCATTCCTGCTCTGTGAGGTTTCCTATGGTGCTGCCGAAGAAAACCAGCAGTTTCTTTCCGACGGGCAGCATTCCAAGGTGAGCGGTGAAATCCGCTCGCAGGCCAAGTACTTCGAGGTCAGGGTACAGCAGCGGCAATTCCTCGATTACTTGTTCTATGCAAATGCCGCAAATGTCCAAGGGAACATAACGAAGCCTGTCGAGTCCTCCCGCATATGCCGCATCCAGAAGTTTTTTTATTTTGCTGGTAGGACCGCTCCCCAGTTCGACGATATCGCCTCCATCACCGGAGAGGAATTCGACCATCCGGCCGGCCGAGTGCTCCAGAATGGAAAGCTCCGTTCTCGTGATATAGTACTCGGGAGTCATGGTGATCCGCTCGAACAGCCGTGAGCCGTAGGAATCGTAAAAATACTTGGCCGGAATGGATTTCTGTGGCTTTGCCAGTCCGGTTCGGACATCCCGCATCATTTCCTCTTGGCGGTCCCCTTCCATGAAGTTAAAGAACCTTACCCTGTCACCATTAAGGCTCAGTCTAAGGGCATCGATCATGTCAAAGTCTCCTTCAGTACGTAGAACTCTACAAGGAAGATAGTGACTTCATCAGGAGAGGACAACTTTCGGCGGATCGGAAGTTGGGGCTTCCCCTGTTGAGGCCGGATTTGAAGGAGAACTGGTTACATTAATTCATAGCCGGTATTCAGTTTGGGGATTCCGGAGATTTTGCATGCGGTTATAGGATCAGGAAACTCGATGTATTCGCATTTTTTGGGTTGATGCACGTGTGTACAGACGGCCCGTACGACAGGGACAGAACCAAATTTTTTATAATATTCCCGGATAAATCTCAGTATTTCTATTTGCTCTTCATGCAAGGGGCACTCCTTGGCGGCTCCCTCTCTCTCTGCCAGGGCACAAGCCACCGTCTCGTCCCAATCCTCGAAGTTTTCCAGATAACCTTCATCATCCACACTTATTTTCTTTTTCTCGTACTCAATTGTCGGCATGGCTTTCTCCAAAGCATGCAAAAATTGGTTTGAATATCCTAAAGACAGATAACCCTCATTCGAAAGACATTAAAAAAAACGGGCTCTAATCCAATTCGCCTTACTGACCGGCGATACTTTTAATATAATGATGCCGCCAGCCTGTTTCCATCGGCAAGCGTTCTTTGCCGCCCGGCGCGCGGCGTGGCCGCTCGCCGCGCGGAGCATTGATATATTGCCTGAATATACGAGGCATACGCGGATTTTTTGTTGCAGTGTTTGACAACATCCAGGGCTGTTGGTATTGAGAGTGCTCAGACATACCAGCCAGGAGGTTTATTCGATGAAGAAGAAGCTCGGTTTTTTCCTTGCATTGGCCGCGTTATTGTTGGCAGCAGCTTTGGCATCCGCATCGGAAACCGGTAGCGGCATTGGCGCAGATGAAGCTCTCAAAAGATTGATGGACGGGAACCTGCACTTCATCGCAAACCAGTTAACGATTAAGGATTCCAGTGGTCCCGGCGCGCGGCAGGCCCTTGCCGCCGGGCAAAAGCCCTATGCCATAATTCTTTCCTGCTCGGATTCCAGGGTACCTCCGGAAATCATCTTCGACAAGGGATTGGGTGAAATCTTCGTGGTGAGAGTGGCCGGTAACGTTCCGGACCCCATTATCCTCGGGAGTATCGAATATGCGGCCGAGCACTTCGGATGTCCTCTGATCATGGTCCTCGGCCACAAACGCTGCGGCGCCGTGAGTGCTGCCGTCGAGTCGCAGGGCCATCCGCACGGAAATATAGGCGCCATTATCGAAGCAATTACTCCGGCGGTCGAGCAGGCCAGAAAAGACGCCAGGGGCGCCGGTAAAGCCGATCTCGTGGAATCGGCCATCGACAACAACATTAAACTGGTTGCCAAATCTTTGATCAGGCGGTCACAGGTAATACGGTCGCTTGTCGATGCAGGAAAGGTAAGGATAATAGGTGCAAAATATGATCTGGATGACGGGACGGTAAGACTCCTTGAGAAGAGTTTTTAGTTAGAAAATCAGTTTTTAGTTTTTAGTTTTGAAAAACTGGAGGCACGCCATGGACCAGGATCGGAGGGATTTTCTGAAAGGAGCGGGCCTTGTTGCCGCAGTTGCGGCGACGGGCGGGTTGACAGTTCAATATGCCGAGGGGGCCCGCGCCAGGACGGGTCAGCGTGGCATGGCTCGGGGGCTGATCTTGTTAACAATGCGCCGCGATGGAGAGTACCGGCTCGGCGTCAAAACCGAAAAAGGCATATTGGATGTGCCGCAGGCAGCAAAACTGTTAAATATGCACGCCCCGGCCACCATGGATGAATTGCTTCAGAACGAGGACGGCCCGAGCCTCAATGCGCTGGTAAGCGCCGCCCTCAAATCGGGCGCCGCGAGCAAGGCGCTTCTCAAGGAATCCGCCATCGAATACGGTCCGGTCGTGACCCGTCCGGAAAAGATCATATGCGTGGGGCTGAATTACCGCAGGCACGCCAAAGAGGTAGGCATGGAGCTTCCGAGTCAGCCTGTGCTGTTCAATAAGTACAACAATACCCTCAATAACCACAACGGTTCTATCAAACTGCCGGTCGGGGTAGCCAGAAAATTCGATTATGAAGTCGAACTGGTGATGGTCATGGGCAAGGAGGCGAAAAACGTCGGCGAAGCCGATGCGCTTTCCCATGTGGCGGGCTACTGCACCGGCAATGACTTCACGGCGAGGGACCTGCAGCTCGAAACGCCCAGCAAGCAATGGATGATCGGCAAGACCCCGGACCAGTTTGCTCCCCTGGGGCCCTATCTGGTTACCGCCGACCAGGTCGATCCCGACAACCTGAAGATCGAATGCCGCGTAAACGGCGAGACCCGGCAATCCTCCAACACGGACGATCTGATCTTCAACTGCCGGCAGATAGTCAGCTTCACCTCCCGCTACATCACTCTCAAACCGGGTGACATCATTTTCACCGGTACTCCGGAGGGCGTGATCGCCGGCCGTCCCCCGGAAAAACAGGTTTGGCTCAAACCCGGCGACAAAGTGGCGTGCAGTCTGGAAAAACTTGGCGAATTGAAGTTCGACCTGGTCTGATGTCCAAACCCGGGGCTGAAATTCCGATCTCGATTTGCCATTGTTAAGATCCAAGGCGGTCCGAAAGGTCCTAGACGCGAAGCTGCCTTGACGGGCCGGTATAGCCCAGGGTTTTCCTTGACTTCTGATACAACTCTGATAAAGCTTACCGGCGATCAGTACCGTCGGAGCCACGAATTTTGAGGCGCCATGCAGGTAATCGAACATCCCCCAACCAGAAAAGCTACACAGGAGATTCAAATGAAGAAACTGCTTACCGTTAGTGCTGTTATCCTCTTGATGATTTTCACAGCCGGTCTTTCAACAGCCTCAGCGGCATCGGCGGTATTTTTTGGAGGCGCGGGCAACCTCTTCTCAGTGACCGATACCGGCGAAACAGCGACAACGACCGCGACCATCACCGTCAACGAGGCAGGGGGTGGTCTTTTCTATGGGACTATCACCATCGCTTCGCCGGCAACTACGATTGATTTCTCGGCTGTCCTGGATAGTAAAGGGGTCTACACCTTCAACGGTCAAATCGTCGAAATAGTTTCCCCAGCTCCCGCCGCTTCCGTGGGTATTGCTTTCGAGAATGTAGAGGGCGCGTTCACGATTTCGAAACATAAAAATCCTGTTTTAGCAAAGCATGCCAAGAAGGTCCTTGCAGCCGCAATCGAATTCAAAACTCTGGGTACCGGAGAGAGCTACGCTGGTCTTCTTTTCAACGAAGCAGATTAGTATGACCTCCCGGCTGAATTCCCTTCTCTTGAGACCCGGGGGTACAGACCGGGTAGGGGAATGCGGAGAGCAAACCGCTCATAATGTACTGAATTGTGTATTTTCATGCGGTATCTGCCGATAGCTTTCGTCCTGGAAGGAAGGGCCAAAAGAGGTCCTTAACCCGGACGCAGGCATGTCAAAGTCGCTTAACCACAGTTTTCGGAAGAGTTACCGAAGCTTTGCCTTCCGATACAGCCCAGATTAGCTTACTGAAAATGAGGTCCATCGGGGCCAGGAGTTTTGCGGCGCCAGGCAGGTAATCGAACAACCCCCCAACAAGAACAGCTACACAGGAGATTCGAATGAAGAAATTTCTTACCATTAGTGCCGTTGTCTTTTTGATGGTTTTCACAGCAGGCTTCGCAACGGCAAAAAAAGTACCATTTCCGGTTTTCCCTTTCATAGGCGTGGGTGACGTTTTCTCCGTGACCAATACCGGCACCCTGGGAGGGGCAACCGCAGCGACCATCACTGTGAACAATGCAGATGGTCTTTTCTGGGGGACCCTCGTTTTCGGTGCAATTACGGTTGAATTCTCGGCTGTCGAGGATAGTACAGGGGTCTTTACCCTAAACGGTGTAGAGACCGTAGGGGGTATCGCGACTGTACAGGGCGCGTTCATTATTGCGAAGGAAAAAGAACCTGGTATCAAGGGTAAGATCCCTGCAGTCGCAATCCAATTCAGGATTCTGGGTGTTCCCGGAGCGCCGAGTTACGCGGGTTTTCTTTATCAGTAGTATGACTTTTGGGCTGAATTCTCCTCCCTTGAGACCTGTGTACAAGCCGGGGAGGGGAATTCAGACACCAGAATGCTCATAATGTACCAAATTGTATATTTTCGTACGTTACCTGCCGATAGCTTCCGTCCTGGAGGGAAGGGCCAAAAGAGAGGTCCTTCCCTCCGGACGCAGGCATATCGAAGTCTATTGACCGCAGCTCCGGAAGAGTTACGGAAGCTGTGACCTTCGCCCGCTGCTAACTGAGAGTTTATTCCATCCAGGCCACTTGCCCGGCATTTGCAATTCATTTTTTTAAAATGTCGGTCACAGCCTGCTATTCGAAAGTCCGGATTTTCATCTCTGCGCGTTCCGGGCCTTTGCTGCGGAAAAGACTTGATGGGTTGCGCTCCGCTCCACCCATCCTACGAGTCTCCGGAAGAGTTACCGACTAGTCTTCTCATGGTTTAGGGGTGCCCCCGAGGGACAGGAGAGACTGCGGTTAATCTTAGCGTTCTTCCGGTGAACGCATACCTTTCACCTCGAATCAGCCCATCTGCGAATTATCCCGACGACCTTCTCAAATGAATGCTCCTTTGCCAGGTACCAAAAATCAGGATAGGTGCTCCCGTAATCAAATGAGTCACTCATTCCAACGGTAAAACAAACGGTCTTCCTGTCAGTATCGAGATAGAGATCACCTTTCACACAACCCTTGGCCTGTGCTATGGCTTTCCGAATTGAGGATTTTGAAATCATAACTTTTCCTTTGGGATTGTCGTCAACCACGATGCAATTGGCTGTGGAAAAAACGGCGGCGTATTTGACCAGGTGGAGAGCCTGATGGAAGCAGTGAGAGAGTTGGTTAGATGCCCTGCCTCAAAAGAAGCTTAGTGTTGATATATTTTCACCAGGCGAAAAGGATGTGCGATTTTCGCACGCCTCATGGTCACGCACCGGCCGGCAAAAGGATACGATTAAAGCTCCACCCGACTATGATATAGAATCTCGTTTTCCCGGCTATTACACCGACATAAAAAAGCCGGAGCTTTTAATGGCTCCGGCTGACTTTCGCTTTTTTAATGTCTTTTGCAAAGCCCGATTAGAGCTTTCTTACACTTGCGGCACTTGGCCCTTTACTGCCTTGTTCTTCCGCAAAACTGACCCGATCACCCTCGGCCAAAGACTTAAAGCCTTCGCCTTCTATGGATGAGTGGTGAACGAATACATCATGTCCATTGTCAGCTTCGATAAAACCATAACCTTTTTGATCATTAAACCATTTTACTCGACCTTCTACCATTTGCTGATCCTTCTTAAACTTTTGTGTTATTTTCACTGCTCTTTTGGCGCGGTACTCGGAGTTACCCCGAAACCGAACCAATAATACTGGTGAAGATCGATTTCCTGCAACTCACAATAACCTACTCCATTGGCACGTTGCTATTATAACCGGTGATTTTAGAAAAGCAACCTATTTGTAGAAATGATGTAATCGCCGCTCTTTTTTGCCGTTGATCTCTCCTTATCCTGATTGGGTTCAAGCTCAAGATAGTTTAAGGACAACTCCCCTTCAATGAAGGGTGAGACGAACGTGCAATTGAGTGAGCACTTACGGATATGATCGTTAATCCGGTCACCGGCCCCGATCTATTCTCGTTGGCCGTGGATTATTGCACTGCCTTCGGCGCCTTCAATTCAGGTGGTAGAGCCTCTTCCCACCGTTTACGGTTATGGCCGTAACCAGTCCTTCTTTTTCCAGCATTTCCAGGCAGCCGCGCACTTCGGAAATACCCATCAGAAGCTTACCGCCATCCGAGCCGCAGAGAAACACGGATTTGGTGACTTCAAACTGGCTCATGCCGGCTGTCTCCGGCTGGCCACCCTTCTTGCCGTTCAATATCTGGAGGATTCTGCGCCGCCGTCTCGCCCGCTCATGCTTTACCCGTTCGATCAGCTCCCGGTGGCCTGAAAAGGGCGCTCCGTGGCCAGGCAGGACCGTCCGAACGGGCAGTTCAGCCATCACCTCTAGCGACCTCTCGTATTGCTCGAGTCCGCAATAGCGCGGGAGATCTCCATTATTTTTGAGGTCCAGGGTGACGTATGGAATGACGCCCTTGATGAGACAATCCCCGGAAAAAAGGACGCCGTTTGTTTCGTCGAGCAGGCAAATGGAACCGGGAGTGTGCCCGGGCGTATGAAGGACTGCAAGATTGAAGAGATCAAACGAGAATAGCTCGCCGCCTTTTAACAATTCCACGTCCGATAACGGGCTCAAATGCTTCCGTAATCGACCCAAAATCGCCGAGGTGCTCTTGTGGGCGATTTCCCCCGGAACACCGGCTTCTTCAAAAAAACCGCGAAAAAGCACCTCATTTTCTCTGCTTACTTCCTCCGATCCTGAAAGCGTCCTGCGTTTATCCCGGTAATGAACAAACACGGGGGCACTGCTTATGGCCGCTACCGCTCCAGCCAATCCCGCATGATCCGAATGGCCGTGAGTCAGAATGATTCTTCGAATATCCGAGACCCCGGCGCCCAACTTTCTCAACCCGTCCTGCAGACTTTGAAGTGCGTCGGGAGTATTGATCCCCGTATCGATCAGGGTGGGGGTCGAATCGGGGATGTAGTAGCAGTTCATGCTTCCCGGTTCGAATGGCAGCGGTATTTCGATTCTTTCGATTTGCACCATTTTTTCTCTATTTGGGGAATATGTCATGCACCATCAATTATAACAGGTCCATCCGGCAAACAAGCACCTCCAATGTTTTTCACGCGAAGCTGCGAAGAAAGAGAAGGATGAGAAGCGTTTTTTACGGCTTCCAATTGGGTTCGAGATCAAACGAACTGTCCTCCTGCATACCCGGACGCCCATGCCCAATGAAGGTTGTATCCGCCGAGATGCCCCGTCACATCGACGACTTCTCCCAGAAAATAGAGGCCCGGCAGCTTCTTGGATTCCATGCTCCTGGATGAGAGTTCGTCTGTATCGACGCCGCCCAGGGTCACTTCGGCCTTGTTGAATCCCTCTGTACGGTCTGCGCGTAGCGGCCATCCGTGCAGGCTGCGGGCGATGGAATCGAGTTCATGCTGTGAATACTGGTTGATCGGCCTTGATACACTGTAGAGATCGCACCAGAGCCTCACGAATCTCTTCGGCAAATACTGATCGAGGATGGTGGCCAGAAGTGTTTTGGAATGGCGCTTTTCTAAAAAGACGTCGAAAATGTCCAGTGCGGGCAGGAGATCGACTGTCAGGCTGCCCTCTCGATCCCAGTAGGAGGATATCTGAAGGATTACGGGGCCGCTTATTCCGTTGTGAGTAAACAGCATGTTGCCTCGGAATTTTGCCTTTCCGTGGCTTACCGTCGAATCGATGGAAATTCCCGCCAAACCCCCGTATACCTTTGCGTCCTCGGGGCTGAACCTCAAAGGGGTGAGAGCCGGGTTCAATTTGGTGACTTTCAGCCCGAACTGTTTTGCGACTGTGTATCCGAAATTGCTGGCCCCCAAATTGGGATAAGACAAGCCTCCAGTCGCGATAACGAGCGACTCGGAATCGAAAATACCCTTGTCCGTTGCGACCCGAAAACCTTCAGTCTTGCTTATTTCCGATATCTTGCAGTTCAACTGGAGCCGTACCGTAGCCCTATCGCATTCGGACCTCAGCATATCGGCTATTTCACTGGACTTTTCATTGCAGAAAAGCTGGCCTTCTTCCCGCTCATGGTACCTGATCCCATGGCTTTCCACGATGGATAGAAAATGCGATGGAGTAAATCGCGAGAGGGCGGAAGTGGCGAAGCGCGGATTTTGCGAAATGTAATTTTCCCGTCCCATAATCCTGTTCGAGAAGTTGCACCGTCCTCCCCCGGAAACGAGTATCTTGCTTGCCGCCTTTTCGCAATGATCGAGGACCAGGACCGACCGCCCCCTTTTCCCCGCCTCAATTGCGCACATCAGGCCCGATGCGCCTGCGCCGATTATTACCACGTCAGTTTTCATTTATAGTACTTGAATGAACGCGCCGGATTTCCACCAACATTAAATATTCAACCGGGTCTTCGCCAAATCAGGAAACCATTTCGGTACACTTCATGAATTCGGTGAAAAGGGATATCCATTGTCTCACATGTCTCGTCCTCCAGTTGAAAAGAAAACCGGTTTCCTTCCTCGAAATGCATTCTCCCGAGCGGGATTCGAACGATTGTTTGCGCTACATGATCGAGATAACCGATTTCAAAGGTCCCCGCTCCGAATTCCCTATCCCATCGGATTCTGTTTAGAAGTTCCTGAATCGGGGTCACCGGATTTCCTCTTAAAGAAGAGCGGTGCTTGTGATCATATCCGCCTCCGGGCGGTGATTTCAAAAAGAAATGCGAACAGAGCCATACTAATCATATTGGCTTTTAACCTCCCTTGCTATGATCTTGCGGAGATGGTCCCGATCTATTTCCGCTTTTTTCAAGACGTGTCCTTTTTTGTCTCTGATCTTAGCGGTTAATGCTTTCAGTTCTGGTTGTTCGGTAAGAAGCCGATCAAGGAGTTCTTCAATATTAGTGAGGTTCTTGGATTTCCATTCTTTATGAACTGCTACCCGAAACTTCTGCAATAGCTTTTCATGGTGGTCCTTTGTATCTTCGACACTTTTTGCGATCATGCCATTCCTTCCCGCCTTGAAAAACAGACTTGTTCGCTTCGAATTGTGGCAGCATTCGCCAGTTTCAATCCAGCCTTAAGTTACTAAGACATCGTATCATTGCCTTCGCCCATGAGCAACGCCACCGGAAAACTAAGTAATATATCTCCGACAGAGAGTGCCTTGCCCGCAGAAAGCATCTCGCCCGTGATAACATTGCGCCAGGCAGCAGGCGCCCCGTCAGGCATTATCACCTCTGTGTCCCGCCATACTTGTCTCCCCAGAGGGAAATCTCCTTCGTTAACCAGATGGCTGAGAAACCTGGGAGCAACGACCAGCGCCCATTTTTGTTCATACCTCCAGGCAAAGGCGATGACATGATTCCTGAATCTTCCCGCCGGTTCAAGGGGAAGATAAGCCCCGGAGCGGAAGATCTCTGGATTTGCTTTTTTTGCTTTGAGCGCCCGGTAAATGAGAAAGAGCTTAATCTTTCCATCCTCTCTGGTCGCAAGGAGATCCTGGACCAGCCGGCCAATATCAGCATGATCCTGTTCACGGATGCCGGCCAGCATGGCGCGCCTTTTTTCGAAATCCACCGGACGTCGATTGTCAGGGTCCACCAGGCTCAGGTCCCATAGTTCAGATCCCTGGTAGAAATCAGGCACACCGGGTGAGGTAATCTTGATCAGTGTCTGAGAGAGGGAGTTGAGTATCCCGTAATGAGAAACTCTCTTGCAAAACGGGATAAGGTCTTTCAGAAATTCGTTGGCTTTAGAGCGGGCCAGGATTTTCTGAGCGAATGAGACGTAAGCGTTTTCATACTCCGTGTCGGGTTTCAACCACGCGGTGTGGACTTTGGCTTCCCGGACAGCTTTGACAATATATGCATTAATTCTTTGAACGAAGTCGGGATAATCGGACTGTAAAAAGGGAAATGCTCCGATGAGTGTCTGGTACAAAAAATACTCGTCATTCCTATCCGGGACGGCCAAGCCATGGACGCGCTTCTTTTTGCCCTTGTTTATCCTGATCCATGTCCGGAGTCTTTTTCGCCACTCGTCAGGCATCTCGGACAACACATTTATCCTGGCGCGCGCGTCTTCGCCTCTTTTGGTATCGTGAGTCGAGGTTGCATTTAAGGAATCCGGCCAAAACTTTGTTTTTTTCGAGTTGAAGTTGTGGAATTCTTCGAGCGAGCAGCCGAAGTGACCCGGCCGTCCGCCCACCTCATTGAGTGACAAGAGCCGGTTGTACACATAATGGGTGGTATCTTCGACTCCCTTGGCCATTACTGGCCCGGTAAGTTGCTGAAATTTCATGACAAAGTGGAGCCAGTCCAGCTTCTCTTCCTCAGAAACGTAGTCAGGAAAGTCCAGGAGAAGGAATCTTCGTACGAACGTAAATCCATGTAATAGGGCGGGGAAATTGGCCCTGGCCCGGTCCACCGCTGCCAAAATGGTCTTCCTGTCTTCTTCCGAGACCACAACCTGGCTGATGTAGGTCCTGTATACGGGAAATACCGCCAGGACTTCGGTCAAGGCTCTTCGCAGCGCAGTGAGAGTTATGTCGCTTCCATGGCGGTCCCGGCTGGAGATATTCTTCAGGAGCTGGGCGAGGTTGTGGACGTCGCTCGCCATATCTTCCTGGATCATCAGTTTTTTGTTGTCGCGCACGACATCTTCATAAGAATTCTTTAAGCCGGTTACGCTGGAATAAATTTTGCCGAACGCGCGCTCATTTTCCTTTTGGCAAAACAACTCATTGACGTAATTTGTAAAATCGTAGCCGGTGGTTCCCTGTACCGGCCACAACGGTGGCAGATCTTCGTCAAGATTGAGTATTTTTTCAACGACGATATATGTTGCCGGCGCCCTGTTTCTCACCTCTTTAAGGTAGCTTGCCGGATCGTACAGCCCATCAACATGATCAATTCTTACACCGGTGACAACTCCTTTTTCAATCAGATCGAAAATCAGGGCGTGGGTGTAGTTTAGAACGTGCTCGTCTTCCACTTTGAGTGAAATGAGCCCATTCACACAGAAAAAGCGGCGATAGTTTATTTCTTCTGCGGCCACTTTCCAAAATGAAAGCCTGAAGACTTGTTGGGAAAGAAGGTCATCAAGAAAATTAAAGCTTTCGGCCTTCCCCTTTTCACCATTGAAAGCCCGCACGTTTTCATCAACAAATGCCTTTATTACATCGTTGCTGTTGTAGACTTCCCACAGAGTGTGCTGGATGAATTTTATCTGGTTATTGCGCTCCTCCGGCTCATCGCTCGAAGAGAGCGCCTTCAAGACATAGAGGATGCCTAAGAGTTTGATAAAGTCAGGATTGTCTTCGGCAAGTTTCTTTTCTAACGGGGACAAATCGTTGAAGAGATTTAGATAAGATTCGATTCGTAACGGGAAGGCGAAATTGTAGTAAGCGGCCTTGAAGCCGTCAGGACCGTATTGGAGGGCGATCTCTCCATCTTCGAGAGACTCCCCATAGAACCTGCCAAGAAATGGCGCAAGAATTCTCTTGTTGAGGCTGGCTGCCGGATAATCCCAATTCACGTCGAAAAACTTAAAGTACCTGGAACTGGAGCCATTCTGCAAAATATCCATCAGCAGCCGATTGTCCGAATCTATCGCCATATGATTCGGGACAATATCCTGAATCCACCCCATATTGTATTTTTTCAGCTCCGCGGCCAGCCCCTCCAAGTCAGAGAGGCCGCCCAACTCAGGATTCAGGTGATTGGGGTCAACCACATCATAGCCGTGGAGGCTGCCCTTGACGGCTTTGAATATGGGAGAAGCGTACAGGTCGGATATACCCAGGTCCGCCAGATAGGAAATGACTGTCCGTGCGGCCTGAAAGCCGAACGCAGGATTGAATTGAATCCGATAGGTGGCGGTTGGCATATTCACGAGAGACTTCCCGGTCTTCTATCCATTATCAGGTTTGCTGTTTACGGGGCATACGGGCACTCGAAGCAAAAAATTCTCGGCCAACGCCGTGTAATGGCGCAGCCATTCTTTGGCGTTTTGGTCGTCATGGCCGTCCTTCTCCTCGAAGTTGGGACAATGGGCGTGAAGGATCTTGTAGCAGATGTTCTGGGTTTTCCAGAGATTAACCTCGAACGGCAAGGTCCGGACCAGTTGTGCAGCCTTATTCAACCTCTCCAGTCGAGAAAGGTCGTCAGGTTGTTCGAGGAGTTGTTCGGCCAGATGTTCGATGTTGCGTGCCAGTAACAATCCCAGAGCAGTCGCATCCAGAGTCGCGCCGGCCAAACGAGCTTCTTCCAGAAGCGGTCTTACGGCTTCGGGGTCAAGCCCCTCCCCTTGAAGCATTCTGCGAAGCTTGGCATTCAAGCACAGGTCAGCGGCGACCGACAGGACTGGAGGCCGTGGCGTGCCGGACCCGGTTAGAAAGCGAATCAAGGGAGCATGGTGCTCATAAATCGAGCTATATGCAGCCTCGGCCTCTCTCAGAGTCGGCCCCATAATGATGTCCAGGACTTTTCGCCGCTCATCGGCAAAAAGCGAGGTCAGAGAGTAGGTAGACGTCCCGAAGTATTTACCAAGCAAAAGTATGGTCTTGGGGAAGTCAGCTCCGGCGAAAGCCGCTGAAATCTCTTTGGCCAGCGCTTCATATTTTTGCGCACCCTGATATTCACCGGTGCCGCAGGCGATACTATGATCACCAAGATGTAGAACGCCAAAGCACAAGCTGGAGGTTACGCGCGTAACCTCTGAAGTGACCGTGGCACGACCGATTACCAGTCTCGATCCTCCTACCTGAAAGCTGCGGTAGTCCTCCCGGGTGGCGGAATACGCATAGATCGAGCTGCGTTCACCGATATCCTGAAACAGCGAGCTTAAGGCATAATGAGCACCCACATCTTTCATATCGAGCATGGCGGGCCTGACCCATTTCTCATAAACGGTGCGGCCGTCACGGTGTTCAGGCATGTTGCTCCTTGCACGCTCAAGATGTTCGAGAAAGCCGGGTTCGAATGAGTCGCTAAAAAGCTCGTCGGCCAATTGCAGGACCCTGCCTGCGTATCGTATGACCTGAACCGTCTCAATGCCGGAAAGCTCGTCAAAAAACCAACCGCAGCTTGTGTACATGAGCATGGCGTGGCGTTGGAGCTCCATGAGCTTCAGGACCGTGATCTCATCGTCGGTCTTTAAGGGGCGAGTCGCGTGGCGGCCCATAAACGCCACGATTCGCTCGGGTGTACGATCCACGACGATGTCGATGTAGTCGTCTCGAGCCGCCCAGGGATCGGTCAGAAACTGTCCGGCCATTTGTTCGAAAGCCGGATTCACGGCATCGCGGAGCCAGTCCAGGGCCGCACGAAGGGGGGCTCGCCATGATTGGTTCCAACCCTGGTTACCTCCGCTGTTGCACCCGCAATCCGATCGCCAACGTTCTATGCCGTGCTCGCAGCTCCACGAGCTGTTTTCAAAGATCTCCACTTCGTACGCCGGTGGATGATCCTCCAGGTACCTGGCATAATTCGTGACCTGTGCCAGTCCGTTGGACTCGATGAGATGGAGCGCATGCGCCAGGGCCATGTCGCCGTAGCGATGATGATGCCCGTAGCTTTCGCCATCCGTGGCGATGTTTACGAGGCGAGGAGAGTCGTCTGCGAACGCGGACAGCAGCCGGTTGGCGAACGCCTCGCCGTTGTTGAGCAATCCTTCAAATGCAAGGGCCTGTGCAATGGGACCGTCGTAAAAAAACAGGTTCATGTCGCGGCCGGACGGCAGCGACACCCGGTAGGCTATGGCGGGATAGATTTTTCCACCACTGACATCCTGCCATTCCTTACCATCGATGGGCCGAACCCGGCTCGCCTGCCTGGGGGCAAGTATGGTAAAGCCGATGCCGTGTTGTGCCATAAGGTCCAGGGTTTCAAGATCTACCGCCGTCTCCGGGAGCCACAACCCTTCGGGCTTACGTCCAAAGCGATATTCAAAATCTTTTATTCCCCAGATAATCTGGGTGTTCTTGTCGCGGCTGTTGGCCAGCGGCAGAACCATGTGATTGTAGGCCTGGGCCAAAGCATTTCCATGACCGGAGAATTTCTCCACGCTCTGCCGATCAGCCTCTAGAATCGCCTCATAGGCATCGTGGGCATACTTCTGCATCCAGAGCAAGACCGTTGGACCGAAGTCGAAGCTTATGCTGGCGTAATTGTTCACCAGTTGGGCGATTCTTCCTTCCGTGTCCCAGATTCTCGATACGGCGTTTGCCGCGTAGCATTCAGCGGTAATCCGCTCGTTCCAGTCGTGGTACGGAAACGCGGAATCCTGGATTTCAATGGCCTCGAGCCAGGGGCTTTCTCTGGGAGGTTGATAAAAATGCCCATGAATACAAACAAATCGGTCCATCATTCAGGGTTCCTTTCGCCGTCTGCAATCCGGAAACATCAGACCGCGCACCACGGCACGGCAAAGAAGTGACAGGTGGTACAGATCACGATCAGAATCAGCCGGAAACGAAGGCTTGTGAACAAATACCGCATGCCCTGCCTCTCTCATCATAGAGCTACGAGGTGTTGTCAGGGGAAAAAGTCAGGATTCAAGATAGCGGATGTGTTCACCGTCCTTAATTTGTGGATAGCTTGCGGGCGCGGTCATTCAAGCGAAATGTCCGAGCATCTTTTGCGATTCTTCTCCGTTAGTTTAATAATTTAAGGATGGGATACAGGCTGTCAAATACCGGGAAGTGGTCTCTTGAATCTCAGAGTATGAAAACTCCCGTTGAAGCTTCCTCCTCCGCAGTCCATTCACTGTGTCATCTGCTGC
>Ga0326727_10008249_pt1 | contig 26641 bp, 28 predicted proteins | sample MB2enrmetagenome_FD_207643 | JGI IMG/M metagenome (GOLD analysis project Ga0326727, IMG submission 207643) | Lab enriched peat soil microbial communities from McLean, Ithaca, NY, United States - MB29MY | ecosystem: Environmental > Terrestrial > Soil > Wetlands > Peat | place: USA: New York...
TCCATCGGTGGAGTTCCTTTCGTGTGCGTGGCCGCTCACGTTGGAACTCCGCTGGTGGACTGCCGGAAACGTCAAACTGCTACTGCCACCCCGGCAGAGCCGGGGGGTCTCCCGCTTACGCTAGCCGAGACAGGCCGCGATGGCAATTGCGGAAGGCGAACGAAAAGTGGAGGCTTCTGTTGCCAGGCGCCTCCGGACCCCGCCTAAAGGAGCAAACCCTTAGGACTTGAATCCCAGTGCCGGCGCTGCATTACGCAGCGAGGGCCACCGGAGCATAGTTGTCATTCGCAACTATAGGTTTGACCCGATAACGGCGGTATCATGCCGAGCAAAAGAACACCCTTTATGTCCCCCGTCGAACCTATTTCGCCCCCGCCGAAACCCGCCTCGCTTACGGGCTTGGGTGGAGGCGCCGGGTACCGCCCCCGGGTCCGAAAGACTTATTCCGATGTCCGTTTATCGCCATAGCCGCCTCGCGGCGGCGACATCAATATAGACGCTGCGCGCCGATCTGCAAAGGGCCGCGGCCGCCGTCGAGCCGGGCGCTCCTGACCGCGGGCGCAAGCCGGAGGATCGCGCTCATAGGCCGCTCGCCTTGACCAGCTTGTAGTCGATCGCATCGACCAACGCCTGGAACGAGGCGTCGATGATGTTTCCGGAGAGCCCGACGGTCGACCATCGCGCGCCGCTGGAATCGCCGAATTCGATCAGCACCCGCGTCACCGCGTCGGTGCCGCCCTGAAAGACGCGCACGCGATAGTTCAAGAGTTCGAGGTCCTGGATGTGTTTCTGATAGACGCCGAGATCCTTGCGCAACGCCAGATCGAGCGCGTTGACCGGGCCGTTGCCTTCGGCCGCCGAGATCAGGGTCTCTTCGCCGATGCGGATCTTGACGACCGCCTGCGAGGCCGAATAGAGCGCGCCGGCCGAATTGAATTTGCGCTCGACGCTGACGTGGAAGCTCTCGACGTCGAAAAATTCGGGCACGGCGCCCAGAAGGCGGCGCGCCAGCAGTTCGAAGGACGCGTCGGCCGCCTCGTAGGCGAAGCCTTGCGCCTCGCGTTCCTTGACCTCGTCGAGCAGCCGGGAGAGGCGGGGATCGTCGGCGCGGACCTCGATGCCCATTCGTGTGAGCTGCGCGACCAGATTCGACCGTCCGGCCTGATCGGAGACCAGAACCGCGCGCGTGTTGCCGACGCTTTCCGGCGGCACGTGCTCGTAGGTGCGGGGGTCCTTGGCCAGCGCCGAGGCGTGAATGCCAGCCTTGGTGGCGAAGGCCGAGGCGCCGACATACGGCGCATGCCGGTCGGGGGCCCGATTCAGCAGTTCGTCGAACGCGCGCGAAACGTTGGAAATCTCGCGCAGCGACTCCTCGCCGACGCCAATCTCGAATCGCTCGGCGAGATCGGACTTGAGCGCCAAGGTCGGGATCAGCGAGACGAGATTGGCGTTGCCGCAGCGTTCGCCGAGCCCGTTCAACGTTCCCTGGATCTGCCTGACCCCAGCGCGCGCCGCCGCCAGCGAATTGGCGACCGCGTTGTCGGTGTCGTTGTGGGCGTGAATGCCGAGATGGTCGCCGGGGATGACGCACGCGACTTCGGCGACGATGCGCTCGATCTCGTCCGGAAGCGAGCCGCCGTTGGTGTCGCAGAGCACGACCCAGCGGGCGCCCGATCGATAGGCGGCGCGCGCGCAGTCGAGCGCATAGGCGGGATTGGCCTTGTAACCGTCGAAGAAATGCTCGCAGTCGACCATCGCCTCGCGTCCCGCGGCGAGCGCCGCCGTCACGCTGTCTTCGATGCAGGCGATGTTCGCTTCCAGCGTGCAGCCGAGCGCGACATGGACGTGATAGTCCCAGGTCTTGGCGACGAACACGATGGCGTCCGCGTCGGCGGCGAGGAGCGCGGCGACGCCGGGGTCGTTGGCGGCCGAGCGGCCGGCGCGTTTGGTCATGCCGAAGGCGCAGAACCGCGCGCGCTTGGTCGGCTTGCGCTGGAAAAATCGCGTATCGATCGGATTGGCGCCGGGATAGCCGCCCTCGACATAGTCGACGCCGAGCCGATCGAGCAACGCCGCGATCTGGATCTTGTCCTCGAACGAGAAGTCGACGCCGGTGGTCAGCGCGCCGTCGCGCAGCGTGGTGTCGAAGAGGTAAAGGCGTTCGCGGGTCATGGAGGTCCCCTCAGTGGCGCGTCGGCGCCGGCGCATCGGCGCGCGGCGTCGCGAGGCGCTTGGTCATGGTCGTGTTCGCCAGCCATTGATCGTCGAGCTGAACGAGATTGCGCCGCTGGGCCACGAAACCCTGGCGCTCGAAGAGCGAACGCGCGGCGTCGCTGACTTCGCTGGTCAGGCGCTCAGCGCCCCGCGCCTCGGCGAGCCGCGCCAGCGCGTCGATCAGCGCCGCGCCGACGCCGCGTCGGGCGAAGCGGGGATCGACGTAGACGAGATCGAGAACGTCGGCGCCGACGAGGCTGGCGAAGCCCGCGGCCTCGCCGTCGATCAGGGCGACGAGCGTCAACCCCTTGCCGAGCCGCGCGGCGAAAGCGGCTCGGTCGTCGGCCGCAGCCGCCCAAGCGGCGCGCTGGTCGCCGCTGTAGTCCTCGCTCGCCAGCTCCTCGATGCTGGCGCGAAAGATTTCGGCGCAACGATCGGCGTCGGCGGGCAGATAGGGGCGAAGCGAAAGCGCGCTCATCGCTTGAACTCCCAAGTCGTGCCGTCCTTGGAGTCCTTGAGGACGACGCCGAGACCGGCGAGCCGGTCGCGCAGCCGGTCCGATTCTCTCCAGTTCTTGTCGGCTCGCGCCGCCGCGCGGTCGGCGATGATTTTCTCCACCCATTTCGGGTCGACCGCCGCCTCGTCCAAGGCCGAAGCCAAGCGTCGCGATTTCGTCTGCGGCAGCAGGCCGAGCAAGTTGGCGCTGGCCTTCAATACGGCCGGGCTCGCGAGGCGGTGAAGTTCGGCGAGCGCCGCCGGCGTATTCAGATCGTCGCAGAGGGCTTCTTCCACGGCCGGCGCAATTTCGCCGCCGGGCTCTGCGTCGCCAGCGGCGTCGTACCAGCGGTCGAGCGCGCTTTCGGCTTCTTCGAGCGCCTTGACCGTCCAGTCGATCGGCTGCCGGTAATGGGTGCGCAACATCGCCAGCCGGAGGACCTCGCCGGGCCATTTGCGCCCGCCGAACCGAGTCGTGCGCAGCAGTTCGTGGAGGGTGACGAAGTTGCCGAGGCTCTTCGACATCTTCTCGCCTTCGACCTGCAGAAAGCCGTTGTGCATCCAAACGTTGGCCATCCGCGGGGCGTCGAAGGCGCAGCAGGATTGCGCGATTTCGTTTTCGTGATGGGGGAAGACGAGATCGATTCCGCCGCCGTGAATGTCGAAGACGTTCTTCAACGGGTCGTCGCAGGCGAGTCCGCCGCCGAACGGCTGCAGCAGCTTGGCCATCGACATCGCCGAGCATTCGATATGCCAGCCCGGACGGCCGGGCGCCGCGATGCCGCAGGGGCTCGGCCATGCCGGCTCGTTCGCCTTGGACGGTTTCCACAGGACGAAGTCCATCGGATCGCGCTTGTAAGGGGCGACGTCGACGCGGGCGCCGGCCAGCATCTCGTCGAGCGAGCGCCGCGCCAGCGAGCCGTAACGCGGGACGCCGGGGAGGGCGTTCATCGCGTCGGGCGAGAACAGCACGTGATCTTCGGCGACATAGGCGACGCCGCGCGCCGCCAGCCTCTCGATCAGCGCGATCATTTCAGCGATGTGCGCGGTCGCGCGAGGCTCGTGGGTCGGGTCGAGGCAGCCCAGCGCGTCGACGTCGTCGTGAAATTGCCGCTCGGTCGCCTCCGTCACGCGCGCGATCGCCCGATTGAGCGGCAGGGCGGGAAAATCGCGCGCCGCGCGCGCGTTGATCTTGTCGTCGACGTCGGTGACGTTGCGGGCGTAGACGACGTTTGTCGCGCCGAAGCGCAGCCGCAGCAGGCGGAACAGCACGTCGAACACGATGACGGGGCGCGCGTTGCCGATGTGGGCGAAATCGTAGACGGTCGGACCGCAGACGTACATACGCACGGCGGCGCGATCGAGCGGCTCGAAGGCCTCTTTCGACCGCGTCAGCGTGTTGTGCAATCGAAGCGATATCGTCATCGGCGTTCCAAAGCGGATCCCTTTATCCTAGGCGCGCGCCAGCGCCGGATCGGCCGGTTGATCGCTTCTCTTAGGAATTGAGAAATGGAGACGCGAACCAGCCAGCCCGAAGCTAGCGGCTAATGATGAGGATCCGGCAAATGCGGGATATGCGCGTCATGCCGGCATCCATCCCGCAGGACCATGCCGATGTCAAGCTCGCGGTTGCGCGCTCGCGACGACGAAATTAACCGGGAATTTATTGTTTCGCCACAGAAGTCGTTTACCCTGCCAAACGGTCGTCTTCGCGACCCTCGCTTCCCGAGCCGCTCGATGCGCCATTTTCCCTATCGGTCCGCCGCTCTGTCGATATTCGTCGGTCTCGTCGTTTGCGCCGGCGAGATCGGCGGCGGCCGGGCGGGCGAGGCGCATTCCTTCCTTATCGCGGCCAATGACGGCTACGGAGTCCAGGACTGCCTCGGCGAGGGCGGCGATTGCGGTCGCGTGGTCGCCGACGCCTGGTGCGAGGCGCACGGCCACGGCGCGGCGCTCGCTTTCGGGCGCGCGCACGACGTCGCCGACGCTGAGTCCTACGTCGTCACCTGCGGCGATTAGCCTCGCCGCACGCTTTTTAGCGCACGAAATCGGCGCATTTCGCGGCCTCGCCGTTCGCCGCCCCCCACGGCTCGATCGGCACCGTCGAGGTCGAGTTCTTCGGCGACCCCTCGATCAACTTATCTGTATAGGTCATATATATCAGAATGTTGCGCCTGACGTCGCAGCCGCGCACGATCTGCATCTTCTTGAAGAAGACCGAGCGGCGCTCGCGGAACACGACTTCGCCCTGTTCGAACTTGCTCTTGAACCTGATCGGGCCGTACTGACGGCAGGACAGCGAAATGTCGGACGTCTGTTCGGCCAGACCGAAGGCGCCGGCGAGGCCGCCTTTCTCCGGCGCCGTAAAATGGCAGGCGACGCCCTCGACCAAGGGATCGTCGATGCCGTAGACCGCCAGCTTATCGTTGGGCGTCAACAACTTAAACGTCGTCGACTTGCGGAAAATGAGATCGGGGTCGGCCGAATCGGCGAGCGCCGGCGCGGCCGCGGCCAGGGCGAACAAGACTCCGGCAAGGCCCCAAAAAATGTTGGCTTTCATGTCCTTGGCTCCCAACGGTCGGCGCGATCGACCCAAATTCCGCCGGCGCGCGCGCCGGCCGCCGCCAACATAAGGCCGGCCCGCTGGCGGGCAAGGGCCGGGAATGTCGCGCGGCGAACGCGCGGCAAGCGCCGAGGTCGTCGCGAGGCGCGATCTAGGTCGACGGCCCCGGCCGCGCTCAGTCCTCTGGCGAAGATGTTCGAATTCGTATATTATCGGCAAAAAGGAGTGGCCTCGATGAACGAGGGTGAACGAGGGAATGACGATGGTCGAGTTCGGCGCGCAATCGGAAATCGACGATCTTCTGCGGCGCGCGGCGGCGACGCAGCGTCTGGCGGTGGAGCGCGCGCTCGCCGGCGTCAAAGTGACGCCGGCCCAATACGCCGTGTTGAGGATCATCGCCGAGACGCCCGGCCTCAGCAACGCGGACATCGCCCGGATCGAGCGGCTGACGCCGCAGACGACGAGCCTCGTCATCGCCAATCTCGAACGCAAGCGCTTCGTCGTGCGGCGCGCGCACGAAACGCACGGCCGCATTCGGCGGGCGCAGGCGACCGAAGCGGGGCTGCGGCTGCTGCGCGAGTGCCGCGAGCGCCTGAACGGCCCCTATCGGCGGCTGGCCGCGGCGATGCCGCCGGACGGCGAAAGGCTGGTCGAGGCGTGGCTCAACCGGCTCGCGGACGCCGAAGCTTGACCTCGGCGCGCGGAATTGCTCGACCGCGCCGAATTGAATTCCTTCGCGCGGCGGACGCTGCGCGGTAAAGTCTCGCCATGAACGTCTTGATTCTCGGCGCCGGCGCGCGCGAGCACGCTCTGGCGCTCGCCGTCGCCAAATCGCCCTTGCTGGCCGAGCTCTATGTCGCGCCGGGCAATCCCGGTTGCGCCGCCGTCGCCGAGACCGTCGCTCTAGACATTCGCGATCACCGCGCGATCGTCGACTTCTGTCGATCGCGCGCGATTCGTCTCGTCGTGGTCGGCCCGGAGGCGCCGCTGGTCGCCGGCGTCGCCGACGACCTCGAGGCGGCGGGAATCCTCTGTTTCGGGCCGAGCAGGAAAGCGGCGCGGCTCGAAGGCTCGAAGGGCTTCGCCAAGGATTTTTGCCGCGAGTTCGGCGTGCCGACCGGCGACTATCGCCGCTTCCGCGACGAAGCCGCCGCGCTCGCCTATGTTCGCGCGCACGGCGCGCCGATCGTCGTCAAGGCGGATGGCCTGGCGGCGGGAAAGGGCGTCGTCGTCGCGATGTCGCTTCGTGAAGCGGAGAGCGCGGTTCGTTCGATGTTCGCCGGCGCGTTCGGCGCCGCCGGCGCGGAAGTCGTCGTCGAAGACTATTTGGCGGGCGAGGAAGTTTCGTTTTTCGCGCTCAGCGACGGAACGCGTGCGACGCCCTTCGCCAGCGCGCAGGACCACAAGCGCGTCGGCGAGGGCGACAGCGGGCCGAACACCGGCGGCATGGGCGCCTATTCGCCGCCGCCGATCATGACGCCGGCTTTGAGCGAACGCGTGATGCGGGAAATCGTGACGCCGACCGTCGCCGGCATGACGAGGCGCGGCGCGCCGTTTCGCGGCGTCCTTTTCGCCGGCCTGATGATCGACGCGGACGGCCCCAAGCTGATCGAATTCAACGTCCGCTTCGGCGATCCCGAGGCCGAGGCGATTCTGGCGCGGCTGCAAGACGATCTGCTCGAATTCCTGCTCGGCTCAGCCAAAGGCGCCTTGCCGGGCCGCGCGCCGAGATTCTCCGACGAGACCGCGCTGACCGTCGTCATGGCCGCGCGCGGCTATCCCGGACCGGTCGAGAAAGGAACGCCGATCTATGGCCTCGACGCGGCGGGACGCTTGCCCGGCGTGTCGATCCTTCATGCGGCGACGCGCCGCCAAGGCGAGAGAATCGTTTCGGACGGCGGACGCGTCCTGGCGGTGACCGCGCTCGGCCGCGACGTGACCGAAGCGCAAGCGCGCGCTTACGCCGCGGTGGACCGCCTGGACTGGCCGGGCGGCTTCTGCCGGCGCGACATCGGCTGGCGGGCGATCGAACGGCGAGGCGGGGGTTGAATGAGCGTGAAACCGGCGCGAAGGCGCGGCAAGGCCCCATCGCAGCCCTCGGTCGCCATCGCGCTCGGCGGCGGCGGCGCGCGCGGCTTCGCGCATATTCCGGCGCTCGAAGCGCTCGATGAAATGGGGATCGCGCCGGTCGCGATCGCCGGCGCGTCGATCGGCGCGGTGATCGGGGCCGCCTACGCCGCCCGCATGGAGGCGAAGCAAATTCGCAGCTACGCGCAAGGCGTTCTGCGCAATCGCTCCGAGGTGATGGGCAAGCTGCTGCGCGCGCGGGTCGGGCGCTTTTCCGATCTCGTGCTGCGCGGCCGCGGCAATCCCGTCCTTCTCGACGGCGAAATCTGCCTCGACCTTTTCTGGCCGGAAGCGGTGCCGGATTTCTTCGACGAATTGTCAATTCCGCTGCAAGTCGTCGCCACCGACTTCCACGACCGTCGCGAAATCGTTATCGTGAGCGGCGCTCTGGGGCCGGCGGTTGCGGCGTCGATGGCGATTCCGGGCCTGATAAGACCGGTGGAAGTCGACGGACGCGTCCTCATCGACGGCGGCGCGGTCGATCCGTTGCCCTATGATCTGTTGTTCGATCACGCCGATATCGTCGTCGCGGTCGACGTGACGTTCGGCGGCCGCTCGCGGGAGCGTCGGATGCCGACGCCGTTCGAGTCGATGTTCGGCGCCGCGCAAATCATGCAGGGCGCGATCACCGCCCAGAAGCTCAAGATGCGCCCGCCGGACATCCTCGTGCGGCCCGCCGTCGAGCAATTCGGCGTGCTCGATTTTCTTCGCGTCGGTCACATCCTGCGCGCGGCGGAAGGGGCCAAGGATGAGCTGAAGCGCAAGCTCAGCGCGCGGATGTGGACGTCGCTGAGAGGTTGAACCGCGCTCCCGGGGCGATTCTTGCGCCGCGCATCAGTTCCGCGCCGGACATCGCGGACTTGCCGGCGCGCTGGGCTTCGATGACCCGGATCGCGCCCGCGCCGCAGGCGACGCTCATTTCGACGTCGAGGACGACGCCGGGCGGCCCGCCGAGGTCGACGACGGCGGCGCGCAGAATCTTGATCCGTTCCGTCCGCCCGCCGCATTCGATCTCGCCGGCGGTGCCGGGCGACGGCGACAGGCCGTGGATGTGATTGCGCACCCGGACCGCGTCGGCCGTCCAATCGATCGGCGCTTCGCCCTTTTCGATCTTGTGCGCGTAGGTGACGCCCTCGGCGCTCTGCGGGCGGAAATCCAGCCGTCCCCCCGCGAGCTCGGGCAGGGCCTCCGCGATCATTTTCGCGCCGAGCGCCGCGAGGATCGCCGTGAGGTCTCCGGCGGTGTCGTCGGCGCGGATCGGTGCGCGCAGCTCGCGGGCCACCGGCCCGGTGTCGAGGCCTTCCTCCAGGCGCATGAGGTCGACGCCGGTCTCCGCGTCGCCGGCCATGATCGCGCGCTGCACCGGCGCCGCGCCGCGCCAACGCGGCAGCAGCGAAGCGTGAACGTTGAGACAGCCGAACTTCGGCGCGGCGAGCACGGGGGGCGGCAGGATGAGCCCGTAGGCGGCGACGACCGCGACGTCCGCGTCGAAGGCGCGGAACTCGTCCTGCGCTTCGGCGGAGCGCAACGAGGCGGTCGTCACGACGCGCAGGCCGTGCGCTTCGGCGAGCCGATGAACGGGCGTCTTGGCGAGTTCGAGCCCGCGCCGGCCGGCCGGCTTCGGCGCGCGGGTGTAGACGGCGACGACGTCGTGGCCCTGCTCGATCAGGGCGCTCAAGGTCGGCGTCGCGAAATCGGGGGCGCCCATGAAGACGATGCGCATGGCGGGGCGCTTATCATCGCGCGCCGGAAGCGTCAAAAGACGCTGGTGCCGTCGTAATTAGGGCGATGGCGCAGCGGTTGACGGATCACGTCTGGACGATCGGCGAGCTATTGACCGCCTGCCTCGACAACGCGCCGACCAAGCCGCGCAAGGTGCATCGGCGGTTCACGGTAATTCAAGGCGGAAAGGCCCCTTAGATGAATTGAACAGAGGCTTTCAACGCGGAAAGCCTCTGTCCTCTAAGCGCTTGCCCGGTCCAGATGATGAGTTTCCGTCATACTTTCGCGGCAGAAAACCCAAGCCTCTTGCAAGCTTTCGTCGCTTAAGACCGAGAGGCGCGTAAAGACGAGAGCGACGGGGTGCGCGAGCCGCACGGGGCTGAATTTTAGATCGAGAATGTCCCCGGACCTCACCTTGATGCCTATCACCTTTTCTTTAAGTGTCTGCAACACTCGAAGCCGAAGGACACGCTCAGCGTTGGTGCTGATGGCTTCCGGTCCATTTTCCCACCGCGACAGTGTTTCGGGCGTCACGTCCAAAAACTTCGCGAGAGCGACGGCCTTGAGGCCCATACTGCGTCTCAGGAATCTAATTTCGCGCCCGCTCAGCTTATGGGGCAGGGTTACCCTTGCGACTGCTATCGCAGCCTCCAAGCCGGGTATGTCAGGGATAATGACGCCCGGCTCGCCGTCGTGCGTTACCCGGCGAGCCGAGTTTATGAGAATCGTCGGGATTCCCATTGCTTCGTCCCTGAATTCCGGAATCAGGTCTTCATTCGCCGGCGAGGTGATGTTCTCCACTTTGGTCATCGACCCGACCTCGTCTTCCAACCGGATATGATCACTATCCTGCTTGCGTCGTAATCGACGGTCACTACGAGGGTTATATCCTTTCCGTCACAGTCGCGCCCCCTCACTCTTCGGCGCCACTCTGATCCATAGAGGTCAGATCCATAGAGGTCAGAACTTTCAACGTGCCCCGCGCGCAAGACCGCGAGTGCGTCTTGCCGCAGAATGTCATCTTTTTCGAGCTCTTTGTCGGCATGCCCGGTGAATACGATTTCCGCCCGCTCGGACCGGGCGAGGCGGCGAAGTTTCGATCCTTCAGTGTGAAACTGGGCTTCCCGTCTTGCCACCTGTAGCGCCCCTCGCCTCAGCGAGCCAGATTATTCTGCTATAGACACCTTGATTTTTTGTCAACAGATTCCCGTGTCGTGTCGTAATTTCCCTGCCCGGGTGTCCTAGTTCGGACAGCACCAAGACGCTTCCGCCTCTTTGCGCGACGCCGCGCGTGGTCTAGCCTTTCCGGGTCCCTCGGCGCGACGCGCCGATCGACGCAGCAGAAGCGCGACCCCGATGACAATGCCGACGCCAAGCCGTGACCTGGACCTGCGGGTGTACTACGAGGACACGGATTTTTCCGGCCGCGTCTATCACGCCTCTTATCTGCGCTTCATGGAGCGCGGGCGCACCGAATGGCTGCGCGCGCTCGGCTTCGAGCACGGCGCGCTCGCCGGCGAACAAGGCGTGGCGTTCGCCGTGCGCAGCCTCGCAATCGAATTTTTCGCTCCGGCGGTCATCGACGACCTGCTGCGCGTCGAGACGCGTATGACGGCAATTCGCGGCGCGGCGATCGAGTTTTCTCAGCTCATCCTTCGCCGCGGCGAAAGAATCGCGGAGGCGAGGGTTCGCGTCGTCGCGCTGAAGAACGGCCGCGCTGCGCGCATCCCCAGGGAATTGCGGGCGCGGCTGGATGCGCTCGTCGAGGTCGCGCCGGTCGGATCGAGCCGCTACTTCGGCCCATATCGAAAATAGGCCGTTATCGCCCCGAGGATCGAGCTGACGAGAGCGATCATCGCGGCCGCCATCGCCAGCGTCTTGCGGACGCCGGCCCATTCATTCGACAGCGCCACCAACCTTGTCAAAATGACCTCGAATTTCGCCAGACCGGCGTCGACGCTGGCGCGTGATTCCTTGGTGATCGCGTAGTGCTCGTCAAGGCGAGCTTCGATGCCGGTGAGCCTGGCGTCGAGACGCGCGACGGCCGCTTCGAGAGATTCCGCCATGACGCCTCAACCCTCTGCGTTGCTTCACCCGCCGATCGCGCCGGAGGGATTGTCGACCGGCCGCACGACGCCGCGAAGCGAGTCGAGGAAGGCGCCGATGATTCCGCCGTTGGGTGGCGCGCCGATGCTCGGATAGGCCGTCGAAGGCGCGGTGGCGCCGTGCGCGACGATCCACGCCAAAGCCATGATCGCTAGATCGGCGTCGGCGGCGAAGGGCACGCCGACCGCAGCGAGCGCGCCGGCGACGTCTTCAGCCACGAGGGCGTCGTCCTGGAAATTGGCGAGTCGTTCACCAATGATTTTCTCGATGTCGGCGAACGGGAAGTTCTCGGCGGTGCGAATGCCTGCAATCAGCTCGCCGACGGTGATCGGCAGTTTGCCGATGTCGAACAGCGTCGTCTCGGCGGCAGCGGCCGTGGAGACTTGATTCGGCGCGACCATGCCGGCAACGACGTTGAAGATGATCGAGAACAGGGACATGGAAATTTCCCCTCAGATTGATTGCCAGCCGGGGCGAACGCCCCGGCGCTCAGCATGTCGCGCGCGTCACTGCGCCTTGGCCGCCTCGATCACCGCCGCGTAGGCGTCGGCGAGGGTGATCAGCGCCGTCGAGGCGTTGACCGCGCTCGGGTTGGCGCAGATCGTCTTGACGCCCGCCATCGCCGCGGCTTCCTCGTTGACGACCGCCGCCTTGAGGGTTCCGGCTGCGGCGACCGCCTGGAACGCGGCGTCGGCGCTGGCGATGAGCGCACAGGCGGTCGGCAGGTCGTTGTTGACCGCCGTGTTGAAGGCGGCGATGTCGCTGGCCGCCTGCTGCTGACAGCTCGGCAATGAAGCGGCCGTCGTGATAGCGGCGGCGAAGATGAGGGACTTGAGCATCTGTCGTTTCCTTGTGGGGGCCGCGCCGGAGCCGCCGGCGCGCGGGTTCACGCGAAAATCAATGCGCGGCGGCGCCGCTACGGCGGGGGCCAACCGAACCGCGCCGCCGAGCAAAGCGTGAGGAGGATTACGAACGCGGCGACGAGCGCATAGTCGAGCCGCCGGCGCTTCACGACGCCTTGGCGAGCGCCTGGTTGACCGCCTCGGCCGCCATCTGGACGCCGAACTGGACCGTCGCCGCCCAGGGGCCGAACGCGGACCAGTCCTGGTGCGTCAGGAAGCCGAACGCGGCCGTCGCGACCGCGCCGGCGAGGCCGATGCCGAGATGGCGCCAGAAGTCTGCGGTGAGTTTCATTACGTGCTCCGTGGTTGCGCCCGACGGGAAAGGCCGGGCGGGAAAGAAGGGGGATCGTCGGAAAGCCCCGCGCGGCGATTGGTCAGGCGGCGCTCATCGCCGCCAGCGTCAGCGGCCCGACGACGCCGTCGGGGGCGCGGCCCTTGCCGGCGGGGTCAGCGAACATGGCGCGCGGCCCTCGCCGTGCAGTCCCCAAACCGCCGGCAGGTCGCCGCGCGCGTATTCGGCCGCGACGAGGCCGCAGAACCACGACCACTTGGCCGCGTCGACGGTCGGATCGTCATGATTGCCGCCGGCCGCGCCGAGATCGAAGTGGCGACAATATCCCGGTCCAACGCCGGCCTCGGCGAAGCGGCAGGGAATCTGCAAATGGTGCAGCAGGTAGGCGACGACGCGCGCGGCAGCGAGCCAGCAGGCGTCGGAGTAGCCGACGCTCTCCTTGCCGGCGATCTCCAGGCCTACCGAGCGCGAATTGAACGCGCAGACGTGCCACGCCTTCTTGGCCAGATCGACCATCTGCGTCGCCTCGGCCCCGTCCTCGCGCAGCACGAAGTGAGCGCTCACCTGCGACTGCTTTTGCGCGAACCAGGCGATCGCGCCGGCGTAGGCGCCTTCGGTGTCGTGCACGACGACGAGATCGACGCGCGCGCCGCGGTTCGAATAGTTCGGCGAAGCGACCCATTTGAGCGGGGGCAGGCCGGCGGAATCGCTCATGGCGTCACATCCTCTTTGCGAGTTCGAAGAACAGCCACACGACGAAAATCGCCAGCGCGACGTCGGACAGGCGCGCGGTCATGGGGGCGCCCTCGCGGAGGCGGCGAACGGCGAGCGGCGAGCGGAAGATGGCGAATGGCGAATCGGGAGGCAGGCGGTCGGCAGTTAAAGGGCGAGCAGCGAACCGACGCTCAGGCGGGAAGCAAAGACGCCGTCGGGGCGGCGCGATGTGCATTCGCGCCGATCGACCATGGTCCGACGTTTTAGCTTTTGTTGCTTCGCTTCGTCGGCGTCGGCGGCGCGGGACTCTGCCTGCCGCCCATCGCCTACCGCCTACTGCCTACTGTCCTATTTTCTGCTCGCTGCTCGGTTATTGCCGAAATCACCGCGGCGACGTCGTCCTTGAGCAGCCGAATCGGCGAGCAAGCCCTATCGCGGCTGCGATCGAGAAAATAGACGTAGGCCGATCCGTCCGAATGAAGCGACATCGCGACCTCGTCGCCGGGCGCGGATTCGAGCGTGGCGATGGCGAACATGGAGCGCGCGACGACCGCCTGCGCAGGCGTCAGCGTGACGAAGCCATGGCCGCCGAAGACCATCGCGATCTGCTCGGCCTCGGCGACCGTCGCGCACTGCGCGGCGTCCTGGGCGTGGGCGCAAAAGGCAGTAGGCAATAGGCAGTAGGCAAATAGGCAATAGCCAATCGCGGCCGCGGCCTGCGCAAGCGACGCGCGGCCGGTTGCCCGCTGCCTACTGCCTACTGCCCTCTTCCTCATAGCCCCTGCCCCGCGTGAACGATGTCGCCGCGCCCGACCATCATCAGGGTCTCGATCGCCTCTCTGCCCAACCTAATCGGCGCGCAGGCCCGGTCGCCGTCGACGAATATAACCGATCCTGAGCCGTCGGGAAGCAGAGACATCGCAGCTCGATCGCCCGGCGGCAACGACTCGGGCGTGTCCGGCGCCATGACGAAGATTCCGCGCAGGAACTGCCATTGGTCGCCCGTCAGCGCGACGAAGTCGGCCCCTCCCAGCGCGCGCGCGATTTGCTTGGCCTCCTCCATCGAGCCGCAGGGCCAGCGAATGGCGTCCTCGGCGCGCGCGGCGGGCGCGATAAGGGCGAATGCGAGCGCCGCGACGATGGCGAGGCGGAGGCGGGACATGGGCGTTCCTTTCGCGGGAGGCGATAGGCAGTGGGCAGTGGGCAGTGGGCGGTAGGCGGTAGGCAGTAGGGACTCCCTGCCTACTGCCTTCTGCCTGCTGCCCCTCTGCCCGCTTCCCCCGTCAGTTGATGTTCTCGACGATGAATTGACTGAGCGTGAGCGTGTTCGTTCCCGTTCCGGCCGACGCCCACTCGGTCGCCACTTGCAACGTGATGGGCGCGTTGGTGGCCAGGGCCGCCGGCATCGCCACGTCGCTCACGGTGGAGGTCGTGCCGGCGTTGCTGTTGGTCGTCATCGTGCATTCGCAATTGGCGGCGCTTCCCGGCGCCTGGATGGCTTGCAAAACGAATTGATAGGAAAGCTGAACATTGGCCATGTTCGCGGTCAGGGTGGCGTTCATGGGCTCGTCGGCCCAGGCGAGAACCGTCGACCCCGCCCGCAACTGAACGCCGAAGCCCGGCGGGGCGCTTCCCGTCGTCAGATGAAACGCCGCTGTGATTCTGATCGCTTTGCCGTTGGCCAGGAAATTGGCCGGCAAAGTGAAATTCGGCGTGTGAACGACAAAAGCCCCCGAGCCCGACCCGCTGTTGTTCACGCTGCCGGAATTCTGCACCGACAGCGCCCTCGGGGCCGCGATGACCGTCCAGGCGTTGGAGCCGTTGCTCTCCAGCGCGATCGAGTTGTAAGGGCTCGTCAGCGCGTAGCTCGCTGCGCCGTCGATCGTGTCCGAGCCGGCGGCGTCGAGGGTGATGGCGTTCGTCGCCGAGCACGATCCCGATTCGTCGACTATCGTCAGCGGCCTTCCCGGCGGATAGGCGCTCGCGGCGGGGAGCGTCACGATGCGCGCGGCGGTGAGCGCCGTGTAGGCGATCAGGCGGTCGGTGGCGAGCGCCGCGTAGGCGGCGTCCGAAACCGCGGTGCGCGTGTTGGCGAAGGTCGCCGCTCCCGTCGTCGCGTCGAGCGCGATGGCGGTGGTCCAAGCCGAGCCGTTCGGCGACACCTTGAAGCTGAAGTTGTCGCTGCCGTTGAGGCCGATCTGGGCGCGGCCGGAGAACCCATCTTCGAAGATGAAGGACGCGGTGTCGGCCGCCGCCGCCTTGTTGACGGTGACGTTGAAGTTCGTCCCGTTGAACAGCGCGCTGGGGCCATAGACCGAGAGCGGGTTGTTCGGGTCGGCGGGCGTGCCGACGCCGACCGGGCCGAGGTTGCTCATCGCCTGGTCGACGATCGTCCATTTGCCGGCGCCGTTGCTCTGCAGCGCGAGGTAGCCGTAAGCGGAAGAGACGACCGCGCTCGCGGCGCCGTCGATCGTGTCGCTGCCCGCGGCCGCGAGCGTGATCGTCTTCGTCGACGAGCAAGCGCCCGACTCGTCGAACACGACGAGGCGCGTGCCGGTCGGGTAGGCGCTCGACGCCGGCAACGTCACGACGCGCGCCGCGGTCAGCGCCGTGTAGGCGATGCTGCGGTCCGTCGCCAGAGCCGAGTAGGCCGCGTCGGCGACGGCGGTGCGCTCGTTGGTCAGCACCTCGGCGAGCTTCGCCGCCGGCCAGCCGCCGGCGGTCACGCCGTCGTGCACCTGCACGCGGTTGTTGGTCGTGTCGACGAGAAGCTCCGCCTGCAGGCCGGTGAAGGCGGCGAGGTTGGCCGCGGTGTCGCGGCGGCGCTTGACTTGGACGGACATGGAGGCTCCGAAGTTAGGCAGTAGGCAATAGGCAATAGGCAGTAGGCAGTAAGGGCCGCCGGTCTTTACTGCCTACTGCCTATTGCCTACTGCCTCTCTTCAACTTGTCGTCGTGCCGAGATCGATCGGCGTCGCGTAGGGGTCGCTGGCGAAGCCGAAATCGTCGGTCTCGGAGACGGCCTGGCTGGCGAGGAGGTAGTCGAGGCTCGTTCCGACCGCGAGCGCCTGGGCGACCGGGCCGAGCGCGCCCGATCCCTTGGGCGTGTAGGCATAGGCAGCGCAGTCGGCGAGGTCCTCGGCGCCGGCGCCGAAGGCGTTGAGGCTCTGGAATTTGAAATAGAGCGTCACGCCGACGTAGGACTCGGGCAGGTCGTACTTGACCACCGCCGAATCGAGCCTGGCGAACGGCGCCCCCGAGGAATGCGCGGCCGGCGGCGAACCGTCGAGCCCGCGCTGCAATCCCGTCAGGATGTAGGCGTTCGTTCCCGTCAGAGTCGCGCTCTCGTAGGCGAGAAGCTCCGAGTCGCAGAGCGACAGCGTCGCGCCCTGCTGCGCCGCGGCGGCGGAAGTCCCGCTCAGCGTTCCGCCGCTTTCGGCGAGGTTGACCGAGAGCGTGTCCGTCGCATCCCAGCCGCTTGCTGACGCGAGCGCGGCGGTGAGATAGCCCTGGCGGAGCGGCGTCGTGATCGTGGCGATTTGCGAATACGTGACGTCATCGATCGAAACGTAGACGGACGCGTAGCCCCAATTCGCATCGGAGACGGCGCCCGCGCCGCCCGACGCGCCGATCCAAATCTGCGCGACGCCGCCGGTCAGCTCGGGCGGCGGCTCGTAGATCAGCGGCGTATTGATCGAAGCGGCGGCGACGCCCTGATTGGGCTGGAACCCGAGCGGCCCCGAATTGGCGTAGAGCGCGGGCGTGGAGACGCCGACGACCAACTCCTCCGCGGTGATGGCGAGCAGGCCCTTGTCGTCCTCCTCGATCGAGACGATGCGCACGAGATAGTCGGTGAGCCCGAGATTGGCGTCGGTGATCGTCACGACGTCCATCGGATCGAGAAGGCCGTATTCCCAGGACAGCTTGAAGGCGAAATGCGCGCGCACATAGAGCTGGCGCTGCAGGATGGTCTGCGCGACCACCGGACCGATGACGATCTCGTCGCAGATCTCGTGCGCCTGGATGGTCGAGCCGACGCGCGCGCCGTAAAGCTCGATCTGGCTCTGGTCGCGCGCCTCGACCGGCGTCGCGCCGTAGGCGTTAGTGCGCGACAGACATTCGACGCGCTGGATCGTCGGCAGCGAGAACGGATCGACGCGGCTGGCCTGGACTGGGTCCTTGTTTCCCTTCTCGTCGACGAAATCGAGGTCGGTCAGGTTGTAGACCGGCGTCAGATCGGGGACATAACTGACCGGGATCGCGTAGGTGAACGCGATGTCGACGAGCTGGCCCTCGTCGCCGGCGGCGAAGAGATAGGTTCCGGCGGGCGATATCCCATAGGTCCCAGCGGCGCTGGGCTGCGAGGCGCCGACATAGGTCAGCGCCGCGCCGGTCAGGGCGTAGGCGACGCCGCCGTCGGAAACGAACGCCGCGGCCGTCGAAACCGCGATCGAAGGAGTGGTCGCCGGACCAGAACTCGGCTGCACCGGCGTCGGGATCGCATATTGGACCGTCCTCGTGACATTGCCGGCGGCGATCTCTTCGTCGCCGTAGGGGATGAACTTGAGCATCCCGCCGCTCCAAACGGCGGCGCAATTGAGAAGTTGCAGCCAGCGCTGGAGAATGCTCGATCCCTGCTCCTGATCGACGAGCGCGGGGCTGAAGGCGATGCCCATCGCCTTGCAATAGGTCTGCAAGCTCGCGTCGCCGCCCGAGCCGTAGAGCGTCGCCGCGTCGATGCTGGCGGCCGAGAAGCCCGCCCCGTACTGCGGATTGGTCAGGAAGTCGGCGATGACCTCGGCCGGGTCGGCGTCGACGCCGTTGACGCCGGACCCCGCGAGAACGCCGATGATCTCGAAGTTGTGGTTGCCGATGTCGGCCTCGTCGCCGAGCGCGTAGCTCGCGGCGCAGACGTAGGAGGTGCCCTGATAGGCGAGCGCCTCGACCGAATAGTTGGCCGCGAGATAGCCCCACGCCGACTGCGGCGTCGAACCATTGAAGAAACTGAGGCCGAGCCCGGCCATGGTGTAGGTCGACTGGTCGCGCCAGATGATCCCGATGCCGGAGATCGGGCCTTCGCTGAGCGCCATGATCAGGTCGGCGGTGTAGGTGTAGCCGCTCGACGGCTGGCTGAAAAAGCCGCCTTTGCCGCCGCCTTTGGCGTTGTGGGTCTGGAAATTGGCGTACCAGATCACATTGGCCGCCGCCTTGGTCCGGCCCCAGATGATCGGGACCGGCAAAGTGCTGACCGACGTTTGCAATTGCAGGCCGGTGTAATCCGGCTTTTGGCCGCTCTTCTGGCGAAACCAGCTCATGGGGCGCTCCGAGAGAGGGCAGTAGGCAGTAGGCAGTGGAGGACAGCCGTCTATTGCCTACTGCCCTCTTCTCTCCCGAAGTACGACGCGAATTTCGCCTGCCCGAGCCGCGCCGCGACCTCGGCGTTGTGGCTGATCTCTTCCTCGAGGACGACGTGCGCGGGGAAGAAAGCGTGAACGATCGTAAGCGGACGGGCGAGCGTGACGACGCCGCCGTGGGAGAAGCAGCGGCCGTACCTGAACAGGACGACGTCGCCGGGCAGCGGCGCGGCGACTTCGCGCGCGCGGGCCAGCAGGAAGCTCAAATAGCGCTCCTCGCTGCGGTGCAGATGCCAATCGCGCGTGTAGGGCCGAGGATCGAACGGCTCGACGAGTTTGAGGTCGACATAGACGCGCACCAGCAGCATCGCGCAATCGCACCCGACGCCCTTGACGTCGGCCATGTGGTGATAGGGCGTGCCGATCCAGGAGCGCGCCTCGGTGACGATGGCGGTGCGGGTTTCGGAGGACGGACGACGGAGAACGGAGGACGGATTCGCCGTCATTGTTTTCGGTCCTCTGTTATCCGTCCTCTGTTATCCGTCCTCTGTCGTCTGTTCTCAATAGGCGATCTGCGGCGGCGGCACGAAGGGGAAGCCGCGGAAGGCGGCGAGGTTGGCGAAACGCGCGTTGCAGGTCGCGCGCGTGTGGTCGCAGCCGGCGTAGACGGTGAAGCCGTCGCCCGTCGCCGGCGGCGAGGGCAGCGGATACATCAGGGTGAGCGAAACGCCGGCTGCGACGCTCTTGACTGTCGCGCTGACGTTGGCGTTGACGCCGGAGCCGAACAGAATCTTGCCCTGCGCGTGGCTCGCCAACGCGCCGGAAAAATTGATCAGGCTCGCCGTCGATCCGGCGCCTACGGCTCCGCTCGTCGCGTAGGTCGCCGCGATCAGGCCGCAGCCGGAATCGTAGAGCGTATGCAGGCAGGTCGCCGAAAAGAGATTCCTCGGCATGTCGTAGTCGAGCACGACGAGGTCGGAGGCGACCGTGATCGTCGCGCTGGTGCGTCCGACCTCGTCGATCGTCGACACCCGGCCATGGAACAATGTCACGCCGCCGATCGGCGCCGTCCCGAGCGCCGTCATGAAGACGCGGTCGCGCTGCACGATCGCGCCGTCGAAGGCGCCGTCGCGCAAGGCCTCGAGAAACGGCGAGCCGTTGACGAGATCGGTCGGCCGCGCGGCGATGGCGATCTGCTGCTTGTCGACGTCGAGCCCGACCGAGGCCTTGTATTTGAGCCCCTGCACCAGCGGGCCGTCGGCGAGAAAGGTGAAGCCGTTGTAGACGACTTCGCTGTCGACGTTGGTGTAAGTGAGGATCGCCCCCGTCGACAGCGTGAAGGTGAAGCAGTCGGCGAAGGCGATCGGCGCGTCGGGGCTGGCGCGCGCGGCGTTGAGGAAGGCGATGAGCGCGGTCGAGGCGGTTTTCATCTGCGCTCCTTGGGGCAATAGGCAGTAGGCAGTAGGCAGTAGGCAGTGCGCCCTACTGCTTATTGCCTACTGCCTACTGCCCTCAGCTCGTCCGCACCGATCGAAATTTCACGCTTTCGAGCCGCCAGAGATTTTCCATGAACTGCTCGAAATCCGCGTCGTCGTCGTCGAAGCGGCATTGGAAGACGTAGGCGAACGACGCGCCGATCGCCGCGCCGCTCGCCGGCGCCGTGGCGAAGACGAGGCCGTTCGGCGCGCTGAACGACCAGCCCGAACTCTGCGCGACGCCGCCGACGGTGACCTGCGAAACGCTCGTCACCCAGCCGACCGGCTCGAGGAAGCCGCCGAGCGCGCGAGCGAAAGTGAAGCTCGTCGTCGACCCGTCGCCGGTGGCGAGAATCTGCGCGGCTGCGGCGTTGTCGGTCGGGTCCTCATAGAGAAAAGTTCCGAACTGCCCCTGGCACGCCAAGAATAGCCCCATCAGGCTTTGCAGCGACTGCGCGCCGAGGCCGGGATAGCTCGACGACGTCGAATCCATTCCGTCAAAGGTCAGCTCGAACCGCCAGATCGGGTTCTGATAAAGCGCGTCGCGGACCTCGCGGCCCGAGACGTGGCCGGCGACGATCGTGGCGAAAGTCGGCTGCTTATGGACGCTCCAGCCTTGGCCGGGCAGCGTCGGGAAGAATGGCGGCGTCGTCATTGGGCGGCTCCAGAAAGGCGGTCGGCGGTAGGTAGGCGCGGCCTGCTGCCTACTGCCTGCTGCCGACTGCCCATTGCCTCGATCTTCATGGCGTGACCGTCGTCAGCTTCACCACGCCGAGCGTGAACAGCATCGCCATGAACTCCTCGAAATCGAGCGCGTCGTCGGCGAAGCGGCAGAGCCACAGGACGCCGAAGTCGGCCGAAACGACGACGCCGGCGGCGGGGGCCGTGGCGAAGACGATTTGCGGCGCGTAGCCTGAGGTCACGGACCAGAGCGAGCCCGAAAGCGCGACGCCGTTCTCGTAGGCCGCCGAGACGCCCGACGTTCCCGCTGCCGGCTCGGCGTAAGTCCCGAACGAGCGCGCCAGCGGAAAGGTGGTCGTCGATCCGTGGCCGACGCCGAGGATCTGCCCCGTGACGTTGGAGAGCCCCGGCGGCGCGACCCAGAACGGCGTTGCGGCTCCCGATATTTGTTCGAAAAAGCCGGCGATCGCCTGCATTTCGAGATGCGCGGCGTCCGACCGCAACCCGTCGAAGGTCAGTTCGACGTCATAGTAGGCGGATGCGTAACGCGGCCGTCTGACGGATCAGCCCGACGCGTGATCGGCTACGTCCGTGCCGAATTTCGGCCTGACATGCGTCGACCAGCCGAGCGTCGCCAGCGTCGGGAAGCTCGCATAGGTTCCCGGCGTCGGCGGCGGCGACGGCGCGGGCGGCGGCAACGCTGGCCCAGCGCCGTTCAACCAATCGCCGGTCGCCCAGTCGCCGGCGTCGGCCCAGACGCTCGCGAGCTGCGGAAAGGTCGGAAAGGGGCGCGCGTCCCAGTTCCACACGCAGGAGAACGCGAACTGAACCATCGCGACGCCGGCGCTGGAGGCCGCGTTGTTCCCGTCCCCGTTCCAATATTCGTAGATCGCTTGCAGCGCGAGGCCGGCGATCGTGTCGTCCTGCTGCGGCTGATAGCCGCCGCCGGGGACGGCCCGCCAGATCGACCAATAGGGCGTCGCGCTTCCGCTCGACTTCGGATCGAAGAAGACGTTCGGCTGATTGGTCGCCTTGTTGCAGGCGGGGAAGCCGTATTCGATGAAGCAAATCGATTTCGATTGCGGAGCCCACTCGGTCGGCGGCCCGTGCGGCGACCAGCCGGCGCCGTCGCCGTCGTCGTAGATCGCCTGATGCGTGTTGTTCCACCACCAGCGCAGTTGCTTGTTGGCGAGGAGCTGCTGGCCCGCGGCGTAGGGACTGCGCGCTTGCGCGAGCCGATCGCCCTCGGGCAGCGAGACGACGAGGTCGGAGCCGTTCGGGTCCAGGCCTTGGCCGCCGTTGTTCCCGTCGTTGTAAAACCAGTTGAACTTCTCGCCGCCCTCGATGTTGGCCTTGAGGTAGGGGAGCGAGTAGATCGTCGGCGCGCCGAAAAGCCCTAGTCCGCTCATGGTCGAGGACGGCGGCGGCCAGGCGCCGGAAGGCGCGGGGCTCAGCCAGTTGACCGCGTCGAGGCCGCCGTCGCCGGTCGTCCAATCGCTGAGCGGCAGGTAGTTGTCGAAGCCGACGAAGTCGATGTTCGGCGACGCCCACAGCGCGTCGAGATGCGGCCACTGGCCGTTCGCGCCCGGATGCTGAAAGCCCATCCAGTCCGACCAGTCGGCGGAATAGGCGACGAGATTCGACAGCGTCGAAAGGTTCTTGGTCAGGCCCTGCCCGTCGAACACCGAGCGGACATCGGAGGCGAGTTGGGCGAGGCCAGCGACGAAGGGATAATCCCACACGGCGTGGCCCGAGCCGTCGGTCGTCCCCGCCGGCGTCCAAGCCGGCCCACGGATCGTCTCCAGGCCGCGCAGCTCCGAGCCGAGCATGAACAGGTTGACGCCGCCGGCGACCGTGCACAACCATGCGTAATGCAGGATCATGCGGCGATACGCATAATCGGTCGGCGATCCCGAATAGGCCACCGTCAGGTTGGCCGAGTCGGGCGTGAACTCGGGCGTCGTCGCCGAGCCCAGGAAGGCGTCGACCGCGCTCGTTGCAGCGCTCGAAATGTCCGGCGAATGGGTGATGAGCCCGCGCCAGGGATAGCCAGAGGCGGTCATCAACAGGAGCGGGTAGAAGACGACTTTGAAGCCGCGCGCTTTGAGGTCGCGGATGCAGCGTACGACGCTCTGATCCGACGGCGTGCCGCCGTAGGCCGCGGCGCCGCCGGGCAGCGAGGGGAGCGCGATCAGGCCGGAAGAGTTCTGGTTGAGGCCCGAGACCCGCCACTCGTCCGATCCCCCCGCAAGCGGCGCGAACGTCCCGCCGGGATAGGTGGTGCCGGGATAGACCTGGCACGAGGCCGCCTCGAGCGAATTGGCGAACCACGAACAAACGATCGACACGGTCGCGCATTCGGGATGCGCCGCCTGCAGTTGGTCGATCGCGTAGGAATAATCGGTCTTCGATCCGCCCGGCGCGTAATAGGTGTTGATCGGCAGCATCGCGCCGCCGAGGCGCTGGCCTTCGTAGGCGACGGTGTCGTAGGTGAACTCCCCCGTCGAGGGCAGGAGATGAACGCCGAGGATGGAAGGCATGACGGCGCCTCAGATGGACGGCGAACGGCAGGGCAGTAGGCAGTAGGCGGTAGGCAGTGAAGGGCGCCGGCTTTCTCGCCTACTGCCTATTGCCTACTGCCCCCTCTTCACGTCCCCGCCAGCCGTCTCAGCCCGAGATGCGCCCCATGACGGACGGCTTCGTCGATCGCCTTCATCATCGTCGAGCTGTTGGCCTTCATCCATTGCGCGACGGAGCCGGAGTCGACCGCCGAGACATGAAAATTGGTCGTCGGATGAATATGGACGGCGCCGCCCTGCGCGCCGCTCGTCGCCGGGGCCTCGCTGGACAGCATTTCGCGAAACGCCCCGGCCTCGCCGGCGGGCATGACGAGTTCGTTGTGATGCACCAGCGTCAGCATGTCCTGCGGGACTTGCCACATGCCGATGTCGGCCGAGGCGACCGCGCCGGCCATGCCGGCGACCGTCGCTTGCGCAGCGGTCGCCGGCCCGGCGGCGAACGGCCCCATGATCGGCGCGAGAAAACCGAACACGCCGGCGAAGGCTTCCGCCGCGGACGAAAGGATCGAGCGAACGATGGTCGCCGACTGCGCCGCCAGCGAAGCCGCCGCGCCCGCCTGTTCGGCGCCGGTGCGCGCAGTCACGCCGGCGGTCGTCGCCGCGGTCTTGGCCGCCTCGGTCGCGATCTGCCGCACGACGGTCTCCTCGCCCCATTCGATGAACTTGATCAGCAGGTCTTCGAGAACGTTCTTGAACGCGGTATGCCAGCTCTCGGTCCCGGAGAGCAGGCCGTGCAATTGCGAATTGAAGGCTTGCGTGACCGTGCTGCCGAACGACTGGTATTCGCGCTCCTGTTCATTGACCGCATTGCGAACCAGCGCCGTCATCTGGTCCTGATGGCGCTGCTCTGCATTGAGTATCTGATTGTTGATGAGCTGCTTTTGCGCGCTCGACTGATTGGCAAGCCCCTCTTCCTGCTGCAGCGCCGCGACCTGCGCGGCGAATTCCGCATCGAGCGCCGCGCGCGACTGCGCGACCTTCTGCATCTGGCTGATCTGGTGCTGCCGCGTCTCGTCCGCATAGATCGCGAGCTTTTGCTTCAGGCCGTCTTCGACCGCCTTGATCTCCTCGGCAATCGCCAGTTTCGCCGTTCGGATCGCGTCGGCGGATGTGGCCTCGTCGCTCGTGCGGATCGCCTCGGCGGTCTGCGCATGGGCGGCGGCGAGCGTCTTTTCGAGCGAAGCGGAGGCGTTGAGCGCGGCGTCGAAGGCCTGCAGCCGCGTCGGCGCGAACGCCTCGCCGATCGAAGCGCCGAGCGCGGCGTATTGGCCGTTCAGTTGGGCGAACGGCTCGGAAAGGCTCGCCAGCGCGTCCTTGGCGTCGCCGACGCCGGCGACGAGGTCGCCGACCGAGGCGGTGAAGCTGACGGCGATGTTGGCGTCGGTCATGGACTGGCCTCTTGGCGACGCAGGATCACAGCTTGCCGGCGGGGAACGCGGCTTTTAGCTCCGCGACCGTCGGCTGACGCGCCGGCGGCTTGGCGTATCGATCGGCCGGGCGATATTTCAGCGCGGCGGCGAGAAGCCAATGCGCGGGCGGGTTGGCGCGCCACTCCGCCCGGAGGGCGAGGAAACGCGGCACGGTCAGGCCATCGAGCGCCTGGTCCCAGGTCCAGCCGGTGTTGGCGACGACCTGGGCGATCAGACGGTCGAAATCGACTTTCCCCCGTGAGGCGACGCCTCCTGCGCCGCCGGCGATGGATTTGCCGGGTCGTCCTGCGCCGCGCGCAGCCCCGCCGCCTTGGCCAGCGCTGGAAACGCCTGAATCAATTCGCCGACCGAGAACGGCAGGTCGAGAAACTCGTCGTAGCCGAGCGCGGGATCGACAACGGCGACGGCGCGCCACGTCGCTTCGGCGAGACGATCGAATTGCGCCTCGCCGAGGCGGGCGACGCTCGCGCTCGAGAGTTCCGCGCCGCCGGCCTCGGCGTAGACCTGGAACAGCGCCGGCTGAATAGCCTTGATGGCGCGGAAGGGCAGGTGCGGCAGCGCCCATCGGCGGCCGGCGAGCACGATGACGAAGGTTTCCTCGCTCACGCGGCGTCTCCGAAGTTGAGCTGGCACACTTGGCCGGCGGCGTTGGCGAAGCAGGCGAAGTCGAGCTCGGGCACCATGAAGTCCTCGAGCTTGGTGCCGAACGCCAGCTTGTCGGCGACGCAGTTGTAGAGCAGCACAGAGAACTGCTTGCCGGTGGTCGGGTCCGAGGCGAACAGGTTGGCCGAAAACGTGATCGACGGGCCGATGAGCGCCGAGGCGACCGCGATGCTCTCGCCGCTCGCCGCCACTGTGTAAGTGTAGGAGATCAGCACCGCCGCGCCCGCGTCGCCCGCGGCGAAGGTGTAGGCGCCGGCGGAGACGGAATATTGCCCGGTGGTCGGGTTCGACGCGACCTGCTTCAGCGGCAGCGCGCTCGCGGCGTAGACGACGCCCTGGTCGGCGACGAAGGTCGTGTGCAAGCTCGTCGTGTACGCATAGGGCGAGCTCGAGGGCACGCTCGCCGCCTCGCCGAATTGCGTTTGCGTTCCACCGACGCTTGGGGCGACGCCGAAGAACAGCGAGCCCAGCGCCTGGCCGGAAATGCGCGCGAGCTTCGCTTTGCCGGTCATCTTGCGCGTGCCCGAGCCGATCGCGACGGGAAAGTTGTATTGGCCGTAGAGCGCCTTGGTGGAGGTCGCGACGGTGAGCGAGATTTCCTGCGCGAGGCCGAAATTGATCGGCGTCCCGCCTTGCGGCGTGCCGATCAGCACGCCGGAGCCGAATACGAACATGGGGGAGGTCTCCGTTGGGAAGGGAAGGGGGTGCGGCGCGCGCGGACGCGGTCGCGCATTGCGCGTGCGTCGGCGCGAACGTTCGCCATCGCGGTCGACCACGGCAAGGTGAGCCCGGCCAGCGAGAAAGAACTCGCCGCCGTCGAATGTCAGGTGCGTGAAAGGCTAAGCCTAGTGGATAGAATCAGACATTCCGAACCTCCCGCAAGCGGTGCAAGTGATTGATATGATTCACTGCGCTTCGGACTCTTGCGTTTGATTTTCACCACTAGACGGCATGCGAGCCTTGTAGGTCACTCAGACTATCGGCCAAGTCGGACTTATCGATCATTCGTTTAGGGAAGCGAAGGTGACGCTGTTGACCCCTTTCGATTCCTGTCAATTCACGGCCGATCGTCGTTCGGACAGCGGGACTGGGAGGTGGATGCTGATGGCCATGGAGCTATCGACGTCGGCAAGTGGACGTTACGAAAATAGCAATCCATGCCCCGATGATTGTTTCAGGGCGGAAATGGAATGCTAAGCTGATCTTCAACACTTGCGACCTGGATGCGGGTCGTAAGGCATTGATATTGTTGAATCGAGGGGCGGGTTTCGCAAAAATGTAGTGCCACGTCGTCGGCGATTTCATTTGACACACTTGGTGTGTT
>Ga0326727_10008251_pt1 | contig 26637 bp, 25 predicted proteins | sample MB2enrmetagenome_FD_207643 | JGI IMG/M metagenome (GOLD analysis project Ga0326727, IMG submission 207643) | Lab enriched peat soil microbial communities from McLean, Ithaca, NY, United States - MB29MY | ecosystem: Environmental > Terrestrial > Soil > Wetlands > Peat | place: USA: New York...
GCTCGGACAGGCCACCCCGACGCCTATCGACGTCGACAAGCTGCGTGACATGGTTGGCCGGAGCGATTACATGCCGGTAAAAGAATCGCTGGCCGAAGTGGGATTCGGAAACAGTGAATTTCAGGGGGAGGGCTATGGTTCAGATGTCGTCATTGACTTGCTTGCGACCTATGCCATCCGGGCATCGGATCTGCGCCAGTGGACGAACAATGCCCAGCTCAATCGCGACAGGGATCTGCGACTGCAGTATCTGGCTGGAATGTGGTTCAACTCCTATTTAGGCACAACCATCCTTCAGGACATTCTCTCCTGCTACAGGTTTCCTCAAAATCTGTTTGTCGGTTCCAGAGAAAGCATCTGGACTCTGAAAAACGCGCTTTCCAACGCAGGCAGGAGGGAGCATTAGGCACTGCCCGGCATTAGCAGCCTAGAGCACACAAGCCGTAGCGGATGAGTCTCAAATCCTACCTACCTGCCGGAGTTGTGATTGGCTCCCCTTTGGCCCTTCTCCTCGCCACAACCAGCGGCGCCGATTCCTTATAGAACAAGCTGACAATTAGGCAGACACCCATGCAAGCCGCGCAAATAATCATGACCGTCCCCAGCCCTGATTTATCTGCCACGATGCCGAGCAAAGTCGCGCCCAGGGTCGCGCCAATTAATTCACCGGTCAGCTGATTGGAACCAATAATTGTGGAAACGAAACGCGGATCTCCTGATTCAGCGGGAATGGTGGACTGCATCAGGGCATTGACTCCGGTACCTCCCCAGCCGAAGAAAGCCGCAAACATCAGAAAGGGCACGTTCGCAGGCCCATAAACAATACCCAAAGGAGCGCATATACCCATCAAGGCGGCGATCATGACTAATGGTTTGCGCCCGAATTTATCGGACAATCGAGGAATCAAGACGCCCCAGAGGATGGCACCGATTCCGAATGCCGACATCACATAACTCATCTGCTTATTGGTAAGGCCTTTCGCCGTGGTCAGATAACCGGGAGCATACGTTAGCGTGCAGACATACCAACAGAGCAAAAAGAGTGTCCCAATAATGGAAAGAATCACGTTTCTGTTTTTGAAGACCTCAATGTAATTGATTTTTTCCTTGGTTTTTTTCTCCTTACTGCCTGCTTCATCGGCACTGAGGCTGGTAGTGGGATTAATCAGAATTTTCCAGATCAAGATGGAAATAATAACACCCGGAACAATGGTGAGGACGAAAGCGGCCCTCCAGCCAATAGATTCAGCCAAAGCGACCTGAATCAGAGGGCCAAGCATCGTGGAAACCAACCCGACCGCCGAGACCTGCATCAAGCCCATATTCATGCCTCTGCGATGGGGGGAAGATTGCGGAATGATGAAGCTTTGAGAAACCGGCATGACCGGACCTTCAAAAGCGCCCATCAGCAAACGAACCATGAGCAGCATCACAAAACCGGTAGCTAGACCTGTAAGCATGGAGCATATGGAAAAGAAGAAGACAATGATTGCCAAAAGCTTCTTGCGCGACACCTTTGTGTCCGCGATATAGCTGCCGAACAGTCCGATGATGGCCCAGGAAAGCGCAAAAACAGAAGTCGCCAAACCGAGTTTCGTGTAGCTGATTTTCAGGTCAGCAATGATGTAGTTCTGCAAGTTTGAGAGCGCAAAACGGTCGAACATAACAAATCCGAATGCTGCGCAGAGGATGAAAACCATCCAATTTTCATAGCCTTTTTTGAGCTGCTGCTGCATAAAAGAACCTCGCTTTCTTCATGAGACGTTATGAACCACCAGTCCCGCGCGTTGCAGTTTGGAAAACCTAGCCTTGCCCAATGCGTGGATGCTGTCAAGTATTATGTATGACATGGTGTCCGGATTAACCTGCCCCTAAGTCTTTGATATCCGATTGCTTCGATAGAGCGTCTGCCCCTTTGAAGGACGCATGTCCGCTACGCACCGGCACGTCTTTGGCAAGCATCCTCGAGAAGGGACATTTACGAGAAAACCAAACCAGTTTACAATATCCCTGGGAGCAAAAACGTGGTGGGGAGCATCGAACAATTGCTGGGCCAAAGCCTTGCCGATCTGAAAAAGTCATTCCTCGACCAGGAGCAGCACGCGTCCGAAGGGTTCCTGGACGCTCTTGAAAGCGATCCGCGGCAAGGAGCCAAACACCTGGCGCGGCAAATCCGGAAACGGAGGCTAAAAAACCGGCAAGAGGGCCAGCGGCTACACCGCCTTCTGAAGTTCGAGCTGCAACTGTGGCAGGAGGGATTGCACCTCGTGGCCGGGGTCGACGAGGCGGGAATGGCTCCTTTGGCCGGTCCGGTGGTGGCGGCCGCTGTGATTCTGCCCTGCAACTACAAGCTTCGCGGACTGGATGACTCGAAAAAGATTCTGGATGAGCAAAAACGGCAGGATCTTGCGGTGCAAATAAAGCGGGACGCGGTCTGCTGGTCCGTCGGCCGGGCGGAAGTGGAAGAGATCGACAGCCTGAACATCTATCGCGCAGGGCTTCTTGCCATGAGCCGCTCCGTCGAAGGTCTGAACCCAAAGCCGGAATTTATTCTGGTCGACGCTCGCACTATTCCGCATTGCTCCCTCCCTCAAAGAGGGATCATTCACGGCGATGCGCTCTCCGCATCAATAGCCGCCGCCTCACTCATTGCCAAAACTACGCGCGATGAGCATATGCGCGAAATGGACAGGATCTACGCAGGCTACGGATTCGCTTCACATAAAGGCTATCCCTCACCGCAACATCTTCAGGCCTTGAAGGAAAGGGGCGCCCTTCCCATCCACCGCAAAAGCTTTGCACCTGTACGTCAGGTTCTGGGGCTTGATCCGGTCCAGCAGGAACTGTTCTAAGCGCCGAACACGGACTCCAGACTCTGCGGACAATGCTGAATTCCGACTCCTTGCTGCTTGTGCCGCCAAAGCCCAGTGTGGTATCAAAGCACTTATCCATCCATCCAGCATCTCAAGGGAGGAACAGCCATGGTCAAAGGAGAGATAAAAAGCACGCGCAGAGGATTCGTGAAGGGAGTGGCCGCCGGGACCGCGGCCGTTGCTGTGGCCGGTGCATTGACTGCCGGCAGCGCATCGACAAAGGAATCTCTGGAAACAAGACTCGAAGCCCTAGAAAAAAGGCTTCAGCAGGTTGAGGACGTGCAAGCCATTCAAAGGTTGCAGTATGGCTATAATTACTATGTGGAACATATGATGAAACAAGAGGTTATCGATTGTTTTTCCGACAGCCCCGATGTTCTTCTGGACTGGCTCGAAGGCAAATGGAAAGGCAAGGCAGGTGTGCGGAAATATTTCGACGTCAACCAGGTGCCCCCCGTGGGTTTCCGCCATCAACTCATACCTTCGGCAGGTCTTATAACGCTGGCGCCCGAAGGCAAGACCGCCAAAGGACGATGGTACGCCTTTGGCGGAATTATGACGCCCATGCCGGCCAAAGAAGGCGAACCGCCGTCATTCAGCCGCCGCTTCATCGACGGAATTTATGAGATGGGGTATATAAAGGAAGACGGCGTTTGGAAGATTCTAAGCATTAACTGGATAATCCCCTACGGTGTCAACATCAAGGACGGCTGGATTATGCCGGAAGACATCGCCGGCCCGATGCTGAAGGGCCAGTCCGCTCCAGGTGGCCCGCGCTTTGTCCCTGATGCTCCGATGGACAAAAATGACCTTCGCTACGTCACAGGGTACATTTTCCCGTTCCATTTCAAACACCCCGTGACCGGCAAGCCAAGCAGCGAAGCCAAACTGAACGCGCGTCTGAAACCGATGAAAGTTTAACGTGGGGGCGGGACGCCTCTCGGGAGCCGTCCCGCCAATGTCCCTCTTAGGGCTTCAAGACCGCCTTCAACGTTTTCCCCTTTTCCGAATCCTCGGCCGCTTCGTTGATCTTATCCATGGGATAAAACTTCAACAGGCGGTCGAACGGAAATCTCCCCTGCTTGTAGAGCTCGATCAGCTGCGGGATGAAGATGTCTGAAATGCAATCTCCTTCAACGCATCCCTTGATGGTGCGCCCATCTAGAATATGCTGCATCTCGAGACTCACTTCCACGCCTACGGGTGCCACGCCGATCAATGCGCAGGTGCCGCCCATCATGAGTGCATCCACAGCCTGACGGAAAACCTTAGGGATTCCCGTGCATTCCAGCGTGTACTCAATGCCACCGTCGGTGAGCTTGCGTATTTCCTCGACCGCATTCACTTTGCCTGAATTGATGACGTCGGTTGCGCCGAAGTCCTTCGCCAGGTTGAGGCGTTCGTCTAGAATGTCGACTGCAATGATCTTCGTACAGCCGCTTACCACCGCAGCCATGATCGCGCTGAGTCCAACCGATCCGATGCCGAAAACCGCAATCGAAGAACCGGGCGCAGCCTTCAGCGTGTTGATGACTCCGCCGGCGCCGGTCTGAATGCCGCATCCCATGGGACTCAGGATCTCGAGAGGAACATCCGAAGGGACTTTCACCACGCCACGTTCATTGACCAGTGCGTAGGTCCCAAAAGTCGATTGGCCGAAGAATGAGCCGTAGACAGTCTCGGCCCCCTTTTTCATGGTGTTTGTGCCGTCCGGGCGTCTCCCGCCGAAATTCAGTCTTCTGAATTCGGAACACCAGCCGGGCCTTCCTTTCTTACAGGACGGGCAAGATCCACAGGACATAAAGGTGGTTGCCACGTGATCGCCAGTTTTCACTTTGCTGACCTGAGATCCCACTTTAGCGACAACACCCGCCCCCTCGTGCCCGAATACTCCCGGCAGCGGGATCGGCAGAAACTGCATGCGGGCCACCAGATCTGTATGGCACAGCCCTGAACTGACAATCTTCACCAACACTTCGTCGGCCTTTGGTTCATCAAGCTCAATGTCTTCGATAACAAAAGGGCCGCCCTTTTCGCGCACCACGGCTGCTTTAATTTTCATAGTAAACCTCCGTATGTATATTTATATCCCTTGCCGCCCATATCCGGCAGGCCGGCGGTGATCGAGTTTGACCCGAGTGCTGCCCTTGCGGCGAACTTACTTATAGGACATTCCGTCCTGGGACACAAGCATAGATTGACTCTTGGCGACGGTGGGATTAACTTACAAAAGCCGGGTGGTTAGCAGGTGCCCGGCCTTGATCGAGCAAATGCAAAAAGAGAGGGAAAATGAAGATTAAAGCTTTTGCCTGTCTGATCCTAACACTGACCTCAATCTCTATGATGAGTGCTTTCTCTGTAGCTGTGGCGGAAGATAAAGTCGTGTTTCCGAATATCCCACGGATAAAGGCAGAGGACTTAAGGCAGATGGTGGACAACGGGGGCCAGTTCGTCATTGTGGATGTGCGGGACAGCGGCAGTTATGAAGCCGGACACATCAAAGGTGCCATAAACGTCTACTACGATGCAAACGCGGATCCCACAGATCGGCAAATGATGCTGATCGCGCTCCCGATGGACAAGCTGATCGTCACCTATTGTGACTGCACGGACGATGCCAGCAGCGCCAACATCGCCCAGGAACTTTATAAACTTGGATATGACCGCGACAAAGTCAAGGTTTTGAGCGGCGGATCGCTTCGCTGGGTTGAATTGAAGTATCCGATGGTAACCAACAAATAAAATGACGAATGACGAGTGACGAATTGGTTGTCTTTAATTCGTCACTCGTCATTCTTCTATACGCCCCAGCCCACGCCTGCGCGAGCCACAGACGCGCCTGAAACATCCACGATTGCAGCGCCGCCATCCACCAGTAGAACCGCACCGGTCACGAACGTTGAATCATCACTGGCCAGGAAGGAACAAGCTCCGCCCATTTCGTCCGGTGTTGCAGCGCGGCGCAACGGCACGGATTCGGCCAGTACTTCGAAGGCATCTCTCTTGATAGCTTGAGACAGGCCCTTCATTGCATTCGTCAACATTTCGGTCCTGGTTGCCCCCGGAGCAACGACATTGCTTCGGATTCCCTTCGGGCCGTATTCCAGCGCACACTGAAGGGCCAACTGGATGAGTCCGCCTTTGGATGCGCAATATGCGGGCATTGAAGGCAGGCAGCGCACGGCGGCAAGCGATGCGATATTGACAATGGATCCGCCGCCCTGCTTGATCATCTCAGGAATGGTCGCCCTCATGCAGAAAAACGGACCGTTCAGGTTCACGTCCAAGATTTTTTTCCAAAGCGCGATGTCGATGTCCGTGATGCTCCCGCCGGGATCGATCCCGGCGTTGTTCACGAGAACGTCGATTTTCCCGCCGAACTTTACGGTCTCTTTCACCATCTTCTGGACATCATCCCAATTCGTCACGTCGCCTGCGCACGTTGCCACCATGCCTGGCTTCAGCGATTTAGCAACATTTTCCAATAGATCCTTCTGAATATCGCTGATGACTATCTTCGCTCCGTCATCGACGAAGCGTTTTGCGATCGCAGCGCCTATGCCCCTGCCGCCTCCCGTAATAAGTGCCACCTTCCCGTCAAGTCTGCTCATAGTATCTTCTCCTCGATTTTTGCTAACAGAGCCTTATGAGGGTTCAGCTGGTGCGGAGCCTGCGCCAATGTCAGACTTCGGCCCACAGCCTTAAAGGACTAGCCCCCTAACTGCTTTGCGTCGGCGATTTTTAGCACATTCCAACCTAGGACACAAGCAGTGAAACACAAGCAAATCTTGCACATGCCGCGACAGAGTGTTAAAAGAGCGAGGAAATGCAATCAAAGCCTTTCTTGGAACTCGATGGAATCAGCGTCAGGGCTGACGAGAAGCTGTTTTTTCGCAAGACGAGCTGGACGTTTGCCCGGTATCAGAATTGGGCGTTGATCGGTCCGAATGGATCGGGAAAGACCCTTTTGGCGCGCGCCATTGCAGGAGAGTTACCCCTTGTCGAAGGGGAAATCCGATATAATTTCCGTCCACCCGCCGGCAGGCTTCCGGAAGACTGCATTCTTCTTATCTCTTTCGAACAGCAGAAGGCCGTTTCCGGAGACGGACCGGCCGCAGCGCGCTGGTTCAGCGCTGAGCGGGATGCGGCAATCACCGTCAGAGAGTTCCTTTCCCAGGACAGCGTTGAAGAAATTAATCCCTTTGAGGTCGGGGCTCGCAGGTTTCAAACGCGGCGAGCTTTTAGGCGGCACTTTCACGACATCCTGAAACTGCTGCGGATCCGCTCGCTACTGAGCCGTACGCTCCCGTCCTTGTCGACCGGCGAGTTGCGTAAGGTACTTTTGGGCCGAGCGCTGCTTCGAAAACCTCGCCTCCTAATTCTCGACGACATGTTCAGCGGACTCGATACGAAATACCGGATCCGTCTGAAGCAGTTACTCGAGAAACTCATGCGGCGTGGCGCCCTTTGTCTCCTGCTCATCGATGCGCAACTGAACGAGTTGCCGATTGGTATCACCCACCTTCTCTTGGTCGATGACTGCAAAGTCGTTGCGCAGGGGCCACAAAGAACAATGATGAAGCACCCCCGTGTTCTGAAGTTGGTGCACCCCGACAGGTCGCGCCCGCACGGCAGGAGGGTGTTGCATTCGCCTCGCACCCGGAAGCAAAACCGCTCTGGCGAGCAACTGGTCAGAATGGAACATGCCTCTGTTCGTTACAACGGGCGCGATATTCTCACGGACATCGATTGGACCATTTATCGCGGCCAGAGCTGGGCTCTCACAGGCCCGAACGGGTCCGGCAAAAGCACGCTCCTGAGCCTCATCAGCGGGGACAATCCGCAGGCATACGCAAACGCCGTTTACGTGTTCGGACGCCGGCGGGGCTCCGGCGAAAGCGTTTGGGAACTCAAAAAAAGAATCGGAAGCATTTCGTCCGAACTGCACCTTCACTTCCCGGACACTCAAACATGCCTCGAGACAGTCATCTCGGGTTTTCGCGAATCGACTGGTTGCTGCCCCCGGCCATCTCCCAAGCAGCGCGATTCTGCTCGACGCATTCTAAAACGTTTCGGGTTCGCATCATCAGCGGATCATCCGCTCCATTCACTGTCGACGGGTTCGCAGAGAATGGTGTTGCTGGCCCGTGCCCTAGTGAAATCTCCTGATCTGCTTCTTCTGGACGAGCCTTGTCATGGTTTGGATTTTTCACACCGCAGCCGATTCCTCCGGATTATTGAAGGGCTTCTCCGTCGCACAGAAACAACGATCATCTTTGTCACACACAGGCCGGGGGAAATCCCCAAAGGCATCCGCCATTTCTTTAGGCTTCAGGGAGGCCGTCGAGCCGATGCAGGCTCTTAGGTGAAAATTGGCGAAGAACTGGAATGTCGAGCTTTCACTCCAGGCGCCGATGCCGCAAACAGATAGGGCGTGGGTCAGTTATCGGTTTGAAAGCCTAGAGAAATTGAAAAGACTGTAAAGACTCAAATTCAGAAAAATGTTACCATATTCGGCATTGCTTGCAGGGGCCAATGAAACAGAATTCAGAATAGGCATTCTGAATTCTCGGCTCTTCGGGTTTCGGGAAGTTCGAGAAGCGTATGGTGAAATTTTTGCTTTGGTGCATCTTACTGGCTCTGTGCTGGCCGCTGGCGCTGATTGCCTTAGTTCTGTACCCGGTCGTATGGATGCTGCTCCTCCCGTTCCGGATTGTCGGAATTGCTGTGGGCGGCGTGCTCGCCTTGATCGCTTCGGTTATTACCCTCCCGGTGCGGCTGCTGCGCAGAATCTGAAAAGGAATACAGAACTCGGATCAACATGGGAACATGAGTTCTGAATCCTGGATTCTGTAATTGTTATTCAGTTGCTTATTTCGAGTATTGCCCTTAAATTGGCTGGCTTATTTGCCTAGATGGAGAGGTGGAGGAATGCACGCTCGCAAGATTAGTGATGGCGTTTCGTGGGTGGGTGCGATCGATTGGGACCGCAAGTTATTCGATGGTCTGATTCCGCTGCCGGACGGGACCAGCTACAACTGTTACCTGATTCAAGGTTCAAATAAGTCGGCTCTGATCGACAGCGTTGACCCGGCTATGAAGGACGTCCTGTTTGCGCGCCTCAAAAAATTGGGGATTTCCACACTCGACTATGTGATTGCCAACCACGCGGAGCAGGATCATTCCGGCAGCATTCCGGAGCTGCTCGCCGCATTTCCCATGGCTCAGACCATTACAAGCGAAAAGGGCAAGCCGCTGCTGATGGACATGCTCGCGCTACCTGAAGATCGGATCACCGTCATTCGCGACGGTGAAGCGCTTGATCTGGGAGACCGGACGCTGCAGTTCATCTATTTCCCCTGGGTGCACTGGCCGGAGACGATGCTGACCTATCTCCCGCAGCAGAAGATTCTCTTTTCCTGCGATCTGTTTGGTTCACATCTTGCCACGGCCGACCTTTTCGCTGCCGAGGATTCCATCATGCCCGCGGCCAAAAGGTATTACGCCGAGATCATGATGCCTTTCAAGACTGTGATTGAGTCAAAACTCGGTGCGATTGCCAACCTCCAGGCCCAGATGATTGCGCCCAGCCACGGTCCGATATACAAGCAACCGGCCAGGATTATCGATTCTTATCGAGAGTGGATTTCTAGTCCTCCGAAAAACCTTGTTGTCATACCCTACATCTCTATGCACGACAGCACCGGTCGGATGGTGACCCACTTCGTGGAAGCTTGTGAAGAGCGCGGGATTCACGCCGAGCCGTTTAATCTCGCGGAAGGAGATATCGGCAAACTGGCAATGTCCTTCGTTGATGCCGCTGCAATTGTGTTTGGTTCGCCTATAGTGTTAGGGGGGCCGCATCCGAAGATAGCTTACGCCGCCCTGTTAGCTAATGCCCTGCGACCCAAGGCGAAGCTCATTTCCGTAATCGGTTCGTTCGGTTGGGGCGGGAAATTGGCGGAGCCGCTCCAGGCTCTGATCCCAAGTCTGAAGGCGGAATTTCTTCCGCCTGTCCTGGCAAAGGGGCTTCCTCGGGAGAAGGATTATGCCGCGCTGGATGCGCTGGCGGAAGCCATTCACGTACGAAGCGCCCAGCTGCAGCCACCGCAAGCGGCCCAGGCACAGCCTGCGCCGCAAAGCGCCTCACGGGACAAATTCATCTGTACGGTGTGCCGCTATATCTATGATCCGGCCAAAGGTGATCCGGCCGGGGGCATTACTCCAGGGACTCCGTTCGAGAAAATTCCGGACAATTGGATCTGCCCCATCTGCCGCGTCCCGAAAAGCATGTTCAAACCGGTGCAGGCAGCGAGTTCTGCGCTTGTCCGAAGTTTTTAATTTTTCTTCGCCAACACGTCGCTCGAAGAGGGCCTTGGCTGGGGCTCACCGATGACCGTCGGAAGGTCATTTCGAAGGAATGATCACTGCACGGAAGAAATCAAATCGGGCGCCCTTGAAATTCGACAGCCGAACATTCCTGAGCGATCCGATTGTTGAAATGGTTTTTCCCTTCCCTGGTCAAATCGCATCCAAAGCGCCTCGGCCGCGCCGGCTTGAAAATGGATGTGCTTAACAAGACTACTTTGGCAGGCTGACTCCCTGTTTGATCAAATTAGCCTGCAGTTCCTGGTAATCCACCCTGCGCGGTTGAATTCCCTTCTTTGCGGCGATTGCTGCGGCGGTCCCCGCCACCTGCCCGTAGGCGATGCACGGCGGGATGATATTAACGTACTGGTTGACGCTGTTCGTGGAGGAAAACGCCCGACAGGCAACGGACAGTCCGTCTATCTTTACCGGGACCAGGCACCGGTGCGGGATGCAGATGGAGGGATGCTTTGCCGATATATCCCCATTATCATTATTTGCCAGCACCACAATTGTATCTTCGAAAATTTCATCCGATTCCATATCCTTTGGAGAAAGGATGTATTCCCCGATTACACGCCTTCCCCCTGGGTGCCCAGTTGGGGAGCTGTTTGCATAATGAAAAGCTTTTTTCATAGCCGAGCATATATTTTCTCATGAACTCATAGGTGATCCGCACCCGTTTTCGGCCCCTCACATCCACCCGCGTCAGTTCTTCGACATCCTGGGCGTCGGACGATTTTGTCTGGATCTGAAAAGTGTGGTACCACAGGACGCCTTCCTGGTTTTTCAGAATTCCGTTGAAATAATGCGTGTAGCCCCCGAGCCTGGTGAGTTCTTGCATTAATTCAGCGTGTTTGATCGGCTGGGATCTTCGAAATTCCTCGATTTTGGCGATGTCAACATTGGCCAGCCGGAAGGTGAAAGCCAGTCAGGCCGTTCGAATGTCGTTGTCCAGCTCATCGTCAGATTCGGCGCCGGCGCCCACAAGGATGTCTCCATCTCCGGTGGAATCGATGACAACCTTGGCAAGTATTGCCTGTCGTCCGGATTTGCTTTCGAAGAAAACGCCTTTTACGGTATTGCCGTCCATGATGGGGCGAGTCCTCCACGAATGAAGCAGCAGATTAACTCCCGCTCCCGTCAACATATCACTCAGCTCGTCTTTGAGCACTTCAGGATCGACGACTGCAGTGTAGAGCACCCTTTCTTCCCCACCGATATTGGGGGCTCTGCGGATATAGCACCATGCCATATTTGCGCGGAGATAATAATCAGCGATCTCTTGGTCGGTGGTTCACCAGTGCTCTTTGTTCGGGCAAAAGGCGGCACCTCTGGCTTCCATTCGGCTGATGATTTCCTGGTTGAGCCCGAAGATGTGCTGCTTCCCGCTTATATCGGTGAGATTCGGAAGAATATTGATCAATCCCCCGCTTGCCATCCCACCAAGATGACCGTATCGTTTGATGAGCACGGTTCGCGCGCCGCTTCGGGTAGCGGCGATCGCCGAACCAATACTTCCCGGCCCGCCGCCTACGACCACAACATCCACATCCCTGGCGGAACGAATTTCACGCGCCAGCTCCGAAACAATTTGAAGCGATGTCTGTGCCGTCATTCGATTTCTCCGGGATAACAAATCAGATTGAACGCATTTAGCCTGCGGGATGGATTCTGTATTGACGTTTTAGTGTGGAACTGGAATTGCTAGTGCAATCGGAGTTTAGCTCGACCCGGTCAATTTCATCAATCCTGCGACGGCAGCGGAATAAACCGGAGGATAGGCCGCAAATGCATAAAGTGGGCCTTCGATACCGCGATAAATGCTTTCGCCGTGGGCAACAAGCCCCCATGCCTGGTTAAGGATTTCAGATTCGTCCCAGGGGAAATTGGACCTCACTGCGATAAAACACCAGTCGAGAAGACAGAAGATAGCGACATCTGGCGCAAGGCAATATAGCAACGGTCGCGAAGGAACCAGCCGGGAAGGGCGTACGGACGTTTCGGGCGGAATATGCAAGCCGCTATCCGCACGAATTACCACAACTTCCCCAACTATGGAGGTTCCCCGATTCCGGCGCTATAAGGAAATATTTGCCGCCGTATTTACAAATTTTCTTCGCTCGAGAGTAAAGCCTTTCCTCACTTCGTTTAACACTGTTCCCTTTTTGTATCACAGGTGCGCTGTAAAAGGATGAAAGCAAATAGCGTAATTCCCAGCTTTCCGCGAATCCTTTGAGCTATCGATTAGAATTTGTTGTGGGACACAATGCCTGATCTCAGGCGGCAATATTCCTGTCTCGCTCATTCAAAATCGTGTATGCTGGTGCGCAAAATCAAGGAGGGACAATACATGAGATATTTTATGCTCGCGGTAGGAATCCTGATTCTTGCTGGCCTTGCTGTCGCTGCGGATGTCGACGGCAAATGGACTGGCACGATCCCAGGAATGGACATCCCGGTGGCATATACATTCAAAGCGGACGGAACAACTCTGACCGGAAGCTCCTCCGGACCGGAAAATTCTACAATTCCTATCAAGGACGGCAAAATCGACGGCAACAACATTTCTTTTTCAGTTACCTTTGATTTTGGCGGGGAGGCGACGAAGATAGACTACAAGGGGGTCGTATCGACGGACCAGATCAAATTGTCATTTGACATGATGGGTCAGACCACCGAAATCCTTCTCAAGAAGGCCAGGTAGACCGAGACCTCAAAGCCTTTACCGGGCTTAATCGAGCCCAGTTCGCATGAAGACGTGGCCTATATCAGGTTTTTGATGCCGTTGCATTTCAAGGCCGCCTCCAAGGGCGGCCTTGCTGTCATTTCCCTTCCCCCTCGCCTTTATCAGGAGATATCTCCTCGCTTACTGCTGGGTGAAGTTATTATTAAATATGAGCTTCGATATGCTCCGATGAGTCTCATGCGCAAGAATTTTACCGAAATTTAAGGATTTGCCTGCCTTTAGGGTTTGGCTTTCCGCCTTGGGAAGCTCCTTATGCAAAGATCTTGTGCGGTGCTGCTCTTGATCCTTTGTTTCCCCGTATACGGCAGGAGCCTTGAGGATGCGTCGGCACAGGATGCATTCGTCCTACGCGATCTCACCGTCATAGTGTTGGCTGGTGAAAAATTTCTGCCGAGGAAGCCAGTGCATTAAAGAACACAGTCGCCAACCATCTAGGTGATCTTGGTTCCCGCGCGAAGCTGCTGGGTTATATTACTTCATGAAGCGTGTGACCTCTGCTGAGGCGAAGAAAAACTTCCGAAACCATATTCTGTGGATTATTCAAAACCAGTCCGAAACCGAAGCAACAAGCACCCCTTAGCCGGTATAGACTTTGGTCAGGATCAAGAAGGCTATGCACAGGGCAGGCAGCCCTGGTTAGAGCAAATCAAGGCACATCCCCCCAACACCACTATTCTAGGGCTTGCCGAACAGCTCCTTCTTCTCCATGATAAAGACCTTGCTGAAGGCTTCTTGAAAGGGTCGCAAACTAAGGAACTGAATAACCCACGGTGGGCGGAGCGATTGGGGGCGATTATATAGATTACAGGGCGCAACCGGTGCCGCAAAATCAACTCGTTCAGTTTGAAAGAGCCCAAAATAGTGACACTTCGGGAACTCGCAAGTTTTACCGTCTGGCGTATCTGGCTCAATCCGCATTCGATGCGGGAGACCTCGAGAAGGCGTCACACTGTGCAAATGATCTGCTTCGGGAGGCGCCCCAATGTCCCAAAGGTTGGAATTATGGCAATGCCATCTATCATGGCAATAATGTTGTGGGGCGGATTGCAATAAAACTTGTAACCATTGAACAAGAAAAGAAATATCTCTTGAAAACAGGAAAAACGCCGGGCCCTCCGCGGCTTAACTCGTTTGGCCCGAATATAACCCTTGCCGAAGAACTGTTGGAGAAAGGTGGGCAGGACGCCGTCCTTCAATATTTCGATATGTGCCGAATCTTGTGAAAGACGGGTGGCAATCGCCTGGAGGCTTGAACCGAAAACGAAAAGGCCGGTAAAATTCCTGTCTTTGTGCAAATTTAATTTATTGAATGCGGTTTCATATGCGACGGCTCTGGAGCCTCACCCGTGCGAAGCCCGGCTTATCTGCACCTTGCAATCCGCAAGCCGCAGCCGCTATTGTCCGCATCCTTCTCAAACGCAAAATGCCTTGAGCTGCCTGGCCGCATCGGCCCATAGAATGCAACCGGTCAGTTCTTGGCCGATTATAAGAAATTGATCAGGAGAGTTTGATGAATAAACCGAGGCACCCCAAGGGGCTCTACGTCCTATTCTTCACCGAGATGTGGGAGCGCTTCAGCTTCTACACGATGTTTGCGGTCTTTGTGCTATACATGACAGAGCCGGCGCACTATGCCAGACTGAAGACCCTCCCGTACTTCGACCCACACCTCATGTACGCCTGGTACTCCGGCCTCATCTATATCACACCCCTGCTGGGAGGGTGGATCGCCGACCGGTATCTGGGCTGTCGGAAGACCGTTTGCATCGGAGCCCTTCTCATGGCTGTTGGGCAGTTCCTGCTGTCCAGCATGAGCATCCTTCTGTTCTATCCAGGACTGGCCTTTCTGATCATGGGTAGCGGATTCTTTAAACCCAATATTTCGACCATGGTGGGCAACCTGTACGAACATGACAGCCCCCTGCGCGACTCGGCATTCAACATTTTCTACATGGGAATCAACATCGGCGCCTTCATTGCACCACTGGTGGCCGGCTGGCTACATGAGAGCTACGGGTTCCGCTGGGCTTTCTTTGCAGCCGGCTTGGGAATGGTGATATCCACAGTCATCCTCATCAATTTCAACAAGTATGTGGCGCACGCTGACACTACGTCCACCGGAACGAGTGGGTTCGTAAGCGTGCGCGAGCCCAAAAACCAGCATGAGTTCAAGCTCCGTATGGGCGCACTCTGCACCATCTTCGGGATTATCATCTTTTGGTGGGCGGTCTATATGCAGTATGGCGACGTGATGAACCTCTGGGCCCGTGACTACACCCAGCCCGTGAAAGCCTACGGCCGCATCATGCCCATCGAGTGGTACCAGTCCATCAACCCCATCTTCATCATCATCTTCACGCCGGCCCTGGTTTGGCTCTGGGCTCACCTGAATCGGCGAAGAACGGAACCCTCCACATCGGGCAAAATGCAATGGGGCTTCGTCCTAAGCGTGGCCTCCTTTCTAATCATGGTGGCCGCCGCAGAGTTCGCGCGGAGCAAGACTTTGGTAAGCCCCTACTGGCTCGTGGGGTTCTACGGTATCCAAACACTGTCTGAGTTGTGCCTCAGTCCGATGGGGCTCTCCTACGTGACGAAGGTGGCCCCACCTAGGTACCAATCCCTCATGATGGGCATGTGGTTCGCGGCCAGCGGTGTGGGCAGCTTCCTCGCCGGCTATCTCGGCCAGATGTGGATCACACCGGGCATTCAGACCCATTTCCCGGTTCACCTGCAGCCGACGTCCTACTTCTGGGTGATGAGTGGGCTCTCGGTTGCGTGCTTCGCAATGATGGCCTTCGCCTTTAAGCTGGTCAACCGGGCTCCGGAGTTGTAGCGCCGGCGGGCACCATGAAAACCGCGCAGCAGACTATTCGCGGCGCAACCGACGCGCCAAGGAATTTCAGTTGGGCGAGTCAACCGGACGAGGTTTCCGAATTGGATATCCTGGAGTGCCCCAGACATGGCGGATACGCGCGGCACTGTTTACATCATTCACAATAAGCCGTTAAATACTTAATGCAGAAGAGGAAAACCAAAGTTCAGAACTCCTGATCCCGCGACAGGTGCATCGCCGTAACCCATTCCTCTCATAGAGCTTGGTAACAATGCATCGGCGTGGATAACGGAAAGTGAAATGGGCCTGCTTTCTCTCTATGGTCCCAGGAAACAAATTAACCAGCGCCCGTAATACGTTTAATAACAAGCACTTATTAAATCCGGAAAAAAAGTTTCCTGGGACCATCCGCACCCAAGAAGGGAGGATCGGTCAATGTAGGTGCCAGCCCACTTTCCGCTGAGATCAGGAGATCTGAAGTTAGCTGTCCCTTAGTGGACGATTTCCGCAACTGGATTCTGGAGAGTCGGCCGCCTCGCCGCGTTATTAACTCGAGCGCGTGATCGTGATCTGACCGTTCGGCTCCTTTTTCACGTTGAAGGTTCCACCAGCAGCAAGGATGGGATCAGCTTATTGTGTTCCCTCGGAGTTACTGAGCGGATTTCAGTCTGGACACGTACACATCGGGATGAACTATTGAAATTGGGGAGATGCGCCGAGATAACTCGCGAAAGATAGGATAATTCTGCATGGCGCGGTCATTGACAAAGAGCAGTATATTTTGCCTTAACCACAATAGGATCGAGCTGTCATTCCATATGCGCCCCCTGAAAAAGTCGACCGGTCGGTAGGCCTGTTCCTGAAAGAGCAGCTTCCAGTAATCCGGCCACTGTTCATTGACGTGGTGGTGTCCGCCCTGAAATGGAATCGCAGCGGAAAAAAGCAAAACGTCGCCATGCGAGGAAAGGGACGCAACGAAGTTTCGGGCAACGCTTCCCTCGAGGTGTTCAGCCACCTCCAGGCATGACACGAGGTCAAAACGTCGTGCGAGATCAAAAGGCTTCTCGAGGTCGCGCACTTGTACCAGGTCTTCAGGAACACGCAGCCTCGTTTTATCCAGCCAGGTGCCGTCAATGCCCTTGACGTCCTGGACACCCATCTCGCGCGCGACCGAAAGCCAGGTGCCTAATCCACAGCCGACGTCAAGCATCGACTCGGGTACGAAAACCTCAAAGAGCATACTCAGGATCACGCGGGCAGAATGGCGATTGTTTGCTTCCTCGGATTCCAGTTGCCGCGCATGCAGGTCCTGATAAATCGCCGAACGTTCATCTTTGGATCTACCGTTCATGAGAGAGCCTCGACAAAATGTGGATGGCCAAATCTATCACAAAGCTTTGGTCAACGCATCAGTATGCAATTCCGTTAAATTCCTTCAACGAACGAGCACTCTTCAACCCCTCGGAAAGGGATAATGACACAATCTCGCCTGGCTCCGAATGATGGTTGGATTCAATGAAAAAGTTTGAAGTGACAAAAAAATCGGGCGATCGATTCCGGTTCAACAGATGGCAGTTGGGGCATTACGGGAAAAGTCAGCATTCCCTGAGCTGGTTGACAGGAACGGTAACTGGGAATCAGGCTTTGAGCGGACGGTGTGGGAAATTCAAATATGGACTATCAAACTAAATTGGCGAGAATTATTCAGTGCATGGCGTCCCCAACGGGATTCGAACCCGTGTTGCCGCATTGAAAGCGCGGTGTCCTAGGCCGACTAGACGATGGGGACGCGCTTAAAAGGCACGCTATTCTCACACTTTTACACAGGGATTGCAAGATATTGGTCGGCGATTTGATCCGAATTTTGTTCCCATACCTACCCAATGCCACTTTGCAGGCATCGTGCCGGAAAGGTATCATTCTCTGCGATGGGAAAGGGGGACTTTTTAAAATCGACGATGACCGGGTCTCCCGGGGTCCGTTCAATATGAAAAATGAAATCGGCAAAGCGCTTGTAAAGGCTGAAATGATTTTGGATCACCTGCTCCTTGGAATCGCAGATCTGGATCGAGGAATTCAGTGGGTGTGTGAAAAAACCGGATTGAAACCCACAACAGGCGGTACACACCCGGGGGCGGGTACGCGCAATGCTCTTCTCTCACTTGGCAATCGACAGTATGTTGAAATCATATCGATCGACCCGCAACAAAACGTGGCGAGTCGAACAACCAACCTGATCCGGGACTTGAAAATCCCACGACTGATTACCTGGGCAGCGGTAGCCAGCGATATTAATGTTGTGGCCCGCAGGGCAAAATCGGCAGGCTACGCGATCGAGGGTCCAACGGATGGGTCCCGAGTAAAACCCGCCGGCGTCACGCTCAGGTGGAAAACGCTCAGAGTGCTCAGCGAATTTGGTGACGTGATTCCGTTCTTTATTGAATGGCAAGGCGATGTCGTACATCCATCAGAGGATTTTCCAACAGGATGCCGACTCATGACATTTGAGATTCATCATCCTGATGCCGATCGAGTTCAACAGATGCTCCGTAACCTTGGGATTGATGCGATAGTGAAATCAGGGCGGGAACCGAACCTGCAAGCAGTCCTTTCCACTCCAACACATTTTATTCACCTGCCCTGATCCGATCCCGCCGACTGAAATATTGAATCCATGCAGTTCTAAAACCCAAGGCAGATTTGGGCTAACAGAGGCTTGTCGAAGTGCACTATCCGAAAAGACGGGCTGAATTGCCTCAAATGTCAGATTCCATTGTGGTGGAAAACAAAACAGACAATTCGAAAAAGGGGGAACAGAAATGCGGAATCCGATTGTTTTGTGGTGGGCGCTCTTGCGGTTTTGCTTCTTGCCATTTCTATCTCACAGGCAGCGCAAGGCAGCTACGGCGATGATCGCGCTTTAATCGAAGACATTCAGGCGCGCTACCTTTTTGCACAAGATTTCAAGGATGCTGAAGCTTATGCAGCCACATTCACGGAGGATGGCATTCTGGATTACGGCCCTAAAGAAGTCCTGAAGGGACGCGCGGCGATTCGGGATCTGATCGTCGCAATGGGCAAAAGGGATCAGGAACAGGCGGCGAGTGATAAGGGCGAATGCCTTCGTCCTTCGGCCGGGCGTCAAAACATTTCAAACATCGTTTTGAAGATCACTGGGGTAAGGCAGTGGGACGCACTTACTGGTTTCACTATGGAAACAACAACCGATCAGAACCGCCGCTCTTGATTCCTATGGCCCCGACGAAGATGAAATGGTCAAAAGTCAACGGCAAGTGGCTATTCAGCAAGCGCAAAACTTACAACGAATAGGTAGCCGATTGGGCGGAAAAGCGAGGTAACCCTGCCTGGCAGCGAATTGTGCCCATTTCTCTAAATCTGCGATCCAGTGAAAGGGAAAATCAAAGAAACCTGCTGTGCATCGGTGAGCAATGTCCAGCAAGGCAAGAAGGTGGACCCAATCACAATATCTTTGGGTCCACACCTTCTTTCGCCGTCTTGCCGGGCTTTGCATTGAATACGAAACAACTAAAATACGATCTTCATCTTTTTGCCGCCGAATTGAAGCTCTTTTATAAGCTCACGTCCGGATGCATCTTTTGCGATGGCAAGGGTATTAGAATCAAATTTTTTGTTCACTGCCTCAATCTTGCCCTGAACCTTTACCCCTTGAGGTTTTCCGACAGGCGTAAATTCAACTGTGACTTCCGGGCTATGGCTTTCCCACTTGACGTCGTATTCGCCTGCTTTAATCTCGGTTCCGGCAGCAATGAGTGTGCGATCCACAACAAATCTTCCGGATCCCTTTTCTGCTGCCATTATCGAAACAACTGCCAAAAGGATCAAAAACGTAACGCTCACAATGAGATTTTTTTTCGACATGCTCTTTTCTCTCCCTTTTTGAGGATCATTTTGAAGCTCAATAATCCACTTAAAAGATGTTTCAGTATTGACACGGACCTACAGCATTATCCTTAGGGGTACCCAGAGAAATTTAAGATGGAGTGGGGATTAAAACGAGTAAGACTGTTGCCGATGGGCCTTCCCAACTGCAGACATCGAAAATCTATTTAGTCCCTCAACATACTTTCTCAAATATCCAGATCAACCGGCCATTCGGTTGCTGCATCCTTTCGTTCATTGTCAATGCCACTATAGTTCAGCGACACGTATACATATACGATTTCAGGAACTGTTCGTTTCGGCAGCTAAAAAGAAATCGTCCATCACTAAGTTTTGATTGGAGATCAGCATCCACAGAGCGTCAAATGATTTTGATGAGCCGTCCTGGACTCGAACCCGCGACCTTCTGATTAAAAGTGTTGCTGTTGTTTCTGAGCGCTTCACTGCAATCATTGTAACTGCTTGTTTTAGTAGTATGTTATACAATCAGTCCAATCTACAGAGCTTTCGTTTTCGTTGGTTTTTACTGTGTTTTGAGTTGATGACAAGCACAGTCGCGCCGATTATCTGTGTCCCTGTGGACCGGTGGGAAGGTCCAGCACCTGGTAGACTCTGTCTTTGAATGCGATCAGCTCTCGCGCTACGAGTTCATCACGGACTCCGGTGAGTTCGTGCCGGTGGCGTATTTCAAGGAGTTCCCCCAGACGGTCGTTGGAAAAAACTCATGCCATCCTGATTGGGAACAGCGATCAGTGCCAGGTAGAGAAGCCTTTCCGGGCGGATCAACCCCTGATCGAAACCTTGCCGAAAAAACCGATGATCAATCCAACTGAAAGAACCGCGGATGGATCAGATTCGATCAGGCCGCGGCGGTGGAGGTCGTTTGCACATCATCCTGCGCGTCCGCAGAACACCACAGAACAAACAGCGAGCCCTGGCGTGCCGTGGAACCGGGGGTTCTTCCGGTCCGTTAACTGACGGTTGTCAAATCGCGCCGTCTCCCTTCCTCGCCTCGTTGGGCATCCTGAAGATAACGAAATTGCGTGGAATGAAGCAATATGTAGGGACTAAATCCATGAAAGTTCATCACTGGCTGATGGTGAATTCCCCGTATCACTCCGAGCGGCCACAGGAGCACGAAAAATCTTTTATTGTGACGACCCTCGCGACGCCTATGACATCGATCTTTTGTATCTTTCGTTCCTTCTGCCGACCTCTGTATCTCTTGGTTTGAGTATGGCGGACCTTCTTTCCACGGTCGCTTTGCCAGTTCGCATGCCGGGCCTTCCCAGTCAGTCTATTTTCGCGCTTGGTCCCGACAATTCTGGCCATAAAAGCCCACTGTCCCGTATGCACCCTTGACGAGGGGTAAAAGCCTATAGGAATTGGCGCGAAGGAAAAGAGACGGGGAAGAATAGGGGGAAGGCTATTTAACTAAACTAAAGAATTATGAAAAAAAGCACTGCAGACGACCTACAAGTTGACGTCGATCACCCATCATGAACAAACGGACAAAAAGCGCCGTCCCGCCCCAAAGCACGAATGTGAAAAGGAGATTCCAAACGCACAATGTCACACCAAAGACATACGAGCAGATAACCATGCCGTTGCCTGCGAACCGTGGTGTGGCAGTAAAAATGGCGTTGGGCAACAGCACAAAAATGCTGATGAGCAGAGTTATGCCGGATATGTCCAGAGGCCAAGCGTACAGCTTATCAACCAGACCCTACCTTCGATGAGAAGCATAGTGAGGAAACCCAGACCAATCATGTAGCCAAAGCCGAGAAATACCCAGCCGATTTTCTTCAACCCCACGGGTCACACGCGGCAGACACAGGCGCTTGTATACGATTGTTCGGCATGCCCATTGGGTAACGATGCGTCGATTGTCCTACCCAGAGCAAACGGATAAGACCGTAATCCATCTCGACCCCCCACAAACGCATTACCTAGGATATTTTGCCGATTGTCGGAACTCGCTCTAAAGTTGGCGCCGGAGACCGTCGGGGCAAATTCGTCCTTTGCGCTACGCATAGTAATCATGAGGTGCGGAATACTAAAAAGATTTTCGTGGATTCTCCCGAGGCCAAATGTGATAGTCAAAGCCTCTGATACCTTCAGTGATTTCATTATTCCAGCCGTGCTATTGTTTATGTCCAAAAGCGCTTCCTTGGTCTCCGTAAGTAAATTATCCATCTCTTCATGAATTAAGAATCTGTGATCTTCGTTTCCTATCGATATTTGGCCGAGCATCTTGTCCCAACGACCCGCTTTGGTCTTCGGTTTAGATAAAGTCCGTAAGAACATTCCCTTGGCGCACCTGAAATACGCTCAAAATACATAGCCGGACGACAGCCGGGTTTTGGGTCAGTTTCGCTGTCCGGGCTTGTCCCAGCTCCACAAAAAGCAACATCACTGGAGTGAACAGATACGGCTTCATGACGGTTCTCCCTGCGAAGTTTTGTTCGCGACAGAACAAATCCCTATCCATTCAGGCTTTAGTAGCTGCAATCGATGCTGATGTCGATTATATAGGCAGGTGCGCGAGCCTTCCTGCAGTTAAGGAACTTCTGGGGCATAAAACCATTGAATGATGCTATTCCCCACCGCCTCTAACGGAGATGTACTTTCGATTTCCGGAATGGAGTCTAGCGCACATTCGGGTTCAAGACAAGACAGCGGAAACAAAAGGGCCGGGAGAACATCCCGGCCCTTGATTAGGATCGTCGTTCGTATCGGCGGCGCGCCGCCATTGCGCCTCAGGAAAACATCTTTAGCGCAAGCTGGACCTGTTGCATGCCGTGCTACCGAAAGGTCAGAAGGTGAACCTCACCGACATGTACAGGGTTCGGCTGAGCTGGTGGTACAAGGGCTGACCGTAAAGGCTGTTGATGGTCATCGCGCCACTCGTGCCAGTGACCCCCTGCGCGCTGTTGAACAGCGTCTTGTAGTTGTAGGGCGACATCGCCGCCGCGTAGAACTGGTAGCCGTTGTTGGATTGTGTGCAAGCTGACCCTGAAATTCCCATTGCCGCGTTCTGTGCGCCGCAGGCCGCAGAAGTTGGCGCCAGGTATTGGGGGTAGTAGTCTGAGTCGATCGATTGCCAATACGCAGTAACCGCATGCTGATTGAACAGGTTGGGCACCGTCACTGAAAAGCTCACACTCTTGTCCTCGCTGAGCTTGTACTTCGCCGTTAGCTGGAGGTCGCTCTGTATGAACCAAGGTGTGCGCCGTTGGTAGGGATTGCCCACGGAAATATTGCCGTTCGCGTCCTGGGAGACGGGCAGGAAGTTGCCGCGGGGCACTATGTAAGTCGGGAATGCGCCCCCTTCCGCATTGGGCACCCCATAGGCGCCATAGTCGGGAGCGAAGGATTGGCCGACATCCACGAAGCTGCTTACGGGCGACCCCTGATATAGGTACTGGAAGATCCCGATGTTGGCGGAGAACTTGTGTATCCAAGGCAGCTCGTAGTAGGCATAGCCCTTAAAGACGTTGGGCCGGTCAGTGGGAAGAACTCCGTTGTTGAACTTGCCGTTTGCGGCATAGTAGAAGAAAGGCTCGTCGAAGGCGCGGCTGTTATTCGGGGCATTGCGGCCGCCGCCACCGTCAGAGATGTCGGTGTTGGTCAAGCCGGTGTAGTTGCCGCGGAAGTTGCTCCACGTGTAAGAGAACATGCCTGCCCAGTGATGGCTTGTCGTCTTGGTCAGGCGAATTTCCAATCCATCATAGCTCCGCACTGCCGTGGGGGGCGGTCCGGGGCAGTTCGCGGCCGGGGGCGCCGCAAGTTGTCCAGTAGGAACGCATCCGCTGGGGCTCCCGTACAGGAAGTTCCAGAAACCGTCGAAGGTCGAGTTGACCCCCTGGCCGGGATTGACAATCACAAAAGTCTCGCCAACGTTGGGATTATACAAAGCCGCATCTTCGATAACATGGTCGAGACGGCGGCGGTCCCAGCGGGCTTCGAAGGCCAGATTCGTAGAAAGCTGATGGTCGATCCCAAACACAGTCTCATGCTGCGTGTAGGGTTTCAGACCTGGGGCGACTCCTTCTTCCGTTGTGGTGCAAGTCGAGCACGAGGTGGGGAAGGTGCGGAAGTTCTGGTCTTCTATGAAGGTAATGCCTGCAGGCGCTGTTCCTCCGGCGAAGTTCGCGGGTGTCGTGGCCGTAGCACTGGAACTTCCGCAGTATCGGCCGCCGGTATTGAAAGCGGGAACAATCGAGCTTAAGTTCTGAGTGTCCAGGGCGTAGTAGCAGTTATTCCAGTACTGACCGCCAAACGAGCTAATGGCCAGATTCAGCTTCATAGTGTCAAAGAACTTACCGTAGCTGCCGAAGATCTTCCATTTGCCGTTCCGAAACGGGTCCCAGGCAGCTCCCAGGCGGGGGGCAATCTTGTCACCCCAACCAAACTGAATGGGCTTGCTAATGCCCCCGGCCGGCTGGTCCTCGGCGGGCAGGTATTCGTGTTCAAGACGAATACCTGCATTTACCGTAACACCGTGACCAATCGTCCAGGCGTCCTGGGCAAAGAACGAATGATTCATGCTGGTCGCTTTGCCCAGGGAGCCGTAGTCTACAATATTAATGTAACCGTACCGGCCCGTGCAGGCGCCGTAGAGGGCGACCTCCCCGGCGCAATTGGCATCATAAGGCCCGCCGAAGTCGGGTACGACCTCTCCTTGGCCAGGGTACACCGTCACGTTTGGCTCATTGTAGTGTTGCTCGACCGAATTGGAGAGCCGCATGAGCTGGTAGCCAAACTTGAAGTTGTGTGTGCCGGCCCATCCGCTCTTATACCAACCCACGTCCGCATCGATCTGGTTGCGATGCGTTGAGTCATAAGTTGTGTTGTTAATATTGTTGGGTGCGCTAAAAAAGCCGGCAATCTGTGATAGTTGGGAGCTGGCCAGTATCGGAGCTCCCGTGTTATCGAGCGCTCCGACGCCGCTCCCGCCGAAAGAATCAAAAGCGCCGCCGCTGGGCATGCCAAAGTCGTGATAGTTCTGGAAGTTATAACCCCAGCGGAAAGTAACCACTAAACTCGCCGAGAGGGTGATGTCCGCGCCCACATTGGTCGTGGTGTTGGGCGCCGCAAAGCCGAGGTTGCCACCGTATACCGCCGGCGGAGTCGTGGCCGTAGCATTGAGGAGTCCACTGGTGGAATCCGCAGCGGGCAAAAACTCGCCCGTTTGCCGCTGGTATTGGTAGAGCCAGGAACCGAAAATGCGAATCTTTTGGGTCAGGGCCGCATCAATGCGGCCGTTCGAGTAATAAGTGTCCGTGTCGTTATCGAACTTGAGCGGGCCGGTTGCTGCCGGAAACGCAGCGTTGCCAGTCCAGTCCCAGTTCACAGTGCGCGTGATATCTCTGATCTCAGGATTGAACGACGCGAAGAACCACAGCTTATCTTTCAGGATCGGGCCGCCGATAGTAAAACCGGGGAAGGTATCCATCATCGAGTCTTTTTTTGGCTGATACGACTGAGGAGTGGCGTCGGCGAGCGCGCCACCCAAAGCCTTCCCGGCAAGGAACGCCGGATCGTACCGGGGATACGTGTCGGGCGAGCCGTCCCAGCCACTGGACTCGAACTGGGAAAACACCGACCCGTGGTAGCGGTTGCTTCCTTTCTGCATGACGACATTGACCACGCCACCCAGCGCCCCGCCGTATTCGGCTTCCACGCCCGAACTCTTTACCTGCATCTCCTGAATGAAAGAAAAGGGTACGTTCGTGTGGGAGAAGCCACCGATGGCATCCGCGGTCTCCTGGCCTTCCACGAGGTAGGCGTTCTCGGAATCCGCACCCCCGCCAACGGAGAAACCGAAGGCCCCGCCGTTGGTGCCGCTGCCTGCAGATTGTCCACCTGTTCCGGTACCACCGGCAGCGTTTGGTCCCACCATTCCCCCTGCCAGCGGTTCGTTGCGGGCCCCGGGAGCAAACTGAATTACGGACTGGAACGAATAGCCATGGGGAACGTCCTCGATAACATCTGAGGTGACGTTCGTCAGCGTGTGCTGGGTGGTCAGGTCAATGATGGGAGTGACCCCAGTCACCTCGACAATGGTGCTAGTAGGGCCCAATTCAAGCGCAATGTTAACCGTCGGCAGGTGGCCGACCTCGATCGAAAGCCCCGCTCGCTTGACTTCCTTAAAGCCTTTCGCCGCCACCGTCAGGGAGTATTCCCCAGGCGGAAGATTGGAGAAGCGGTAGTAGCCCCTCTGGTCCGTCTTCAGGGCCTTTGTGCCTACCATGGACGTCCCGACGAGCGTCACATCGGCACCCACAACCACTGCCCCTGTTGGGTCCGTTATGGTGCCCTGCAGCCCGCCGGTGGTTTCCTGCGCACCTAAATTGGCAGTGAACAGAAGCATTGCGAACAAGCATGCAAATACCGCGTATCGTACGCGAATATGCGACATATTCCCTTCCTCCATTCGAGTTTGAAGTACTTGATTAGCATTGGTCGAAGATATATTTCAAGGCCTCAATGCTAATGAAACAGCAAGACTCTTTATTTTTTGTTCCACTACAAGTTGCACGATTGTTGTTCAATGGCTACCCTAATAAAGTTTCCCATATTGAAAAACCTGCTGCCCCAGATCAATTAACCGCATTCTTAAGAATGTGGTCCGGGACCGCTTACTGTAAAATCACAAATATCTTTTAAAATTAACGCGATCTTAACAGATAGTTTCGTCCGCGTCTATTCCGATTTCGTATTTGGTATCGGTTTCGACGGGCTGAATTACCTGCGTGCATGAAGGCTGCTTCCCTGCCACGCAGCTTTCCCTTTCATATTTGGATTTTGGCCCTCAGTAATAGGCATAACCGCTTTCCTAAAAGTGCAAACAACGTACCAATGGCGGCTAGATATTCTATATAAGGATT
>Ga0326727_10008252_pt1 | contig 26631 bp, 20 predicted proteins | sample MB2enrmetagenome_FD_207643 | JGI IMG/M metagenome (GOLD analysis project Ga0326727, IMG submission 207643) | Lab enriched peat soil microbial communities from McLean, Ithaca, NY, United States - MB29MY | ecosystem: Environmental > Terrestrial > Soil > Wetlands > Peat | place: USA: New York...
CAGGCCGGAGGCCCAATCCGCGGAGTGCCCAGCGGGAGCGCACAAATCGCCAGCGTTGATAACGGACTGGGAGCGGCGGGAAGCATTCAGGCCTCTGGTCTTGGGAACAGCGGGGGCGGGGGCAGCAGCGGCGGCAGCGCCAACACGACCATCCAGCAGGTGGGGCAAATCACCCCGAACCTAGATCCTAATCTGCAAAGCACCACATCTTTTTCGCATCAGACGCTGCCGTTTGCCAACAGTGTCGGAGTAGGCACGGATAGCCTGGTGCAATCGAAACGCACCTACAGCACTGTAATTACGGAAGGTTTCCTGACCGGCGCGACGATGCAAATTACAGACTATGAGCAGTATCTGAATGAGAATTCTCCGTCCGATGCCAACAACCCGGCAGTAGGCCCCTACGTTGCCGTCTATCTCCGCCAGCAACTCTTGCAGGGTTTCGGAATTAAGCTGAACAACCGTTTCATCCGCATCGCCCGGTTGAACGTCCAGGGTGCGCGTGAAACGTTCCGTTCGCAGGTAGCCGATCTGGTAACGAATGTGGTCAACCTCTATTGGGACCTGGTAAGCGCGAATGACGAATTGAAAACCAGGCAGCAGGCTTTAGACAACGCCCGGAAATTCTATGCGGATACTAAATTCCAGGTGGATCTCGGAGTGTTGCCGAAGGTGGAACTGCCCCGCGCCGAGTCTGAAGTGGCCGGTCGAACGCAAGATATGTTGATTGCGCAAACCAATGTCCAGCAGCAGGAAATTCGGCTGAAGGACGTTATGAGCAGGAATCAGGATCCCGACATGGACGCGGCCGGGATAGTCCCGCTCGACAGTATACAGGTTCCCCAATCCGACGACCTGCCTCCTCTTCGGCAACTGGTGGCGACGGCGATGGAAAAGAGGCCGGATGTTGCCGTGGCGAAAATTCGGGACAAGACGCAGGACCTGAACGCGTTGGGCACGATGAACCCTCTGCTCCCCAGTTTGGCCGTCACGGTGCAGACGCAAGATCGCGGACTTGCGGGTACCTATCAGCCTTCTTCCGGGTCAGCCAACGTTCCTTTTTTCTCGGGCGGCTATGGCACGGCGCTGGGGCAGATTTTCCGCCGCGATTTCCCCAGTGAGTCGGCGTCGGTGAACTTCGCGATTCCATTTGGAAACCGCGCCGCCCAGGCCGATTATGGTATCGACCAACTGCAGCTGCGCCAGTCCGCAATCAGTGGACTACGGGATTCGAATGCCATTGTGGTGGCGATCTCCAACCAGTTGATCGGGTTGCGGCAGGCGCGAGCGAGGTATTCTGCCGCGGTGAACACGCGCGAGTTGCAACAGCAGCTGCTGAAATCCGAGCAGGAAAAATTCTCGTTCGGAAAATCGTCCATCAGCAACGTCATTGGTGTGCAGCGCGCGCTGGTGAGTGCGCAAACTTCCGAGATTGAGGCGGAAGCCGCCTATGCACACGCCCGCGTTTCGCTCGATCAGGTTACCGGCACTACTCTGGAGATCAATCATGTTTCGCTGGACGATGCGTTGAGCGGAGTGATGCCGACACGGGGAGCAGTTCCGTAGACTGAAATGAATGGATCGCAGAGACATCCTGCGCCTGGCCGCCGCGGCGATACCGGCTGTACGAGCTCTCGCCGGGAACCCCGATTTCAGCCTTCGCATTGGACCCGTCACGGTTGAACTCGCTCCCAAACGCACGGTGAAAACCACGGGCTACAACGGAACCTCGCCCGGGCCGCTGTTGAGGATGCGCGAAGGGCAAATGGTCACCCTCGACGTAATCAACGATACCGACTCTGCGAATCTGGTCCACTGGCATGGATTGCACATTCCCTCCGAGGTCGACGGATCAGTGGAGGAAGGAACACCCATGGTTCCCGCTCACGGCCAGAGCCGCTATCGTTTCATTGCAAAACCTAAAGGGACGCGATGGTATCACAATCACACGGCGGCTCGCCGAGATCTAAGGAAGGGCACTTACACCGGCGAATTCGGATTCCTTTACATCGAGCCCCGCCAGGATGCGGGCCGCTATGACCAGGAAGTGTTCCTAGCGCTCAAAGAATGGGATCCGTATCTGAGCACGGCAGAGGAAGCAGGCATGGATGTCGGCTATAAATTTTTCTCCATCAACGACCGTGCTTTGGGCCACGGCGAGCCGGTACGCGTCAAGCCTGCCGAGCGCGTCCTATTTCGCATCCTCAATGCAAGCGCCACCATGCACCGCCGGATTGGCCTCTCCGGGCACCGGTTTCAAGTGCTCGCCTTGGACGGGAATCCGGTTCCCGCGCCCCGGCTCACGGACGCGCTCGAACTGGGCCCGGCGGAACGTATTGATGCCCTGGTGGAGATGAATCGTCCCGGAGTCTGGGTGCTGGGCGATACGAACGACCACGATCGCGAAGCCGGGATGGGCATCGTGGTAGAGTACTCCGGCCAGACGGGCGCGCCGCGTTGGATCGCACCTACGGATCGCTGGGACTATACTGCCTTCGGTGGACCACCCATTTCTACTGGCGACCTTGAACGTATTCCATTGGTCATCGAGAAGAAGTTCGCCGGTACCCGCTGGGTGGACAAATGGACCATCAACGGCAAAGAGTTTCCCAAAACCGACATCATCAAAGTAAGGGCGAATCAGCGCTACCGGCTCGTCTTCGATAATCGTAGTGATGAGGCCCACCCGCTCCATCTGCATCGCCATAGCTTCGAACTCACCAAGGTCGCGGGCCAGCAAACCGCGGGCATCATGAAGGACGTGGTCGTTGTGCAGCCGAGGTCCATCGTCGAGGCGGAACTTGTTGCCGATAACCCCGGGACAACGCTGTTCCATTGCCATCAGCAGATGCATATGGATTACGGATTCATGAATCTCATCGAATACGACAAATCTTAACTTGACTGAGTTAACACCGTTAAGTAGAGTTAACAGTGTTAACCCGTGAACGCCGTCCAAAAACGCCAGCGCGACAAGAACACGCTCCGCCAGGAGATTATGGACGCCGCGCGCGATCTGTTCGTTGAAGAGGGCTACGAAAATGTTTCGATGCGAAAAATCGCCGACCGCATTGAATACTCACCGACCGCTATCTACCTGCATTTCAAGGACAAATCCGAACTACTGAAGAGCATCTGCACGGCCACGTTCGAGGGGCTTGCCGCGGCCCTCGAGGGGATCAGCGCGAAGTCCCAAACGGGAAAATACGACCCCGTGGAACTGCTTAAGAAGGGTTTGCACATCTACGTGAATTTCGGGCTGGCTCATCCGAATCACTATCAGTTGACGTTCCTGAGCCCGCACGAAGACCCGCGTCCCGAAGACCCAATCTGCATGCAGGCGTTTGAGTACCTGGTGGAAGGCGTTACGGCCTGTATTGCCGCCGGCCGCTTCCGATCGAATGCCCAGGAACTCAGCCAGGCTCTTTGGGCCGCGGTCCACGGCGTCACCTCGTTACTCATTCAGCACCCCGGTTTTCCTTTCGTTGCGCGCAAGAAGCTAGTCAACCGCGTGATTGATTCCATGATTGCGGGGCTCGAGGCATAACCATGGCGTCGATAGCCATTCGTAATCTATTCCACGACAAAGTCCGCTTAGTAGTCACCGTCACCGGTATCGTCTTCGCGGTAGTCCTGATCTGCATTCAGGTTGGGCTCTATATAGGCTTTCGAACCACCATTTCCGACGTAATTCTCCACTCTCGCGCGGACCTCTGGATCATGACCTCGGGCGTGCGGTATATCGAGGAAGGAGTGGCTTTCCCGGACCGCAAAATCTACGACGTGCGTGCCACCCCCGGCGTGGCCGATGCGCAAAATATCATCATCCAGTTTGGCGATTGGACCCGACCCAACGGATCGCAGGAAGGCACGGAACTCATCGGATTGAATCCCGACAGCGATCTCGCCGCGCCTTGGAACCTGGTGGAAGGGTCCGAGCAGGATCTCAAGCGCGCCGACGCGGTCATCGTTGACAAGTATTATGCGGAGAAGCTCGGCGTCGATCATCTCGGTCAAATCTGCGAAATCCGCGGGCACCGTGCGCGCGTTGTCGGATTCACCAACGGGATCCGAACGTTCACAACCGCCGCCACCGTATTCACGTCATTCAAGAATGCTCTGGTTTATCAACAGATTCCGAGTGATCGAACGTTGTTCGTGCTGGTGAAAGCCAAGCCCGGTCAGGACATCGAAGCGCTGCGCAGCGCGCTCCAATCGCGTTTGAAAGACGTGGAGGTGCTTACCACCGAACAGTTCAGCGATCGCACGGTCTACTACTGGATGTTTTCCACCGGCGCAGGCGTAACCGTAATCATCGCTGCCGTGCTGGGCCTGATTGTGGGAATCGTAGTAGTCACGCAGACCATCTATGCCGCCACCATAGACCACCTGCGCGAGTTCGGGACGTTGAAAGCCATCGGAGCCTCGAATTTCTATATCTACAAGATCATTCTGGAGCAAGCTACGGTCAGCGCAATCATTGGATACGCAATAGGAATTGTAGTTGCCTTCATCGCGGTCAGGCTGGCTGGAGAGAGCGCTCCGATTAGCCTGCCTGTACCGCTGGCGGTTGGCATGTTCTTTCTCACGCTGTTCATGTGCTGCCTGGCGGCGCTTGTCTCCATCAATAAAGTCACCCGGATCGACCCGGCCATGGTCTTCAAGAACTAGATGCCTGAACCGATCGTGCAAGTCCGCGAACTCACCAAGATCTACGAAAGTGGCGCCGCCGCGGCACGCGCTCTTGACGGGGTCGACCTTGATGTCCACGCTGGTGAAGTGATGCTCCTGATGGGTCCATCGGGCAGCGGCAAGACTACGCTCATCTCGATTATGGGGTGCATTCTGCGCGCCAGTTCCGGCAGCGTTCGAATCAATGGTCAGGAGATCACGCGGCTCAAAGAGAAGCATTTACCTCAAGTACGGCTGCGCAATATAGGGTTCGTCTTTCAGGGCTTCAATCTTTTCCCCACGTTAACGGCTTCTGAGAATGTCGAGATTGGTCTTGACCTCAAAGGCGTCCGTGCCCGTGAACGAAAGGCGCACGCTCGGGTTCTGATGGATTCGGTCGGTCTCTCGGACAAATACAATGCGTTTCCCGCTGACCTCAGCGGCGGCCAAAAGCAGCGCGTCGCGATCGCCCGGGCGTTAGCGGGCGATCCCACCATCATCCTCGCGGACGAACCCACGGCCGCGCTCGATTCCGTCACTGGCCGCGTGGTGATGGACATGTTGCGCAAACTCGCCAAGGAACGCGGCCGCGCCGTAGTCGTTGTTTCGCATGATGGTCGCGTGATGGAGTATGCCGACCGCGTGGTTCATATCGAAGATGGAAGAATTTCGAACGGAGGTACTCATTGAATACCCGTCTGTATCTGTTAGTGGGCGCGGTGTTACTCAGCGCGTGTGGTCAAAACCAGACACAGAAAGCAGCCAACGGCGCCGCTCAGCCCGCGCCGAAGCATTTGGAAGACACGGTGGCCGCGGCCGGCCGCATTGAACCGGTTTCGGAAGAAATCAAGGTGGGTTCCGAGATTCCAGGCCGCTTGAAAGAAGTCCGGGTGGAAGAGGGCGCGCGCATCCAGCGCGGACAAATCATAGCCGTGCTCGATAACAGCGACTACCAGGCTCGCGTGGAAGAAGCCCGCGCCGAACTGCACCTGCGACAAGCCGAGCTGGAACGGCTCGACAACGGTTCGCGTTCGCAGGAGCGCCAGGAAGCGTTGGCCGCTACGCGCGAGGCGCAGGCCGTTCTCACTAATGCGCTTGCGGAAAAGGAACGCCGCGACCGGCTCTTTAAGAGCGGCGATATCTCGCGTGCGGACGATGAGCAGGCAGACCGGGAATACCAGGTTGCTAAAGCCCGTAACGACGAGGCCAGAGAGCATTATTCGCTGGTGGACGCTGCTCCGCGGACCGACGACGTCGCCCGCGCGAAGGCGGCGATTGAACTCGCCCAGGCTCAGTTAAATGAAGCCGGCGCGCGCCTTGCGAAAACCATCATCCGCTCGCCCGTCACCGGCATCGTGCTGCGCAAAAATCGTCGTGCGGGTGAGAGTGTAGTTGAAGGCCCTGACGCGCCCATCGTCACCGTAGCTGACGACTCCGCCATTCGCGTGCGCGTGGATGTAGATGAATCCGATGTCGGCCGCGTCCACGAGGGCCAGCGCGCATATGTCACCGCGGATACCTACGGCGACACGAAGTTTTGGGGACATGTCGTCCGCGTCGGTAAAGTGCTTGGACCGAAGAACATCTACACCGACGCCCCCACCGAGCACGTCGACACCAAGATCCTCGAGACGTTGGTCGAGCTGGACGATCACCCCAACCTTCCGGATGGATTGCGGGTCGATTCCTACATCCTGACTGGCAAGAAGGAGCCCGCAAAGTGACGGCAGCGCTGCTCGTGATGATCGCTCTGGCCGGCCAGGCGCAGGATGCCGAGAAACCCGCGCATACGGGCAATTCCTCCACCCGAGATCTCACCCTCGCCGAAGCCATTGAACTTGCCGTCCATGCAAACCTCGAAGTCGAGATATCCCGGCTCGACGAATCCGCCGCCGATACGGCCGTGAAAGCGGCCCGCGGCTTCACGGACCTCAACTTCAAGTTCCAGCCCAGCTACCTTGAGAAGAGCACGCCGTCACCGTCCCTGCTGGAATCGGCCAACGGAAAACTCGACGAGCATGATGAAACGGGTAACTTCTATCTGCACCAGCAAACTCCGTGGGACGGAGCTGCCTTCGATCTGGCTTTTGAGAACTCGCGCATCTCCTCGGAGAATCCTTTTCTCGGGATCACCCCGTTCTATCTTTCGCAGCTTTCACTTACTTATACGCAGCCTCTCCGGCGTAATCGCAAGCTAGATAACAACCGGGCCACCATCCTGGTCCGTTCAAAACAAGCCGACTTATCCCGTACCGAGTTTGAAGTCCGTCTAATGGATGTAGTCGATCGCGTCCAGCAGACTTACTGGGATCTGAGCGCGGCGCGCCAGAATGAAAAAGTGGCCGGCGAATCGGTGGATCTCGCACAGGCGCAATTGGTGCGCGACCAGGATCGAATCAACGCGGGCTCTTTGGCGCAGGCCGAGCTGGCAGCGGCGCAAGCGGAACTGGCGCGCAGAAAGGACATCTGGTACGCCTCCGCGCGCATCGTCACGGAGCAGGAGAACTTGTTGAAGCAACTATTGGCAGAGTCGCGCGACGCGGCTCTCTGGCAGCAGGAACTCATCCCCGTCGACCGGCAGGCCATCTCAAATGCCGAGAGCGCCGCCATGCAAGATCTTGTCACTCAGGCGCTCAAGCGGCGGCCGGAATTGAAGTCGATTGCGATCCGGCGGCAGATAACGGATATTGAGAAGCGCCAGAACGAGAACCTAGTCAAGACACAGGTCAACTTGGTCGGTAGTTACTCGCTAGCTGGATTAGGCGGTAAGTTGAACGCGGCGCCCGACCCTATCACGCAATCCACTGAACCCCTAATCAAGCAACTCAACGCCATTCTGGGGCCACTCGGCGAGCCTGCCGTAACGGCGCCCACTCTCGGGCAGTTGCCTGGTACGGTGGTTGGCGGATACGGGACAGATTTGTCAAACCTGTTCACGGGGCGCTACCAATCGGTACAGGCGGGCTTGCAAGTAGATCTCACGTTCCGCAACCGCGCCGCGAAGGCCGCCATCGAGGAGAGCGTCATCGCCGAGCATCGCGAGAAGCTAGAGCAAGCCAGGGAGGAGCAAGCCATTCAAAGTGAAATTCGAGATACCATCGAAGCCATGGCCATCGCCCGCCAGCGCCGCGCCGCTGCTGAATCCGGCGAGCAAGCCGCGAAAGAAAAGCTGGAGAGCGAAACGCGTCTGTTCGAAACCGGCGAGAGTACAAATTTCCTGACCCTGACCCGCCAGAACGAATATTCCGAAGCCCGCCGCCGCCTGCTGATCGCGATTCTGGAATGGAATAAAGCGGTATGCCGGCTTCAGCGAGCCACGGGAACCACGTTGACCGAGAATCACGTGGCGCTGCAATAAGTGCCGGACTTCACCCCCCTCATCACCGGCTTGTCCTTCATCGAGCGCCCACGATGGCGCGACGGCCGGCTGATTGGCGTGGCCGAGGGTGATCGGTCGCAGTGCCTCGCGCCGGATTGCCACCGGCGCGCCATTCTCAGCTACTCTCAAAAAGCGAACCCGTAAACTAAAAGAGAATGAAGATCGCGCTGGGCCAAATCAACCCCACCGTAGGAGACCTGTCCGGCAACATCGCGCGCATGGTCGATTTTTCCCGGCAGGCCAGCGCCGCCGGAGCAGATCTCATCGTCTTTCCGGAACTCTCGCTCACCGGCTATCCCCCGCGCGATCTGGTTGAGAAACCCAGTTTCCTCACAGGCTCCGAAGAAGCTCTTCGCCAACTTGCCCACGAGACCAAAGATCTCACTCTTGGGATCGTTACGGGCTACGTGGGCCAGTCGCAGTCATCAACCGGGAAGCACGCAGCCAACCGTGCTGCGCTGATCGAAGGGGGCGAAATCGTATTCCGCCAAACCAAGTCCTTGCTTCCCACCTACGACGTTTTCGACGAGACCCGCTACTTCGTCCCTGGAGACAAGCGCGATCTTTTCTGCTTCCGTGGTAGCAAAATCGCCCTCGCCATCTGCGAGGATTCCTGGAACGATAAGCAGTTTTGGGATCGCCTGCTGTACCCTGTCGATCCCATCGAACAGATGGCTCAAATGGGTGCGGATGTGCTCGTCAGCATCAACGCTTCGCCGTACTCCATGGGGAAGCGCGAGCTGCGGCGCGACATGTTCGCCACCGCCGCCCGCCATTACGGATTCCCTTTGGTTATGGTGAACCAGATCGGCGGCAACGACCAACTCGTCTTCGACGGCTCCAGTTTCGCCATGAACGCCCAGGGAGAACCAATCGCCACCGCACGTTCCTTCGCCGAAGACCTCGTCTATGTTGACTTCAGCACGGGGAAAGGCGATATGCATGCGGACCTTTCCGATGAATGCGAAGCCGTTTTCGAGGCGCTCGTCACCGGTGTTCGCGACTACCTCGGCAAGTGCGGATTCAAGAAAGTGCTCATTGGGTTGAGCGGCGGGATTGACTCCTCATTGACCGCCGCCGTGGCTGTAGAAGCCGCGGGACGCGAGAACGTCATGGGCATCGGCATGCCCGGTCCTTACTCTTCAGATCACAGCATTGCGGATGCCCGCGGCTTGGCAGCCAGTCTTGGAATCCACTTCGAACTCATCCCCATCACCCCCATCTTTGATAGGTTCTGTGAGTCTCTGGAACCCGTTTTCAAGGGCCTCAAACCCGATGTCACTGAAGAGAATCTGCAAGCCAGGTTACGAGGCGCCACGTTGATGGCCCTCTCCAACAAGTTCGGAGCGATGGTGCTCACCACCGGTAATAAGAGCGAACTGGCCGTAGGGTACTGCACGCTCTACGGCGATATGTGCGGCGGACTGGCGGTGATCAGCGATGTTCCTAAGACGCTGGTTTACGCGCTGTCGCGGGTCGCCAATCGTCGCTTTCCGAACGCCATTCCGGAAAGCGTGTTCACCAAACCGCCGTCCGCCGAGCTTCGTCCCGACCAAAAGGATTCCGATTCACTGCCCCCCTACGATGTGCTGGATGCCATCCTGCGCGCCTACGTTGAGGAACTCATGGCGCCCCGTGAAATCGCTGAAAATCTGAATCTGCCGCTGGAACTGGTCTCCTCCATCGCACGCAAGGTCGACCTGAACGAATACAAGCGGCAGCAAGCTGCACCCGGCCTGAAGGTGACGACCAAGGCGTTCGGAATAGGCCGCCGCTTTCCTATCGCACAGCGCTACCGCGAACCATAGACAGAGGACCCGCAATGAAAATCGTTATCCGCCTAGCAGCCGTGTGCGCACTCGCCGGTCTTCTCTCATCGCAGCCGGCCGTGCGCGAACAAGTGGGACCGCTTCCCTCCGGCGCATTTCTGCTGAACAGCGGTTGGAAACTAACTCCCGCCGGCCGCCATGTCCAGGTCGGCACGTTTCCTATGTCTTGCCTGCTCTCCAAAGACGGCCAGTTCCTTTTCGTGCTGAACGGCGGCGTAGCGCCGCCTTCCATTAGCGTCGTGGATGTTCGCACTGAAAAGGAAGTCAACCGTGTTCCGGTTGACGATGCATGGCTGGGGCTCGCGCTCAACCCCACAGGCGATCACCTCTACGTCGGGGGCGGATCGCGGGCTGCCGTCTACGAATTTGCTTTTTCCGGCGGCAAGCTCACACCATCCCGCACATTCACCGTGGTCGGCGCTTCGGAACGAGACGCGCGCGATTTTATCGGCGACCTGGCCTTCAGCCCGGACGGCAGCACTCTTTACGCCGCGGACCTTTACCGCGATGCACTTATTACCATCAATCCAGTAACCGGCCGATCCATACAAAGTATTCAGACTGGCCGCAGGCCCTACCGAATCCTCTTCAATCCCGATGGCAAATCCTTTTTTGTATCCAGTTGGGCGGATGGCAGCGTAACGCGCTATGCCCCGGATGGTTCCGCCATGGGTACCGTGAGGTTGGGTCCTCACCCCACCGATATGGTCTGGCGGCACACCGAACAGGGCGATACGCTGTTTGTCGCAGCCGCCAATACAAATTCCGTTTACTCTGTTTCAGTTCCACAGGAGAATGGTGAACTGACCCGCGGAGAAACCATCAATATAGGTTTCCTTGCCGATCAACCTCTGGGGATGACACCCTCTGCGCTGGGCCTCAGCGCCGATGGAAAGACTCTTTACGCGGTTTGCTCTAATGCCAATGCTGTCGCCCAGATCGATCTTTCCGAGGAACGCACCGTCGTTTCCGGATTCATTCCAACCGGCTGGTATCCGACCGCTGTTCGACCGCTCGCCGACGGCCGCCTGATAGTGATCAGCGGTCGTGGGCTCCGTTCTTTCCCGAATCCCAAAGGGCCCAGCCCGATGAAGCAGGTCGAGCGCGCCCACAGCGCCGATAACCCTGACTATCAATATGTCGGATTCATCCAGAAGGGCACGGTCTCTTTCATCGATCCTCCGTCTGATAGCCAACTCGTCAAGTACACGGAAGCGGCCCTCTCCAACGCTCCCAATCGCGCCGCTAATCTTCTTGGACCGCCGATTCTCCCCACAGGCATCAAGCACATCATCTTCATCGTGAAGGAAAATCGAACCTACGATCAGGTGCTGGGCGATATCGCGACAGGCAATGGCGACCCATCCCTGGTTCTTTTTGGAGAGAACGTGACTCCCAACCTCCACAAGATTGCTAAGGAGTTCGTATTGCTCGACAACTTCTATGTGAACGCCGACGTCAGTGCCGACGGGCACAACTGGTCCACCGCCGCTATCGCGAATGACTACGTGGAGAAGCTATGGCCCAATAGCTATGGCGAGCGCCGCAAGACGTACGACTACGAAGGTGGGGAGCCGGCCGCGCTTCCCCCCGCCGGCTATCTGTGGAGCAACGCACGGCTTGCGGGCCTCACCATTCGGAATTACGGTTATTGGGTCACTAACAAAACCCTCGTCCCAACCAGCGGTGAACAGATCAGCGCGGTTCGGGATCCGCAACTCGCGCCCCATACCGATCGCAACTACCGGGGGTTCGACCTCGAGTACCCGGACGTCTCTCGCGCCGCGGAGTTCATCCGCGAACTCCACGGGTTCGAGCAGTCGAACCAAATGCCGCAGCTCAATTTCGTGCGCATGGGCAATGATCACACTTCCGGACTGGCGGCCGGAAAAATCGCCCCACTGAGCGCCGCCGCCGATAACGATTACGGCGTCGGTCTTCTGGTGGAGGCGGTCTCGCATAGCAAGTTTTGGGGCGAGACGGCCATCTTCATCGTGGAGGACGATGCTCAAAATGGAGCGGATCATGTGGACTCCCACCGCTCTCCGGCCTATGTAATTTCGCCGTACACCAAGCGGCACACGGTAGACAGTACGATGTACAATACCGTGTCGATGCTCCGCACCATGGAGCTTTTTCTCGGGATGAAACCCATGACGCAGTTCGACGCCAATGCGCGCGCGATGACTTCAGTTTTTCAGAGCGATCCGAATTTGGAACCTTTCAGCGCCGAAAAACCGCGCACCGCGCTGGATACCCGAAACCCTCCGCGTGCCGCTGCGCACGCGCAACTCGACCTGCGCGACGCCGATCGTGTGGAAGACGCTGAAATGAATGCCGAGCTGTGGCAAGCCATAAAAGGTAAGCCGCTTCCGCGCTACTGAATGCCACGCATTTATTTGTGCTTCCTATGGCACATGCACCAGCCGTTTTACAAGGATCTGCTCTCTGGTGAGTACAAACTGCCGTGGACGCGCATGCACGCATTAAAGGACTATTACGGAATGGTGCGCATTCTGGAAGAGTTTCCTGGTATTCGCCAGACCTTCAACCTGGTGCCTTCCATGATGGTGCAGATCGAGGAATACGCTTCCGGGGAGGCGCGCGATCCGTTTCTTCAACTCGCCCTCAAACCCGCCGAGTCGCTTACTCCGGAGGAGCAAGCGCAAATTCTGCGCCACTTCTTCCACGCCAATCCTTCGCGGATGATTTACCGGTATCCGCGTTACAAAGAGCTGTATGAAGCCTCCCGGGTGCAAAAAGACAGCCCCAACGGCATCGGACTGTTCGGCCCCCAGGAGTATCGTGATTTGCAGGTTCTTTCTCAACTCGCGTGGTTCGACGAATATTATCAGGAGAACGACAAGATTACGGCCGCGCTGATACAGAAAGGCCGGCATTACACGCTCGACGATCAAGCCGTGGTGGGTCAGAAGGAGCAGGAACTGGTTCGCCTGGTCATACCCGAATACAAGAAGCTGGCCACCACAGGCCAGATCGAGATTTCCACCACGCCGTTTTACCACCCTATCCTGCCGCTTCTCTGCGACTCTTCCATCGCTCGCGTGGCGCATCCCGGTGTCCCTTTGCCGCGTGAATTCCGCTATCCCGAAGACGCCCGCACCCAGCTTGTAATGGCCCGTGAGTACACAGAACGAGTTTTCGGCGTAGCTCCCGTAGGGCTCTGGCCCTCGGAAGGCTCGGTGTCCGATCAGGTATTTGAGATCGCGGCCGACGTGGGCTTCCAATGGTCGGCCACCGATAATGGCATTCTTGACCGGACGCTAGGTTATGGGGCAGGAGTCGAGAACACGTATCGCCCCTGGAAATGGAAACAAGGCTCACGCGAAATGGGAGTCATCTTCCGCGACCACCTGATGAGCGATCTCATCGGCTTCGTCTATTCCGCGATGCCGCCGCGCGACGCCGCGCAAGACTTTCTCCATCGCATTCGCGAGAATTGCCGAGGCATCCTTAGCGGCGGACGCGATGCGCTGGTGCCCATCATCCTCGACGGCGAAAACGCCTGGGAATACTACGACCGCGCCGGCCGGCCCTTCTTCCGCGAACTCTATTCCGGCATCCTCGCCGATTCTCAAATGGAGGCCATCAAAGTTTGCGAGGCTTTTGAAAAGATTCAGCCTTCCTCCCTGGACCACATTTTCCCGGGCTCCTGGATCAGCTCAAACTTCGATGTATGGATTGGGGATGACGAAGATAACCGCGCGTGGGATTTCCTGCTCGCCGCTCGTGAGGCTTACGATGAGCACAACACGCTGGTGCCCGATGCCCAGCGCAAAATCGCCTTCGAAGAACTTCTCATTGCCGAAGGCAGCGATTGGTGCTGGTGGTATGGGCCGGAACACGAAACCGCCAACCGGGAAGAGTTTGACGCTCTGTTTCGCGCCCACATCGCTAACGTGTATCGCGCTCTCGACCTCGAAGCGCCTGAGGACCTCTCCCGTCCGATCCTTCGCGTGGACGCAGCGGAAACGCAAACCAGCCCAAGCGGACCGGTGAATGTGACCGTCGACGGAGTTGTGAGCTCGTATTTTGAGTGGCTGGCCGCGGGACTGTATCAAATCTCCGCGCGCGGCGGAGCCATGCACGGCAAGCGCTTCCTGGTGAAGGATGTGCGCTACGGTTCAAGTGACGGCAAGCTTTTCCTGCGGTTCGACTTCGCCAAGGGCGCTGAAGACCTGTTGCAGGAATTGGAGGTTCGGATTCTAGTCCGGACCGTGGAGCCACCCACCGAACAGACTCTTCATATCGTAGTCATGGGCGGCGCTGCCACCATGATGTCCGGTCCCCGCGGTGTGCAGTGTGCTTACCAGGATGTTCTGGAAGTTGGAATACCTATACCGGTTACCAGCAACGAAGCTCGGTTCCAGGCTTCTTTTTGGAACGATGGGCTTCCCATCGACGCAGTCCCCGTCCAGGACTGGCTTACTGTTTCTACCCCGGATACGCTTGACTGGGTAGTCTAAAGCTCCCAATAAAAAAGCGGCGGAGAGGACCTCCGCCGCCGCAGCTGACAACCCCAGCCTAACCTTCTTTGTGCATCGAATTGCGGTTCAACACGCCTTCGAATCGGGCTGCCGAAGCAGGCGCCGGAACGCCGGTCTCCAGAATCTCGCGGTTGGTCACATCGCGGCCGTAGAGTTCTTTATCGGCCTCATGATCGGGCCGCAGGGTGGCGCCTTCAAGCGAAATCCCTGCGAACAAGCCGCGCGAGCGCGAATACGAAAGAATCTCCGCATGCATTTGCGCATCGGTCTGGGCTGACAAATCGCGGCCCACTGGGCCACCCGCCACTGACGCGTCGCCACCGAGCGTGAACTTGTCCTCGAGTAGTTTCTGCTCGCCGCTCTTGTTCTTAACGATCAGGATTACGTCCTGTTCCGATGCGCCGATCTGGAATCCAACGCTTCCACCTTCAATCCGAATGGCGGCCGGAGCGCTCCATCCCATACGCCCTTCTCCCTTGCGGCAAACCGCAAAGCCGCGACCGAATTTCGCGCCGACGATAAATCCCGCCTTCTTCACGCCAGGAACCACCACGACGCATTGGGCGTGCTCGATTAGATCCTGCGGGACGCCCTTGTCATCCATGTGCATCATTTCATGCACTACGTCCGCAGCGTTGTTCAATCGGTTGGCGGCACTCTCTTCAGCAAACATCGATGGTGCAACCGCGATAACCGCGACTGTCAACCAGTTAGAAATCTTCATTTATGTGTTCGTCTCCTCCGTAGCAATGTGCGCTTGCTGGGCCATAGTACGAATCAGTACGTTTCGCACTTCAGGACCGCTTCTATTTCTTAGCACGTTAAGCTGAAAGATCGTATGAATGTTGAAATTCTGCTCACTGAAGCCGAGATCGCCGAAGAGTTCACCGAGGCTTTGGAAGCCCGTGACCTACCTGAGAAGTTTCTTTACTGGTTTCCGTTATCAGTGAAGACCTGGCGCATTCTCGCGGCCAGCCCCGCGTTTTCGGGGCTGCGCAGTTCCTGGGAAACGCTGAGTGAAAATACGCAAGACCTGGTGAGCCACTTTGATAAAGAGGTACCTGTGGTCAGTTTCGGCGCCGGGGATGGTTCGAAGGACCGCCTGTTGTTGAGGGAGATTCGCAACTCCGGCCGAACCGTGAAATATTTTCCAGTCGACGCCAGCCAAACGCTGCTGGAAGTTGCGTGCGCCGCCGCTGAAGACGACGACTTCGACGTGACAGGAATCAAAGGGGATATTTCCAGCCGCATGCACTTGCTGCTGGCGGCCGACGCGGCGGAGGCGCCTCGGCTGTTTCTGCTGGCTGGAAATACGCTAGGCGGATTCGACCCGCTCGATCAGATTCGCAACATTTCAGACGGCATGCGGCCCGGTGATCGGCTTGTGATCGATGCGGAACTAGACTCGCCGGAAGCTTTGGAAGCCGCCTCGTCCGACACGGCGCGCGCGTTTGCATTCGCCCCGCTGGCGAGCGTCGGCGTGACGCCGGAGGATGGACGCATCCGATTCGAGCGAAAAGAAGATTCGCGGCGGTCCGGCATGTCGATGGTCACCAAGCATTTCCAATCCGACCGGGATCTCCGCATCCCGCTGGCCGCTTCCGAAATCAGCATGGCGCGCGGGGAACGCATCTTCATGAATTTCCGCTACCTGTTCTCGCCGGAAGCTTTCCGCTGGCTTCTGGAATCGCAGGGAAGGTTGAAAGTGGATCAGCTCATTAAATCGAGCGATAGCCGGTTTACGACCGCGGTTTGCTCTAAGCACTTGCAGTAAGCTACCGCGCATAAGCGTGATAGAAAAAGTAAGCGCTCATGGCCGCGCCCGTGGAAATGACGATAGCCCGCAGTACGCTGGTCTTCAATTTTTGCGCGTAATGCGCGCCCATGTATCCACCGGCGATGGCCGCCGCCATCATGATCACCGCCTGTTGCCAGTAAACCTTTCCGGCCGCCACGAATACCACGACGGCCACTCCATTCAGGCACCCGGCCAGGATGGTCTTGATGCCGTTCATGGCGGTCATATCCGTCATGCCGAACGCCGCCAGCGCCGCCAGCATGAGGATTCCGATACCGCCGCCAAAGTAGCCTCCATAGATTGCAATCACGAACTGGGTTGCGAGCAGCGTGCCGAAACTGAAGTGAACCCGGCTTCGCAGAGCCGCGCCCAAGCGTTTGCTCGCCGCAAACATCACTGTGGCAAAAAGCAGAAGCCAGGGCGTTAAAGCAACGAAAGTATTCTCTGGGGTCTTGAGCAGGATGATGGCGCCCAGCGTACCGCCCGCGACGCTCACCAAAACGAGCGTGCGCAAACTGATTCCCTCCAGCTTCGCCAGTCCGTGCCGATACGAAAACGCGCTGGCGAATGAGCCGGGGAACAGAGCCACGGTATTGGTGGCGTTGGCGATCACCGAAGGGACGCCCGTGAATACCAGGGCGGGGAAGGTGAGAAAGCTTCCGCCTCCCGCGATGGCATTCAGGGCCCCGCCTGCGAATGCCGCAAGCACCAAAAGAGCGAAATGCAGCATAGGCTAAAACGCCGCCGCCAGCGCCTGATGCAGGTCCGCCCGCAAATCTTCGACGTCTTCCACGCCCACCGAAAGCCGCACCAGGGTGTCACCGATCCCCGACGCTAGCCTCTGCGCGGCAGGCACGGACGCGTGGGTCATAATCGCCGGATGCTCGATCAGGCTTTCCACACCGCCCAGGCTCTCAGCCAGTGCGAATAACTCGCAGGCTTCCAGGAAACGACGGGCGTTTTCGATGTCGCCCTTCAATACCAGGGTGATCATGCCGCCGAACGCGCTCATTTGCCGCTGGGCCAATTCATGCTGAGGGTGCGAGGGCAATCCCGGATAAATCACTCGCTCGACCTGCGTCTGTTTCTCCAGCCACAAAGCCAGGTCCATGGCGTTCTCGCAGTGGCGCTGCATTCGAAGGTGTAGTGTTTTCACGCCGCGCAGCACCATGAACGCGTCGAAAGGCGCGCTGATGGCGCCCACCGCATTTTGCAAAAACTCCAAACGCGCCGCGAGATCCGCATTCGCCCCTACCACGGCGATGCCCCCGACAATGTCCGAGTGACCGTTCAGGTATTTGGTGGCGGAGTGAATCACGAGGTCGAACCCGTGCTGGATGGGCCGTTGAATCCACGGACTGGCGAAGGTGTTGTCGCAAACCGCGAGCAAGCCGTGTTCGCGCGCGATGTCGGAAATGGCCGTCAGGTCCACCAACTTGAGCAGCGGATTCGAGGGCGTTTCCACCCACACCATGCGCGTTTTTGGCGTCAAAGCCGCGCGCAAGGCATCCGGGTTCGTCAGATCCGTGAACGTAAACGAGAGCCCCGCCGAGCGCTGGCGCACGCGCTCGAAAAGACGGAATGTTCCTCCGTAAAGATCGTCCCCGGCTATCACGTGATCGCCGGAATCGAGAAGGTCCAGCGCGGTCGCTGTGGCAGCCACTCCGGATGCGAATGCAAACCCGCGCGTACCAGCTTCCAAATCGGCGACACAGCGCTCATAAGCGAACCGCGTGGGGTTCTGGCTGCGGGAATATTCAAATCCCTTATTCTTCCCGGGGCTTTGCTGAACGTACGTTGACGTGGCGTAAATCGGTGTCATGATCGCGCCAGTCGATGGGTCTGGTTCCTGGCCCGCGTGGATGGCGCGCGTGCCGAATCGTTGAGGCATAAGTAATAGGATGCCTTACTTCGCCGTACCCGCTTGCACCACCCATGTCAGATAACCCGCGATCGCGTCCAACTCAGCATCCGAATAATTCTGCACTGCCGCGGCATGCGACCATACGCCGCCCGGCGTGACGTGGACCTGTGCCGGCTGGAAAGTGCGCAGCACCGGCAAAGGAGAACTGAGGTCATAGACACGGACCACCTCAGGGGTCTGTTCAAGGACTAAGCCGGGGAAAGGTTGTTCATCCGCAGGCTTCGCCGTGACGATGTGGGTTGCCGAATTTGCTCGCGGATTGTGGAATTTCTCCGGCATCAGCTTACTGAGATCCGGTCCAACCGGCGAGCCGCGATCTTCCAGTTCATGACACTTCCCGCACCCACCCATGCGCACGGCATCGAAGAACAACGCCTTGCCCTCGCGAACCGAAGCCGGCATCAAACGCACGCCGGGCTTCGCGGCCTCTACAGCAGCAGGACCAGATAAGGATGCCACATACTGCGCGACAGCCTCGACGTCTTCCGATTTCAGCTGCGTTGCGAAGCTCGGCATCGACGTTCCGGGTCTGCCAGAGAGGACGATTCCAAACACGTCCCGGGCCTTGAAAGCGCGACCTGCAAGCTGAGGGGCGCGCCCGGCGGTCCCGTTCGGGCCGTGGCAATAGGCCACCGCGCAGCTAGTCGCAAAGATTTCCGCGCCGCGCTTCACTTGCGGACTTTCCGCGTGCAGCAACGCGGCGGGAAGTAGAACCCAAGCGAACCGGTTCACTACTTCACCTCCGGCAGCGCAAAAACAACCAATGCCGATCCGGGACGAGGTGTAGGTCCATTCGGCCAAAGCGCTTTGTGAGCGCCGGCTGCGATGGAACCCCATCCGGTGGGTGTGGCCACGTATTGACGTCCACCGATCGCATAAGTGACTGCAGATCCACGATGCCCGGCCCCGGTGGGGAATGTCCATAGACGGGTTCCGGTCTTCGCGTCGAGAGCAAAGAAATCGCCTTCCGGGTCTCCCGTGAAGACGAGGTCTCCCGCAGTCGCAAGCACGGATGCCAGAATCCAGGTCGGTACAGGGTATGTCCATTTCTTCTCTCCCGTCAGTGGATCGTACGCCGCCACGTAACCCTCCTGCTTGCCATCCGGCGGCGCCTTGATCACCCAGTTGCCACCGGTGGAATCGGCACCCTCCGGCACGTCTTCATCGCGGGCCACCAGGTCGTTGCAGAGTTCCTGTACGGGTAGGTAGAGATATCCGGTACGAGGGGAGTATGCACCCTGGTTCCAGTTCTTGGCGCCCGCCACGCTGGGGCAGACCAGTTTGGAAGTGCCCAGCTCCGGCTCCAGACGGCCCACCAGCTTGCCGTCTTCGGTAATCCCCTTCACCCAGTTGATGTTCTTGGCGAACGGGAACGCCTTCAGAAACTCGCCCGTGGCACGATCGAGAATCCACACATACCCGGTCTTGTTGGCTTGCATCACGACTTGACGGGTACGGCCTTTGAGTGGGAGATCAACCAGATACAACTCGAAAACCGCATCATAGTCCCAAACATCTTGCGGGACTTCCTGGTAATGCCATCTCAGCTTGCCGGTTGCCGGATCAAGAGCGACGATGCTGGCGGTGTAGAGATCATCGCCGCGGCGTTTGGACGCGTTTAGATCCGACGATGCATTGCCGACGCCCCAGTAGAGCAGGTTCAGTGCAGGATCGTAGGAGCCAGTCATCCATGTGGAACCGCCGCCCAGACGCCAGCTATCGCCCGGCCACGTTTCATGGCCAGGCTCACCCGGACCGGGGATGGTGTAGAAACGCCAGCGCATGCGGCCGGTGTTGACGTCGAAGGCAGTGAGATAGCCGCGATGCGCGGAATCGCCGCCGGTGACGCCGGTCACGACGATGTCCTTGACGACCAAAGGCGCTCCGGTGATGTTGCAGCCGCACTGCCGGGAATCCTCGACGTTGACGCGCCATTGCTCCGCGCCCGTTTTCTGATCGAGCGCCACCATGTGGTTGTCGGCCGTGCCCAGGAAGACATGTCCGTGGCCCACCGCCACGCCGCGATTCTGCTTCCCGTATCCCAGGCCCTTGCCCAGCTCGAAGTGATACTCCCAAATGACGCGCCCGCTGGAACCATCGAGTGCGAATACCCAGGCGTTGGAGGTGGAGAGGTAAACGATACCGTCGATCACGATGGGGGTCGCCTGCAGGCCGTTTTCGTAATCGCCTGTTTGGAAGATCCACGCGGGCGCCAGAGTCTTGACGTTGGATGTGTTGATCTGGTCGAGCGCACTGTAGCGAAGGGCGGAGTGGGTGCCGCCGTAGCTTGGCCAGTCGTTCAGAGTGGCGACGTCGGCTGCGAATAAGGTGCTGCCGAGTAAGGCGAGCAGGGTCAGGAATCTCATTGATAGTTGTATTACGCTATCACGGAGGTGTCGTTGCAACGCGGGACTCCGGAAGGTTTGAAAAGTCTCGGTGCTTCAAATCTTGGTGTAGGAAGACACTCGCCGAAGTGTGACTGCGTGCCGAACACCGAACGACGCCAAGTCGCCGAATCTTATTCCCCAGTTTTCGCCAACGGCTTCAGAATGTCATCCAGATACGCCGGTGCGCCTTCGTTGCGAACCAGAGTTGGATAACGCTCGCCATCGTGATAGTCCACATCGACGACGGTCACCCTGGTTTCATTCTGAAGAATGAACTGGATAGGTTGCGCGGCGGTTTTGCTTTGCTTGACGGCTGCATGAAGCGCGTCTTTTGAAAACGCAGTACCGTTCACTGCGATGATCTTCTGGCCGGGAACGAACTTGGCCTTGTCTGCCGGGCTGCCGACGCGCACGTCGTTGATCACGCCGTCATCCGTGACCGCCGCGCCCAGGGAGAACCAGAATTCCTTCGTCCGCCTTCCCGCCGACTGCGCTTTTGAAAAAGCACTCTCTTTTTCGGCGTACACCAGTTTGTAGCCGCCTTGTTCAATACCCTCGGCGTCCACGCGGGGGTTGACTTTATACACACGATCGTTCAAAAAGCCCGCCCAATCGTACGGCACTACCGCGTTCAAATCGGCCACAATTTCGTTCAAGTCATACGGAACTACCGACGGCGTCTGGCTGCCGCCCTTCAGATACACGGTCATGAAGTCACGCAGGTTTTTCGCATTTCCGGTCAGCTTGCGAATGGTGGTATCGACGTCGAGCCACAAAAGGTCGCCTTCCGGATAATAGTCCGCGCCGCGCCGCCAGTTGCTCCAAGCCGCTCCGCCCATGAGGCCGGAGATCGCTACGGCCGTGTCAGCCGTACTGCGCCACGCACGGCCTGCGGTGGAATCCATGTTGGCCGCTTCCAGCGCGAAGGCATCGCGCGAATTCTCCGGTGAAATCGCTCCGGATCGCGCCGCCAGCACTTTGCCCAGGTAATCGGTGAGACCCTCATACACCCACAACAGTTCGCCTTTCATGGGCGTGGCATAGTCCGGCGTGGCCAGGCCAGCAGGCCGGCGATACTTGCCGTTCCAGGAGTGCGTGAATTCGTGCGGTAGAAGATCGCTGCCCGCCATCTCGCCATCGTCGGTGGTGAGCGATTTCTCCGGCAAACTATTATCGGAGGACTCATGGTGCTCCAACCCGCCGCCGCCCACCTTCCCTCGCAGCGCGAGCAGGAAGTGGTAGCTGCGGTAGTGCGGTTGGCCATACATCGCGCCCGCCTCATTGATCAGCCTGTTCCAGTGGTCGAGCACTGTGGAGCGAATCTCGGTGTCTTCCCGCTCATCGCCGAAAATGTCGATGTAGTGCTTTGGAGAGATCTCCGGCGCCAGGGCGAATTCATGGAAGTATCGGCCGGTCATAATGGGCGAATCTTCCAGCATCTCGACCGTGGTGGGCGCGTAATGCACCATGCCGCCGGTGGGATGCTGCGGGTCATAGGGCGAGATGGGGGTGAGCGACGTAGCGATGCCCCAACCGGCCGGAACATTGACAGACGCCTGAATGGGAATTTTCGCCACAGGGATGTTGGCCGGATAGAGCAGCAGCCTTTCCCACTCGAGCACGGCGATGTTGTTGGTGACGTTGGTGGCGATGCAATCGAGGTGCGCGTGGAGCGTGGTCGCGCCCGCCGGGATGGTCAGGTGGTACTGATAGATGTCCACATCGTCACGACGCCACGGGAGAGTCTGGCCGTTCGCGGTGAACACTACGCCCGTGATGTCGGCGACGGGACCGCTGGGCATGTGATGGCCGGGAATCCATTTCGGCGTGGTTAGCGTGAGTGGGCCGGGTTTGACGGGGATATCGACCTCGGCGTGGAAGATTTTTCGCTGGGCTTCGGAGAGATCGGCGGTGATTTGAATGGGTGAGGGTTGGGCGAAGGCCGCGGTCGCGAGGAGGGTGAGTAGGGCGGTGCGGTAGGGTGCGGGTCGGCTCATTAGGATACGTTACTACGTGAGATTTGGCCGAGACTCTCGGTTCACGCGAACCAGCTTGTTCATCATGTCCGGCTCAGCCATAACAACGTTGTCGATTCGCTGAGCCTGCGCAACAAAATCCAGGTCAAAGTGCAGACTACAATCCCAGCGTGGTCCGCGGTTCGACGCCTATGGAGCAGAAGGAAATGTCGGCGATTGTTCGTCAGGAGGATTCGTGCTTCCGCGGCGGCGAACGCCAGGACTTCAGGATCAGGCACTGCGCGATTTGCTTTCCCTGCATCGATCGAAGTTACGACGTCATGTCCCAGTCGGCGCAGTTCCAGGACTGCCTGAATCGGAAAATTCTCATTCGAATAGAAACGCGCCACTAAGCGGCCTCGTTCTCCTCAATCTGCCGGTTGATCTCAGCGGCGTGGGAGCGCACATACGCCCAGGCGGTTGCCAAATCCTCGGCGCGCAGCGACGGATAGGCTGCGAGCAGATCGTGCTCGCTCGTGCCGAGTCTCCGCGCTTGCTCCAACAGCCAAACCGGAATCCTGGTCCGCACAATACAGGGTTCGCCGCCGCAAACATCCGGTCGGGAATCGATTCCCGGGAAATCGTCGACGAGATCCTGTGCCGCCCACTTGAGGATCTGCGCTTTCTCGCCACGCGATAGCGTTGAGAAGAGTTTTTCGATCTCGTTCAGGTTGGCCATTGCTCTCGACTTTATTGTCGCCGATGTCGGCCCGATGCTACCTGTCCGCTGTCAACGCTTCAAGCCAGGACCGACAGATGCCATAGAGTTCCCTGGCCTCGGCTGCCGAGATATGCGAATGGACGGCGTCATTTCTGAGATCCTTAACGCGATCGTCTAGGCTGCCTTTCTGAAGCCTCGCTGAAAGCTCCCTCTTGTGGGCTCGCAGCCAATCGTGAAGGTATTGCAAGACCGCCGATCTCCAAGTTAATGCTTCAACCAAGGGGCCGACCATTGCGCCTAGCATCAGCCCATAGTCCTGCCGCCGGACGAATTTCGCGAGTTGGTCTTCCTTTCTTGCCGAACGGGCGGCTTCAAAAATCCTTGGCTCATTTCTGGCCCAGTTCGCGAACCCATCGAAAACGGAAGCCCTAAGTTGCAATTCAACTGCCTTACCCGCCAGCATCGCAGCGCCATCGCTTGCGGACCCAGGGAGCGATGAGTCGAACAGAAGTCTCGTCGCGGCGGAGAAATTATTCCTCGCGTCTGAGGACAGGAGGCCAAAGGTGGGCCAATAATCCAGGAGAATGCTCTCCATAAATCGGTACTCGCGTTGGCCAGCCATCTTCTGGGCAATTTCAGCTAATCGCTCCTCGTCTTGTGCGCGCGTGCCTAAAGCTGCTAGCAGCAGGCTCGCCTTCCAGTCCTGATCGTAAGCAGGGTTCCGCGGAATCTCCTCGGAAAGATTGAGGAACGCAGCCTTATAGTCAAGCCGTTTCGCGTTAAGCTTGGCCAAATGCTCGCGGGGACCGAGTTGATCCGGGTCGTCCTTGATCCAAGAGTTGAGGAAACTCTCCAGTTCAGCGCCGTCCCCGCCCAACTCCAAAGCCTCGACCAGCCTCGATTTCGCAATATACTTGACATCTGCTAGGGGCACCCCCGACAACGTGAGATGGAGCGGCACCACATCGACCAGCAGCCTATATTGCATAGCCGCCTGCGGATACTCACCCAGCGCCATGTAGCACCTGGCGAGGGCGCAACTGAGCCAGGGACGAAACTCGGCATCCGCATCGCGTGCGTTCTCGAGCTCGTTCTTCGCGTCCCTCAACAACTCAATTGATCTTCCCGGAGGAAGGTCGAAGGATTTTTCGTATCCAAGGCGAATCATTGGCATCACAAGATTCAATTCATAGCTAAGAAGATCCGGGTGTCGTTTATCTGAGTAAGAGGCCTTATCGACAATCGCCACCGACCACTGCGACAATCGCTCCCTGTCGCTGCTCCCGTCTTCCGCCCCGTAAAGGCCAAAAGCCGCCTGAACCAGAAAATGGCCATAGGCTTCATGAAATAGCGCGGACGGAGTTTGGCCGGTCTGGCGCAAAAGTAGGAAGAGCAATTGCGCGCGCGCCCATTCCCTCGCCGCTCCGGCGTTCACGATCTCCCACTCTATCTCGGCGACGCCCTTGCATTGCTCGGGCGGGCGATCACGCACGAAGTCTACGAAGTCCTTGCGAAACTCGTCCCGACGCCCGGCGGTCCAGTTCTCACTAAAATCTGGCGAATAATGAACTAGGTTGTAGTAGAAGTTAAGGACGAAGAATCGGGTCGCTAAATCGCCTGGATTCTGCGCCAAGAGCGCTAAATAGTGCTGCCGCATTTTCTCCGGCTCCTCCCGCCCACCCATGAAGTCTGGACGATACGCGTCAGAGAGCATGTCGTTACCACGAAAGTTTTCCTCATCGATGAGCGGGGGAGCCCCTCGGAGTTCCATGCTCTCTTTCACGCGCCTCCTCGCGTCTTGTAGTGGGGTAGGAAAGATCGGTGGACCAATAATGATTTCTTCGTCAGACATCTCCATTGAGCCTCCTACTTCAACCGCCTCCGCAAATGCGCCAATAAATCCGATCTCGTAATCAATCCCAAGAACTTCCCGCCATCCATCACCAGCGCCACCAACCCCCGATCCAGCACCCCCAGCACATCCTCCAAACTAGCCGATACCGGCACCGTCTCCAGCTTTGCAGTCATCGCCGTGCGAACCGGTTGGCGGAAACGGCTCTCATCCTGCTGAACGGCCAGCAGCACGTCGGATTCATCCAGAATCCCTACCGGCTGCCCCGCTTCAATCACGGGGACCTGCGACACATCGGCCACGCGCATGCGCTGGAAGGCCGTTAGCAGCGGATCGTCGGGCGTCACCGTGATCAACGCGCCTTCTTCATAGCGCCGCGTCAGCAGCTCGCGCAAGTCGCCCGTGCGGGGGCGCTGCACGTACCCCTGGTCCATCATCCAGTAGTCGCTATACATCTTCGAGAGGTATTTATTGCCTGTATCGCAGATGAACGTGACCACGCGTTTGGGTGTCTTCTGCTCGCGGCAATAGCGCAAGGCCGCGGCAACCAGGCAACCCGATGACGAGCCACCCAGCACCCCAAAACGCCGCAGCAGATCACGCGCCGTCTCGAAGCTTTCGGCGTCCGGGATGGAATAGGCATGATGTACGCGCGAGAAATCCGCAATCGCGGGAACGGAGCTTTGCCCAATTCCTTCCACCGCATACGGACCTTGCTTACCCGGTGCGCCGTTTGTCACGAAACCCGCGAGCGCGGACCCTTGCGGATCGGCCAGCACCATCTCCGTCTGCGGGCTCGCTCGTGCAAAGAAGCGGCTCAGTCCCGTGATGGTCCCGCCGGAACCCACGCCGCAAACCACGGCGTCCACGTCGTGGCCCATCTGGTCCCAAATCTCCGGCCCCGTGGTCTGTTCATGCGCCAGCGGATTGGCTTCGTTCTTGAATTGGTTGACATTGTAAATGTCATCGCCCTCGGCCGCGATCCGCGCCGCAATATTCATGTAATGGTCGGGATGGTCCGAGCCCACGTCCGACCGAGTCAGCCGGATGTCACACCCGAACGCGCGTAAGTGCGCGATCTTCTCCGCCGACATCTTATCGGGCAGCACCAGGATGAGTTTGTAGCCTTTGGCCGCGGCAACGAGCGCCAGACCGAGCCCGGTATTGCCGGCAGTGGCTTCGACAATGGTGCCTCCGGGATTTAAAACGCCCGACTCCTCGGCTGCACGGATCATGCTCACCGCCATCCGGTCCTTGATGGAACCGCCGGGGTTTTCGTTTTCCAGCTTCAGAAACAGGCGGCACACGCCCGTATCGAAGCCTTTCAACTCCACCAGAGGCGTGTTGCCGATTAGATCCAGAACATTGTCAGGCACAGAAGAGCGAGTGAGGGCGGGCACGTCCGCATCCTATCGCAACTCGTGTAACCTCAGACCGCAACTCGTGTAACCTCAGATATTCCAGAGCGCGACGACAACGGCCCAGCCGAGGGTTCCCACGCCGATCAAGGCCCAGGCGGCAACGTTCCACCATTTTGCCCTCGTGAGGGGCAGAAACAGATCGGAACCCGTCCCATAGCGCACGAACGTGGAGTGGAGGAACGATCG
>Ga0326727_10008255_pt1 | contig 26624 bp, 25 predicted proteins | sample MB2enrmetagenome_FD_207643 | JGI IMG/M metagenome (GOLD analysis project Ga0326727, IMG submission 207643) | Lab enriched peat soil microbial communities from McLean, Ithaca, NY, United States - MB29MY | ecosystem: Environmental > Terrestrial > Soil > Wetlands > Peat | place: USA: New York...
TCCACCCGCCAAGGACTCTGGATGCCCAATATCGCCGCGTACAACTCGTGATCCTGCATGGCAAATATTCTGCCAGACAAGCCCTCTACCACGCCGACTACCCACTACAAAGCCGGAATTCCCACAATAGAAGCCACGGCCGATTCGTCTCAATACACGGCGAGAGATTTGCGTTCCTCGCTTAGCGAGTTTACGGCCTCCGCGCGAGAGCTTGGTCCGGAAGCGCCGGCGATCGAACAATTGAATTGGCTGCTTGCCGCGGCGCGCCGCCTCAACGAAGTGGGCGGCATGGAAAGAATCCTGGACACCCTTCTTCAATCGACAATGGAACTGACTAATACCGAGCGCGGTTATGTGTTCATTCAAGACCAGGATAAGATGCAGTTCAAGCGCGGCTTGAGCAGCGACGGCGCCATCCTCGCCGAGGATGCGACGGTTTCGCGGCGTGCCATTAACCGGGCGATCGCAAGCAAGTCGAGTTTCTCCATCGCCGACACCTTATCGGACGGCCAGGCATCCGAGTGGTCCAGCATCGTATCGAACAAGATCCGGAGCATCTACTGCATTCCATTGCGCAAGCGGGTTGCAACGAACGAGCCGGGCGACTTGCTTGGGCTGCTCTATCTCGATAGCCGGTTTGGACCCAGTCCGATGAGCGAGGTCGATCATCGGGTGCTGGGCATGATCGCCGCCGAAGCGGCCTCTCTGCTGCACAATGCGCTGCTCACCGAGGCGGAGTTGAAAGCGCGGCAAGCGCGCGAAGAGCTGGCGGTGGCCGCAAGCATCCACTCCGGCCTGATGTCGATCGCCCTGCCGGCCCTTCCCTATGCGGAGATTCAGGCCAGGAGTATTCCATGTCTTTCTATCGGAGGAGACTTCTACGACGCGGTCGCGCTGGAAAACTGCGTTTCGATCGCCATCGCGGATGTGTCCGGTAAAGGTGTCCCGGCCGCCATCGTGGCGGCAACGCTGCAGGGTATCATCCACGCCCAGTTACTTTCAGGGCAGTCATTGCCGGCGATTGCCGCGCTGGTGAATTAGTTTCTCTGCGCGCGCAGCGTTGGCAAGTACGCGACCATGGTGATACTCAAGGCATATCCAGACGGCTTTGTGGAATTTGCCAATTGCGGACACGTCCTGCCCTTGGCCATCATGGACAATCGAGTTACTCGACTTGAGGGGAATAACCTCATCGTCGGCCTGATCGAATCCGCGACTTACACGTCTTCGAGCTATAGGCTGCGGCCCGGAGAGCGGCTGCCTCTGGCCACAGACGGAGTTACGGAAGCTGAAGACGGGTCCGGGCGGCTGTTTGGCGATCTGCTGCCATCCCTGGTGGCGCAGACCGGCAGTCTCGAAGACATCCTGCGACACGTTGAGCAGTTCCAGGCGCCCAGCGAGGCGCAAGACGACCTGACTCTGGTTCAGCTTCGATATCTTGGAGCCAATGCTTGCGGCGAATCCGTCGAGGGATGAGCTGTGCGCATCGGCGCGGTTGTCGAGCAGGCGCATCCGAGTCCGCGGCAACCGTAGTCTCGACATGTAACCCGATCTTTGCCCCGGCATCCTCCTGAACCCGGAGCCTACCCGGCAATTCCCATTTGTCTTAAACTCTCGGCAGGCCACCTACCCCGGTTGGCGCACAATCCAATCCGCGTTGGCAGAGTTCGTGTGGCTGAGTCCCTTCTGCAGGGAACCTCGTTGACCGATTATCTCGGGATGGCAGTTCTGCAGCCCGCGGACGCGCTCTCGATCTGTTCGCAGATTTGCGCCGAGCTCATTGCCTTGCATAGAGCGGGATCGATTCCGGGAGTTCTCTCTAGCGCCGCAATCGGGGTGCGCCGGAGTGAGTCGGGGGTGCGCGCATGGATCGCCGATCTGGACCATGAGACCCAGGCGTCGCCGCGCGCGGCACTGGGCGAGGCCAAAGATCGCTGGGCACACGTTCATGGCGCCGCGAATCAAAGAGGTTTTCCAAATTCGACAACGAAACACCCAAGAAGGGGATCGGTTCCTGAATAAAATGAGTGGCTTACGCGAAATACGCGGGCGTGGTTGCGAGGATCCGCGAAAATCGGTTTGCGAAAGTTTTCGAGATATTGGGAAACCCTTGGGAATAAAAGCCTTAGACAGCACGCCATGATTCCCAAGGGCCGCAAGGTGTGCATTTTCTGCTGTTTCCCTGAACCTCTCAGAATACTACTACTGGGACAAAAAAACAGACCGGAACATTTCGTCCAGTCTGTTGGTTTAAAGATTGTCTGAGATTACTGCGGTAGTGAAAACTTTGCCGCCGCTGCGCTCTTCGACCTGCCGCCGCATCGGCTCGCTCGGCCCGGCGCTGCCGGAGCCCTCGCTGCCGACCTGGACGCCGAGGCTGGCGCGGCGGCCCCGCACCACATCCTTGTGCACCAACCACGCAATCGCCTGCGTGAAAAGCGCGTCCAGCGTCGCGATCGGTGCGGAAATCCGAAAGCAGGCGATGATTGACCGTCGCGCCGCCTCACAACCAGCCGAAGGCCGCGCTATAGACCGAGCGGCGCGCCAACTCGCGGGCCGAGCCGATGCCGCGCGGGCAGGCATAAACCCACAGCGCCGCCAGCAACCCAGGATTGGCCGCATCCCGGCCCGCCACGCCCCGGCGAGCCTGGATCGGCTCATAAAACTGCTTCAAATCCAGCCGCCCGACCACCGCCTGCAGCAAGCGAACCGGATGGGTTGCCGACACCGGGCCGTGCGGACAGGTCAGAGTCACGACCACCTGCCGCCGCAGCGGCTGCCGCAAACGAAGCGAGGCTCGTTCCACCCGCTCTTGATCCCCGAATGTTTCGCCCGATACGCTCATAACTATATTATATATCAATAAGATAAGTTGCGATTAATGCAGCGATGGGTGGCGCCGAATCAAGTCACAGCCTCTCAGGGCAGGCAGCGAGCGATCTTTGCTGGCCAGGGGTGAAAGGACAGGTCTCTATCCGTGGTATGGAAGAGGACGCCGTTCAGGGCCGGCTCAATCTATCCCCGACAGACTTCTGGAACGGCCAGCCTCAATCGGTTTCCAAGGCGTTCACAGCACCGCGATGAGTTCTCACAGCTCCCGCGCCTGTTGGATCGCCCGAATAACGGCCTGCGCCTTGTTGATCGACTCCTGGTGCTCCAACTCGGGAACCGAGTCGGCTACGATGCCTGCGCCGGCCTGGACGTAGCCCTTGCCGCCGACGGCCAGCATGGAGCGGATGGCGATGCAGGAATCCAGGTTGCCGGAAAAATCGGCGTAGAGGACCGCGCCCCCATAAGTTCCGCGCCGCGCCGGTTCCAGCTCCTCGATAATCTCCATGGCCCGCACCTTGGGGGCGCCGCTGAGCGTGCCGGCGGGGAAGCAGGCGCGCAACGCATCGACGGCGGTCAGTCCGGCCTTTAGCCGGCCTTCGATCCTGCTCACAATGTGCATCACATGCGAGTAGCGCTCAACGAACATCAGCTTGTCCACCTTCACCGAGCCATACGCGCTTACCCGGCCCACGTCGTTGCGGCCCAAGTCTACCAGCATCACGTGTTCGGCACGCTCCTTCTCGTCCAAGAGCATCTCCTCGCCCAGCGCCTGGTCTTCCTGCTCGGTTGCGCCGCGCGGACGCGTCCCGGCAATCGGCCGGTACTCCACCTTGCCCTGGTTCACGCGCACCAGCAACTCCGGCGACGACCCCGCCAGCTCAAGGGGCGTCGTGGGCGCTTTTCCCTTTTTCGAGGAGTTCTTCGACTTATCGGGAGCGCCGCCCAGCGGGCCCTCCGGCGAAAAGCGCAGGAAGAACATATAGGGACTGGGATTCACCATCCGCAGCGAGCGATAGACCTGGAAGCTGTCGGCCTCCGGCTCCACGTCGAAGCGCTGCGAGAGGACAGCTTGAAAAATGTCCCCCGCCGCAATGTACTCCTTGGTCTTGGCCACCGCGGCCAGGTAGTCCTTCTTCGCCGTGCGGTACTTCACCTTCAGCTTGCCTTTGTCCCTTTGCTTCGCCAGCATCGGCAGCGGCTGGCCCAGCCGCTTTTCCAGCTTCTCCAGCCGCTCGACAGCTTTCTCGTACGCCGCGGCCGGCTTGCCGCGCGTCACATCTGCCGTGACCACCAGCCAGATCTCCTTGCGGACATGATCGAAGGCCAGCACCTCGTCGAAGAAAAGCAGGCAGGCGTCGGGAATCCCAAGCTCGTCTTTGGCCAATTCCGGCAGCCGTTCGATCTGGCGCACCGCGTCGTAGGAGAAGAATCCGACCGCTCCGGCAGTAAACGGCGGCAGCCCCGGCAGTCGTGCCGGCTTGTGTCCGCCCAATGCCCGCCGCAAGGCCGCAAAAATATCGTCCTCAATCTCAACGATCTTCTTGCCTTCCGTAATGGTAATCTCGCGCCCGCGCGCCACAATCCGCTTGAATGGAGCGAGACCAATGAAGGTGTAGCGGCCCACCTGCTCGCCGCCCTCCACCGACTCCAGCAGGAAACACTCCCGCTCCGGCCAGGCGGCGCGCAGAAAGGCCGAGACCGGCGTTTCGAGGTCGGCCGCGAGGGTGCGGCAGACGGGCACAAGCGTATGATCCCGGGCGAACGCCAGGAACTCTTTGCGGCTGGGCTGGATGAGGCGCGCGGGAGCTTTCACTTCAGACCAGTGTAATCCGGCCACCGGCTGGGGCACTCTCCGCTTACAGAGCAGGACCGGCTCGGCGCGCGTTCCATTGGCAGGCCCAATACGACCTTGAACGAAGTTCCCCGCCTGAGAAGCGATGCTGATATGGAAAGCCAAGCCGGGGCGGAGTTCTCAGGCAGGCTCGAAAGCCTTGACTGGGCGCTTCTGGCTGGCCTAGACTCACTGGGGTTTGGGCTTGCGGGGTTTGCTCCGCAGGCCGAATGGTCCAGCACGGTTGTTCGCAGTCGGACCGGTGAGAGAACCCTAAGGACAGAGCAAGCCCGGCCGTGGGTAAGATAGTCGGATGGGCTGGTTTCTCAAACCCGGCCCTCGCAGCCAGGCCGTCGGAATGGGAGAGGTGTATGGCAGGTGGAAACCCGGTAGTGACATTGGACCAGGAGATCAACCCCTGGGAGGCACAAAGCGCGCGCTTTGAATTTGCAGCACGCAAGCTGAACCTCGACCCAGGCTTGTGGAAGGTGCTCAGCTCCCCCGCGCGCGAGATCATTGTGCATTTTCCGGTAGGCATGGATGACGGCCGCATCGAGATGTTCACCGGCTTCCGGGTACAGCACTCGATGGCGCGCGGACCGGCCAAGGGCGGCCTCCGCTATGCGCCGGAGGTCACCCTGGACGAGGTGCGCGCGCTGGCCAGTTGGATGACCTGGAAGTGCGCGGTGGTGAATATCCCCTTCGGCGGCGCCAAGGGCGGCATCGTCTGCGATCCGAAAAACATGAGCCAGGGCGAACTGGAGCGCATGACCCGCCGCTACACCTCGGAGATCATCGAGTTCATCGGGCCGGAGAAGGATGTTGCCGCCCCCGATGTGAACACCAACGAGCAGACCATGGCCTGGATCATGGATACCTACTCGATGCATATGAGACAGACGGTGACCAGCGTGGTGACCGGCAAGCCCCTGAATATCGGCGGCTCGCGCGGACGCATCGAGGCCACCGGGCGCGGCGTGCGGGCAGTGTGCGACGAGAGCCTCCGCTATCTGAACATGCCTATCGACGGCTGCCGGGTGGTCATCCAGGGATTCGGCAATGTAGGCTCGAACGCGGCCCGTCTGATGATGGAGCAGGGTTACAAGATCGTGGGAATTGCCGAGCGGGACGGCGGGCTGTCCAATCCTATCGGTATCGACATTCACCAGTTGATCGAGTACAAGTATCGCAACGGCACCACTCTGGGATTCCGCGGCGCCGAGGCCACGCCCAGCGAAGAGTTGCTGGTCTCGGAGTGCGACATCCTCATCCCGGCGGCCACCGAGAACGTGATTACCAGCCGCAATGCCGACAAGATCAAGGCGCGCATCGTCGTCGAGGGCGCCAACGGCCCTACCACCGCCGTCGCCGATGAGATTTTGGCCGAAAAGCGCATCTTCATCGTGCCCGACATTCTGGCCAACGCCGGCGGCGTGACGGCGAGTTACTTTGAATGGGTTCAGGACCGGCAAGGTTACTTCTGGAAGGAAGCCATCGTTAACGAGCAACTGGAGACCATCCTGCGCGACAGCTTCGACGACGTGATCCGCTACGCCGAGGCCCACAACGTGAATAACCGCATTGCCGCCTACATGCTGGCCATCGATCGCGTGGCCTTCACCATCAAGCAGCGCGGCATTTACGCATAACCGCCGGCGCACTGTCCGCGATTCAATCCTCGTCGCGGCGGTTCCCTGTTCCCGGCAGATTGAACCTCTATAATCGGAAGGGAAGCCGAACCGCCGCCCCGCCTGTTCCCTTCCCGCGAAGTTACCGCGCCTGATCCTGAACCCAATTCGAGGAGCAAACGGACGTATGCCCGAATCGAGCAAGCCGGTGAATGTAGAAGCCCTGAAGGCGCTGGTGCGCACCGTGCCGGATTTTCCCAAGCCGGGGATTCTGTTCTACGACATCACAACCCTGTTGAAGGACAAGACAGGCTTTGCGCAACTGATCGACGCACTGGCCGCGCACTACCTCGCCCGCAAGATCGACCTGGTGCTGGGCATCGAGGCGCGGGGATTCATCTTTGGGCCGGCGCTGGCCTATCGTCTGAATGCCGGTTTTGTCCCCGTGCGCAAGCCGCGCAAATTGCCCGCTCCAGTCGCGAGGGTGACCTACGACCTGGAGTACGGCTCCGATTCGCTGGAGATTCACCTGGACGCGATCGCTCCGGGACAGAGCGTGGTGCTGGTGGACGATCTGCTGGCCACCGGAGGCACCATGGAAGCCACCGTGAAGCTGGTCAAGCAACTGGGCGGAGAAATCGCCGGCCTGGCCTTTGCCGTCGAACTCGACTTCCTCAAGGGCCGTGAGCGATTCAAGGAGTACGACGTCTTCAGCCTGCTGCACTACGACGAGTAGCCACCCGCGGGTTCATCTGTCCAGCAGAACCCTCTTCCGTTTGCCGCCCACCCGGCGCATACTTATTTCATGGCCACGCTGCCCATCGACGAGCCCCTCGTGACGGTTGAGGACTACCTGCGCACCGTCTACGAGCCCGAGTGCGACTATGTGGACGGGCGGCTGGAGGACCGAAACGTGGGCGAATACGACCATGGACTTTTGCAGCTTTGGCTGGGCGCGCTTTTCCTCGTCAACCGCGATGCCTGGGGTGTCCGGGTTGTGACCGATGTGCGGACTCAGGTCAGACATACGCGATTTCGGTGTCCGGACGTTCTGGTCTTGCGCGCCGGCGCGCCGAGGGAACGAATCGTTACCCACCCGCCGCTGATCGCCATTGAGATTCTCTCGCCCGAAGACCGGCTGAACCGCTTGCAGGAAAAGATCGACGACTACGTGCGATTCGGCACAGAAAATGTCTGGATACTCGACCCGGAAAGCCGCCGCGCCTGGACTGCCGACCGCTTCGGCCTGCACCCGGTCGAGTCCGGCGAGTTGACAGTGCCGGAGACTCCCATCCGCGTTGTCCTCGCCGAGCTTTTCGCGGAGTTGGACCGGCCGTAGGCCGGACTTCCTGAAAGGCCGCGACCGCTTCAAGGAATACGACGTATTCATCCTGCTGCACTACGACGAGTAAGCGGGGCTTGGCAGGCTGTTTGTAGATAGAAAGGTCTAAAGGGAAGATATGACGCTCCCCGGATCTCAAGAGCGAGACTTGGGGCAACAGGCTACACAATTTTCTCCAACATGAACCTAACGGTAGTAATGCTCACGCACTTTCGCCTGCCACTTCAGGAATACCTCGCGCAAAGAACGTTTGCCATCCGATTTAAGCGGAGGGTACGGCATATTGTGGATGAACACGTCTGTCACTCCTGAATCGAAAACGCCGCCTGATATGCCCTTCTCTTTGAAGACCAATAACGGCAACTGCAATGAAAAGAGAATTCCTGCCTCCAAATGGTTCCAGGCTGTAGGAAAGACCACCGAATTGCCCTCCGGCCGTTCATTAGGAGTTCCACGCTTCCAAACGCCACCGGCGCATTGAAATTGCTCAAAGCCGAGGATGATTCCACCCGAACAATGACGTGCAATCACGAGTACTTCTTTTAGTGGGTTCTCTGTCGGATAATCGGAGCGCCCTAGCGCTCGAGGCTCCAGCCCAAGCCGCCTCAGTTCGGAGATTAGCGCGAGCCGCGACAGATTCTGGTCTTTGCTAAGGTCCGTCGGACACGACACAAATACCGGAATCTTCATCGGAGTTTCACCGTTCTCGGACGATTCTTGACCCTTGTAACCCTTGATTGAGAACCAATTGTACTTCTATCTCCCAATCGTCGTCTAGGATGTCCCATCCTGCGCCGCGTCCGGCTCCCCGGCCTGGGGTGCGGCTTCCGCCGGCTCCTCTTGGAAATTCGACGCATCCGCGAATCGATATCCCACGTAGACATCCGTCAGCAGGTATTGCGGATTGGAAGGATCGTCCTCGATCTTCTTGCGCAACTGGCGCACGAAGGTCCGCAGATATTCGACTTCCTCGCGGCAGTCGGCGCCCCACACCGCGGTCAACAGCCGGGCATACGTGACCACCCGGCCGGCGCGGATCATCAGGCAGTGCAGAATATCGAACTCCTTGCGGGTGAGATGCACTGCTTCGCCGCGCTTGGTGACGTTGCGCTTCACCGGGTCCAGTCGAATCTCCCCGATCTCGATGGGCGCGTCTTCGGCGCGGGCGGGAGCTCGAACCCGGCGCACGGCCGCGCGGATGCGCGCGATCAGCTCCCGGGTGCTGAAAGGCTTGGTGACATAATCGTCCGCGCCTGACTCGAGCGCCTCCACCTTGTCTTCTTCCTGGTCGCGGACGGTCAGCATCAGGATGGGCAGCCGCGGCGCGAATGCGCGAATGCGGCGCAAGGTCTCGATGCCGCCGATGCCAGGCATGTTGATATCGAGAAGGACCGCGTCGTATGTCCCCCCGCGCAGAACCTGGAGAGCCTCCTCGCCGCGCGAGGCTTCGGCGACCTGAAATCCGAGTTCAAGGAGTGGAGGCCGCAACGCCCTGCGGATGGCGGATTCGTCATCGACCACAAGAACGCGAATGGCTGGCTGGCTCATTTGGATGCCCCCTTTTCGATCTGGGCTGGGATGGCGGCAAAGAACGTGGTTCCATCGATCTCGTCGCTGGTGACCCAGACATAGCCGCCGTGAATCAGCGCGACTCTCTTGGCCACCGAAAGGCCGATGCCGGTGCCTGGAGCGCGGTTCGAGTAGGTCGGGGAACGATAGTAACGGTCGAAGATGCGCTCCCGGTCCGCCATGGGAATCACCGGACCGAAGCTGTGCACGGAGAAGATGGCCTCCGCGTGGAATTGGACCACGCGGATGGTGATGGCGGTGCCGAAGATCGCGTACTTGCATGCGTTATCAATGTATTGGGTCAGCAGCATGACCATCAGCTGGCGGTCGCAGCAAACCGTCAGGCTGTCGTCATCGAGATCGATTACCACTTTCATGCTTGCCAGACGATCCTTGAGGCTGGTCACAACCTCTTCCACAAGAGGTCCCGCGGCCACCGGCGCGGCATGGATCGTGACCTCTCCGGCGTCCAGGCGGGCGGTGGTCAGCAGACGGGTTGTGAGGTCGCTCAACAGGTCGGTCTGTTCGTCGATCAGCGACACCAGTTCCGCCTGCCCTTCTGAAAGGTGACCCATCTCTTCCAGGCCGGTCGAGGCCGCGCGGATGGCCGTCAACGGCGTCTTGTAGGCGTGCGCCAGGCTGTCCAGCACCGTCGAGCGCAACTGCTCGGTGCGGCGTTCGGTCTCGATGCGGCTCTCGTTGGCGAAAGCGCGGTATCGGTCGAAGGTAATCGCAATCAGCGAGGCGATGGCGTTGTTGGTCAGCGGACTGGTCTCGCCCCTCACCACCAGGCTGCCTACTGGCACCGCTCCCAGCCGGACAACCCGGCGACCCAGACCGGTTGCAGGATCGTCGTCCGAGGTCTCGAAGTAGTAGACATTCTGTGCCAACTCCTGCGGGTCCACGCTCCAATAGCCGGCCTGATACACATCGTGCAGATCGGCGTCGAAGACCGCCACCGCCTCCAGCGCGAATATCTCGTGGACCAGCTCGGCCAACTGGGGTCCCGGTTCATGGTGGAGATTCATCTGCAGCGTCCGCCGCGTGAACTCATATAGGTCGTGCATCTGTCCGCCCCAGGACTCGGCTTCCCGGGCGTGTCCGGTCACGCGCGCGGAAAGCCGGCTTACGGTGAGAGCGACCAGCACGAATGCCAGCAACGTAACGGAGTTGGCAGGATCCGCCGCCGGATTGGACTGGAACTGCAATTGGGGCAGCCGCGTGGTGAAGTAGCTGTGCGCCAGCACCGCCGAAAGCGATACGATGACGGCCTGCCAGAATCCACACAGCAACGCTGTGGGGACCACGATCAGCAGGTAAAGCAGTACCGCCACCGGAAGCAGCCATCCGGACCAGTGCGCCAGGGCCGTGACAAGAACGACGGCAACGATCCCCAGCGAGCACTCCAGCGTGAAAAGGAGCGTCCGCAAACCGGATCCGCGGGCGTGCGTCGAGGTAATCAATGAACGAACGGGATTGTAAGTTCCGGAGTACAAGCAGCCAACCTCTCGATTCCGAAGCCATGGAAGAAGATCCGCGCCAGCCGGGCATCCGCATGTCACGCGGAATCCAGCAACCTGGTTCGCAATCCCAAAAGCAACGCCTCGCCGCATGCGCCCCTTATAGGCGTAGAGAGATTTTAACAGGCCCTTGATGGACTTCTCACGAGCCATCCTGTAGACAGAAACTTCGTTCCCTTGCTCGCGACACCAGCGGAACGCTCTTCACGGGTGCAGTCAGCGCGCACCTATCGAGTCCGCCACCGATCTGCCGATTTCTCCGCCCTCCGAGGAGGCTTTAAGGGGAAACTCTTACGGAATCCTTACCGTTCCCGCACCCTTTCCCGATACATTGGAGAGAGTTCCTCCACAGAAGGGTCCGCCGCGCGATGGGTTTTTACGACAGTTTCGAAGCCGGCTCGCAGCTCGATTTCTATCGCGTTGAGGCCCCGGTTGCCCGCAGCGGAATGGCCTCGATCTACCGCGCCACCGATCTGCGCGACAACCGCCCCGTGGCACTCAAGATTCCTCACCCCGATATGGAGGCCGATCCCATCCTCTCCGACCGCTTTCACCGCGAGGCAAGTATCGGCGAAAAGCTGAACCACCCCAAGGTAATGCGCGTCTTTGGCGGCGAGAAACGCTCCCGTATCTACATGGTCATGGAATGGTGCGAGGGCCGGCTGCTGCGCAAGATCCTCGATGAAGGCCGGATTCCGCAGGACCGCGCCATTCGCATCGCCATCGGCGTTCTGGACGCCTTGGATTACATCCACGCAAATGGCGTAGTGCATCGCGACCTCAAGCCCGAAAACATCATGGTCGATGCCGAAGACAACATCAAGCTCATCGATTTCGGCATCGCCAGCGACTCCGCCGCTCGCCGCCTGACCTACGCCAACTTCACGGCGACCCTGGGCACCCCAAACTACATCTCCCCCGAGCAGGTCAAGGGCAAGCGCGGGGATGGACGGTCCGACATTTATTCCATGGGCGTGATCCTCTATGAGATGCTCTCCGGCAAGCTGCCCTTCTCCGGTCCCACGCCACTGGCCGCGATGAATGAGCGGCTGTTGAACCATCCCGTTCCTCCCCGCGTTGCCGACCCTTCCATCTCCCCGCAGTTGCAGGAGGTGATCTATCGCGCCCTGGAGAGAGATCCCAGGAACCGCTATCCCAAGGCTCGCGATTTTGCCCTGGATCTGGAGCACCTGGATCAGGTCGGGGTCGAGGATCGCGCGGAATTGCGGGACTGGGAAAAGCGCAAATCCCAGCTTTCGCGCAAAATCCTTTACTACTCCGCCTTGGCGCTCATCCCGGTTGCAATTCTGCTGCTGATGGTGCTGGCAGCTCATCACCGCTAGAGAGCAGACCTGCAATCGCTCCGGTTTAAAATCTTGACGGGTTCTTTATGCCCGAAAACCTAAGATTCTATAGATTGCTTCCCACTTTCCCCGCAAAAAAGGAGATCCATGACGAAGTACAAACTCGAATACATCTGGCTTGACGGCAAACGCCCCGTCCCTGGGCTGCGTGGCAAAACTCTCATCAAGGCATTTGAGCAACCACCCACGCTTGCCGATCTGCCCAATTGGGGGTTCGACGGCAGTTCCACCATGCAGGCCGAGGGCAAAAGTTCCGACTGCGTGCTGAAACCTGTGGCCCTCTATCCCGATGCTAGCCGCAAGGACGGATACATCGTTCTCAGCGAAGTCTTGCACCCCGACGGCACCCCGCATCCCACCAACGCGCGCGCTACGATCGAGAACGACCCCGACTTGTGGGTAGGTCTTGAACAGGAATACTTTCTCTACAAAGAGGGGCGTCCTCTCGGCTTCCCGAAGGACGGCCACCCCACTACTCCCCAAGGCCCATACTACTGCGGTGTTGGCTACAAATACATGGGCAGTCTGGCCCGTCAAATCGTAGAAGAGCACCTTGAACTTTGTCTCGCCGCCGGCATCAACCATGAAGGCATCAACGCCGAGGTCGCAAAAGGTCAGTGGGAATTCCAGATCTTCGCCAAAGGCTCCGCCAAAGCCGCCGACGACACCTGGACCGCTCGCTATCTCATGATGCGTCTCTGCGAGAAATACGAGGTGGATCTCGAATTGCATTGCAAACCCATCAAGGGTGACTGGAATGGCTCCGGCATGCACTGCAACTTTTCTACCAAGTACCTCCGCGAAGTAGGCGGCGAGGAGTACTTTGAAGCGCTCATGAAGGCATTCGAGGCAAACATTTCCGAGCACATCGCCGTGTATGGCCCGGATAACCATCTGCGCTTGACAGGCCTGCACGAGACGCAAGCCATTGACAAGTTCAGCTATGGTCTCTCCGATCGCGGCGCTTCTATCCGCATGCCGGTTCACTTCGTCAAGCACGGCTACAAAGGCTATCTGGAGGATCGCCGCCCTAACTCCGAGGGCGATCCGTACCAGATCGTCTCCCGCATCCTCAAGACGATCAACAGCGTCCCGAAGCCCGCAGTCCTGGTCTAATCGCTGGAAACTGTGTCTTGCTCGCCTGTCTCGGTTTTGGGGTCCACTCCAGGTCATGCGAGTCGCTTCCGATCAAGAGCAATGAGCTCCTGGATCAGGGAAGCCTTCAAAAAGATCGCAGTGTGTGGTCTCGGTCCCAGTTGGCAACAGGTTGCGAGTTTCGACTGGACCGGGGACGCCCTGCTCTTGAAGCAGACCGGGCAGAAGGGCGACAGCCTGCTCAGCGATAGACCTCGGGTATGAAGTTCTGCTCCTGGATGGGAGGGCGGATGTATTTGGACTTGGCGATGGGAGGCAGGGCGAGTGGTTCCGGGGTCAGGTCGCGATAGGGAATGCGGGAGAGCAGGTGGAGGATAACGTTGAGGCGGGCGGACTTCTTGTTTTCCGCGTTGACCACGAACCAGGGTGCCTGCTTGGTGTCGGTAATGGCAAACATCTCGTCCTTGGCGCGGGAATAGTCGGCCCAATGCTTGCGGGATTCGAGATCCATGGGGCTCAGCTTCCAGCGCTTAGTGGGTTTTTCCATGCGGTCCTGAAAGCGGCGCTCCTGCTCGGCGTCTGAGACCGAGAACCAGTACTTGATGAGGACGATGCCGGAACGGATCAACATGCGCTCGAACTCCGGGCAGCTCTGCAAGAATTCCTGATACTGCTGCTCGGTGCAGAAGCCCATGACATGCTCGACGCCGGCGCGGTTGTACCAACTACGGTCGAAGAGGACCATCTCGCCAGCCGCGGGCAGATGCGGGACGTAGCGCTGGAAGTACCATTGGGATTTTTCGCGCTCGGTGGGCGTACCGAGAGCGACAATGCGGCAGACGCGGGGGTTGAGCGACTCGCTGATGCGCTTGATGGCGCCGCCCTTGCCGGCGGCGTCGCGCCCTTCAAAGAGCACGACCACGCGCAGGCCTTCGTGGCGAATCCACTCCTGGAGCTTGACCAGCTCCACTTGTAGGCGGCGAAGTTCGCGGTCGTAGTCGCAGTCCTTGCCGAGGTGCAAGGCGCCGTTGGCGGCTGGGGGCAAGGTCAATTCGGCATGATGGCCGCCGGCTTGTTCTTGCTTCTCCCCGCTGTGGTGGTGTTTCCGCTTGCTCTTGTCTTTCATGGTCTCTCTCCAGCTGCGGCAGTAGGGCTCCGCGCTAGCGCCCGGCCCGGCCGGTACGCGGCAGGCCCTGGCCGCAGGCAGCCGAATAGTATATCGGCGCGACGCTGGCATTCGCTAGAAAAAGAAGCGAGCCGGCAAGTTAGCCCTGCTTCGCCAGGGTCGCAACCTGGCCTTGCTTTGCGAGGTTAGCGGGCTTCACTGGCATCTCAAATGCTTTGCCTGCGACGGCTAGTTGTAGGCGACCGTGCCGCCAACGAAGATGATGGCCTCTTTTCCGGGGCCTGCCGGTTTTGCGGACATGGTCCCGCCGGTGATGGTGAGGCGATGCATGAGTTTGGGCGCGGTGCGGCTGCCTTCGAGGATGTCAACGGTGACCAACTTCACCGCTTCACCCCGAGTGGCTGCCTGAAAGAGCATCGGCGACGCCGAGTCGGACTTCTTGGTGATGGTGAATTCATTGAACTTGACTTTGCCGGCGCCGGCGCCGGAGGTTGCGCTGAGCAGGGCGGCGTGGTTCTCCTCGGTGAGAGAGAGGTTGCCAAGCGCCGCGCTTTCCATTTCGATCCATTCGGTGTGGCCGGGGACGGTGGAGGTTCCGCGGATCGCCTGATGGCTGGTGGTGATTTGCGCGACGCAGAACATCTGCGACATGGAGGCGGGACGAGCGGGCAATGCGAACAAGCCCGCGACCAGAACAACCAGGACTGCGCGGCGAAAGATTCCGCGATAGATCTGCGAATTCATCTTGAGAACCCTCCTGGGGACGGCGAAATCATTGAAAGCCGGTTCTTGGCACTTTGTCAACGCTGCACTTCAGGGTGGTCAGCCGTTGGTGGGCGCTGTTTGTTCTTCGACGGGTTCGACGCGGACTTTTGCGATGCGATGGCCATCCATTTCGACGACGGTGAGGCGGCGGCCTTCGTAGACTGTGCTTTCGCCGTCTTTGGGGATGTGGCCGAGGCGGGTAAGAAGGAAGCCGGCCAGGGTTTCGACGCCGCCGTCGCGGGGCAGGTCCCATTTCATCTGGGTTTCGAGATCGCGGAGGTTGACGCCGCCGTCCATAAGGAGCGCACCCGAAGCTGTGGTGAGGACGGGGAGGCCTGGGGAGTCGAACTCATCCTCGAACTCGCCGGTGAGCTGCTCGACAGCGTCCTCAGCGGTGACCAGGCCGACGGTGGAGCCGTATTCATCGACCACAATGGCGATGTGGCGGCGGCGCTGCTGGAATTCGCGGATGAGGTCGAGAACGGATTTGGTCTCGGGGACGACGAGAAGAGCGCGCATGATCTGGGAGAGGCGGAGTTCGACAAAAGGTGTTGCGGGGCGTGGGTCCGTTTTTTCCCGGGTCTCAGGAGCGAGACCCTTCGACAGGCTCAGGGCAGGCTCTTCATCCCACGGACGCTGACCTGTCCTTGGGGACCCCGGCAGTGGGGCGCCCAGCTTTTGCGCCTGAGCCGGAGAACGGGAGGTGCTGCGGCGGAAGAACATGAGGCGTGAGAGGTCTTTGGAGTAGACGACCCCGACGATGTGCTCGGGGCCGCGGGTTTCGTCGTAGATGGGGATGCGGGAGTGGTGGCGGTCGATGACCCTGGCGCTGGCGTCCTCGATGAGCATGTTGGAAGGCAGGGAGAAGATCTTTTGGCGCGGGGTCATAATTTCGCGTACGGGAACATCATCGAGCTCCAGAGCGTGGTGGATGAGGGTCTCCTGGAACTGGGGCAACAGGCCCATGCGGCGGGCGGCGGTGGCGAGGAGCTTGAGCTCCTCGGGCGAGTGGACCTGGGCGCGGCCTGTCATGGGCACATCGAAGGCATGGAGCACGGCGGCAGCCGATGCTTTCAGGAAGCGGACTGCGGGGCGGGCCAGGGCCATGAAGACCAGCATGGGCGGGGCGACCGCGACCGACAGTGCCTCTGCGCGGCGGAGGGCGAGGGACTTGGGTACCAGTTCGCCGACCAGGACATGGAAATAGGTGATGAGGGCGAAGCCGAGAGCGATGGCGGCGACGTGGGCGTAGATGCGGGTCCAGGCCAGATCGAGATGGAGGGCGGCGAACCAGCCGGCGAGGACCGCGGCGGCGAGAGGTTCGCCGATCCAACCGAGCGCCAGGGAGCAGAGGGTAACGCCCAACTGGACGGCGGGGAGAAAGTCGTCCAGGTCCTGCTGCAGGCGGCGGACGGCGCGAGCTCCAGGGACCTGGGTAGCAATCATCTGCTCGATGCGGGTTTCGCGGATGGAGACCAGGGCGAACTCGGCGGCCACAAAGAAGGCGTTGGCCAGAATCAGCAGGGCCACGGCGACGAATTCGAGCAGCGGAAGACCGGGCATCTCGCTCTGGAGGATAGCATTTGGACAGAGATCGGAGGCCGGAGATCGGAGATCGCGGGGCAAACCAGGCAGCCACGATCTGTTGGAACCGGGCGGCGGCGGGTTGCGTATGAGGGAGAGGCGGGTGACGGGACCGCCTTGGCGGCGTCTGAGTTCTTGAGTCTAGTTCATCGATTTACCAGTGCAGTGGAGAGCCGCGGCTTTCTGGATGCCCTTTTAGGAGGTTTTGGTGGCGGCGCGAAAGAGCAGGCGATTTTGGATTTGGCTGGGAATTGTGGGGGTGGTGGTCGTGCTGGTGCTTGGGCTTGCCGCGGCGCGGTTGGTCAAGGGGACGACCATCGATCCCAACAAGCTGGCCAAGGTGACGCGGGGAGATGTGGCGCGTTCGGTGGTCGCTACCGGCAAAATCCAGCCGATTACCCAGGTCGAGGTGAAAAGCAAGGCTTCGGGGATCGTGGAAAAGCTGTATGTGGATATAAACAACGTGGTGAAGAAGGGCCAGCAACTGGCGCAGCTTGACCAGGTGGAAATCGCGGCGCAGGTAGATGCGCAGCGGGCACAACTGGCCTCCGCCGAGGCCAATGTCTCGACGTATGAAGCCAATATCGAGCAGGACAAAGTGAACGCGGCGGCGCCGGATTTGCCGATGTACAAGGCCACGCTGGACCGCAACCTGGAAATGCAAAAGGAAGGCGTGGTCAGCCGGCAGGCTTTGGACGACGCCAACAAGGACTATCTGGCGGCGCTGACGCGGCGGGACTCGGCCAAGGCGCAGATCGGCGTGGACACGGCCAAGCTGAAGCAGGCCCGGGCGCAGGTGTTGCAAAGCCAGGCGGGGCTGAAGCAACTGGAAGAGCAACTAGGCTACACGACGATCGTTGCGCCGATGGATGGAGTGATTCTGTCGCGGGACGTGGAGATCGGCGACGCGGTCAGCTCGATTCTGGTGCTGGGCTCGACGGCCACGCTGATCATGACCGAGGGCGACATCAATGAGGTTTATGTGCAGGGCAAGGTGGACGAGGCGGACATCGCGCACGTCTACATGGCCCAGCCGGCGCGCATCAAGGTGGAGAGCTTCCGCGACCGGGTGTTCAACGGCAAGGTGACAAAGATTGCGCCGCTGGGGGTGGAGAAGGACAACGTGACCACCTTCGAGGTGCGGGTTTCGATCGACAATCCGGGCGGCGAACTGAAGGCCAACATGACGGCCAATGCCGAGATCCTGCTGGACGAGCACAAGGGCGTGCTGACGGTTCCGGAAAACGCGGTGATGTACGACGGCCAGAAGAATGCCTCGGTGGAGATTCCGGACAAGAGCCAGAAGGAAGGCAAGCGAAAGATTCCAGTAAAGGTGGGGCTTTCCAACGGGTCCGTGACTGAGCTTCTAAGCGGGCTGAAGGAAGGCGAGCAGGTGGTTCTACAACAGTGAAAGAGTGGAAGAGTGAAACAGCGAACGTAGAACCGTGAACCGTGGCGAGGGGTCGAGGGTCAGGGAAACAGCGCGGGTTCTGCAGTAGTTCCCTTCGCGCGAACGTGTCCGCCCGCGCACAGCGGTGTTCGGATTTGAACATCGGAATCGGGAATGAGCGGAGGGCAGCTCGGCCTTTTGGATGAGTTCATTGAGTTTAAGGGCAGTCTGACTTTGGAATGCGGAATGCGGGTGGTCATTGGGTCGATCCCCGATCTCCGATCTTCACGAAACGAGGAATACGATGAAGCATTTTCTTGTAGCAGCAACGGCGGTGTTGGCGGTGGCGGCGATTCCGGCGCTGGCATCGGAAGCAACCTTCGATCGCACGCTGACGGTGAGCGGGCGCGTGGAACTAACGGTGGCGACCGGTTCAGGCAACATTCATCTGACCCACGGTTCGGGGGGCCAGGTACATGTGTTCGGCAAGGTGAAGTCGGGCTGGGGCGGGAGCGAGGAGCGGGTCAAGGAGATCGCGGCCAATCCACCCATCGAACAGACGGGCAACATCATCCGCATCGGCGCGCGGCATGAGAGCCTGCATAACATCAGCATCGACTACGAGATCGAGGCGCCGGCTGACGCGTATCTGGAAGCGGGCTCGGGCTCGGGCAATATTACCGACGACGGAGTTGGCGAAAATGCGAAGCTGAACACGGGCTCGGGCAACATTCACGCTACCGGGCTGCACGGAGGGTTCAACGTCGGTACCGGGTCGGGAGACATCTATGCCGAGCAGACCAGTCAGGGCGACGTAAAGGCGGAGACCGGGTCAGGCAACATTGAGTTGAAGGGCCTGCACGGAGGGCTGCGCGCGGGAACCGGCTCGGGCGACATCCGGGTGTACGGAACGCCTGCCGCACCGTGGCACCTGGAGACTGGATCGGGAAATGTGGAGTTTTGGGCAGGCGATGCGCCTCTGACGCTGGATGCATCCAGCGGTTCGGGAAACATTCACACCGACAGGGAGATGTTGACGCAGGGTTCCTCCGAGCATCACCACGTGACCGGCAAGCTGAATGGCGGCGGGCCGACGGTGCGGATCGAGACCGGTTCAGGGGACATTCGGGTGCATTGACAGATGACAGATGACAGCACTCTGTCGTATTGGCGGGCGGATCAGCGCGCTTCCATAGGTTTTCTTCCGCAGGCGGGACCTTGTTGGGCTCCACGGGAGGGTCTCGCCTGTCTTTTTGCCTGTCCCCGCAAATCCCAGTCGAGCTAACCTGCAATTTCCGCCCGTTACACTAGGGTCATGGTTCACGTACTTCGCCCGGTTCCCGTTGAACAATTGAAGTTGCTGGTCTTCGATCTGGATGGAACGCTGATCGACTCCGCGCAGGATTTGTGCAACAGCGTGAACGCGACGCTGAGCCGGTTTGGGCGCGAGCAGTTGCCGGACGCGCTGGTTTCGAGTTACATTGGCGACGGCGCGGCGATGCTCATGCGGCGGGCGCTGTTTGGCGCGGACGCGGCAGTGGCTGACGAGGACCTTCTGGCGCGGGCCTACGAGTACTTTCTGGGCTATTATCGCGAGCACAAACTGGACTTCACCTATGCCTACGAGGGCGTGCTGGAAGCGCTGGCGGCCCTGAAGACGCTACATGAGACTCCCGCCGGATTCGGACCCGCGCGCGCGATGGCCGTCCTGACCAACAAGCCGGTTCGCGCGGCGCGCGAGATCTGCGAGGCGCTTCACCTGGCGCCCTACTTCCTGCGCATCTACGGGGGCAACAGCTTTCCTGTCAAGAAACCGGATCCGCTGGGGCTGCGCACGTTGATGGGTGAGGCTGGAGCGCCGCCGGAGCAGACGGTGATGATCGGCGACAGCCAGGTGGATGTGCTCACCTCGCGCAACGCCGGGGCATGGAGCATCGGATGCACCTTTGGCTTGGCGCCGGACACTCTGGAAGACACGCAGCCGGACATCCTGGTGGATTCGCCGCGGGACTGGACGGCGGCCCTCGGGGCTGCGTGGATTGCTTGAGGGCGCCTCTGAAAGGGCGGGCACTCGATTACGGTCCGAAGAGGCCGGAAAAATGGCCTGAGCCGGGGCGAAATCACCGGAACGCGTCCATGAGAGAATATGGCCCCGACCATTTTCCCTGGCTTGCGTGCGGGCAAAGGCCGCACACTTTAAAGCGCCGAGTTTTCCGAGATTGACGAGTAACTGGATTCCGAGGCCGGGCGGCTGCGGACGGAACCAAACGACCGAGTGATTCGTAGTGATGTAGGAGGCGTCCATCATGCTCCAGCGAATGCTTGCCGTCGGCCTGCTCGGCGCGGCTCTTGCGGCTATCCCGGCCCATGCGAACCGGGACGCGGTACAGTTTTTCTCGAATATCCAAGTTGCCCCGGACGCCACAGTCCACGACGCCGTCTGCTTCTTTTGCAGCGTCAGTGTCGAGGGCGAGGTCAACGGGGATGTCGTTGTATTCTTCGGGAACGTCCATCTGGCGGGCAAGGCCGACCAAGATGTTGTGAACTTCTTCGGCCAGGTTTCGGCAGAGGACAACGCACAGGTGGGCAAGGATCTAGTGAGCATGTTCGGAGCAGTGCGGCTGGGCCAGAATGTTGCCGTGGGCAAAGACCTGGTGGCCATGTTCGGCATGGTGCGCGCGCCGGGATCCGTCACCGTGGGCGGCGACCGCGTGGCCATGCCGGGCGTGATCCTCTTTGGTCCGCTGATTCTTGTGGGCCTGGTGGTGATCTTGATTGTCCACGAGGTCCGCGGGCGTAGGCGGCGAAGCTTACCAGGGGCCGGCGGCTACCCGCCTTGGCTGTAGAATTCGCCGCAGAGACAACAAGAACCGTGACCGACGCTGTAGGCTGAATCCATGGATTGGATTCGCGCAGATGCTCGCCCGCTACGCATTGTGCTGCCCGGCGGCAGCGGACAGGTGGGGCAGACGCTGGCACGCTATTTTCAGGAGGCGGGCCACCATGTGACGGTGCTGACACGCGGGCCGTATACCGCGCCGTGGCAGACGGTGCACTGGGACGGGGTCAGCGAGGGGGAGTGGACCGAGACACTGGAAGGCGCGGATGTGTGCATTCACCTGTCGGGGCGCAGCGTGAACTGCCGCATGAACGCGGAGAACCGCCGCCAGGTGTACGACTCGCGCATCCGAACGACAAGGCTGCTCAATCGAGTCATTGCCGGGATGGCCGATCCGCCACGGGTTTGGCTGAACGCGTCGACGGCTACGATCTACCGGCATGCGCTCGCCAGGCCGATGGACGAGGCGACGGGCGAGCTGGGCGGCGATGAGCTTATTTCGAAAAGACGGCGCGCGCCGGATACTTGGAATTTCTCAGTACATGTGGCGAAGGATTGGGAGGCTGCGTTCTTCGAGACCGCGACGCCGCGAACACGGAAGGTTGCGTTACGCACCTCGATCGTTTTCAGTCCCACGCCGGGGAACGCCTTTCAGGTCTTGTCCAATCTGGTGCGGCTGGGGCTGGGCGGCCAGCAGGGCAACGGACGGCAATACGTGAGCTGGATTCACGAGGCCGACTTTGCGCGCGCGGTGAAGTTTCTGATCGAACACGAAGAGATTGCCGGGCCGGTGAACCTGGCCGCGCCGAATCCGTTGCCCAACCGCGAGTTCATGAAGATGCTGAGGGACGCGTGGGACGTTCCGAACGGCTTGCCCGCGCCATCATTCGCCATCGAGATCGGGGCATTCTTTCTACGCACTGAGTCCGAACTGGTACTCAAGAGCCGGCGGGCCGTCCCTGGGCGATTGCTCGATGCGGGATTCGCATTCGAGTTTCCGGAGTGGCGCGAGGCCGCCGAGGACCTGGTGCGGCAGTGGAAAAGCAGAGACGATTGAGGGCGTCGAATGCCCTCCGATAACGAGACACACGGGTCACTCGACACACACACCGGCCCTGCAGGGAGCCAGCTCAGACCATTTCGCGGCGGCGGAATCTCCTTCGATAACTCAGGAACATGGCTCCGCAACAAGGGGCCCCGGCCAGCAACAGGTAGATCGCAGGCGCGCCGTCCTCGGGTACGGAAGTCGCCTGGTACATCGATACACCGTCGAGAAGCGCCACGCCGTTGGGGGTGCCTTCTGCAAGGAAGGAGAGGTTTTCACTGGAGTTGGTTGCGGTATATGTGAAGGACTGATTCATCCAGCCGCTGAAGCTTTGACTGCCAATGTCCACAGCGGGGGTGATGAAGGTCTGGCCGCCAAGACTCACCGCCCATGAGTCGCTCGTGGGGCCAGTCCATTGGCCTGAAAGCCCATCGTCGCGCAAGTTGTGCCTACGCATTCGTATTCCGCCGCGGCCCAGTCAAAGGTGGCGGTATAGCTGTCGCCTGGGGTCAGGCCCGTAATCGTCTGCTGAAGGGGAAGATCGTAGTTGGTATCGCTGACCATGGTCACGTAATTGCCGCCGTCCGGACTTACCGGAACGGTGCCCCAGAGAGCGAACTGTATCCCGTCGAATCGGGTCGCTACGGGCGAACCCGGCGCATAGACGATCTCATTCGAATAGGTCCCGTCAACGGAGGCTGCATTGGTCAGATTCACGGACCAGCCGGTCAAAATGCCGGATTGGTCACTGGGGCCAAAAAAGAAGCTTGGCGTGGCCCCGCTCGTCGACTCGAAGCTGCCGTTAGTTACGAGATTCACGGGGCTTGCATGCGCGTAGGTGGTAAACAGCAGCGTGGCAGCGGCTGCCCCACAAATTCGGACTGATTCCCATAGGAGCTGAATCGATAGCGCAGACTTTTTAGTCGTCTTGATCATTCGGCGTCCCCTTTCTTCGGCTTGCTTGTCGTTACTTGGCTTGCGCAAGAAGCAATTTGCGGCTCGCCGGCAGCATCATTGTGCGGGGGACACCTAGTGGGCACACAACTTACACATACGCAGCACTCCTGAGGCCAAATTGGCCCATTTCCGCACAGTATGCCCGGTCTCTCCTATATCACTGACCATTAACAGTTTATTGCTTCACCTCACTCCCCATCAGTTCAGAGCGGTTCAGTTTGCAACCTGAGTTGTGCAGGGAAATGCGTGGCAAGTGGAAAGCATTTACACAGGTTGCTTCGACCTGCGGGATTCGTGGAGCGTTCACAGTACTGCGGCATGGTAGCATCCCATTTCCAGCAGGGACTGATCGGGATTGATGCTGTCCCATATCTCCTAAGCAAGATCTGGGACACCCAGCTTCGCAGGAATAGCTGACGGCCGCGCTACTTGCTTGCCGGCGTGATTTCGGTTACGGGAAGATCCCAGTGGGCGAGGAGGATCTCGAAGCGGCGCTGCTCCTCTTTTTTGTAGGTGTCCCGGTCGGGCCATAGCTGCTGGATGAGGGCCTCTTCGTCGGGGTTGGCGGTGGTGGCGACGGTCGAGTTCTTGTAGCGGATGGTAACGCGATAGTCCCAGCGGCCGTCCTCGGTGGTGTGGTAGGCGGGCGACTCGATCTTGAGGGAGAGAATGCGGCCGGTGGATTGAATTCTCTGGAGCAGCGGGTAGTGATTCTTGAGGAAGAGGGAGAGAAACTCCTGCTGATGGCCCCACTGGCACTTGTAGTAGTACTCGACGGTGTAAGGCTTGTCCGGGGCGCCTTGCGGCGGCGCGCCCTGGGCCAGGAGGGGCACGGCAAACGAAGCGGCAAAGACGAGGGCAAGGACGGCAAACAGGAATCTGCGCATGGAGCCTCCTTCAAACGATTGCGGTCATTGTACCGCTAATCCCCGTCGGCCACCGCCACTCAACTGACCACCCAGAGCAATCGCATTTGAATAGATGAAGGGGACGAGCCAAACAGACTGCGGAAAAGTGGATGAACTCAGGGGGAAAACTCCCAAATGCAAACCGCAGGGGCTTAAGCCCGTCGAGTCTTAGTGGCCACTTGCGGCACTCTCGACTTCGCTCAGGCCAGGCTATTGAAGTCGTGCTCTGTTACAAAGCATGAACCGATGGAGTTTTTCCGCGGCCGGTGCGGCCCCCGCCGCACTTACTGGCCCTGGCATAACACAGTGACAAGTATCTTGTGCCCGCAGTAACATAAGAGACATGACACCAGCCGGTGCTCGGCTGCCGCTGGGATGGCCAGCGCTGGCGGTTATGGTTTCAGGCCAAGCCAGGCAGCTACAGCGACCAGGGCCTGATGGCCGGTTGGCGCGATCTGCAACAACCCCCGCGGGGACAAGAAGCGATTCATGGGGCTGCGCCCGATGCGCAGGATTTGACTAACGGCGCACTAAGTTCAAGAACTATGTAAACAAAGAGGGCAAGCGCAAGAGCCGGACTAAGTCCAGGGTGAGGACCAGGTGGAGCATCCATTCCGCATCTTGAAGCCCGTCTTCGGGTTTACTAAGGTTCGCTACCGGGGTTTGAAGAAGAACGATAAGTGGCTGTGCGCGGCCTTCGCCCTGGTCAACCTCTATCAGAATCGCAAGCGGCTACCGATGATCAACCAACGGCTGGCCCCGCAAGGGGCGTAGTGTCTGTGGAGGCCGGAAAACAGCCTGCGCAGACCAAAGAGACGAGCAGAATCCCGCCATTTTCCTTTGCAAACCCCGCCGAAACGAGAAAACTGATCGCGAGTCACTTCCTCCCCACAAAATCACGCACCTGCGCAGAGGTTCCGTAAAATGTCTCCATGGCTTCTGTCTCTCCCGCTGAAAACCAACCGGAAAGGAACTGGCGGACGGCGCTGCGATCTGGCTGGAGAACGAATCTCGAGCAGCACGAGGAGCAGGTATTTCTAATTCTCGCGTTGCTGATCGGGGCGCTCACCGGACTGGCCGTGGTTGCCTTTATCGTGCTCACGGAGCGGTTGGGGATGCGCCTCTATCCGGTGGGCAGCGCCGCGTGGAGGCGTGTGTTGGTGCCCGTGGCGGGCTCGCTGGCCATGGGATTCCTGCTCTTTCGCTATTTCCCCTACGCGCGGGGCAGCGGCGTGCCGCAGACCAAGGCCGCGCTCTTCGCTCGGGATGGGTTTATCTCGCTGCGAACTGTTCTAGGCAAATTCTTTTGCACCGCCACCACGCTTGCGAGCGGAATTCCTCTGGGCCGCGAGGGACCATCCGTTCAAGTCGGCGCCGGAATTGCCTCCGTCCTCGGACGATGGCTGGGGTTGCGCCCGGAAAAGGTAAAGGCTCTGATTCCCGTGGGAGCGGCCGCCGCGATTGCCGCGGCTTTCAACACGCCGATGGCGGCGGTGCTGTTTGCTCTCGAAGAAGTAATGGGCGACATGAATGCGCCGATCTTGGGGTCCGTGGTGCTGGCCTCCGCCACATCCTGGGCGGTGTTGCGCCTCATGCTGGGCAACAACCCGCTTTTTCAAGTGCCGCAGTATGAATTGGTTCACCCGCTGGAATTCGGCATCTACGCCTTGCTCGGCATTGCCGGCGGATTCCTGTCCGTAGCCTTCACCAAGCTCTTGCTAACGATGCGCAAGTTCTTCCTGCAATTGCCCAGGAGCACTCGCTGGTGGCATCCGGTGGCGGGTGGCATGACGGTAGGCCTGATGGGATGGTTTGTGCCTCAGGTGCTGGGAGTGGGGTACACCTATGTCGGCTTCGCCCTCAACGGCGCCATGGCGCTCAAGTTGATGTTGCTCCTTGTGGTGCTCAAGCTGGTGGGCGTCACGGTCAGCTATGCCTCAGGCAACGCAGGCGGAATCTTCGGCCCCAGTCTGTTTCTCGGCGCCATGCTGGGAGGCGCCATCGGCGCCGTGGCCCATCACCTCCTGCCGGGGTACACCGCAACTCCTGGAGCCTACGCACTGGTCGGCATGGGAGCGGTCTTCGCGGGCATCGTGCGCGTTCCCATGACATCGGTGCTGATGATCTTTGAGATGACCAGGGATTACGCCGTCATTGTGCCGCTGATGATCGCCAACATGACCAGCCTGTTCATCTCTTCGCGATTTCAAAAGCAGCCGATCTACGAGGCTCTGGCCCATCAGGATGGGATTCATCTGCCCAGCCCCGGCACGCGTCAGGGAACCAGCCTGCGCACGGTGGCTCAGGTCATGCGGACATCTCCGGAAGTTCTCCCCGCGCAGATGCTCGTCGGGGATGCGGTTGCACAAACTCGCTCCGGTCAATCCCGCAATTGGCCCGTGACAGACAAGCAGCACTTCCTGGGCATGTTGAACAGCGAGACGCTGGAGTGCGCCATTGTCGATGGCAGAGACATGCAGCCGCTGGCGAGCATTGTGGAAACCCTCCATGTCCCCCATGTCCACGCGGATCATGCCCTGCATTTGGCGCTGGAACGCATGAGCGCGTACCATCTCGATGTCTTGCCTGTGATCCACCGGGCGGATATTCACAGGCTGGTGGGTGTAGTCACGCTCAGGGATGTTCTGGATTCGTATGGCGTCAACAGCATGGACTCAGCCCAGATGTGAGATCCTCGGGCAGACGCCGTTCCATGCCCGCCCCACTCCCGATCCGTTGATGATTTGGGGCTGAATTTGGGACGAGTTCCGGGCACCGCGTGGAGAGCCCCGAACCGTGCTGCAGGGGGAGTTTGCTGCAGGTCGCTTC
>Ga0326727_10008256_pt1 | contig 26620 bp, 30 predicted proteins | sample MB2enrmetagenome_FD_207643 | JGI IMG/M metagenome (GOLD analysis project Ga0326727, IMG submission 207643) | Lab enriched peat soil microbial communities from McLean, Ithaca, NY, United States - MB29MY | ecosystem: Environmental > Terrestrial > Soil > Wetlands > Peat | place: USA: New York...
ACTTGCCGCAGCCATTGGGGCCGACGATGGCCGTTACCCCCGGCTGAAAATTCAGCGAAGTCCTGTCGGCAAACGATTTAAACCCCAAAACCGTTAAATTCTTTAAATACATAAATTAAAGGCTTGGGGGAGTGAAGCACATCCCCGCCCCAAAGTAAAGCGAAAACTACCATATAAAGTGGTTCCCTTTCCAGGGTGTCCAAGTAATGGGCGGCGCGGCCCCTGGGCGGGCCGCTCCTGCCGCCACCCGACTGTGCGCCAAACCCATACATTTGCTGATTCCTGGGTGGCACGGGCGACTCGCCCGTCCCGCCGGGCCACTGGCCCGGCGGAAGCTCCAATACCAGCGAGAGGGTTGCCAATGCTGGAAATAGCTGACCATCTGCCCCAATGCCTCGTTTTTGGTCTCCTGGCTCTACAAGCCCGATCCGCTCAACGCCACGGCCCGGGTTTGGTTTGCCCTTCATCAAGCCGATGATTTCTTGATCTCGGATTGGGCCCGGTTTGAGGCCATCAACACGTTGCGCCGCAATCTGTACGAATCGTTCATTTTCGCGAAGGTTTTACCACGGATGGCACGGATAACACGGATTTCTTTTGAACAGAAGGGAACGAAGGAAACGAAGGAGGAATTCTCTTCGTTGCCTTTGTTTGCTTCTGTGCCAATTCCGTTCGGAGGGCGGCGCGGATGGGGAATTCCGAATCCGTGAAATCCGTGAAATCCGTGGTTCAATTTCTTTGGTTGCGGCTGGCCGCGCTGCAGGATTTGTGTCTGCGACCGCACCCGCCCAAACAGGAATTGATCGGGGCAGCAAAGAAGAAGTGATTATTGATTGTGACATTTCCGGTTGATTGTTAGGGATTCTAACCGGGGGCCATTCATGCGTCAAATCCAAGAATGACAGCCGAAAATGCGGATTTTTGCCGATTTTTGCAAGGCCCTCATTGTCAGCCACTCGCGCACACAACCCGCCCGATCGTGAAGGCTCCTGCCGCCTCTCGAAGAGGCCCAACCTGCTTATTTCTGGCTGGGTGGCACGGGCGACTCCCCCACAGGTGTTTTGCGGTCACGGGGTTACGCTGGCGCGAAGCTCAACAATGCTGATGGCCGCTTTGGGGAAGCAGGGTCGCGCTGTTCCGACTTCTGACAGCCAGGCGAAACGCGGGCCGCCGAATCGCCCCATGCGGCCAACGGTTTCTGGGACGCTGGCGATGGGATCGCGGGTGAGGGCAAGGCATCCAGCGACACGCCCGGCAAATCGTGTGTAACACGTTGACAGAGGATTTGTGGCAAAACCTCCGGCTTGACAGGGCCAATCCAGACGGTATCCTTGCCCTCATCCAATCATATTATGAAATCAACATCATGGAGTCTTTTGACAGTCGGGACGGCCGCCTTGCTGGCGCTGACGCTGTGCCCGCAAACGGCGGGCGCCCAGGACACGAACCTCAATAACCTCACCGCGGAGGAAAAGGCGGCGGGCTGGCGGCTTCTGTTTAACGGCACGAACTTCGCCGGCTGGCATTGCTGGCACAGCGCCCAGATCCGGCCCGGCTGGATAATCAAGGACGGGTGCATGGTTTGCGCCAATCCGGCGCAGGCGGGCGATATTGTGACCAGCGGCGAGTATGGCTGGTTCGAACTGCAATTGGATTACAACATCACTCCGACCGGCAACAGCGGCATCCTGTATCATGTGACGGGCGAGAACACGCTCCCGCAGATGCCCACCTGGTACACCGGGCCGGAATTCCAACTGCTGAACAATGTGGACGGACACGACGCCGAGCCCCGGCAAATGTCCGGCTGGCTCTACGGCTTGTATGCGCCGCCCAATGACCCGAAAACCGGCCAGCCGCTGGACGCCACCAAACCAGCCGGCCAGTGGAACCACATCCGGCTGCTGGTGACGAAGGAGAAATGCGAGCACGACATGAACGGAGTGAAGTATTTCGAATACGTCCTGCACAGCGCCGACTTCAACGCGCGCGTGGCCCGGAGCAAGTTTTCCCAGATGCCGCCCTATGCCAAGGCGGACGTGGGGTGCATCGCCTTGCAGGGCGATCACGGGGCGGTTTCGTTCCGCAACATCAAGCTCCGCCCCATCGCGGCCAAATAGCCCGAAGGGATGACGGCCAGCACGCGCGAGTAGGTGAAGTTGTGCCGCCAATTCCGTCTGGAGGCGCGCGGGGCCTTGGGGCGCTGATGCCCCGCGCCAATCCGGGAGCCCATTACTCTTCTGTCCGCATTTTTCTTGACGGGGAAGGAACTTCCGGGCATATTAGGTTTGTTGTCGCAGGATAATCGCAGGTTCACGCACGGCCAAAGACCGGGAACATGTCATGAATATATGCAGAACATTCGCGCTGCCGATTTGTGTCGCCGCAATCGGATTGGCGGCGCCGGGCGCGCGCGCTCAATCGGGCTTCACCAATCTTCACAGTTTCAATTTCACCAACGGAGCCGAGCCTTATGCGGGCTTGGTTTTGTCGGGCGCCACGCTCTTTGGGATGACGGAGAGCGGCGGGACCGGCGGGGGAGGCGCGGGCACGGTGTTCGCAGTCGGCATTGACGGCACGGGCTTCACCAACCTCTGCAATTTCCCGCGCGCGCTCTCGGGTAACAATGCTCCAGTCGGGGGCTTGGTCTTGTCCGGGACCGAGCTGTACGGGGCGTTGAGGAACAGCGGATCGGTCTTCGGAATCAATACCAACGGCACCAGTTTCACCAATTTCCCCGGCTTCGGCGGGCAACCTGAGGCGGACTTGTTATTGGCGGGCAACACCCTGTATGGAACGACCTACGATGGCGGCACCATCTTCTCCTTCAATGTCAGTTCCCTGGCCTTCAGCAACGTTTACGTTTTCTCCGGGCCTCAAGGGAATCTCGACACTAATGCTGATGGGGCTAATCCAAGTGGCGGCTTGGTTGTTTCTGGCGGCGCGTTCTATGGGTCGGCCTCGGCAGGCGGCACTGGCGGTCGCGGCACATTGTTCCAGGTTCTCACCGACGGCTCTAATTTCACCACGCTGCACTCTTTCAGTCTCGGCGTTTACGACCCTGCTCTGGAAGTCAACACCAACATTGACGGCGCCGCTCCCTACGGAACCCTGGTCTTGTCCGGAACCACGCTCTATGGGACGGCCTCGGCCGGTGGCATCGGCAATAATGGCACGGTGTTCAGCATCAGCACCAGCGGCAACAACTTCACTGTGCTTCATACGTTCAGCCCCACGATTGTGTCCACGGCTCCGGCTTTTGAGGCCGTGACCAACGCGGACGGGGCTAATCCCTATGGAGATTTGATCCTCTCCGGCGGCACGCTCTACGGAACGGCTTGCAACGGCGGCGTCTTCGGACAGGGCACGGTGTTCGCGCTCAACACCAACGGCTCCGGCTTCACCACGCTCTACAATTTCAGCGGGACCTACGGCGAAAATGCCACCAATGCCGACGGGGCCGGTCCGCATGGAGGTTTGGTCTTGTCTGGCGGCACGCTCTATGGGACGACGGTGGCTGGCGGCCCCGATGGCTGCGGCACGGTGTTCGCAGTGAGTCTGACTCCAGCTCGGGTGACTTTGAACGCCCAACTGGTCGGCAACTCGGTGGTGTTATCATGGAGCAACCCCTCCTTTTTCCTCCAATCCGCCCCCACGGTGAACGGCGTCTATTCGGACCTCAGCAACGCGCCCAGCCCATACACCAACTTCATCACCGGCTCGCAACAGTTCTTCCGGCTCGCCGCGAATTATTTCCAGCAGGCCGGCCAGCCCTGAAATTGGCCTCTTTCGCCTCCTTCGCGGTTCAGACAATGCCTGGTCCAGGAGATTTTGTCGCCGATTTCAATTGCTTTCCTCCCGGCAGGGGTTAGTTTGGACGACTCGTGAACAGCGAATATGTCAAACAAGCACTGGCCAAGGTTGGAAACCCCAATGTTTTGGTGAATATCATCTCCCGGCGCGTCCGCCAACTGACCAGCGGCGGCGCCACCGCCCGGCCTTTGATCGAGCAGACCCCAGGCATGGGCATCGCCGACCTGGCCCTGCTGGAGTTGATCGAGGGGAAAATGGATTTTGAAATCTCCAGCACCACCGAAGAAGACACCCAGCCCGCCCCCAAGAAACGCCGCCGCGCCTGACCCGGCTCCGGCGGTCCCGTTTCCGGGCGGAAGGGGCGCTTATGGTTATGGCTGAAATCTTGCACAATTCCAGAGCGCGGCGCGATTATCACATTTTGGAAACCTACGAGGCCGGCCTGGTCCTCCATGGCTCGGAGGTCAAGGCCTTGCGGGCCGGCAAGGCTCAGATCGGCGACGCTTTTGCCCGCGTGGAAAAGGAGGAGGTCTGGCTCTATAACGCCCACATTGACGAATACACCCCGGCCAACCGCTTCGGCCACGAGCCAAAAGCCCCCCGCAAATTGCTCCTGCACAAATCGGAAATTCGCAAACTCCTCGGCCTGGCCGCGGTCCGGGGCAATGCCCTCCTGCCGCTCTCCCTTTACTGGAAAAACGGCAAGGTGAAAGTTTCCCTGGCCGTGGGCAGGGGAAAGATGGAATTCGACAAGCGCGAGGACATCCAGAAGCGCGAGATGGACCGCGAATTAAAGCGGGCCACCATGCACCGCCTCAAGCGGAAGTGACGGCGGGCGCGGCCCCGGGCGCGGCGGCGGGCGGGGTGGCCGGCGCGGCCTCGGGCGCGGCTTTGATCCAGTGGCGCTTGGGCGCTTTGGTGACCAGCCCTGTTTTCAGCGCCTTGGCGGTGACCCGCACGTAGCGCACTTCGCCGTCAATCAACGCCTTGACCCGCTGGAGATTGGGGATGAAACGGCGCTTGGTGGTGGCGGTGATGTGCATGCCGATGCCGCCTTTTTTCTTGGCTTTGCCGCTGCGCCATATATGGCTGCCCTTGGTCGGCCGGGTTCCGGTTAATTCACAGATTCTGGACATATGTATTCTTTCGCAAAGAGCGGGCAACGTAATCGTTGGCGGCGGCGAATTCAAGAACTATTTCCCGACAGAACCATTTCGGGTCGGCCCCGCTTTGAGCGGTTTCAGAAGGCGAAATGGCCCCCGGAGAACCATCCGAGTCAATAATGACAGTTTTGTAATGTTTTTCGCCTTGCCTTCCCCTAATGGAATCCCCTACAATGACGATAATTCACTGAAATGCGTATTCTGATTCAAGACCCGGGAACCAAGTGCTACTTCAACGGGGACAACTGGGACGCGGACGAGAATCGCGCCACTGAATTTGGCACGGTGGCGCAAGCGGAGGAGTTTTGCCGCCAGCAAGACCTTCCCCTGGCGTTGGTGGTCGTCAAATTCAAAGATCCCGCCCACGACGTCCGCTACCCGGCCAGCGCGCGGGACGATGCCCAGCTCAAAAAGTATTCCACCAAAAGGCTCCGATAGCAAAAGGCTTTGCACTTTGGGCGTCCAACTTTAGACTCCGGGGGCTGTGCATTTGGTTCATTTAAGGCTTCGCGACTTCCGCAATTTCGCGCGGTTGGACGCCGGTTTTCCGCCCGGCTTCCACCTGTTGCTGGGCGACAACGCCCAGGGCAAGACCAATATCCTCGAAGCCATTTACTTGCTCGCCACCCTCCGCTCCTTCCGCGGCGTCGGCGGCGCCCAGATGGTCCGCCACGGACAACCAGGTTACTTTGTCAGCGCCACCGTTTCCTCGCAGGCGGAACATGAGATCAAAATGTACTGGTCGCCGGCCCGGCGCAAACTCTCCCTGGACGCCCAGCCGGTGCGCCAACTGGGCGATTACCTCGGCGTGGTGCGGGCGGTGGTTTTTTGCACCGAAGATTTGCAGCTCATCAAGGGCGTGGCCCGCCTGCGGCGGCGCTTCCTGGATTTGCTCCTGGCCCACACCCGCCCCCTTTACCTGCCCTTGCTCCAGCGCTACGCCCGCGCCCTGCGCTCGCGCAACGCCCTCCTCCGCCAGCGTTGCCTGGACGAATCCGCCCTGGAAGGATTCACCCGCGAATTGATCCAGGCCGGACAGCAAATCATGGAGTTTCGACGGGAACTGCTCCCGCCGGTGGCGGGGCTGGCGCGCGAAGCTTACGCCCGCGTCGCCCGGTCCGCCGAGCCGCTGGAATTGGAATACCAGCCGTCGGTCCAGCACGACTTCGCCGTGGAATTGGCCCGCAATCGCGCGCGGGAACTGGCTTTCCGTTGCACCATCCTCGGGCCGCATCGGGACGAATTGCAGTTGCGGCTGGACGGAAAATCCGCCGCCAAGTTCGCCAGCGAAGGGCAAAAACGCTCCATCGCCATTGCCTTGAAGCTGGCCCAGGCCGAATACCTGGCCGGCCTCCACGGCGTCCCGCCTATTCTATTGATTGACGACGTGATGGGGGAACTGGACGCCAAACGGCGCGCCGCCTTTCTGCCCCTGCTCGACCGCGCGCAACACGCCCGCAGCCAGGTCTTCATGACCTGCACGGAAGAGAACTGGCCGCAGGAACTGGGCCGGGACCTGCGCCGCTGGGAAGTCCGGGCCGGGGAGTTGAAGCCGGATTGACGAACCGCCCGGCAGTGATATGCTTTTGATATGAAATCCAGGGCGGCCTATCAATATCCATTGCGATTGCATAAGAAGGAGGAAGCGGCGGTCGCCCAAATCGTCAAGGAAACCGGACAGTCCATCGCGGGACTTTAGGAGTTGGCAATAATTAAGGCGGCAAGATGACGCGGGGATTTTGGCGGCTGGCAAGACAGGGCCAAAAGGCCCCGGAGCCATTGCGGCGGCAAAATGTCACTTGCGCGCCGCGCGATTCCTCGTTACTTTGCGCCGCTTCTGTCCGGGTGGGTTGGTAGCTCAGTTGGCAGAGCAGTGCCCTTTTAAGGCATTGGTCCTGGGTTCGAGTCCCAGCCAACCCACCACTCTCAAGTTTTGATGACGCCTGCCCGTCTTCAGCAGGAGAATTCACGCACATGCCGGCCTGTCCGATGCGCGCGGCGCCATCGCCGGACCGAATCAGGTCTTGGCGCTCTCAGGGGGTTTCGCCGTCGCCCCGGGGTAAGCGAAGTTCACAACCAAGCACGCGCCTCGAATAAAATAAACCCCGACGATGGCGCAGACCAGCCGGACAATTAGAATGCCGGCCGGAGGGGAGATAGTTCTTACAAACGAGCGTACGATGTAGATGATACCTAACACACCTATGACCCTCAGGGCCAAGGCGAACTGCTCTTTCGTGTTCATTGTACTGACCTTTCTGTTTGGGATTCCGGTGACCACCCGTTTGTCCAAGACCGGAGTCCGGGACAAGTATGGCAGAGAGTTTACGCCCCATCCTAGCCCGTTTCGCCTCTTCGTCAATGCAGTTTTCGCGCCGAGCGTCCCCGCCGTGTCCACCCGGGAGGGGCTGCTCGTGGAGGGGTCCCGCAATTTCAGACCGTTTTTCAACGGGAATGTAATTGGGGGGTTTTGAGCCGGTGGAACGGCGCGGAAAGGAGTGGCGGGCCGATTGACACACTCCTCTCCGTCTGGCATCATTGGCGGCAGAATGGCGGCGAGCGAAAATCAATTCTTCCTGGCCTGCGAGGCGTCCAGAAACCGGCGGCGCGTCAAAAGGCAAATATCCGCTATTTTCATTGTCGTCGTCCTATGGGCCGGGGCGGACGCGGCTCAGACCGCAACATCGCCGCATGAAATCAATCGCCCCCCAAAGGCTCAAACTGCCGCCTCGCTGGACCAAATTCTCGATCATCTCACGGATTCGAAGCTAAATCAGGAAGGACTCGATCAATCCAATCTTGCCATTGATCAGCTCGTTCAAAAAGCCAACAAGTTGATCCGCAAAGCCGGCAAAGCGCGCAATAAGGAGCTGAATGGCAAGGATCCACAATCGCCTCTCGGCCAGGTCTTGGGGGAAGCTGTGCTCGCTTTAACGGACTCCAATGCTTATTTGCTGAAACTCAAGGAACTTCAAAATGCGCTGGCCGCCGTTCAGGCGCTCACCAACGGGCCCAAGGTGGATCCTCATGAAACGTGCCAAGAGTTGAACCTCGATTTCCAGGCGATCGGGACGGATTTAAGAAACCTCAAACTTGGCATCAAGACGCTTCCCCTGGGGGAAAGGGCCATTGCGGACGTGATCGCTTGGGACGTGGAGTCCAGGTTGAATTCAGCGATTCAGAGGATTCGGCTGCGCACCATTCGGGTCGGCAAGGCGTTGACTTTAGAACCGGAACTTGATTTGGAAGCTCCCTAACGGCAATGCCGCCACGGGGGTGGGGTTTGGGGGGCCGCATTTTTGTCTTTGATGGCGGCGCGGGGAACTTTACTCTGGCCGCGCGCGACGGACGATGTGCCTCGCCACATTATGCTCAATCAGGAAATCATCACCCAGGCCCTCAAGTCGGTCAAGTATCCGGGCTATTCGCGCGATATTGTCTCTTTTGGCATTGTCAAATCCATCGCGGTCCAGGCGGGCGCGGTCAGCGTATCGCTCCAGTTGACCGGCGGAAGTTCCGTCTTGGCCGCGCAAATCAAGGCGGAGGCGGAGAAGGCGCTCCGCGCCGTCCCGGAAGTGGAGCGGGCTGAGGTGGAAATCGCCAGTGCGCCGGCGGCGGGCGGAGGGACTCCGTGGTCGCAGCAAAACAAGCTGCCGGGGATCGGCCGCGTGGTGGCGGTGGCCAGCGGCAAGGGAGGGGTGGGAAAGTCCACCGTCTCGGTCAACCTGGCCTGCGCCTTGCGGCATCTGGGCGCGCAAGTGGGATTGCTCGATTGCGATATCTATGGACCGAGCATCCCGCTGATGATGGGGGTTCGGGAAAAGCCGACGGTCAGCGGCGCCGAAAAACTGGTTCCGCCGGCGCGGCACGGCGTGAAGTTGATGAGCATGGGTTTCCTCATCGAGGATGATGCGCCGGTGATTTGGCGCGGGCCGATGATTATGAAAGCCATCCAGCAGTTCATTACGGAAGTGGAATGGGCGCCCCTGGATTATTTGCTGGTGGATTTGCCGCCGGGCACAGGCGACGCCCAGCTTTCACTGTGCCAAACTGTCCCGCTGGATGGCGGCGTGATCGTGACGACGCCTCAGGAGGCTTCTTTGGGCGTCGTGCGCAAAGGCATTGCCATGTTTGAAAAGGTGAATGTCCCCATTCTGGGAATTGTGGAGAACATGAGCTATTTTGTCACACCGAACGGCGAGCGGCTGGAGATTTTTGGACATGGCGGCGGGCGGGCTGAAGCGCAACGGCGCCAGCTTCCGTTTTTGGGCGAAATACCGCTTTTTACAGAAATCCGGGTCAGTGGCGACGCCGGCATTCCGATTGTGGCCAGCCAGCCGGAAGGGGCGGCCGCGGCGGCTTTTATTGCGCTGGCCCGGGCCTTGCGCGAAAGGCTGGGCTGATTTATTTTAGCTTGTGGAAATTGAGCCAACATCGTCTGAGTCCGCCCCGGCAAATCGCGCCGGTCCCGCGGGAATAGAAGCGTTGATCTGGGGAGAGTTGCGGCAATGTTTCGACCCGGAAATTCCGCTGAACATAGTGGATTTGGGGCTGGTTTATGATGTGTCGGTGACCGGCGCCCAGGCGAACGTGAAAATGACGCTGACCTCGCCCGGTTGCCACCTGGGAGGGCAGATCGCCGGCAATGTGCAGGAGCGATTGCTCGCCTTGGAGCAGATCGAAGAGGCCAATGTCGAATTGGTCTGGGACCCGCCCTGGCACCAAAGCATGATCAGCGCGGAGGGCCGGAAAGCCCTCGGTTTGGACGCAAGTTAAGTTTTTGTTACTTTTCCATTGATTCTTGCCCAAAATGCCGGTAACTTTCTACGCCTGACAAAAAAACCAGTGTTTATGCCTAGCCCAAACAGCGGCCAACCAGATAACGACGTGGTCAAACGGTCGTCCCTTTACCGCGAGTTCCAGGCGGAGCGGGAGGAGATATTACGACACAAATGGATTGAATCCGAAAAGGCGGGACACGACATCGGTTTTGAACGCGCCTTGACGGATTGGATCATGAAGCATCGCAGCAAGTGGCGCAAAAGCCGGCAGCCCGGATGCTGAACTGATTCAGCATGGGTCCTTTCCCTGCCCCGGGCCGCGGCAGCGCCCTTCCAGTTCCCTCCGAACGCTGGACGACAGGGCAAGACCCTCCTGGGCGCGCAGCCACTTCAAGGCCTGCGCCAAATCGAAAAACGCCCCTTCCAATTGGGCTTCATAAGCCCGGTGGAGAATCACGCCAAAGTCTTTGCCGGGTTCCATTCCAAGTTCCGCCAAATGCCGCCCCATGAGGATCGGCGCCGGCGGCCTTTCCTGGACCTGCAATTCGCGCGCCCGCGCCAGCAGGCGTTGGACGCCCTCCGGCTCCGCCGCCGGCCGCGGCGGGCGGCCCATGCTGTCGGCGGTGATCACCAGGCACAAACCCTGGATACTCTCCGGTTCCAGCCGTTTGGCCAGGCGGCGCATGGCGCGGTCGGTCATTTCTTGAAAATGGATAATATGGTTGACGACCAGCGGCACGACCCGCGCCTGGATGGCCGGCGGCGCGTGAATCCGCTCCAGGAAGACTCGCGCCAGTTCGCCCCCCAGGGCGTCATGCCCCGGCGAAACGATTCTGCTCCGTCCCTCCTTCACCGCCTGGCGCGTGGTGGCCGGCTTGCCAAAGTCATGGGCCAGGATGGCCAGCATATAGACGATGCGCGATTCCGGGTCGGCCGACCTCCACTCCGGCAGCCGCGCCATCGCGTCGCAACCGTGGCCGGTGTGGATGAAGACATCCCCTTCCGGATGCCATTCCGGGTCCTGCGGGGTGCCGATCAAGGCCTGGATTTCCGGGAAGTGTTCCACCCATCCGGTGGCGGCCAGGAACTTCAAGCCGGCCGACGGCGCCGCGCTTTTTTCCGCCCACTTAAACCATTCATCGCGCACCCGCTGGCCGGCCAGCTCGCGGAAACCGTCCTTGATCTGCCGGCACAATGCGACCGTTTCGGGGGCCGGTTGCAGGTTGAAGCGCCCGGCCAACTGCATTCCGCGCAGGACGCGCAGCGGGTCCTCCACAAAAGCCGGGCTGGTGTGGCGGAGAATCCCGGCCCGCAAATCCGCCGCCCCGCCAAAAAAATCCAGCATCTCCCCCGTGCGCGGATCGAACATGAGGGAATTGATGGTGAAATCACGCCGCGCCGCCGCCTGCGCGGGAGTGATGGCCGGGTCCAATTCCACCGCGAAACCCTTGTGGCCGGGGGCGATTTTCGAATCCTTCCGGGGAATGGTGAAATCATAATTGTGCCCGCCGCCCGTCGTCAATTTGACCACTCCAAAGGACTGGCCGACCGCGTCCGCCTTCCCCCAGCGCGACAGAGCTTGGGCCAGCGTATCGAAGCCGACCCCGAAGACTTCAACGTCGAAATCCTTGCCGGGACAACCGAGCAAGCCGTCCCGCACGCAACCGCCGACCAGCCAGGCCTTTTGCAACTCCGGCGTCTGGCGGAGAATGCGGTCCAGTTCTGGCGGCACGAAATTCACCATGCCTTCGTGTCTCACGCTTGCAATGAGACTATAGTTTCTAATTTTTGTCAAGCCCCAATTCCAAAAAAAACCGAGCGTGGTTATCGGAACCGGTTCCCGTTTAGCCAAAATGGCCTCGAACCCACGTAAGGGGTCAACCCATAGTTTGGTTCATTTTGCTTGCCGTTGGGCGAAGGAGTCTGAAGCTTTGTTGGCGTGCCGCGAAAAATGAGAGTGGAATATGCTGGCGCCATTTACCATGTCATGAGCCGCGGCGACCGCCGGGAGGACATCTTTGTGGATGATGTGTTGCGCTACGGAATGTCCACGCGGTAAAACCGGCTGGCATTGGTGGCGGATTTGTCCAGGACGGATTTGATCGTGCCGTCGCCGGCAATGTTGGTCAACAGCAGCCAGTTTGGCGGACTGAGTGAGAGGGTGTACTCGATCTCCTCGGTCATGTTGGACGTGGAGGGAAAGTTAAAGCTGGATTGATTGCCGGTGTGAGACAGGGAGGAAATCACCGGATCGTTGGCCGCCACGAGGGTCACGTTGTTTCCGTTATAGACCGGCACCAGGACGATGCCGTTGGAGGCGCGCAGGCCGTTCAAAGTGGAAAAAGCGCCGGTGAAATCGCCCTCGTTGTAAGGCGAATTGAGGATCACGAAACTGTTGCCCAGCGCGGGATTGAAACCGTTGGTGAAGGAAACCGACAGCGTTCCGGCCAGCGAACCGCCGCTCCCGCAGGCCAGTTGGTCGTATTGTGTGCCCACGTTGACCCCGCCGATCACCACCGCGATGACGCCGCCGGCCGTATTGGTGAAGGGGCCGGAAATGACGGGCGCGCCAATCGGAGCGCCCGGGTTCAGGACCCCGGAGTTGGCGAAACCCGGATTGGCCAAACCACCCAAGCCCACGTTGCCCGGACCGGTGAATGACCCGCCGAGGATATCAATCACCCCTTTCACGTAAAGTGTGGCGGCGGAAGCAACGGTGGTTGAGCCGGCAAGCTGCGTGTAGTTGCCGTAGATATAGGCCGTGCTTTTCTGAAATTGCGCGACGCCCGAATTGGTGACATTAACGTACATCCCATCGGTGCCGGAAGGAGTATTGACAACGAACGCGCCGAAATTATTCAGCGTCGGAACAGGTCCCACCGCGGTATTGGGAGAGGCAAAACCGCCGCCGTTGTAAATGCCCAGGAACCCGCCGGCTAGGTTGTTGAAGGTCGCGCCGTTGTTGATGTACAACGCGCCGTTGGTCATGGTCGCCGTTGCGGCGCTGTTGATGGTTCGCTGCGTGAAATTGAGGCTGGAGCCGGAAACCAAGAGAGTGGAGCCGCCGGGCAGGTTGATGGAGCCGGCGCCTTGAACGGTTCCATTGAGCCAGTTGAAGGCGTTGGTCACCGTCAGGGCGCCTGTTCCGTCCACGGTGCCGGCTTGCAATGAAAAGTTGGCGGTCGTGACGTTGGTGTTGAACACCGCGTCCCCGTATTGGGTCACGCGAACAAAATTCGTGCCGATAAATTGCGCCCCGGCTACAATCGTGTTGGTTCCATAACTGAACCAAAGTTCCGCGCCGGGTTCCAGATCGAACGTGCCGGCGCTGACGCCGCCGGCCAGCTCCACCGAGCCGCTTTGAATGTCGAGCAGCCCGTAATTGTTGAAATCCGGCCCCTGGTCGCTGCCGGTGAACTCCAGCGGGTTGACGCCGACGGATTTGCGGAAGACTCCGTAGTTGTTGATGCTCCCGCCGCCGGGCGCCGGACTGCCCAGAAACTCCGCGTCCACCAAATAGTTCGAGCCTTGAAAGTTGAACGTGGCGTTTTGCATGTTGTTGATCACCGCTCCCCCGCTGAAAGTCAGACTCGCCTCCGGCGTGTTGCTCACCCAGGTCATCGTCCCGGAGTTGTTGATGGTGCTGGCCGTCAGGGCGTATTCCGCGTAAGGGCCCGCGAAGTTGAACAAACCGAAGGCATCAATCGTCACGGTCGGGCCGCTCAAAGCGCTGCCCCCGCCGCTCGAATAAAGATCAATCCAGTTTGCCGCGCTGGGAAACCCGCTGGCGCCGGTCACATGCACCAAGCCATTGGTGCCGTTGAGGGCTGCGAAATCCAGGGTCCCGGGGTCCCACGCCATCAGGTTGCTATCAAACAAACCAATCTGCATCGTTCCCAGCACGGTTCCCTGATTCAGGATCTCGCTGATTCCCGGCCCGGAAAAGAAGTTGGTCGCGCCCGCCGGAACCGTCATGCCGCCGGGGAATTGCAAGAGCGAATTAGTGAACGCCGCTTTATAGTAGCCGGCGCCGGCGCTGCACAACCAGGCGGCAAACGGCCCGATTTGAAACGTGCCGCCCTGGCAGTTCACCGTGCCGCTGTTGTCAAAAGCGCAGGTGATGGATCCTCCCAGGAACATCGCGTTGCTGTTGCCGCTGATGACGGCGTTGGGCATATTGACGACATTGCTTCCCCCTTCCAAAGCCGAGGAGGGCGCAATGGTGATTTGCCCCACATTGTACACGGTGGTGTCGCTGAGGTTGATGTTGGCCGCGTTGCTGGAGGTGCCGATCTGCATGAACGCGCCCGACTTGATGGTCACCACGCAAGAATCCAAATAGACGGAGCTGGCGGGCGCAATCAGTTCGGAAGAGACGTTGAGGATTGACCCGGAGATTGTCGCGCCGCTGCCTCCGCCATTGTTGGCCGAGAGCATCTCCACGGTTCCAACAGTGAAATCGCCGCCGGTAAGCCCGGAGCCTGGTTCCATAATAAGCGTGTCCAGAATGATATTATTGGCCTCGGCGAGCGCTCCGGCGCCCTGGGGGATGATTGCCGTGTCGCTGGCTCCGGGGACGGTGCCGGCAGGCTCGAGGGCATTGTTGTTCAGAGGATCGTTGGTGTACCAGTTCAGCCCGTAAAACCAGGAGTAATTGACCGGCCCGGTGGGATATGGATCGGGGGTTGGAGTAAAGGTAAGTACTGCCGCGCGGGCTGTAACGGATGCCGCAAAAAGGACAACAAGCAGGGCGGGCAGGCTGCTTACTTTCCGCATTATGGAGTGAAGCATGGACGTCGCGTTGTGTTCGGTTGTTTGACAAAGACTGCTTTTCGCTGCGCGGGGTCATTATAGCAGCCGCGGTTTGGTTTGTCAAATCCGCTTTTGGCGGTTTTTCTTCCAGGTCAACGGGCAAGGGGTCAACCCATAGTTTGGTTCATTTTGCTTGCCGTTGGGCGAAGGAGTCTGTAGCTTTGTTGGCGTGCCGCGAAAAATGAGAGTGGAATATGCTGGCGCCATTTACCATGTCATGAGCCGCGGCGACCGCCGGGAGGACATCTTTGTGGATGATGTGGACCGGAAAGACCGGCTGCTGGCCTACCCGTGGACCAGCTTGGTGTGGTAGGTGGCGGCGCGGGAGCATCGGCCGGAATGGATGTGTGTGGAGCGGCTGCTGGGCGAGCATGGGATCGCACAAGATTCGCCCGCTGGCCGGAGGCAATTCGAGCGCCGGATGGAGGCGTGCCGGGAGGAGCAAACCGATGAAGCGGCCCTGCGGCCTTTGCGGCGGGGTTGGTGTCTGGGCAGCGAGGCGTTCCAGCGGCAATGCTGGAGCGAATGGAAGGGCGGACGGGGGAGCACCATTCCGGAGCCTTGCGCCGGGAGGGGGCGCAAGCCAAAGCGGAGCGGATCATCGTGGAAGAACTGCGCCATTTGGGGTGGAAAGAGACCCAGTTGGCAGGCCGTCGGAAGAGTGACCCTGGGAAGCTGGCACTGGCGGCGCGGCTGAGAAAGGAAACGACCCTGCCGCTCAAGTGGATCGCCCGGCGAGTGTGGCTGGGCACATCCAAGAGCGCGAACAGCAAGCTGGATCAGCGGATGCGAGCCAACAAGGAAGCCAGCTTGATGCCGCAGCGGGCGGCGAGAAAGGAATGAGAAGCCATGAAAAAACGAACCAAACTATGGGTTGACCCGAATGGCGCTAAGATAAGGAATGCCAAATGTAACCCATTTGTTTTTAGGATGTTATGATGGTGTGTTGGCGCAGCACCAGGAATATGTCGCTCCTATCGGAGCTAAATCATCCTTTTTGCTGTGGTTCTACAAAGAGGCCGCGCCTACGGCGCTGCGCGCCAAAATCGGCGGCAGGCATGGGGCGGCGGCCCAGCGCCGTAGGCGCGGTATATCTGTAGAACCCAGGGGAGCAGAAATCCAAAGCCCCAGCGGGGCGGCATATTCAGAGCATCAGCATAACATATTGTTAATCAATGACTAACGCCTTATCTAAGCGCCATTCTGGGTTGACCGCTTTCCTTTTCAATGGGGAAGCTCTGCGTCCGATTACCACTGGACAACGACCAAACCACCACGATGAATAAAAAGTATCTTTATTATGCCATATTTGGGTTGATCCTAGCATGGCGATGTGCTGCTGAGCCAGGGACAGCAGACGTTTGCGGTCCAATTACTAACGATGTGAGAATGAGCATCATGGTAAAAGCCCTGATGTGGACGTTTTCGACGAATGACATCATGGATTTGCCAAAGTTAGTTGGGCGATTAAGAGGTGAAGTGGACCCAGTATCCGCGTTTGTGTGGCATACTTTGTCGCCCCGGCAGCAATTTGTGATAATGAACTATCAGCCCTCGGAAACCAATGCAAGGGAGTGCGAAGACATTGTGCTTCAAGCTCTGAACAAAATTGTAGATGGACCATATTCCGGATTAAATCCTGACGCATTCAAAGGCATTTTGGAGAGTGATGAGACCATGGGGCTTATGCACAGAAATGCGGCGGGCTCTGACCTGGCCCATCTAAACCGCTCGATTCTGCAGGATGCTTATCCGGTGGAATTGTCGAGAAAGCTCAAAGCTGGTGACACAACAATAAGGGGCACCAATGAGGTTGTTCTAACGGTTGTCTTCAGTAACATCTCAACGAATAAGACATTCCGCATTGACACAAGTGGTATGATTTATGACACGTTGGATTCCTTTGAGGTTGTTTCCCCATCTGGAAAGGAATTATCGCCGCGAACTCTAGCAAACACGATTCGCCGTGGAGTAAGTTATTCTCTGAAGCCAGGTCAAACGAAACAGTTAGAATTGCCTATGAGAGCCATTTTGAAATTCGATGAGATTGGTACTTATACGATAACGGTAAAGCGGATAATGTGGTGGCCTGGTGGAAAGCAAGAGTGGTTTACTGTCGTTTCAAATCCATTATCTATCAATATTGTCCCAGATAAGTAATTGTGAACGCACAATGCGGACGGTCGATTTCTGCAAGGGGTCAACCCATAGTTTGGTTCGTTTTTGCGATCCGGGCTGGACGAATTTTGGGTGGCGATTTTACAGGGACAGGCTGCAATGAATTGGGAGTTGAGAATGAACGGGAGCGGCCGGTTGGTTGGCAAACCTGGTCCGCTATGCGAGAGAAAGACAATCCATTTTGTTATGCGGGGCGCCCTTCCTCTCCATGTTCGCGCAACGGGGGATGATCCGCCGACCTCTGGAACAGGCTGAAGAAGTTGCAGGCCGTCCGAAGTCGTCAAAGCGTAAGATCGTGGGAATCAACAAGTCCAATGGCAACATGAATTGGCGCTGGACGTTTTGCGGGCAAATCAACTGCCATATAAAACGCCGATTTTGCGCAGGCGCAGAATCGGTTCGTTGGCCGCCCGCGATTGGGCCAAATCCACGTCGAACTCGGCCGCCCAATCGTTCATTTCTTCCGGATCAATCAACATCTGCTGCACCCGCCAATGTATCTTGTCCTCCGCCGGCGTCACATAGGTGTGGCGCAGGTTGCGCGCGTTCGGGTCCAGGCAGAGGCGCCCGTGTTCGGCATGATACTCCTCCAGCGCCTGGCGCAAACGCCCGGCCGTCCACGGCTCGCCGCCGGGCTGCTCCGGCGGGGCGAGCGCCGCCAGCGCCTGCTCAAAATCTCCGATGACCAGGCCGCGCAGGAAGGTGAAAATCCGGTTCCGCACCAGCGCCGTGAAGGCCGCGGTGTCGCGCGTGATGTCCTGCTCCGCCTCTTCCGCGCCGGGCGGGCGGGCCTCCCGGGTTTCCGCGCGCTGAAAAGCCGGATCGCGCATTTTTTCCCATTCATCGAGCAGGCTGGAATCCACCTGCCGGATCATCGCGCCCAGGTAAATTTCCATTTCGCGCACCGCGCCGTTTTTGGCGGCGTCCGGCACGCCCTGGGTGAGCGTCTTGTGAACGCGGGACAAATGCCGCAGCAGCAGCCCCTCGGCCCGTTGCAATTCGTAATCGCGGATGTAATCGGAAAAAGACCGGAAGGACTCGAACATTTCGCGCGCGATGGATTTGGGCCGGATGTTTTCCTGGCCGACCCAGGGATGCCGGTCGGCAAAGGCGTTGAAGGTGGCATAAACAAACTCGCGGTTTGGCTTGGGGTATTCCAGTTTCTCCAGCTCCTCCATCCGCTTGTCAAAATCAATTCCCTCCATCTTCATCTCGGCCATCTTTTGGTCCTTCACCCGGTCCAGTTGTTTGCGCAGAATGATTTCCGGATCTTCCAGGATGGATTCCACCAGCGTGAGCAGCACCAGCGCGTAATCGGGCGCCTGCGGGTCCATCTGCGGCAGGGTTTCGTGCAGGTAGAGCGACAGCGCCTGGTCCATGGAAAAATCATCCTGCAAGGCGACGTTCACGCGCAGGCGGGCGCCTTCCGCCGTTTTGGGAATGAATTCGATGATCTTCCGCTCCACCAGCGAACGGAACAACTGCCAGGCCCGTTTGCGGTGCTCCTTCTTCGCCCTGGGCGTTTCGTGGCAGTCGCGCAGGAGGCGTTGCAGGGCGCGGCAGCCGTCGCCGTTGCGGCTCAACACGTTGAGCAGCATCCCGTGCGAGACATGAAACCGGGAGGCCAGCCGTTCCGGCGGCGCGTGGATCAGGCGGAGATAAGTCTGCTTGTCCCAATTGACGAAATTCTTTTCCGGCGGCTTGCGCTTGACAGACTTCCTGCCGCCCTTCGCCTCTTTCTCGTCCAGCTTCAAGTTCTCCACCACATGCTCCGGGGCCTGGGCCACCACCCAGCCGCGGTCGTCAAACCCCTTGCGCCCCGCCCGGCCGGCGATTTGGTGAAAATCGCGCGCGCTGAGAATCCCGGTTTTCTGCCCGTCAAATTTGCAGAGGCGCGTAAACAGGACGGTGCGGATGGGCATGTTGATGCCGGCCCCCAGCGTGTCCGTCCCGCAAACAATTTTCAGCAGACCCCGCTGCGTGAGTTGCTCGACCAGCGCGCGGTACTTGGGGAGAATCCCGGCGTGATGCAGGCCGATGCCGTGCTTGAGCCAGCGGCGGATGTCCGGCCCATAAGGGCTGCTGAATTTGAATCCTTCCAGCGCGCCGCCGAGGGCGGCCTTTTCCTCGCGTGTGCAAACATTGATGCTGGTGAAATCCTGCGCGCTTTGCGCCGCCTCCAGTTGGGTGAAGTGGACCACATACACCGGGCTTTTCCCCTCGCCCGCCAGCCGCTCCAGGGTTTGGGCCAGCGAAATTTCCGAATAGGCGTACTCCAGCGGCACGGGGCGGTCCTGGGACGCCACCGTCACCGTCGGACGCCCGTTCCGGCGGGTCAATTCCTCCTCGAAAAAGGCCGTGTCGCCCAGGGTGGCGGACATGAGCAGAAACCGCGCCTGGGGGAGAGTCAACAATGGGACCTGCCACGCCGTCCCCCGCTCGCGGTCGGCGTAGTAATGGAATTCGTCCATGATGACTTCCTGGACGCTGGCCTGCGCGCCCTCGCGCAGGGCGATGTTGGCGAGAATCTCCGCCGTGCAGCACAGAATGGGGGCGTCGCGGTTGACCGCGGCGTCGCCCGTGCTGAGGCCGGCGTTTTCCGGCCCGAACTCGCGGCAGAGGGCCAGCCATTTTTCGTTGACAAGGGCCTTGATAGGGCAGGTGTAGATGGAGCGCTTGCCTTGGGCCAAAGCTTTGAATTGCACGGCGGCGGCGACAAGAGATTTCCCCGAGCCGGTGGGGGTGTTCAGAATCACGTTTTTTTCCTCGAACAGCTCCAGGATGGCGGTTTCCTGCGCGGGATAAAGTTGCAGCCCCCGGCCCTGGGCATATTCGAGGAACCGTCCCAGCAGCACATCATTGCCGCAGCCCCCGTCGCGCGGGATCAGGTCATAAAGCGTCGCAGACACATCGGCAAATGTAGCGGTTGCGGCGGCGAGTGAGAAGGAGGATTCGCGCGCGTCTGAGTTCTTGCCCGGCCCAATCCGGGTTTGGTTGAAGGACGCGCGGCAGAAGCTCCGTGAGGAGCGAAATAGTTATAGCCGACCACCCGAAAAAACATCTCAAGCTCCGTGAGGAGCGAAATATGCCGCTCCTCACGGAGCTTGAATCTATTTCCAGCGTCCAACTACAGAGATGTCGCGCCTGACGGCGCTGACTCTCCCCCCGTCACCAAAGGCGGCTGATTGGTTGGGATGCGCCCCCGAATGATCCCCGCCGACAACTGGAGTCTTGACTTTGGGTGGCGGGGGCGACAAGGTTCTGAATCGCTTAACAAATGAAACGACTGTTCTCGTCACCAGACAGCGCGACGCTCGGACTGCTCCGCAGCCGGTTGGAGGCCACCGGGATTGATTGCAAGATTCGCAATGAGAGCCCTCTATCCATGTACGGCGCTCCGTTTGATCCGGAGCTTTGGGTTGTGAAGGACGAGGATTTTGCCAAGGCCCGTGAGTTGCTGGCCGCGTGGAGGCAGCCTGAGAGTTGAATCGTTTGGCTCATGTGCAAGCGTTTCTTAATGATCGCTGGTGTCGTCCTTCTGGCAATCGGAGCAACCTACCTTTGGGCCTCTCGGGCGCCGACGCTCCCGTCAGCCAGTGTCAAGCTCGTTGGCTACGAAACTCGGAAGGGGTCCCTGGTGGCAACGGTTGTGTTGGCGAACACGGGCCGGTCGGCGCTGAGTTACTATGACTCCAGCGAAGGTGTTTATTACACAGTTCTGGCGCGGGTCCAAGGCAAAGCCACAAATTGGCATTCGGGGGGCGGCCCCTTATCCATGTCTGGCCCCATAGTTGTTTGGCCTTCACGAAGCGCGCGTATTCATGTTGTCCTTCCCGATGGCACCGAGACATGGCGCTGCACGGTCCTGATTCGTGGGACAGGAGCGAGGGTCAGAGTGTTTGAGCATCTGGGAAAGTGGGGGATTTGGGATCGAGCTTTTCCCTTCTTGCAGTGGTTTATTGGTCTTTTTCCGATGAACGATTCGGAGGAGCGACAGATCCAGAGCGACACTTTTGCGATTCCTGCAAACACATTGCGATGAAGAATACACCGCGCACGAACTCCCACCCGCGCTCGGGTTTGAGTTCGGGTCTGAGTTTTCGTGTGTGTTTTCGTTGCCAAATCGGCCGCTCCTGTGTTATTCTATCTGAGGGTTTGGGTTGGACGCCAAACATTTGACATGATGCGATGCAAGTCACTCTAAAACTGCCGGATGAGATTATGGAAGGATTGGGCCGCGACGCCGAAATTCCCCGGCGGGTTTTGGAAGCCTTGATTCTGCAACGGTACATGGCGGAGGAAATTTCGCTGGGCCGTCTGGCGGAACTGCTGGGTTTCAACCGATGGGAAGCGGAAGATTTTCTGGACCGCCACAATGCGCGTCTGCCCTACACGCGGGAAATGCTGGAGGAGGACCGCCGTAATCTCGCCGAAGTGTTCGGCAACCAGTGAGCCTGGTAGTCGCTGACACCGGTCCTGTTCAATACCTCCTTCTATGCGAGGCCATCCAGGTGCTGCCGCAGATCTATGGGCAGTTGGTGATTCCTACCTCTGTCGCCCGAGAGCTTTCCCACCCCGGAAGCCCGCCCAAAGTTCAGGCATGGATCAGGGCGCTCCCGCAATGGGCATCGGTTCGGCACCCGAACCAAACCAAACCGAACCGACCGCGCGCTTGGGCTTGGGAGAGCGCGAGGCGATTGCGTTGGCGTGCGAGCTGAAGGCGACACAACTGCTGGTGGATGATCGAGCCGCGCGTCGTATTGCAGTCCAGCGCGGCCTTGCGATCACCGGCACTGTGGGGATTCTGGAGCAGGCCGCTGAACGCGGGTTGCTCTCTCTGCCAACCGCCCTGCAAACGATTCTCCGCACAAACTTTCGCATTGACGCCGACGTCATTCGGAAGGCCCTGGAAAGGGATCGGTTGCGCTGAAGTATTTGGAAGGGGACGGGCTGGAATGGACAGACTCCGTTTACGGCACCACTTGGATGGTGTCGCCGGCTTGGAGGGGCATGTCTTCGCCGGCAAGGAGGGCGGAGGGCTTGATGTCGGTGGGCTGGCCGTCGCGGATCACGCGGATGAGTTTGGGATTGAGATAGCCGGTGTAGTCGGCGGCCACGATGGCTTTCGCCAGGGTCAGTTCCTCGGTCCAGGGTATGATGGAATTGCGGACGGGGCCGGTGACGGTAACGATGGGCGGCTTGGGACGGGATTGTTCGAGGGCCTGCTGCTGCCCCTCCACGTAGGCCTGCCGGGCCTCGAGACGGGCGCGGGTTTTTGTCTCGCAGCCGGTGGTGAAGGAAAGGAGTATTGACAATAGGGCGGCAAGGGCCAGGGTGGAAAACGAGGATGGAGGATGGAGGGTGGAGGATGGAATAGGAAGGCGGGAAGCCGGGGGAAAAGCGCGGCGGGCACGGAACGCGCGCCCTGCCAACCAAGACAGAGGCGTTGGCTTTTCTCCGCGATCATTCGGGTTCAATCTTTGTTGGTTCGGGCGCATGAGCGGTTCCACTTTTCAACAGGTTGCCGGAACTTCTTGCAGGATTTCCACGCAGTGAGGAATGGCGGCGGCCACAAAGCCCAAACATTCCACGGCGGCACTGGGCTTGCCGGGGAGACAGACAACCAGGGCGCGATCCACCACGGCGGCCAAATTGCGGGAGAGGATGGCGTTCTTGGTGATTTTCATGGATTCCATCCGCATGAGTTCGCCGAAACCGGGGAGTTCGCGCAGGGCGATTTCGCGGACGGCCTCCGGGGTGAGGTCGCGCGGGGCGACGCCGGTGCCGCCGGTGGTGAGGATGAGGTGGCAGCCGAGGGCGATTTGCTCATGAATGGCGCGCTGGATTTCGCTCTTGTCGTCGGGGACGAGGGCCTGGGCAGCGACGCGCCAGCCCCAGGCCCGCGCCGCTTCCCGCAGGGCGGGGCCGCCCAGGTCCTCATACTGGCCGAGGGCGGCGCGGTCGGAAATGGCGATGACGCCGGCGTCTATTTGCATGGGGGTCCGGTTTTTGTTTTTGACACGAGTTTGATTTCGGTGATGCGCATGGAGCGGTCGGCGGCTTTGCACATGTCGTAAATGGCCAGGGCGGCAACGCTGACGGCGGTAAGGGCTTCCATCTCGACGCCGGTCGGGGCGGTAATGGCGGCGGAGGCGGTGATGATGACGCGGTCGCGGCGGGCGGGGATTTCGAAATCCACGGCGCAATGGGTCAGGGACAAGGGATGGCACAACGGGATGAGATCGCCGGTTCTTTTGGCGGCCATGATGCCGGCGAGGCGGGCGGTGGCAAAAACGTTTCCCTTGGCCATGCGCTGTTTTTCCAGGGCGGCCAGGGTGGCGGGTTGCAGGCGGATTTCGCCGCGGGCGACGGCGCGGCGGCAAAGGGCGGGCTTGGCGGAAACGTCCACCATGCTGGCGGCGCCGGCGGCGTCAATATGCGAGAATTTTTTCACGGGTTGGCGGCCGGACCCGCCACGCTCTCCTTCCATTCAACCACGGCGGCGCGCATTTGTTCTCCCAAATGCCGGCATTTTTTCACATGGCGGGGAATGTAGTCGGGCGAAGTCCCGAGCAGATCGGTCACGACAAGGATTTGGCCGTCGCAATCGGGGCCGGCGCCGATGCCGATGGTGGGGATGGGGATTTGCCGGGTGATTTCGCGCGCGACAGGCGGAGTGACGAGTTCCAAAACCAGGGCGAAGGCGCCGGCCCCGGCCAGGGCCTGGGCGTCGGCCAGGAGGCTGGTCCGCTCCGCCTCGGTTTTGCCTTTGACATGGTAACCTCTTTCTTCGAGGACGCTTTGCGGGAGCATTCCCAAATGGCCCAGGAACGGAATGCCGTCCGCCAAAATGGCGCGCACCTGGGGGAGGATGGCGCGGCCGCCTTCGGCTTTGACGGCCTCGGCGCCGGCGGCGATGAGACGGCGGGCGGTGTCGAGGGCCTGGGCGGGGGACTGGTAACTTTGAAAGGGCATGTCGGCGGCGAGAAGGGCCTGGGGCTTGGCGCGGGCGGCGGCGCGAACGTGATGTTCTATTTCGGCGAGGGTGACCCGGGTGGTGTCAGGGTAGCCGAGAACGACCATGCCGAGGGAATCGCCGACGAGAATCAGGGGGATGCCGGCGGCGTCGAGCAGTTTGGCCATGGGATAATCGTAGGCGGTCAGCGAGGCGATGCGACGGCGGTTTTTCATGCCGCGAATGGCGGCGGCGGTGATTTTGATTGTGCTCATGCGATCAGGACTGCGACGCGGGAATTGTGGAAGATGTGCCCGGCGAGACGCCGGACACGGCGGGCGAGACGCCCGCGCTCCCCAACAAATTGCGTGACGGGTGCTGAGTTCTCATGGCCGCAAGATCAATCTTCGGCGGGAAAACTGGCGAGCAATTCGTCCGGGGTGACGGTGGCAGTGCCGAGTTTGCCCACGACGACGCCGGCGGCGTGGTTGGAAAAGAAAGCGGCCTCGACCGGGGACGCGCCGGCGACAATGGCCAGGGTGAAGGAGGCGATGACGGTATCCCCCGCGCCGGAGACATCGAAGACCTCGCGGGCGGCGGTGGGGACATGGAACGGCTTTTGGCCGCGCTGGCAGAGGAGGAGGCCGTGTTCGCCCAGGGTGATGAGGAGCAGGGCCGGTTGCAGTTCCGCCAGCAGCTTGTCCGCCACCCGCCGCAAGGCGGCGTCGCGGGCCGGATCGGCGCCGGGGTGCTCGTCGGGAAGGCCGGCCAGATCAAAGGCTTCCTTGCGGTTGGGCGTGAGGAGGGACAAGCCGGACAAATTCAAAAGATGGGACGGCTTGGGGTCCAGACTCAACCAGACGCCGCGGGCGCGGCACAAGCGCCGGGTCTCATCCAACAACGGCTGGGTGATGACGCCTTTGGCGTAGTCGGCCAGAATCAAGGCGTCGGCGTGCCGGAGGGAATCGGCCAGCGCGGCCAGGAGGCGGGCGGCGGTCTGGTCGTCAATGTCGCCTCGCGTTTCGCGGTCCACCCGCACGACTTGCTGGCGATGGGCGACGATGCGGGTTTTGATGCTGGTGGCGCGGTTGGAGCAGGACAGCAGGCCGGAACAGCCGGCGCCGTCCCTGGTGAGCAACCGGCGGAGCCGCCGGGCGGCGTCGTCGTGCCCGGAGACGCCGAGCAATTGGGTGGCGGCGCGCAAGCGGGCCAGGTTGCGGGCGACATTGCCCGCGCCGCCCGGGATGAAACTCTCGCGCTCAAATTCCACCACCGGAACGGGCGCTTCGGGAGATATGCGGGCGACCTTGCCCCAAAGGAATTGGTCCAGCATCACGTCGCCCAGGACAACGACGCGGGCGCGGCTGGCGGCGGAAAGCAGTTGGCGGACGCGGGACAGAGGGAAATTCTGGCTCATGGTCGTTGGGAAAAGAGGAGCGGGTTAGCCGTCATGGGACAAAAAGGCGGTGAGCGGACTGCTCGGACTGGCGGCGCTCTGCGGGGCCGGCAGGCCGGTTTCGTAGGCGTCGCGGCCGGCCTCGACGGCAGCCATGAAGGCGCGGGCCATGCGGCAGGGATCGTTGGACACGGCAATGGCGGTGTTGACCAGGACGGCGTCGGCGCCCATCTCCATCGCCTGGGCGGCATGGCTTGGCGCGCCGAGGCCGGCATCCACCACGACGGGCACGACGGCTTGTTCGATGATGATGCGGAGTTGTTCGCGCGTGTCCAGGCCGCGGTTGGAGCCGATGGGCGAACCGAGCGGCATGACGGTGGCGGCGCCGGCATCCTGCAATCGTTTCGCCAGGACGGGGTCGGCGTTGATGTAGGGGAGAACGACGAAGCCCTCCTTGACGAGAATTTCCGTGGCGGCGAGCGTTTCCACCGGGTCGGGCAGGAGATAGCGCGGGTCGGGATGGATTTCCAGCTTGATCCAATTGGGCAGTCCGGCGGCAACGGCCAGGCGGGCCAGGCGGACGGCTTCGGCGGCGTTGTTGGCGCCGCTGGTGTTGGGGAGGAGGAGGTATTTCTTGGAGTCCACGAAATCGAGGATGTTGGCGAAGGGATCGCCCTGGCCGGAGAGATCGGCGCGGCGCAGGGCGACGGTGACGATTTGCGCGCCGCTGGCGGCCAGGGCGTCGCGCATCAATTCCGGCGAAGCGAACTTGCCGGTGCCGATGAGGAGCCGCGAATGGAACTCCCGGCCGGCGATCAGCAACGGTGTGCGGAGCGAAAACATCGGGGAGGAAGATACCCCGCCGCGCGGCGTTTTTGAAGTTTAAAGTGTGCCGGTTGCGCAACGCCGTTTCCTGTGGTTAAATTGGAGCCTATGGCAAACGTCACCGTTGAAATACCGGAAGAAGTCTTCGCCCTCGCGGGGATGCGGGAGGGTTCCACCTCCGGCCGCGCCGCCAAATTGCTGGCGTTGGAATTGTTCCGGGAGGGACGCGCTTCGCTGGGGCGGGCGGCTGAATTGGCCGGCGTCAGCGTCGAAGATTTCATGGACTTTTCATCGCGCCGGAAGGTGTCGCTGCACTACGCCGACGATGAACTGGCCGAGGACCGGGAAACGGCCTCGCGCCTCGGGCTGTGATTGTCGTTTCCAATTCCTCGCCACTCATTACGCTGGCGCGTGTGGACCAGCTTGACTTATTGCGGCAACTTTTTGTCCGGGTTCACATCGCGCATGAGGTACATTATGAGGTAGTCATCCGAGGCGCAGGGCGCGCGGCGGCCAGGGAGGTGGGGACTGCCGGTTGGATTGAGACGCATCCTGCGGCTGATCCTACGGCACTCAGGGAACTGAAACGCCAGAATGCGCTAGCAGCCTGTCTGATTGGAATTTGACTTTGCCTGTTGAGGGATCCAAGTGAGACGGGCGGCAGCGGGTTTGTGTTCAAGAAAAACAAAAATTTCTT
>Ga0326727_10008257_pt1 | contig 26618 bp, 25 predicted proteins | sample MB2enrmetagenome_FD_207643 | JGI IMG/M metagenome (GOLD analysis project Ga0326727, IMG submission 207643) | Lab enriched peat soil microbial communities from McLean, Ithaca, NY, United States - MB29MY | ecosystem: Environmental > Terrestrial > Soil > Wetlands > Peat | place: USA: New York...
ACATCGCCGGCTGCATGGTGGGTGTAGGCGGGCCGCATATTCGCGGCCTGAATTCGAGCGGCGGCATCCAACTGGGCCGCGGCATGCGCGAGATTACGCGCGAGGATGTGCGCGCCGCCGTGGACCACGCGCGCGCCATCGAGCGCCCTGCCGACCGCGAAGTTCTGCACCTGCTGCCAAGGCAATTCATCCTCGACGGGCAGCCCGGAATTTTTGATCCTGTCGGCATGGTGGGCGCGCGGCTGGAGGTCGAGCTGCACATCGCCACCTGTTCGGGCAGCGCCCTGCAAAGCACGGTGACCTGCGCCAATCGCGCGGGGCTCGAGGTTTCAGAAGCGGTGCTCGAAGCCGTCGCCGCAGCGGAGTGCATGCTCTCGGCCGACGAGCGCGAACTGGGCGTGTGCCTGCTCGACATCGGCGCACATTCCAGCGACATGGCCGTGTTTTTCGAAGGCGCGGTGGCGTACACTGCGTCGGTTCCCATCGGCGGAGCGCACTTCACCAACGACCTCGCCATCGGCCTGCAGATGCCGCTGGCCCAGGCCGAAGAACTCAAGCGGCAATATGGCAATGCGGTGGTGACCGCGGTGCCGCAACTGGCGGAGATCGAGATCAACAATCCGCAGCCGCAACGCCTGGCGCTGCGCACCATCGCAGAGATCCTGGAGCCGCGCGCGCGCGAGCTGATGTACTACGTGCGCGAAAGCCTGCGCCAGGGCGGCGTCCTTGACGCCATGGGCGCCGGATGCGTTCTCACCGGCGGCGGATCGATGTTGCCCGGAATGCTGGATGTGACCGAGAGCCAGTTGCGCGTGCCGGCGCGCACGGGGCTGCCCATGCATCTGCCGCGCATGCCCTCGGAATTGAACCATCCGTCGTGGGCCGCGTCGATCGGCATGATTCTCTACGCGCATCGCACGCGAGCCATGCGCGCGGCCGAAGACCATCGCAGCCTGAGCGCGAAGTTGCGCGCCATGTTTGCCGCGAGTTTTTAAGAACAGGGACTAGGGACTAGGGAATGGAAAAGCTGGAAATCGCAGACGAGGAGACGGGAGCCCCCATGGAACAGGAAAAGAGCGAGGCCGGAGAGATGCGGATTCAATATCACGAAGAGCCCCTGCGCGGCGCGCGCATCAAGGTGATCGGCGTGGGCGGAGGCGGCGGCAATGCCGTGAACCGCATGATTCAGGCGCGCATGGAAGGCGTGGAGTTCATCACCGCCAACACCGATGTGCAGGCGCTGAAGCTTTCGCAGGCGGCCATCAAGCTGCAATTGGGCGTGCGCCTCACCTCCGGGCTGGGCGCGGGCTCCAGTCCCGACATCGGCCGCCGCGCCGCGCTCGAAGACTCGGAAAAGATCATCGAGGCGCTGGAAGGCGCCGATATGGTCTTCGTCACCGCGGGCCTGGGCGGCGGCACGGGCACCGGCGCCGCGCCGGTCATTGCCTCGCTGGCCAGCGAGATGGGCATTCTGACCGTCGCCGTGGTCACCAAGCCCTTTGGCTTCGAAGGCAAGCGCCGCATGATGCAGGCCGAGCGCGGCCTGAAGGAACTGGTGGAGAGCGTCGACACCATGATCGTGATTCCCAACGAAAAGCTGCTGGTGGTGGCCAAGGATGCGGGATTCTTCGAGAGTTTCCGCATTGCCGACGACGTACTCAGCCAGGGCGTGCAGGGCATCAGCGACATCATCACCATCCCCGGCATCATCAACCGCGACTTTGCCGACGTGAAGACCACCATGGCCGGCATGGGCCACGCGGTGATGGGCACGGCCGTGCGCTCGGGCGCGAATCGCGCCATGGAGGCCGCGCAGGCGGCCATGGCTTCGCCGCTTCTCGAGGCCGGCGCCATCGACGGCGCGCGCGGCATTCTCATCAACATTACCGGATCGAGCTCACTCAAGCTTTCCGAAGTCAACGAGGCCTCGTCGCTCATTCAAGCGGCGGCGCACGAAGACGCCAACGTCATCTTTGGGGCGGTGCTCGACGAAAAGATGGGCGAGGAGGTGAAGATCACCGTCATCGCCACCGGTTTCCGCGACCAGATGCCGGATCGGCGCGCGCGCATGTTGAACGTGGAAGAAGCGCCGGTGGTTTCCGTGCCGCTGGTGGCGCCGGGCAACTGGATGCATGAAGCCGCGCCCGCGCCCGCACCGGCGCCTGCGCCGACGCGCTTCCTGAGCGAAGAGGAAGAGGAAAATGCCGCCGGGAACAACAACCACGACGGGTTCTTCTTTGCCGCTGCGACGCCCAACGTGGCGACCACGTTGACGGTGGCGACGCCGCAATCCATGGCCGCATCCGGCGCAGCGACGGACTTCGCGATGGAGCACGAAAGCGCGCCCGCTGCCGAAACGCCGCAATTTGACGATATGGAGAGTGAGCGCGAATTCAAAACCCCGCCGCGGGACTACGTTTCGGATTTCATCGTGAATCCGATCGAGGCGATGGAGGAACCGATGGACGAGGAGATGACGGAGCAGGCACAGGGACCGGAGACGTCGCTGTTTCCCGAGTCCGCCGCGGAGCCCGAACGCGATCTGGATGTGCCGACGTTTTTGCGCCGCCTTAGGTTTTAAGGCATTTTCCGGATGGTTGTAAAGTCGCCCAAAGGCAGGCATGGGCATTTTCTTGAGGAAAATGCCCACAGTCGTTCCAGAAGGCACTCTATGCGAATCCGGAAAATGCGATAGCGGCTCGGAAGAGGTGACGGGCGGGGAGGGCGCGAGTTTGTTGTATCGATTTCGGACACCGGCCCGCCGATTTTGCAAGTGACCGGGAACACTGTATAGTAAGCGAAACGTCCTCGAAAGTTGTACTTGGCAACACTGCGGTGCGAGGGGAGTTTTCCGCAGATTAGGGTACTTTAAGACGAGGGGCGTACGGGTGGACAGGTCGGCTTGCTAAGCAAGTACGCGGTCCGTTCCACCCCGTGGAGCGGCTGGCAAGAAGACTGGCCAAGTCCGCGGCGGACGAGAGAATCCGCTCGCGGCCGAAGCAGAAGGCAGGAAGTGCGTCGTCCACGGACGAACGCGCGGCACGAAATCCAAAGTTGAGAGGAAGTTGTCTGGATGAAGCTGTCACGCGTCAAGTCGATTGGAACGGTCTTTCTGGGAGCGGCGGTTGCCGTCTCCGCTCTAGGCGCCGCTAGCGCCGCGGCGCTGGATGTTCGGCAAAACACGGTGCATCATCCCAGGCCGGCTTCGCGCCTTAACTCGCGCGCCAAGGAGACGCACCACGCACCGGCGCATGGCGGCGCGGCAAAATCCACGACAACCAGGCACACCTCGGCCACAGCGGCTCGCAGCCAGGCGCATCGCGCGTCCTATCGCCGCCATCATTATTACGAGCGTTTCAAGGCCAGCTCGTTTGTTGCGGGCGGAGTGGGCGCGGACGACAGGACGGCGGGCGAAGACCCCATTGTGCGCCAGGCCGCGATCGACGCTCTGGGCGACATGAACGGCACCGCCGTGGTCATCGATCCCTCGACCGGCCGCATTCTGGCGATGGTCAACCAGAAGCTGGCGCTCTCGCCGGGCGCGGAACCTTGCTCCACCATCAAGCTGACCGTGGCCCTGGCCGCGCTCTCCGAGGGGCTGGTCACGCGCGACACGCCGGTGCAGTTGGCGGGCTTCCACATGAACATGACGCAGGCGCTGGCCAAGAGCAACAACCTCTACTTCGAGGAGCTGGGCCGCGAGCTGGGCTTCGATCGCGTGCGCCACTACGCCACGCAGTTCGGCCTGGGCGAGCTGGCCGGCTACAACATGCCCGGCGAGCAACTGGGCGTCTATCCCGATCAGCCGATCCCCGAGTCCGAAGGCGGCGTGAGCCGCATGTGCAGCTTCGGCCAGGGCGTTTCGCTTACGCCTCTGCAACTGGGCGCATTTGTCGCCGCCATCGCCAACGGGGGAACGCTCTACTACCTGCAGCATCCCACCAGTTCAGAAGAAGTGGCCGCGTTTGAGCCGCGCGTGAAGCGCACGCTCGACATTGCCCGCTTTGTTCCCGATCTCGAAGACGGCATGGCCGGCGCGGTGGAGTATGGAACCGCGCGCAGCCTGCGCGCCAGCTTCCGCGAGTTGCCGGTCTTTGGCAAAACCGGGACCTGCTCCGACAACGGCACGCGCTACGGCTGGTTTGCTTCCTACTCCGAGTCGCCGCAGGGCGCGCTGGTGACGGTCTTCTTCCTTGAGGGCGGCCGGCCCACCTTCGGCCCACGCGCCGCCGAGCTTACCGGCGAGTTCTACAAAAATCTCTGGGATCACGACTACTTCGCGGCGAAAAATCAGGAGGCGGGCAATGCTCCGGCAGCCGCGCCGGCAACCGATCCCGCGGCCTATCCCGATTCCGCCGCGTCCACGCCGGCCGCGCAGTAGCCTCCAGCGCTCAAATTTCTCGGGCGCTTATGCAACGATTCCCGCCGAGAATCATCCCATAAAGTGAGGCCGCCTGCCCGGCGCGTTTTTCAACGCGCCGAGCCATGCGGCCAGATTCCCCAAACGCCTTATCTCATGGACCTTTCATGGCGCTGCCGACCCACATTCTGCTGACCTACGGCTACCTGCTGCTCTTCGCCTGGGTGCTGGTGGAGCAACTGGGCATTCCGCTGCCCGCTACGCCGGTGCTGCTGGCGGCTGGCGCGCTCTCGGCCGACGGCCCCATCAACTTCTTTCTTGCCTTCGCGATCGCCGTGGCGGCTGCGCTCATTTCCGACACGGTCTGGTTTTTCGTTGGCCGCAACCATGGGCAGCGCATTCTGCGCCTTCTCTGCAAGCTCTCGCTCGAACCCACAACCTGCGTCCGCCGCACCCAGGATTCTTTCGGCCGCCGCCGTGGCGCTTTGCTCATGTTCGCCAAATTCGTGCCCGGCCTGGGGATTCTGGCGCCGCCTGTGGCCGGCCAGAACGGCATGGGATTTGGCTCCTTCCTGTTCTTCGACGGCATTGGCGCCATGCTCTGGGTGGGAGCGCTGCTGGCTGCGGGCCGCTTCTTCGGCGACCTGCTGAAGCGCAATGCGGGCTTGCTCAGCTGGGTGGGTCGTTTCTCGGGCGCGCTGCTCCTGCTCGGTATCGTGGCGTTCTTCCTCATTCGCCTCTATCGCCGTCGCGTAGTGCTTAAGAATCTGGCCGCAGCGCGCCTCGAGCCGGTCGATCTGAAGCGCCAGCTCGATGCGGGAGAGCCGGTATTTATCGTCGACCTGCGCCATCCGCTGGAACTCGTGCCGGAGCCCTTCACGCTGCCCGGCGCGCAGCACTTCTCGCCCGATGCGCTGGCCGCGCGCCACAATGAGATCCCGCGCGATCGCGACATCGTGCTCTATTGCACCTGCCCCAGCGAGGCCACAGCGGCCAAAACCGCGATGACGCTGCACCGCCTGGGCATCGAGCGCGTGCGCCCGCTGCGCGGCGGCTACGACGAGTGGAAGCGCCTGGGCTTTCCGCTGGATGCGATTCCGCCCGCCAATCCCCTCGTGCCAACCCTGCAATCCGCGAATTGACGGTTCGACCCGCCAATCTCCAATAAGCACAACGAATTCGGCGCCATTTTTGTAGCGCCGGACTCCTGTCCGGCTGTCGTGCGGGCGTCCACGCCCGCACCTCTCCTTACTCTTTGAATTCCTCATTCCTCCGCTTCATCCCGCTTGACGCACTCCGCTTCCCATGATCGACTGGTCGAGGAATCCGCGCATCGCATGACCCCGAATCGCATGACCTTGGCCCAACTCACCCTCGACGATTACAACCATCGCTTTGCCGATCGCCACCTGCTGCACGGCGTGGTGGCGAAATGGGCCAAAGAGAGACCCGAAGGCATTGCGCTGATTAGCGCCGAATCCGGCCGCGCGGTCACGTGGCGCGAGTTCGACCGCTTTACTTCTGCGCTGGCTTGCGAATGGCTGCGCATGGGCTTCAGGAAAGGCGAGTATTTCGTCACGTTGCTGCCCATGTCGGCCGATCACGTGCTGCTCGAGTACAGTCTGTTCAAGATCGGCGTGATCGTTGTGCCTCTCGATCTGCGTCTGCCCGCTGCCGAGGTGATTCGCGTGGTGGAGATGCTGGGCCCGCGCGGTTTCGTCTGTCTTGGCCTCTACGGTCCTATCGATTTCCGCGAGATGGGCCGCGCCGTCAAGGCAAAGTGCTCATCGCCCGAGTACTTCTTCACCGTCAGCTCGGCCGAGCCGAGCGAGGACTTCCGCTCTTATGTTGCGTTGGCCGAGGCCGCTGCGCACACCGCTGCAACTGAGTCCGATGCCGGATTGGAGCAGTTGGCCGCGCGCGCTCCCGCGATTGCGGAGGACGATGGCGCGCTGGTGATCTTCACCACGGGTACGACCGGCTCGCCCAAGGCGGCGCTGCTCTCGCATCGCAACATCACGTCGCAGAACATGTGCCTGTGCGGCGCGTTCTTCGGCGGAGACAGCGGCATGCGCTCGCTCGTCAACCTGCCCGCCTCGCACGTCGGCGCGCAGACCGAGATCCTGATGAGCACGCTCTTCGGCGGCGGGACCGCGGTTCTTCTTGAGGTCTTCGACGCCGCCCGATCTTTACGTGCGATTGAGCAGCACCGCGTCGAAATCCTCGGCCAGATTCCCGTGATGTTCAATCTGGAATGGATGCTGAAGGACTACGAGCGCTACGATCTCACGAGCCTCAAGTTGGCCGTCTACGGGGGAAACGCCGTCTCGCGGCCGTTCGTAGACAAGCTCGCCACCATGGCGCCCGCCGTTGGAACGGGGCTCGGCCTGACCGAGAGCGCGGGCTTTTGCACGTACGTGAGCGTCGAGGTTTCCGAACGAGAAAAAATCCTGGACGGCCTGGGCCACGACATGCCCATCTATGCCTGCACCATTCGCCAGGCCCTGCGCGAAGACGGCATGGCCGGCAGCGAGTTGCCCGAGGGCGAGATCGGCCACCTCTGCTTTCGCGGGCCGCAGACCTTCCTGGGCTTCGTGAACGATTCCGAAGCGACCGCGCGGACCATCTCACGCGATGGCTACCTCTACACCGGCGACCTGGGATACAACAGCGCCGCGGGCATTCATCTTTCCGGTCGCGCCAAGTGGGTCATCAAGTCGTTCGGCTACCAGGTCTTTCCCGGCGACGTGGAAGCGCACATCGGCGACCTCACGGAGAAGGTTGCCAATTGCGTCGTGGTGGGCGTGGCGCACGAAGTGGCCGGCGAGGGCGTGGTCGCCGTGGTCGAGAAAAGGCCGGGCGTCGAGCTCGCCGTGCAGGAGCTCGAACGCCACACGCGCGCGCTCGCGACCTACATGCGGCCGCGGCATTGGATCGTGGTCGAGCCCGGCCAGTTGCCCCTGAATCGGCTCGCCAAACCCGACTACCAACGCGCCCAGGAGATGGCGCGCAAGGAGATCGCCGCGCTGCGCGCTCGCGGCGAGTGGGACAGCCGTCACACCAACGGCGGCTGAGCGGACACCTGACGATTCGGGTTGGTGGACAATTCCTAAGGACAAGAACGGCCAGTTCGTTTCCGCTGGCGCGGAAATGGCAAGTTGGCGAGTTGGCGCGATGGTCGTGCGAGCTGCGGTTCCCCGGTTCGTTCTTTGGTTCCGGCTGCGCCGGGTTAGGATGGGGAAGTAAGAGAACCGCTCAAGGGAGCAGATCCTTGGCATACGACGATTTACGCGATTGGATCAAAGCGCTGGAAAAACACGGCGAGCTGCGCCGCATCCGCGAAGAGGTTTCGCCCGAACTCGAGATCACGGAGATCACGGACCGCGTCAGCAAAATCGGTGTGCGTTCCCACCCTTCGAGCAAAGAACGCTCGAAGGATGGGGCACGGACGCTTAGCGATGATTACGCGCCCGGCGGCCCGGCGCTGCTGTTTGAGAACGTCGCGGGGCATCCCGGCCACAAGGTTCTCATCAACCAATTTGGGAGCGAGCGGCGCATGGCGCTGGCGCTTGGCGTGGAGCGCATCGACGAGATTGCCGAGCGCATCCATGGCCTGATGAATCTGAAGCCACCGGCGGGCGGCTTTCTCGACAAGCTGAAGATGCTGCCGCAACTGGCCGAACTGGGCAATATCTTTCCAAAAACAGTCTCCGCCAAAGACGCGCCCTGCAAAGAGATGATCCGGCGCGAGAAATTCAATCTCAATTACTTTCCCATCCTCAAGTGCTGGCCGCACGACGGCGGGCGCTTCATCACTCTGCCCTGCGTGCACACGCGCGACCCGCGAACAGGCAAGCTCAACATCGGCATGTACCGCATGCAGGTCTACGACGGCCAGACCACCGGGATGCACTGGCAGCGGCAGAAGGTCGCCGCCGAGCACTACCGCGAGGCGATGCGACAAGCTGTGTCAACCGATGCCATCAACCAAAACCAATACGGCCCGAAGGGCGCAAGGGTGGCCATCATGGCTGAGTCGGCCGGCGGCGCGGTGACGATTCCCGAGCAGTCCGCGGGCGCGATACCGCAGCTCGCGCTCGGCAATCTAAAAGGCTCGCGGCTTGAGGTCGCTGTCGCCATCGGCACCGATCCCGCGACGACCTTCTCCGCCATCGTTCCCGCGCCGCCCGAGATCGAGGAGTTCCTCATCGCCGGGTTCCTGCGCGGCAAGCCGGTCGAAATCGTCAAATGCGAGACGGTCGATCTCGAAGTGCCGGCGCACGCCGAGATTGTTCTCGAGGGTTACGTGGAGCTGGGCGAACTTCGCTCCGAAGGCCCCTTCGGCGATCACACCGGCTTCTATACGCTGCCGGACGAGTATCCGGTTTTCCATCTAACCTGCGTCACCCATCGCAAGGACCCCATTTATGCCGCGACCATCGTGGGCAAGCCGCCTATGGAAGACGCGTGGATGGGCAAGGCCGTGGAGCGGATTTTTCTGCCCGCGATGAAGATGACGATTCCCGAGCTGGTCGACATCAACCTGCCGGTCGAAGCCGTCTTTCACAACCTGATGATCGTCTCGATCAAGAAGAGCTATCCCGGCCACGCGCGCAAGGTGATGCACGCCATCTGGTCGCTGGGCCAGGCCATGTTCACCAAGTGCATCGTTGTTGTGGACGAGGATTGCGACGTGCAGAATATCGGCGAAGTGGTGCTGCGCGTGGCCAACAACATCGACCCCGAGCGCGACATTCAATTTACGCTCGGCCCCATCGATTCGCTCGACCACGCCAGCCGCCTGCCCAACTACGGGTCGAAGATGGGAGTGGACGCCACGCGCAAGTGGAAGGCCGAAGGCTTCGACCGTCCCTGGCCGGCGATGATCGAGATGGACCGCGCGACCAAAGCGAAGATCGATGCGATCTGGGCGAAGCTCGGGCTGTAGGCGGTACAGCGATTTATGCGTTATGCTGTCCGATAGAAGGACCGTATGATTTTGCACGACCTGTTCGACTGGACAAACTCCGGGGTCGGAGTTGCGGGGCTGGCGTTGACGGTGGGTGCGATATGGCAGGCCACCGGGGCAAAAAAAGCAGCCCGAGAAGCCAAAGGAGCGGTTTATCGGCGGAACGCAGCCGATGCCATGGTTGAAATTGTGCGCATCGCGGAGCAGCTTAATACGTCAGTGTTATATGAACGCGGGACCGAGGCGAGCATTCAACTTCGCGAGTTAGCAATTCGCATTCCCAGAGATCGGGAAGAGTTTGCGAAATTCCTCGCAACGGATGCCGATAAGCTGAAGGATGTGGAGTCAAGTTGTAAGCGATGGGTCGATTTCCTTGCCCAAGGGGAGTTCCCCCTGAATGCGGCAGAGAAGAATTATCTGTTCAAGGAAACATTGAACACGGTGCAAGAATTGAGCGCAATTCAGGGACGACTTCGCGGAAGGCTCGACCAGGAGGAAAAATGAACGAACGTATCGATCAATTAGCTCAAGAGCTTTTGGAAAAGACTCGCGCGCAAAAGCTCGACTGGCGAATCATGGCCAATCCTCTGGGGCGCGATGAGTATTCCGTTGATCTGGGCGAAGGATATAGCTTCCACATTTGGTTGATCGCATCTGGAGATAATCGCGCGATCACACTTCAACTCTGGAAAGACGGACGTCCAGTGTTGGAATCATCTGTCAATAATTGGCCGGCAATGTCAAACGGGGAGATTGATCAAGAGCGGGTGAAAAGATTTCGAGCATATAGCGATTTATTCGATGCGGTTCGCGAGAGTGTTTACGGCGGGGAAGAGACGATCGGCGAAGTTGAACAACTTCTTCGGAAGATCGGGTGAGCATGTTGCAGCGCAGATTGTTGAAAGTGCACCTTGCACTTCTGCCGTGCCTGCTAGCATTTCAGTTGCCCGCCCAGCAAACCTCCGGCACGTTTCGCTGGATCGATTTTCACGATGCGAGAGACCAGAACATCGTGGTGTGGGTGACGCGCTCGCTCGAGGTGGAGAAATGGACCGCCATCCGCGAGATCGGCGTGGTCTACGATGCGGCGCTGGTGGTGACTACCGACCGCGAGGGGCCGCAAGCGACTCCCGGCAACGACAGCTTCACGGTGTGGAACGCGTCGCTCACCAGCCACACGATTGCGCCGCTGCTGAAAGGCGTGAACCTGCGCTGGTTCGACTGGGTGCATTTTGCCCCCGGCGCGCCCGAGGAGCTGACTGCCCTCTACGAAAACTGCCACGACTGCGCCGCCAGCACCTTTTTCACCAGCTTCCACTACGACCTCGCGCACCGCATGTGGGCGGCGCGATGGATTCGCGGCGGCCAGGGGGTTCTGGTGTGGAACGCGGTTCCACCCAGCGCTCCGGGCGTGGCGTGGACGCAGGTGTACGCCTTGATGTCGGGCGCGGAGAATAGCGCCTATCTGTGCACTTGGAATCACTTCGACTACGGCAAGGTAAGACAGGCGAGCGATACCATTTTTCGTTATGATATCGACCCGCAGACCGGCCTGGAGCGCACCGTGGATCTGAACCGCGAGGAATCCGAAGCCATGAAGCTGAACCTGTGCCGCGGGCAGGATGCCGTCCTGAATCTGGAGCGCGGCCAGGACTCGGAACTCTGCCAGCAACTGCTCAATGCGCGCTCCCAGCGCAAGCCGGTAACCACGCCGCCGGCGAACAATCGCGGGCAGTCAGCGTCGGGCCGCGTGAGCCATTGAGATGAGCCATTAAAAGCCTTCGGTGAAGGTCTATATACGGTAAGAACCATCCTTCAGGGGCTAAACAGGCTGCGGAAAAACGGCGAACAGTGAACGAATTCTTGAGCAAAGCACCCGCAGGGGCTAAAGCCCCGCATTCATTTTGCGGCACTTACGGCACGACTGAAGTCGTGCCCTTTCACGATTCGCCGCTCAACGAGAGTTTTTCCGCAGCCTGAAAAGCCGTGTCCTTTCAAGACCCGACTTTTGCCACAGGCTGATCATGGTCAATAGAGAGCAGTTTTGCCCCCTGCGCCGTGCGTAGCATTGAGGCTGAACGGAGGCGTGAAATGAGCCACTTTTTCAGACTTGCGCGATTTGCCCTGCTTCCCCTGGCAATGGCGGTTTCAATTGCCGGTTGCCACAACGATCCAGCCCAAGTCCTGGCGGATAACAACCAGGTGGGCACGCAGGACCCGAACTCAGACCCGGCGGCGGCCAACCTGCCCCCCGTTCCAGACAACTCAGGCGCTCCGCAGAGCGGATCCACCGCCGGTCCAGGCTACCAGCAGGGGGGCTACCAGCAGGGTCCTCCGCCTGACCAATCGTCTTACGATCCAGGCTACGGAGAGCAGCCGGAATACACCGCTGCACAGCCGCCTCCGCCCTTGCCCGAATACGACCAGCCGCCGGCTCCCGGCGACGACTATATCTGGACGCCCGGCTACTGGGCCTGGTCTCAGGACGGCTACTACTGGACGCCCGGCGCCTGGGTCGAGGCTCCCTACGAGGGCGCGCTCTGGACCCCTGGCTACTGGGGCTACTGGAATAACTCTTACGGGTTCTACCCTGGCTACTGGGGCCAGTACATCGGCTATTATGGCGGCGTCAACTACGGCTATGGCTACGTTGGATACGGCTACCAGGGCGGTTACTGGGGCGGAGGCCACTTCTACTACAACCGCTCGGTGAACAACATCAACATTTCTGTGGTGCACAACGTTTATAGCCGCTCGGTGGCAGGCAACACGAACAACTCCCATGTGAGTTTCAACGGCGGATCGGGTGGTCTCCAGGCGCGTGCGCGGCCTGCGGAACTGGCGGCGATGCATCAGCCGCACACGGCGCCCATGAGGGCACAAGTCGAGAATGAGCGTACCGCCAGCACCAACAAGGCCCAGTTTGCCAGTGCGAATCGTGGCCGTCCGGCCAATGTCGCGGTGAACCAGCCTCTTGCGGCCGATCGCAACGTGAAAGCTCCACCAGCGTTGCAGACAACCAATCGCGCTGTAGAACAGCAGCAACAGCGCCAGGCGGCTCCGCAGGAGCAACAGCGCCAGTCGGCTCCGCAGCAGCAACAACACCAGGCAACCCCGCAGGAGCAACAGCGCCAGGCGGTTCCGCAGCAGCAACAGCACCAGGCAACCCCGCAGGAGCAACAGCGCCAGTCGGCTCCGCAGCAGCAACAACACCAGGCGGCTCCGCAGGAGCAACAGCGGCAGGCGGCTCCGCAGGAGCAACAGCGCCAGGCCGCTCCGCAGCAGCAACAACACCAAGCGGCTCCGCAACAGCAACAACGCCAGGCGGCTCCGCAACAGCAAGAGCGCCAGGCGGTTCCGCAGCAGCAACAACACCAAGCGGCTCCGCAACCGCAACAGCGGCAAGCGGCTCCGCAGCAGCAACAGCGTCAGGTGGCCCAGCAGCAGCCACAACGCCAAGCGGCTCCGCAACAGCGTCAGGCGGCTCCCCAACAGCAACAACACCAGGCGGCTCCACAACCGCAGCAACACGAGGCGGCTCCGCAACCGCAGCAACACGAGGCGGCTCCGCAACACCAGGAGGAACGCCCCAAGTAGTCACGTTTTGCAAGGCATCCGCGGCAGATTCCGCGGATGTCGCCTTGATGGGCGCATTCACTCCGCCGCCGCCCAACAATCGCGGCCAGTCCGCTGCGGGGCGCGTCAGCCATTGACGGCCCAGGAATAATTTCCCGAATTTCCGAGACTTCTGTACCACGAACCGTGTCCAACCAAATGGAGGTTGAGATGAAAAGCAGCACTCGACTCGCACTTTGCCTACCGCTGGCCCTCGTGGCCGTTCTTTGCCTGGCTGGATCGAACGTGAATGGTTCGCTCCTGAAGCTCATGCCGGGCCTCACTGCGGTTCAGGCCGCCGGCCAAGCCCAGGCGCCGCCCGATCAGGGCCCCGATCCCGCAGACGTGAATCAGGCGCCTGATAGCGGCGCAGGACCTGCGGGCCAGTCCTATACCACCGAGGCTCCGCCGTCCGACCAGAATCCCGACGACGCCAACTACGCGGAGCAGCCCACCGCAACCGCTACTGAAGCTCCGCCGCCGCTGCCCGATTACGTGCAGCCGCCAGCGCCGGGCGATGGATACATCTGGACTCCCGGCTACTGGGCGTGGGGTCCTTACGGTTATTACTGGGTGCCCGGCGTGTGGGTCGAGCCCCCGTATGCCGGCGGGCTCTGGACGCCCGGCTACTGGGGCTTCTATGGCGCCCGTTACCTGTGGTACCCCGGCCACTGGGGCTTCCACATGGGCTGGTATGGCGGCATCAATTACGGCTTCGGCTACGTCGGATTCGGTTACGAGGGCGGCTACTGGAATGGCGGCCACTTCTTCTATAACCGCGTCTACAACAACATCAATGGGCGCGTGGTGCACAACGTGTACAGCTACCGCGCCAATGTGCGCGTCAACCCTGCGGGTCGCTCCAGCTATCGTGGCGGGCCGAACGGCGTGGTGTCGCGTCCGCGGCCGCAGGAAGGCGCTGCGTATCGCGAGCCGACCGCGCCGCGCATGACGACGCAGGCGCAGCACGAGCAGAACTACGGCCAGGTGCGCGGGCAGTATGCCAGCGAGAATCACGGCAGACCGGCCACGCCGGCGGAGTCGCGCCCGCTGCGTGCCGAACCGAACGTCAAACCGCAGCAGCGCAGCGGCGGCGGAGGCCATTCCGGAGGCCGTCGCTAAGAAGTTGCGCAAACCGCAGAAACATCGAGGGCCGCACGCTCCAATGACGTGCGGCCCTTCTCTTTGCCGGGAATCAGCTGATCCCTGAAACTTGAAACATGCCGCAGATCACTCCGCCGCGAACACCTTGATCGCCACCAGATTCCGCACCCAGCGCGCCGGGCGTTTTTCTCCTGTAGCAATCAACTTCAAGGGTCCGTCGGCCGCAAGAGCCTTGCCGTTTTCGGTATCGGCCACGATGACCGTCGAATTGTTCACGTCGGGCGTCACTTCGCCGATCGAGTAGACCGCTTCGTAGCCGTCTGCTCCCGCGGCCACTACGTAAAGCCGCAGGTCCCGGCCGTGGGGCTTGTCGCTGACGCCCAGCGGCGTGAGCAGCGCAATCAGCGGCACGCCGGAGTAGGTTTCGTTGGCCTTGGTGTGCTCGTTCGAGACCGTGACCGTCGTGTGAGGCAGGCCGGCCAGGGCGGCCACGGTCCAAGTGGCGGACTTGCCGCCGAAGGCGATCTTCAACGGGCCGGCTGGCGCGGGAACCTGCGCCGTCATGCCGGACATCTGCTGCTCCATCGGTATCTGCGGCTGCGGGTTCTGCGCCCGCGCGGCAAGTGCTCCTAAGCTCAACGATCCCCAAACGATGGCGGCGCAAAGGCTCTGAGGCTTCATAAACTTCTCTCCGCCTTCATCGTATACTGATCGCATGTCGATTGTGCGCAACCTTGCCGGCATCGCCAAGGGCATGAGCATCACCGCGCGCGAGGCCTTCGCGCCCACCGAGGTGGAGAACTACCCTGACGGCGCCGGCCCCAATCGCGGAGCGGTCTTCGAGTCGCGCTTCCGCGGCGCGCACGTGCTCGAGCGCGACGAGCAGGGCCTCGAGAAGTGCGTGGCGTGTTTCCTGTGCGCCGCGGCGTGCCCTGCGAACTGCATCTATATTGAAGCCGCCGAGAATACCGCCGAGATCCGCATTTCCTCGTCGGAGCGCTACGCCAAGGTTTACAACATCGACTACAACCGCTGCATCTTCTGCGGCTACTGCGTGGAAGCCTGCCCGACCGACGCCATCACGCACGGCCACGGATTCGAGCTGGCCACGCTCAACGCCACCAATCTGGTGATGCGCAAGGAAGACATGCTGGTTCCCGTGGCGGCGCTGACGGTGAAGTAGAGCGTTACCGCGCCCTTCGCGCCAGACGCTGCCGATCGAGCGCCTGCCGCAGCAGCGATTTGATCACGGCCTGACGGCTAATATTCAGCGCGCGCGCCTCGTCGTCCAACTCGTTCAGCATGGGGGCTGCAAAGTCCACATTCACGCGCTGAATGGGCGGCATCATCTTGCCTTTTCCGGTGAAAAAGCGCGCAACATTCTCGCCTCTGTCGGCCATTTCCGCAATTTCATCTGCGGCCGGCGGCTTGGGGGATTCAAGTATTTTCGACATAGAGTTCCTCTTCTTCGCGGGTAGATTTCCAAAGTGTGACGAGGTGGTAAATCTCGCCTTCCTCGTCCTCCCGCATCTCAAATACGAGCGAATATAAACGCCGGCCCACCCATCCAATTGCGATGTATTGTTCGGGCACGTCGGATCGCCGATCGAGATAGTACGGACGGCCAAAAATCTCCTGGGCCTCTTCAAAGCCAATGCCCCGCCGTGGATTCTCCCTCAACCGCCGGCTCTTGCGTGGATCGAAGTCAAAGCGCATTGGTATAATTCTTATACCACTTCATGGAAGGGTCTGTAAAGCCGGAATTCGCCGCCGGTTAAGGCAGTTTTCGGATGGCTTAAGAGTCGCCCAAGGTTCGACCGCGCTCATGGAGATGGGAAGAGGGCTCTCCGCGGCCCGGGTTATCCTTGCAGCAGGCCGCATGAGGGCAGAAGCTGCCCGGTGAGCCTTTTTCCGGCAGGAAGACGTTCGCCCAAAGTGGTTTCGGGCAATTGCCCCCCGTTTTTTGGTTGTCTTGTTGCGGACAATTATGCGCTTTTGCTCATCCTCAAGCGCATAATTGTCGATGAAACCTATGAGTTTGTCAGTCAGTTTGGTTCTGTGAGCAGGCTGGCATTGGGTTTGTACGAAGCCGATGAACCGGTTTCCGTGGAGGGATCAAATGCGGATTCGCAGTCTGCTGGGCGTCTGGGCCATGGCGGCTGCGGTCTGCTGTTCGGCAAGCGCTCAGAGCCCGTCCGGGCCGGAAGGCCAACTGCGCACCCTGACGAAGGCGCGGGAAGTCCATAACTTTCCTGTCGAGCAGGCCGCGCGCTCCTATCCCGTGCATTTGCATGCGGTGGTCACCTACTACGATCCCTATATCGACACGCGGCACGGTGCGCTCTTTGCTTGTGACAGTTCAGGCTGCGTCTTCGTGGCGATTTCCCCCGGTCCTGTTCTTCCTATCCGCGCGGGCGATGCGGTCGACATCCAGGGAGTGACGGGCCCCGGCGACTACGCTCCGGTCGTGCTGAGCGGCCGCGTACGGCGCGAAGGGCAGTCCCATCTGCCCCTGAACCCCCCGGAGATCAGTCTGCCGCGATTGCTCACGGGAGTCTTCGACTGCCAGTGGGTCAAGGTCGAGGGCCGCGTCCGCAATGTGCACCTCGAGCCGCACAACGCGATTCTCGAAATCGCGGCCGAGGGCGGCTCGATCACGGCAATCACTCCGCGCGAGCCCGAAGCCGACTACGAATCCCTGGTCGATTCGCTGGTGCACATTCAGGCCAACGCGGCTCCGTTATTCAACCAAAGCCGCCAGATGGTGGGCGTGCACGCCTTCTTTCCTTCGCTGCGCGAATTGAGCGTGATCCAGGCGGCGCCGCGCGATCCTTTCTCCGTGCCGGCGGTCACCATCTCGCAACTGTTCCGTTTTGCGCCGGCCGCCGAACTGCTGCATCGCGTGCATGTGCGCGGCAACGTCACCCTCGACTGGCCGGGCCGCATTCTGTGCATTCAGAACGGCAAAGACGGCATTTGCATGCAAACCACGCAAGCCGCTGCGGTCGCCGTGGGCTCGCTCGTCGAAGTGGTTGGATTTCCCGCCATCAACCAGTTCAAACCGACGCTCGAAGATGCCAGCTTCCGCGTCTCCGGGCAGTCCTCCGCGTCCGCACCCCGTCCCATCGCGCCTGGCGACGCCCTCCAAGGCGATCTCGACGGCCAGGTGGTCGAAATCGACGCCGAGCTGATCGGCCAGGATCCTGTGGCCAGCGATCCGACCCTCCTCTTGCGCGCCGGTTCCCTGCTTTTTTCGGCCACGCTTCCCAAAGACGCGGTTGGCGCCGCATCTACGTGGAAGGAGGGCAGCAAGCTGCGCATTACCGGAGTCTGCAGCGTGCAGGTGGACCCGCTGAGCACCAGCCTGGGAGAAGGTTCGGTGCGGACTCAGTCGGTGCACATTTTGCTGCGCACGGCCGGCGACATTACCGTACTGCGAACGCCTTCCTGGTGGACGCCGCAACACGCACTGGAGAGCTTTGCAGGCGTGGGACTAGTGGTTTTTGCCGCTCTCGCCTGGATCGCCGTGCTGCGGCATCGTGTGGACCAGCAAACCAAGGCCCTCCGCGCCAGCGAGGAGCGGCTGCGCCATCTCTCGGAACACGACGCGCTCACCGGAGTGCCCAACCGCCTCTTGCTCGATGACCGGCTGCAGACCTCGCTGGAGCGCGCGGTGCGCTTCCAAACCTGCCTCGGCCTGCTCATGGTGGATCTCGACGGATTCAAAGATGTCAATGACGTCTTCGGCCATCACGTGGGCGACATGCTGCTTTGCGAACTGGCCGAGCGCTTCAGTGCCTGTGTGCGCGCCACGGACACCGTCGCCCGCATGGGTGGCGACGAGTTCATCATCCTCCTCCCTGACCTGCACGTTCCCGCCGAGGCAGAAAGGATCGCGGCCAAAATCGTCGCGGCTGCTTCAACCCCGATGAGCATAGATGAAATGCAGGTGGCGGTCACCGTCAGCATCGGCTTGGTGACCTACCCCGAGGAAGGCTCCGATGTGGAGTCGCTGCTGCGCTGCGCCGACGAAGCCATGTACGCCGCAAAGGAAGAGGGGAAGAACCGATCGCGGGTCTACCGGCGGAAAACCGTGGATGACGGCGGCGCCGGCGAGCAGGTCCCGCGGCAGGTCCCGGTCCCAACCGGCAGGTTTTCCGCATGATTGCGTAAATGTCAAAATGTGCCGCTGGTCTCCGGACCGGCTGCCGTGCGGGCCTCCTGGCCCGCAGATCGCTGCTGGCCCGCATTTCTCACGGATGTCTCGACGGCGGGGGAATGACTCGATTTCAACTGCCTCACCCACCTTGCGGGGGTCGGGAGACCGGCGCTACTTGCAATACGCAGTGCTCGGATAGGCACGGCAGCCCCGCGGTCCCGCAGACCCTGCCTTTATCCCGCTCCGGTCAGCAGCCCGCGGTGGCGCATCTCTGCCATCACGCGTTCCACCTTCCAGTCCAGCGCGCCGGAGCCGTCGACGGCGAGATCGGCATTTTCCGCCGAGGGCCGCACGAACTTCGTGCTCGACGGCCGCACGCGGTGTTCCCATTGATCGCGCACCGATGCCTCGCTTCTGCCACGCTCGTCCAGATCGCGCTTCATTCTCCGCTCGAAACACAACGCTTCGGCCGTGTCGACATAAACCCGCAACTGGTAGAGCGGAAGCAGCTCCGGGAAGTAAAGCGCGAAGATGCCTTCGACGATCAGGAACGGGCCGGAGGTGACGCGCTCCGTGCGGCCCGGCATGCGCGTGTAGGTGGCGAAGTCGTAGACCGGCCGGTCGATGGTGTCTCCGCGCGCCAGCGCTCGGATGTGCGTGGCGAGCAGCGGAACCTCGATCATGGCCGGGTCGTCGAAGTTCTTCTGGACGCGCTCTTCGAGCGGCAAATGGCCGAGATCGAGATAGTAGTCGTCGAGATGGAAGCGCAGGCCGCGCAACATGCGGGCCAGCTCGTTGGCCAGCGTGGTCTTGCCCGACCCCGAGCAGCCGGCAATGCCCAGCACGATGGGCGGAAAGGGCAGCCGCGGAATCTCGGCCGTAACGTCGCGGGCGACGCGAGAACGCAGGGCAGTGCTCACGGCTCCTGTTCCACTTTTGCGGCAATGCGCGGCGCGAGGCGCTTGAGCAGGCCGGCCAGCCGAGCCTCCACCATGCGGCCGGTCTCCTCGACCTCCAAGTGGCTCAGCGGGGTTGCGCCCAGTCCCGCGGCCAGGTTGGTGACGCAGGAGATGCCCAGCACTTCGATTCCCATGTGCCGCGCTACAATCGTCTCCGGCACCGTGGACATGCCCACCAGCGTGGCGCCGAGCGCGCGAAAGGCGCGAATCTCCGCCGGCGTCTCGAAGCTCGGCCCCGGCGTGGCCAGATAGACGCCCTCCTTAAGAGCCAATCCCAAATCGCCAGCCTGTCCCTGCTCGCCCGTGAATCCCTCTTCGCGCGCCGCCTCCTGGGCCAGCTCGCGCAGCGCTTTCGAGTAGGCCTCGGTCATGTCGAAGAAGCGCAGTCCCGCGCCCGGCCTCGCGGCGAACTTCGGCTCATTCGGCCCGGTGAGAGGATTCCAGCCCATCATATTGATGTGATCGGCCAGGAGCACAATTTGTCCGACATGAAGCCCCTGGGCAATCCCGCCGGCCGCATTGGTCAGCACCACGGCGCGAATTCCCAGAGCGCCCAGCACGCGCATGGGGAACGTAACTTCGCGCGGAGAATAGCCTTCGTAGGCGTGCGCGCGCCCTTGCAGGACAATCACCGGCGCCCCGCCGAGCTCTCCGGCGACCATGCGCCCGGAATGTCCCTCGACCGTCGAATGCGGGAAATGCGGAATCTCGCTGTAGGGCATGACGGCCGCGCCGGCAACCGCATCGGCCGCGGCGCCCAGCCCGGAACCCAGCACAATGCCTACGCGCGGCGCGCCCCCGCCCAGCCGCCATTCCAAATACTCTGCCGCCTCTTGAACCTGTTCGTAGTACGTCATATCCACATATCCAAAATCCTGAAGTCCATGGCTGCGCTTTCGACATTCTACCCCTCCCTCTCGCCGCCCGCTGTGCAAAGCCGGTTGTGCAGCGCACGGCATCGGTCGCCCCGAAGGAGCCGCGGGTGATCAGAGGGGCTTTGGCCCTCAAGGAACAGCGCAGGTTGGTGGAGCGGTGCGGGGCTACGTTAGACCGATTCCAGAATTCACGTACCCTCTTGAGGGGGTGGAAGGTGGCATTTTCTTGAGGAAAATGCCACTCAGCTGCCGCGGTTCTGGAGTCGAGCAATTCTGGAATCGGTGTAGCATCGGGAGCATGGAAGCGCACGCAACTTTGCCGCACGCGCAAGAGCCGTCCGTCTCCGGGCGCAGCCGGCGCCGCGATGCGATCGAGATCGCCGTGGCCTACGCGCTGATCCTGGCAGTGGAGTGGACGCCGCGGCCGCTGCAACGCGTGCTTTGGCTGGTGGCCGTGATGGGCGTGGCGCTGATTGTGTGGCGGTCATTCGACGGCTGGCAGGCGATGGGCTTTCGCGCCGCGAACTTCGGGCGTTCGCTGTGGATCGCCGGCGCGGCGCTGGCGCTGGCCGCCGCGGCGGTTACGCTGGCCGTCCGGATGCACACGCTTCAGGCGCCCGGTGGTCCGCTCGCGTTCTTCGCCACTTACTGCGCCTACGCCCTCTGGAGCGGCGTGCAGCAGGTCCTTTTGCAAGGCGTCTTTCTGTTGCGCTTTCTTCGCCTGATTCCGAAATCCTGGGCTGCGGCGCTCGTGACCTCCGCGCTCTTCGCCCTGGCGCACCTGCCCAACCCGGTCCTTATGCCCATCACGTTGGTTTGGGGCTGCGCCGCGTGCCTGCTGTTTCTGCGCTACCGCAACCTCTATGCTCTTATGATCGCCCACGCCATTTTGGGCATCACGGTCGCCATCACCGTTCCCGGCCCGGTGGACCACAACATGCGCGTCGGCCTTGGCTATCTAACCTACGACCTGCACAAACACTCGCACAGAATGTACCGGCCTGCACGGTGACTACTACAGCACGGACCCGTTGATGGAAAACGCACTTACGGTAAGGACCCAGGGGTTAGATCGATAACTATATGAGGATTGGCAACGCGGAGTGCACTTCCATCCTTTGTGAACGTCACCTCCAAAACATATTTCTTGTTTTTCTCACCGGTAAAACTCGCAAACCATCTACTTGTCTGATGGTTATCGCTCTCGTAGTTACCGTCTCTTCCTTGAACTATGCCATGTGCAACAACCTGGGTTCCAGCATATAATTTCCATTCCGCTTCAAAGGCCAAATGAAAGTTGAACATTTCGCAATGATCGGGGGCCTTAATAAGGTACACGCCCATCAAACAATCTAACTGCCCACTCGGGAGAGCATTATCAGCCTGCAACTTAATGATGTACAACTTGTGTTTGACTGTGAACTCAGGAGAGCGAACGGTACCCTTCTCCATGATTACCGGCATATCCACGACTGGCTTTATGCATATGAAACATTTTTGGCCCGCAGCTGTCGCTGAAAGTGCAGGTGCGAGCAACAATGCCGCGACGATCCCCAAAAACCTAAGTTGCGTTTTGTGTAACATTTGCTGCCTCAAATAGCGCATAGCTCCTGCGTGGGATTTGATGGGTTCATCCTTTCTACTACCGTGGATGCCAGAGCCGCAATACTTGCGGGAAAACTCTACCGCAGCCATAGCGACCAGATCGCGTCCACCGTGGCGTGGGTCACGGCCGAAGCGCCCACGCGCCGCTCCTGACGCCACGCGCGGCCGTAAAAGATCCCCGCCAGCGCCGCCAGCAGCACGTAGCGCCAATTGAAATCGAGAGCGCGCTTGTTGAAGTGCGCGAGGCCGAAAAGACAAGCGGTCGCGCACAGCGCCCCGTAGCGGCCCAGGCGTTTTTCAAGAAGATTCTGCAACCAGCCGCGGAAGAACAGCTCCTCCGGCACGGCGATGAAGAAGAAAGTAAAGAGCCATGCGCCGGCGATCGGCCCGATACCCGGCCAAACGCCGTGGAGATGCAAGAACCCAAGGCTCAGGCCCAGCGCCAGAGCAAGCGGCGTGCACCACGCGGTCTCGCGCAGCCCGATTCCCACATCCTTCCAGCGCAGGCGCAGATTGAAGCCCGTACCATCGAGCTCGCGGATGAGTACGAACCCGTAGATGCCCGCGTCGAGGAGGAGAATCTTGTTGAAGAGGTCCAGATGCGGCGGCCACGCGCCCTCAAACCAGCGCAGGTCGACGGCCAGTCCCAGCCCGGCAAGCACCAGAAAGTCGCGCCAGTTGCCGCGCTGGCCCCGATCCACGCGTGCCGCGTGGCCCAGCAGCAGCGCAATCGCCACCGGCGCGAGCGCATACAGCGCCAACCATCCCCAGCCGAAGACGCCTGCGCCCGAAGCCACCAGCATATAGGGAATCGCGAGCGCCGCAGGCCAGGCAAACTGCATCCAAGCAGGGAATGCACGCACGCGCTCGGCGGCAAGCTGAGGGAAGAACGCTACCGCCAGGTAAGGAATCAGCGCAAGCAGCGCGGCGATGAGGTTCAAAGGAGTGACCAGAGCCATCTCATCCATTGTGCGCCCATAGGGCAGCGGCGCCTTCGGGCAAAACCTTAGTCATCGCTTTGCGGCAATCTCAGGTAAGGAATCGCGGTGCTTGTCCGATAAACACTTCAGTCATTTGTGGAGGCTTATGTGACTCTTCTCACGTGGAGTCATGCCTGCAGTGTGGGTGTGCGGGCTATGGACGACCAGCACGGCATCCTGATGGAAGCGATCAACGCACTCCGCCTGGCGCTGGTGCGCGGAGCCGGGCAGGAAAAGATAAGCGAGCTGCTGGATGAACTTATCGAATTCACCCGCATGCACTTCTGGAGCGAGGAGCAAATCATGGCGCAGACCGGCTATGCCGGCCTTGCGGAACATCGCGCCGAGCACCATCGCATCCTGGCCGATATTCTGCAGTCTGCGCATCGCCTGCAATACGGCGAAGGCGTCGAACTGCGCCCCCTGCTCTGCAACCTGCACCACGGATTCCTGAACCACATTGAAACCATGGACCAGAAGTACACTCCGTGGCTTCGGCAACACGGCGTCTGCTGACGCGAGACGCGTTCGCTCCCGCATGTCCAGCTACGGAACACCAGCGCCGCGCGGCGGGCCCGCTCAACTTTATCGCCATTTTCCCGATAACCCATATGCCGGAGTCTTTCGGCGGGAGCAATGAGATATGTCTCTTTTAACCTGGAACGATAGCTTCTCGGTCGGCGTGAAGACCATCGATCAACAGCACTCGGGCCTGTTCGCGATTGTGAACGAGTTGCACACCGCGATGATGACGGGAAAGGCGAAAAACGTTCTCGGCGCGCTGCTGGACAAGCTGGTGAAGTACACGGTTGAGCATTTCGCCTACGAAGAGCGCATGATGGAAGCGGCCAAATACCCGAACCTTGTCACGCATCGCGCGCATCACACCGATCTCACCAAGCAAGTGGGTGACTTCATGGCCCGCTACAAGCGCGGCGACGGCGCACTGAATATTGAATTGCTGCGTTTCCTGAGTGACTGGCTCACCAAGCACATCCAGCACGAGGACAAGGAATACGTCCCCTGGCTCAACCGCAATAGCGGGAAGTAACGCTGAAGAGCGGGAACGAGCTCTCGATCCGATGCGACGACAACCGGTGAGCATTCGAGAGGAAGGGGCCCATGGCCGAGCTGAGTTGGTGCGACAAATACGCTGTTGGCGTTGAAAACATCGACGCCGAACACAAGGAGATGTTCGACGCGGTGAGGGAACTCGGGTCGGCGATGGCCCAGAACGCGGACGCGGCAGAGACGGGCGCGCTTCTTGAGAAGCTGGTGGATGCCACCGGCAAGCACTTCGCCGATGAAGAGGCGATGATGCGCGAGGCGAAGTACCCGGGCCTTGCACTGCACGCGGCGAACCACCAGCGCCTCAAGGAGAAGGTGGAGGCATTCGCTGACCGCTACAGCCAAAGCGGCGCCAAGATGAACCAGCATGCGCTGAATTTTCTTCGCGATTGGCTGGTGTATCACATCGAGAACGACGACCAGCGGCTCGGCGATTGGTTGAAGAATCGCGTGCGCGACCTGGCCCGCGCGCAAGCGCAGCCGCAGGCCGCCGGACACAGCGTGTAAAGCGAGCCGCACGGTCCAGGCCCGCACATCTCCATGTACGGCGAAGAAATGGTGCAGTCAGGGTCCTAGCCCTCGAAGGACAACTGCGGCGAAACCCACGCCGGCGCGGCAGGCTTGGGCTCCGAGGCCAGCTCATAAATGAGCCGCTCCAGCACCAGCCGCTTGTCGGGCGGCGAGGAGCGCAGCTCGAGATCCGCGCGAGCCACCAGGCGCAAGGCGCGCGTAAGCTCGCGCCGGCTCTTGTAGCGGCGCGCCTGGCGGATCAGGTCGTCGGCGGCAAACGGCGGCATGCGGAAGCCCTGCCACAGAGCCTGCCAGATGGCGCGCGAGTCGCGCACGTTCTTCTCCAGAATCACCAGCATCTGGCGGAAGGTGCGGGCCAGCATGTAGAGATGGCCGATGGCCGCGTCCTCGCCGGCTTCGGAGCTGTTGAGCAGCCCGTGCAGCAAAGCCAGCGCGCGCGCGCGATCGTGGGCGCTGATCGCGTCGGTGAGTTCGTAAAGCGATCGTTGCTTGGCGGCCAGCACCATGGTCTCCACGTCGCCCAGAGTAATGCGCCCGCGACCGCTCGTGTAGAGCAGAAGTTTTTCGAGCTCCGATGCCACCAGCATCATGTCCGCGCCCAGCGCGTCCGCCAGCTCGCGCGCCGCGTCGGGTTCCAGGCGGCTCCCGGCCTGCTGCGCCGTGGCCACCGCCCAACGCATGGCGTCTTCCTCGCTCACCCGCGCCAACTCCACCATGCCACAGTGTTCGCCCAGGGTTTCGGTCAGCCGCTCGTAGCGGTTCTTGTCGTCGAGCTCCATGCGGCGAGCGTCCGAGGGGATGCGCAGGAAATCCGCGATGAAAAGCAGCAGCGCCTGCGGATTCGGCGAGCGAAAATAGCGGTCGAGCGCGGCAAATTCATCTTTTTTGGCGCCGCGCGTGTAAAGCTGGCGCACATTGCGCACCAAGATCACCTGAAACGGCGCCATCAGCGAGGGTGTCTGCGCGCGATCCAGCACCTCGAAGATCGATGTCGAAGCGAGGTCAAGATCCGAGAGGCAAAAATCCCTGAGGTCCTGCGGAACGAAGGCCTTGAGCACGGCCGCGCGGCAGCGGTCGAGGAGGAAAACCTCGTCGCCCGCGAGCACGTAGCCGGGCCGCAGCTTGCCCGTGCCCGCCTGCGCGGCCTCAATCTCGGCCACAAAGCGGCCGGCCGCGGCAAATCCCGCGCCCCAGCGCGCGCCGCTCACAGTCGCGGTCTCCCGGCAGTGCGGCCTTTTGCCATGCGGCTCCAGAATACCGCTAGCCGAGCCAACACACCAGCGCGGAAAACCGGACAGAAATCAAGGAATTGACCAAATTTTGCGGTTTTCTTCGCCTTGCTATCGCTGCGATGCGGGCGGGATTTCAGAGCCCTTCCAGAATGTCGGCCACAAGCTGGCGCGCAAACTCGCGGGAAAGCCGCTGGATGGCCGCCGGATCTTCCTGGATGAAGGTGGGCAGGTCGGTGGTGGACTGGTACTGCTCGCGGTAGACGTAATTCTTATTCTCGTAAAGCACGCGGCCGTCGCGCGCGGTGAGCGTGACGGAGGCCACGATGGTAATGACGAAGCTCGACGATTGCTGCGTGGCCGCGTTGTAGGTGAGCGGAGTAACGGTCTGCTTGAGGATGACGCCGTGCAGCACCGCGTCGGCGTCGACGCCTGAATCCGTCGTCACGCGGAAGCGCGTGCGTGTCATCAGCTCGCGAACCACGGCTTCAGTCATTGCCGTCTCAGCGCCGTTGGCCTCAGTGCGCGTGGCGAAGACCGGCACGGCGAGCGTCTTCACATCGGGAGGCAGATGCGTGGCCGCGCCCAGCGTGTGATAGCCGCAGCCGGTCGTGCTCACGAGAGCGAGCGCAAACGAGGCGGCGGCGATCGGGCGTAAAAGCGGGCGCATGAGGCCATTCTATCGCGCCCATTCGCGCGCCCAATTTCTCTCCAGGCGCAGGCGTATGCTAGGAGCCATGAGCTGGGCAACGAATTGGATCGGGAGTTGGATTGGATGGGCATTGCTTTCCGCCGTATTTGCCGCCGCCACGGCGCTTCTGGCCAAGGTGGGCGTGGCGCACGTTGACTCAAACCTGGCCACGGCGCTGCGCACCACGGTGGTGGTTGTCTTTGCCTGGGGCATCGCGCTGGCCTTGGGCAAGCACGGAGAAATCCGCTCGCTCGACCGCCGCACCGTGCTTTTCCTCGCGCTCTCGGGGATTGCTACGGGCCTGTCGTGGCTTTGTTATTTCCGCGCCCTGCAACTGGGGCCGGCCTCGCGCGTGGCCCCGCTCGACAAGCTCAGCGTTCCGCTGGTGATGGTGTTTGCGTGGCTGCTGCTGGGCGAGAAACTCAACACCGCAGCGATCATGGGCGGCGCGCTCATCACCGCCGGAGCCATCG
>Ga0326727_10008258_pt1 | contig 26618 bp, 29 predicted proteins | sample MB2enrmetagenome_FD_207643 | JGI IMG/M metagenome (GOLD analysis project Ga0326727, IMG submission 207643) | Lab enriched peat soil microbial communities from McLean, Ithaca, NY, United States - MB29MY | ecosystem: Environmental > Terrestrial > Soil > Wetlands > Peat | place: USA: New York...
TCGAATGCCATTCCTTTATGGTTTCAGCTGAGCTTTGAAAGGGTTTAAACAGTTTATACTAATATTTTTGGTGAATGGGCCAGGCCAGACTTAGCATCCGAGATCTTTACATTCAAATGTTAAGTCTGGCCACGTCCCATCTCTCATATTCTATTAGTAAGTTGCATAATAATCATATATCTAGTAAATTGTGCCATAATCATATATAGCAGGAGCGAACTATTGATGTTCTCTAACTTCAAATCCGCCGTTGCTATCTTCAATAAAAACCAGAGTTTTGTTGATATAACAAAATATGGCTACGAACAATATCAAGACATCATCATTAATAATGTAGTTGTTAAGAAGGCGAGCGGCAATCATTATGATAACGAAACACGTTATAATATCATTGAAGAAGTTTTATACAAGTATAGTCGACCCTTCGACATGTTGGATATAGGCGCGAGTCAGGGGTACTACTCGTTTAGAGCGGCGTATGACTATGACTGTGTCTGCATAATGATCGAAGGAGAAAATCCGGAGTACCCAATGGTGGGCAAGCAGTTGCTCGATCTCTGTAAGGCGAATGATTCTCTCAAAAACATTATTTTACTCAATAAACAGGTAATCCCGGAAGATCTTCAGAGACTGAGCGAATGTGAATATTTTGATGTCGTTTTAGCCCTGAATATCATTCATTGGTTCGGTTCTCGATGGAGAGAAGTCACCGACGCTATTTTACACATGGGAAACAACATCATTGTGGAAACTCCTCCTCAAGAGGCTTCAGCAAGTCAAGAAGCAAACTTTGTAAGGAAATCGATTGAGGAATACTTGGTTTTTCGAAATGCTAAAATTTTGGGAAAGGCTCCCCGCCATACTTCTGATGGTAAAATGTCGACGATTTACCTGGTTGAATCAGAGAAGACTAGAATAGAAAGGAAATCTTGGTTTCATCGAAAAGATGTTGATGATCATCACACAATTGTCAGCAGCTACAAATTAAAAAAAATTACAAAAAAGCCGCCACGTGTATCTCATTTACAAGAGAACGATTGGAAGCCTGGCATTAATTTAGTGACTTTCTTAATGTATAATGGCATTTATCCTTCAAGAGAAAAGATCACGGCTGCAATTGAGCGCATCCAAGACAATGACCATAATGACTGGACGGTGAATAATATGATTCTGCAAGGTGACAAATTAAGTCTCATCGACTGGAACGATCAATTGACTGGCGCAAGCGGCGGCAGAAGGTACTCCCGTAAGGTATTGAATACCCATTTACGACTTGTTGGTTTCAAGGATCCCACTAAAATTGAACGTTACTTCTGGAATCGCCTTACAAAAACTTCTTAAGATTAGCCGAAAACACCCCAGTTAGCGAAAACATTCCTGTTCGTTTTACGGCAATATAAATTGTGATACTTAAAACAATTTTCGTTGTGGGGCTGATTTTAGATTTTGCATATTCCAGATGTTAATACTCACCTTTATATACAAGACGGGAGTGAACATTAGTAGATACCGTCTTTTATCAAGCGACATTTAGTTTATAATTTGGATAGAACGGTTTTCCTGATTTCAGGATGCCGTAGATGAGATGAACGAGCTTCCGCATAACAGCACGTGTAATCACCTTGCCGTTCTTGCCCTTCCCTCTGAGCCGGTTGCAAAAATCAACCATCACCGGTGACAGGAGATTATTCTGACTATCTAAATAGAAAAGTTGATAAATAAGAAATATCTGAACAATGACAATACCCCCGTGCAGCGATTGGTCCGCTCACTTCGCGGGCGTAGTCACGAGTAGTTTCGTACTGTAATCGCGCTATCTAAATCTTGGCCATCCATGAAGAGTTCAGCCGTCACTCAGTAAAAAAACGCAGAACTCAATCCGAGAATATGTTAAGAAAATAACAGGCTGCATATCCAAATCATTTTCGTAAAGAATTCCCATGGAAAGGGGTGACGCAAGAATGATCAGACGAAGCAATGAAATGCGAGAGGAGCGTATTCATAAATTGAAGGGAGGAAGAGGAACACTAAAGTTATTCCATATCCTTGAAAAGGATGAATTGTCGGAAAAGGGACGGCTCTGTGCAAGAGAGATTATAGCTCCGGGAAATTCTGTCGGCTTTCACAAACATGAGGGAGATTTTGAGCTTTACTATGTCCTCAAAGGAGAAGGTCTTGTGAATGACAATGGTTTTGAAACAAGAATAAAAAAAGGGGACGTGGTCCGCACCGGTCATGGCCAGTCTCATTCGATTGCAAATGTCGGAGATAAAGACCTTGAGCTTATTACTATTATATTATTTGAATAATCCTGATTGTCATTATTCTGCTGACTGTGATTCTAAACCATACCGCCTGATTGATCTCACTGACAAATATTCTTGACGCCTTCCATAAGGATTTCTGAAGCGGCAAATCAGGTTATTCCTGATTGCGACTCACCGTGCGATTGTGTATTTTGAAACCGAATTTTATTATGAAAATTAAAATCATGAAAAAAGTGTCTATTATCCGTCGGCCGGCCACAACTATTCGATCCTTGATCATCACAGCCATATTGCTGACAGGACAAGCTAGTTTTGCAGATAGCAAAACAGTCCTCGAGAATCTACAGCAAACAAGGCAGTGTCAAGCCTGCGATCTGTCTCTCATGGACTTTTCCGGTGCAAACCTTACTGGTGTAGATCTGGCAGGTGCAGACGTATCAGCCACAGATCTTTCCGGTGCAAACCTCACCGGTGCAGATCTGACAGGTGCAACACTGGCCGGAGCAGACCTGTCCGGCGCAAATCTGTCCTTCGCAAAATTTCGTGATGCAAGCTTGGCTAAGGCAAACCTGTCCAATGCCAATTTGACCTCCGCAGACCTATCCGGCGCTGACCTGAGAGATGCAAATCTGGTCGGTGCGGACCTGATAGATGCTACCGTCAATGGTGCATACTTAACAGATGCGGATCTGTCTGGAGCTGTTTGGATTGACGGGATTAGGTGCCGGGACGGCTCCAGCGGTGACTGCTTGAAGTAATTCCTTTCGAATGAACCGTGTGATTAGCCTGAGACAGATCAATATGTGGTTTGCTGTTCCACCCGGCGATGTCTCAAGAAAGCAATAGCGCCGAGGAGTCCTATTCCTGAGAGGATTAAAATGATGCCAAGGGTCTCACGTGAAGACGGGATTTCGCCGAGCTGAATGCAGGCTGCGACAAGGGCAAGCACCGGAGTAACGAGCATTCCCATCGTCGCAATCCCTGCCTGAAGCCTCTCCAGTATATAAAACCAGAGCAGAAATGCGATGACACTGACGAAAATGATATTGTAGAGCAGGGCAGCGATGAATACGGGGGTCCACTGGATGGGAGGCGAAGTCACCAAGGCCGAAATAATTATGAGAGGCCCCGAGCCATAAATCATCTGCCAGGTTGTGACCGATAGAACGTCGAATTCGGGATTGCGCCTCATTATTCTAGTGATGATGGCGCTTCCAGCCCATGATATTCCAGCAATCACCGCAAGGACACTCGACCGGAGACTTGCTCCGATAGCATCAACGGCAACAATCAACGCAAGTCCTGCAAATGCGAGAATCACAGCCAGCCACTCAAGACCTCTTATCCTCTCGCCTAGTATAGGCCATGCCAGGAGGATAACCCAGAACGGCATCGTATAAAGGAGTACGGCTGTCCTCCCTGCCGCACCGTCTGCGAGGGCCCACAAGGGAAGTCCAGAACCTGCTGTCGTGGAAAGCAAACCCAGAAGAACTGTCCATTTCACCTGCCGCGGACGCCACTCTTTTTTGGTCCAGGTGAGTATAACGAAAAGGCAGATAGCTGCCGGGAATATCCGGATAGCGGCAAACACAAATGGATCGCAGAAACGGAGACTCTCCTTCATGACTACCCAGTTATAGCCCCAGATGGTACTCATAACTGCCATGGCAAGAATGGGTTTCCCGGTGGTGGTTTCGGAGGTCGTCTTGGGGCACATGGTTGGCAAACTTAGGCGATCGCACCCGTGCTGTCAAGTAATTCCATCACAGCAAAGAAAGACAAGAGCCACCCTACCGAGTAGTCAAGTGGACAGCATCTTTGGGAGGCTTACATGATAGAAGGACGGCGCAGGCATACGCTCCATCCGCGAATTGCTCTAAGACCAGATGTCGCCGTGCGAAAGGCTTCTATCAGCCCGGTAACGGTTTCCCCTTTGTCTCAGGCAGGAAGAAGCACGCCGCGAGACCCAGGAAGTAGATCATGCCCAGGCTCATCGCCGCCGCACTTACGCCACCAAAGCTCTTGATAATCGAGGCCGCGACAATAGGCCCCATGAAAGCTATGAGCCGGGTGGCGTTAAAGATGAAACTCGCAGCGGTGGAGCGCACAGCAGTTGAGAACAATTCCGGCAGATAGATGGCAAACCATGAATACTGGCCGAGAGTGAAGAATCCGTTGATTGCGGCCGCGATGAGCACGGCCTGCAGATCATGCGTCCAGACGTACGTGATCGGCGTCAGAATGAGCGAACCGATGAAAAGGAACGCCAGGTATTTCCGGCGTCCCATCCAATCTGCCAGAAAGCCCGACACCAGATAGCCGGCGATTGCGCCTGCGTTGTAGATCATGCCTGCCGTGCTTCCCCAGAACGCCAGATTCTGATATCCTTCTGACTTAGCAACGGAAGCCACATACCCGGGGAGGAAGGATGATATTGCATACCAGCCGACCATGGTGGTCAATGACATGGCAAATGTGAGCAACACGCGGCGGCGGCTTTCAGGCGCCTGAAAGATCTCGGTCAGTGTGAACGGCCGTTTCTCTGTTTGGTCTATTACTTTCGCATCCATCTCTGTCGCAGCCCAACGCTTTTCGCGCACCGTGTCGATCCAGCGCTGCGACTCGTCAATCTTGCGTCTGATGTAAAATACGAAGAATGCCGGTATAACTCCGACGACAAACAGCCATCGCCAAGCCTGCGCCCCCAACGGGTGTACGAGGTACCACACGAACGAAGCGAGGAATGTCCCGAAACCGAATCCAGACTGCATGAAACCGGCCCCTTTGGGACGGGCACGATCTGGCCATGTTTCAGCAATCAATGTCGCTCCCGTGCTCCATTCGCTTCCCATAGCTAGGCCGGTAAGAAACCGCAATGCGATCAGGGACTCCACGTTCCAGCTCAAAGCGGTCAACCCGGTAAAAAACGCATAGCCGAGAATCGAATAGATCATCATCCGCTTGCGCCCTATATAATCGGTGATCGTACCGCCGATCACACCACCCACACCCCAACCGAGAAGGGTGACGCCAATGGTCAGCCCGGCATAAGCCCCTAACTGAGAGCGAGCCTCAGGCGGGAGTAAAGTGGTCAGGATGGGTCCAATCGCGACTATGAGCGCAAAGGTTTCGTACCCGTCAAAAATCCATCCTAGAAAACTTGCCCACAGCACGCGCCAATGTTTGGGGGTCAGTCCCTGATGCCAAGAACTCTTCTCGACTGACGTTGCAACCGCACTTCCGGCCATTGCTCGCACCTCCTTTTGCGAATTAAGCAAAGTAATGGTAATTACTTAACGTGACAGTAATGTTCTGTCAATTAAATGTTGGGTGACGTTCCCGCATGCCGCAGATTGACGAGGGAAGGCCGGAAACAAAACCGAGCTATGATTTGCCTTCTCTTTTCTTTGCTTCCATGTCCCGAAGTTCCCTGCGCAGAATTTTCCCCACAATGCTCTTGGGAAGGGCGGCGATGAACTCAACCAGCTTGGGTACCTTATATCCTGCAAGTTTTTCCTTGCAGAAGTTAATGACCTCTTCCGCTGTCATGGTTTGGCCTGGTCTTGTAACAACAAAAACCTTCACAGTCTCTCCGCGATAGGCGTCGGGAACGCCGATTGTGCACACTTCCAAAATCTTCGGATGCGTGATCAGGAGCTCATCGATTTCTTTAGGATAGACATTGAAGCCGCTCGCATTGACAACATCCTTCTTGCGATCCACAATCGTGACATATCCGTCCTCATCCATGAAACCGACGTCGCCTGTCTTGAGCCAGCCGTCCTCCATGACCATAGCCGTTTCTTCCGGCCTCTTGTAATATCCCGTCATTACCTGAGGGCCCTTAAAGCATATCTCACCGATCTCGCCGGTCTTAAGCTCTCTCTTCCCTGTATCTAGATCCACGATTTTCAGATCTGTGCTTGGCAGGGGAACCCCTACAGTTTCCGGTTTTTCCTTTCCACCCCAAGGGGTGGCCGTCCCCATGGGCGTGATTTCCGTCAACCCATATACATTAATCAAGGGCACATTATGAACTTTTTTCAGCTTCGCTATGGTGTCTATGGCCATGGGGGCCGCGCCGGTAATATAGGCCTTCACAAAGGAGAGATCCATATTGACAAATTTCATATTATTCAACAGGGCAACAAAAATCGTGGAAACGCCCGGCAACAGGGTCGGCTTGAACTTTTCGATGAGGTCGAGGATCTGGCCCGGCTCCGGCCGGGGAACCAGGATATCTACCCACGCGGCATAGACACAGGTATTGTGCATACCTGTCCAACCCGCTGCGTGAAAAAAAGGATAAATGGCCAGCATTCTCTCTTCCCCATCCTTTCCGGCGCTGAACCACGTACGGAACTGCTGCGTGTTAAAAGAAATATTTGCATGGCTGAGCATTGCCGCCTTGCTGATCCCCGTCGTGCCTCCTGTATAGATGAGCGCTCCGAGATCGTTGAGTGTCGCCATATTGCGGACGGGTGTGTCACTTTCGATTTGAGCATTAAGCAAATCCATGAAATGGTATACTCCCTCTTGCGGCACAACGTCTGCCGGCGGGAACTCAGATTTGAGCGGTGGCGGAAGATAATCACTCACAGAACAAAGGATGACTTTTTTTGTCTGCGTTCTTTCCTGCAGTTTCTTGGCCACAGGAGCCATCACGTCGAGGGTAACGAGGAACTTAGAATTTGAATCATTTAATTGATAGGAAAGCTCGGTCTCCGTATAAAGAGGATTATTCATCACGGTAACAGCCCCTATTCGGAATGCGGCAAAATCAGCAATCACGATCTGCGGAATATTGGGGAGAACCATGGCCACCTTATCGCCTTTTTTCACGCCCAGTGAAAGAAGCGCTTTCGCAAACCTGTTGACCAGGCTTTCAAGCTCCTGATAGGTGATCTCTGTGCCCATGAAAATGAGGGCCGCATGATTCGGGAATCTCTTAGCAGTCCGGGTAAGAACCTCAGGCATAGTTATTTTCTCAAATTGGATTTCTGTGGGTATGCCGACCGGATAATTCTTGTGCCAAATCCTCATAAAGCTCATGATGGCCCTCCTTCATTTGGATATTATATTGGAACAATATCAGATGTACCGCAATTGACCCGCGCAAATAACGAAGCATGCGCCATCCTCACACCAGAACTGAAACAAACAAAGGCTCAACGGACATGCCGGCGCTTTTTGATCTTGATAAGAAATTTCTTTTTGACAGGCAGAGAATAAGAGGCACGGCACTTGTATGTCAAGAGAGTTTTTCCAAAAAGTTCAGTGGCCATAACTGCAACGCCGAAGGGCGCGATAAACTACCGTATTGATTATCGTATTCTTTATTTGAAAAATTAGGTAATTTATGCAAAAATGCAAACAGAACTTCTTGACAACCTACGACAATTGCAAAGACCAAGTATGCCTTTCTTTGACTATCTCGCAAAAAAGCCAACCCCCTTCATTTGGGCCGTCGGCCTTCTACTCAATTTGATCATCGGTGTTACTGATTATTTAACAGGTGTTGATTTAAGAATAGAAATATTTTATTTAATACCTATCGGTATTTTATCCTGGCTTGTCAATAGATACGCAGGAATTATTATGTCGGTTGTGAGCACGATAACGACAGTGACTGCAAATCTTCTGGCCGGACAAGTTATTGTGAACTATTTTATTTATTATTGGAATATTCTTGTCCATTTCGGTTTTTTCATAGTCGCTGTTTACTTGATATCTGAAGAGAAAATCATTTCGGATAATAACAAAATACTCATAGATAAACTTCATAAGTCGCTTGATGAGATAAAGACACTTAGCGGATTGTTGCCCATATGTTCTGCCTGTAAGAAAATTCGTGACGATGATGGTTACTGGAGGCAGATAGAGCATTATATCAGTGAATATACGGACACAAGATTCAGCCACAGCATTTGTCCCGACTGCAAAGAGAAACTCTATCCCAGATCAGGAAAGAAAAAGTAAATAAAAACGGCATTGGCATCAAGCGTTAGCCGGTTAACCGTCTATTGTCCTAACCGATCTCTGATTATTAAAAGTTCAATCTACCGTCTTCCATTAACTCAACTACTTCTTTGTGGCCTCTTCTTGCCAAGCCTGATTCATTATATTCTTTCATGCAATAAGAATGATTAACATCGCTCCTACCATTCTTATTACACCTATAGACATGTGTTACATATTGCTATGGGGAAGCAGAATTCTCATTTATGCTTTTGCATATTGGATCTGACTCGTCTTTCCATATACGGGTTGTTAACACACAATAATATTCCCAAGGCCACCACTTTGCTACGATTGCACAATCAACCTGTGGGAGTTCTGGCAATAGAGTATTAAACACCCAACGCGCTTTCATTATTATTTTTAAGACCTCTTGAGTTAGATAAGCATGTACAGTTTTACGAAAAGGGCAGCCCATCACATGGTAAACCATATCGGAGCGCCTCTTTCTTTCCGATCATGAACTTATATGAGTTTCACGTTTTCCGCTGCCGGACATTTTGTACCCTGCGTAACATCAAAACTGATACGCTGGCCTTCACTCAACGTCTTAAAACCTTCACCGTGAATAGCACTGTGATGAACAAACACGTCACCACCGTCGTCCTTTTCAATGAATACGAAGCCCTTACCTTCATTAAATCATTTCACTTTGCCTTCTGACATTGCTTTCATCCTCCTTTCTCAAAATTCTTGTCAAGTCGGATTTCAACTATGACAGAAAGAAAAAAGCCACCCAGAATAAAAAAGGTTGGTGGCCATCTTTGCAATTCAAAATGTTATATCTAAACTTATATCCTTGCCAATTTTATGATTCCCCTTAATGGAAATTAAGGACTATTTAATTATTTCAATAGTTTTTTCTATGGTTTCAAGAGTGGCGCCCATTGAGGAAGCAGATCTCTTGAGGAACCTGCCGGTTCATATCCTTGAGGTCACGGTGATCATTAACTCTTATGATCCGAACCACCACCGTAAAAATTCCACGTAAGGCATCGCTATCTCAGCCCCCGCACAGGAACTGCTATGATCATTTTTCTGGCGGTATCATCATATCCGATCACCACTGCCGCGTGACGACCCCATCTTCTACTGCCTGCCGGTACATAGCGGAGCCAGAGAACGGGGATATTATTGTTAATATTTTGTTTTATTAGTTCAAGGGTGCCATGATATTGGTAATTGATATCAAGCTTAAGCGCCTTCAGCTGTTCAAAATTATGCATTACATGGTTAAATATTGCAACAGGAATGGAAATGGAAGCCCTAAGCAACAAGCTGCGAAAAATCTTTGACTCTTAATGAACAGTATCCTTCTGCATTCGCTCGTTCACCCCGCCGGACGCTACGGAAAATGCGCTTGCTACTGAATTCAAAAAACAACATTACAGCAAGTTAGTAACAAAGGTCGTATATTTCGTTCACCGTAAGTCCCCAGTAATGATAAAACTGGGCAATGGAGGAAGATGTTTGTTTTGTAGTGAAGCCGAGTACTATTTTCGCCCTCAAGTCCCCAACTTTGAGTCCAGAAAAGAGTTGAGGATTACCATTGTAAGCTTGTAGCTATAGTAAGGAATAGAGACATCATATTTTTTTGTCAAGCACCTCCCTGATCTTCTGTGAAAGGTCTGGGAGGTTAAATGGTTTCTGGATGAAGCCGTTACAGCCCCTATCCATGATCTTCTGAGCATCACCGTTTATACTGTAGCCGCTACAAAGTATGACTCGAATATCGGGGTTTATTCCCTTCATCCGACCATAGGTCTCTCCACCGGACATCCCGGGCATAATCATGTCTAATATGATGAGGTCGATTTCCCCTTGTTTCCCGGCATAAAGGGCTAAGGCCTCAGTGCCACTAGAGGCTGTATAGACTGTATAGCCGAGTAACTCGAGGATCTCTTTGCTCATATTCAGATTCATCTGTTCGTCGTCCACGATGAGGACGGTCTCGGTGCCCCTTAGTACATTCTGTGAAGAGGAGACTTCTGAGGGTATTTTCTTCTCGGAGGCGGGGAGATAAATGCTGAAGGTAGTTCCATAACCAGGCTCGCTGTAGACGTTAATAAAGCCACTGTGCCCCTTGATGATGCCGTAGACCATGGCGAGGCCTAGGCCGGTGCCTCTCCCCATTTCCTTGGTGGTGAAGAAGGGTTCGAAAATCCGGGCCTGGGTCTTCTCGTCCATCCCTGTGCCTGTATCGATGACGGAGACCTTCACGTATCGGCCGGGCTTCATGTAGGGATGCTTCAAATCGGTCTCTGTGAGGACTATGTTGACAGTATCAAGGTAGAGATTACCCCCTCCGGGCATGGCCTGCCAAGCATTGACAAAGAGGTTCAAAAGAACCTGCTCCATCTGGCCCCTGTCCACCTCAGCAGGCCAGAGGTCTTTGTCCAAGTTTCGATGAATGGTCACATCTTTACTTGTCCTGCTGAAAATGACGGCGGTCTTGTCAATGATCTCGTTGATATCGCTCGCCCTTACATCTATCCGGCCCCTGCGGGAAAAGGCGAGGAGCTGCCGTGTCAGTCCGGCGGCGCTCTCGACTATGGTCTCGATATTCTGAAGTCTCACATAATTCTGGTCTGAAGAATCCATCCCAGTCTTTGCCAAAGATGCATTGCCGAGAATGCCGGTGAGGAGGTTGTTGAAGTCATGGGCCAGGCCCCCTGCCAGCGTTCCAATGGCTTCCATCTTCTGTGCTTGGAGGAGCTGGGCTTCAAGCCTTTTTTGTTCTGTGACGTCTCTCATGAAGTTCAACGTCGCGGGCCTTCCTTCCCAGTCGATGCGAACCGCATTTACCTCAAACCAAAGTTCCTCGCCGGATCTATTGAGAACTCTGAAAGAATATATGCCTTGAAAGGATTCCCCCTGTAACCGCTTCTTATGCTGCTCAACGACCATATCCCGGTCTTCCGGATGGATATGTTGTGTAAAGGGGATATGGGCCAGCTCTTCCGCTGTATATCCCATGGTCTCTATGGTCTTACTATTGGGAAACTTGACGACTCCGTCTTGGGCAATGAAGATGACTTCGTTGGCGTTCTCAATAAGGAGGCGATATTGCTCTTCTGATTCACTAAGTTTCTCCTCCGCCCGCTTGCGGTCGGTCGTGTCGCGCATAACGCCCCGGAATCCGGTCGGATGACCCTCCGTGTCCTTGATGAGTGATATGGAAACTTCGATATCTCTGCGATCACCGTCCTTCCTGATAATCTGCCACTCAAAGTTCTTTACCGGTTCGCCGGTTCGGTAAACCTGGTTGTAAACTTGATAGACCTTGCGGGCATTCTTCTCATCTGTATATTGGCGGTTATTCATCCCCAACAGCTCTTCTCTTTCATAGCCTATGATCTTGCACATCGACTCGTTGAAAAACTTAAAGTTGCCTTTGAGATCCACTTCATGATAGCCCTCTTGCATATTTTCGATGATTGCCCGGTATTTTTCCTCACTCGCCCGCAGGGCCTCTTCCGTCTTTTTGCGCTCCGTGATGTCGCGTATGGTTTCTATGGCCCCAACGATATTCCCCGCTGCATCGCGCAATCTCGAAGCCGCGGCAGATAAATAAGCGCCCTTCCCTACGTATGTCTTTGGAACATAAATCTCCCCGTAAATCGTATCCGCACTCCTTTGTGCAATATCATACTTCCTCTTCTCAAATTCAGCATCCGGTAAAAGCGCAAGATCGATGATAATAGGCCTTCGTTCACCATAAAAGGGAAGTGCATATTCATATCCCCCCTTGCCAATCATCTCCGCCTTGGGAATTCCGGTCATCTGTTCTATGGCCCTGTTCCAGGCGATGACTTTACTGTACGCGTCAATCACGAACGTGGCATCTGGTAAAAACTCGATGATTTCATCCAGGCGCATGTGCGCTTCCCGAAGTTCCTCCTCTGCCTGCTTTCGCTCGGTGATGTCCTCCAAGGTTTCGACGGCAGCAACAATCATCCCCTGTGAATCCCGGATTGCAGCGCCAGTAAAGCGCAGCCACATCCCATTATCCCCCAAGGCAGGGAAAAAATCCGTGGCCTCATACGCGCCATCAATCAATGGAGACTTGATATACTTGCCGGAATACCACTGGGGCACCAACTCAACAGCCTCATTGACCAGTACGTCTGCCATGCAGGGCCTCTCTTCACTGTAAAAGGCCCTCCAGTGCTCACAGGTACCCACTACTTCCTCAGATTTGATTCCGCTCATTTCTTCCAACGCTCTGTTCCAATGGATGACCTGGTGGTTCTTCTCGATGACAAAGGCAGGAATCGGAGAACCATCGATAATACTGTGCAACCGCTGTTCACTCTCCCGTAAGGCCTCATCCGCCCGCTTACGCTCGGTGATGTCCATCGAGTTTCCCAGGATGGCCGGCCGCCCCTCATGTAAAATCGACGTTACGGTCTCCATAATCCATCGGGTTTCCCCTTGTTTCGTGATAATCCTGAATTCATAAGGGGAATTTTCTTTACCACGAAGTAGCGCCCTGGCATTCCGTCTTGCTTTTTCCCTGTCTTCCGGGCTGACTATTAGACTTGATTCCTGGTCTAATAGTTCTTCCCTTGTATAACCTGCATAGGATGCCGCATTGGAATTAATGAAACGGAACTTGCCGTCTTGCGTCACATAAACACCGGCGAGGGATTTTTCAGCAAGCGTCCTGTAAAGTTCCTCGCTTTGCCGAATGGCCTCTTTGGATCTATCTGTGATATAGATAACTCCTGACAAGGCCACAATTAAAAAGCATACGGAAACCGTTGCCAGAATACCGATCAATCTGTAAATCCTGATACGATCTGTAGGTGTCAAAAGCACAATCGACCATCCATCCCTGTCAATCACCTTCCTGGAAACCAAATAATCGTTTCCCTCTAAAGTGACTTCCGCACCATCTGCAATTTCCTTTTTAATAACAGATCCAAAGAGTTTATTGCCGAATTGCTGCGAAGCAATCAATGTTTCCCGTGCTGTTTTCTCCAACGGCCAGAGACTTTTCAGAACCATTACCGGTGTGCTGGACAGAAAAATAATACCGTCGCGGCTGATAAGAAAGCAAAAGGGGTACTTGCTGAAAAAGGTCTCAAGCTCGTCAATATCCTTTTTCATCGTGACCACACCAACCACTTTGCCTGAACTATTCTGAACAGGGTAGCTTGCATAGAATCCCCTCTTTCCGGAAGTAATTCCCAGTGCAAAAAAACGATAGGGATTGCCTCTGAATGCTTCCTGAAAGTAAGGGCGAAAACGATAGGATTTCCCCACAAAGCTGTCCGGATCATTCCGGTTGGACGATGCCACAGTCATGCCATCAGCATCCATCAGGTAGGAGACTGATACGTTTAAGGCGGAATTGTATCTGTCCAATGTGCTATTGGCATGTTCGATATCCCGTTCCCCTTTGGACAGCAATGCGGGTGCGATCCAGGGAGAACCGGCCAAAGATTTAACTGCCCCTTCAAATTTATTTAACGTAGAGGATACATAGATGGACAGGGTTAATGCTGAAGCTCGGCTTTCTCCGATGATTTCCTGCCGGGTTTTACTGCCAAGATAGTCCGTTGTAAACCAGCCGACGACAGCAACGACAAGCAGAAGAATAATCAGTGATGAATAAAGAAATCGTCTCTTACTCAAGCGCAAGATTTCCCAGGTAGGTAAGACCATTAGACGCTGCCTTCTCGTTACTTGTGTTTAGGATGATTAATTTACTGGTCTTTAGCCTAAGTCACTGAAGACCCAATAATCCGGGTGCAAATAGGATAATGGTACCGGGTGTTGCGATATAACCCATTACCGAAGGTTAGCTACCGTTGTCCCCTGTGCTTCCTCAAACTTGCCCACGACTGATTCCTTTGCTTCCTCAGTTGCCGTCTTGCCTGATAACTTCGCTGCCATATCTTTGGCCGTTTCGGAAAGTATAACACTATCTTCTTTTTTTGCCTGTGGTATCTGCATGTCTAGCTTTTCTTGTTTTGTAACAGTTTGGGTCTTTTCCGCAGTAACATTCTTCTGACCTGCCGGATCAATATTCATCTTCTTGTTTCTTTTCTCAGTTCAGCTGTTTAGTCGCAAACATCGTCATAATAATATCGTCAGAAATCGAAAATAACTTAAGCTTTTTAGGGGAGACGGTCAGTTCGTTGGTTATCACCGAGTGAAAGCTTGTATAGGTGTGCTGATTTAGAAAAACAACATTACAGCAAGTTAGTAACAGAGGCCTTCTGTTTCGATCACGGACGAGTTTCCAGTAAAGATGAAAATTGCAACGGAAAGAAATGCTCGTTAGTATCGGCTCTTTGCATAAAAAAGCTTCGCACATGTTTCGCAATTGCTAGTAAATTAGTGATGAGAGCACCGACTATACCGCCTAAGATAGCAGCAAGCACCGTGTAATATAAGTTTCCGTAACCATATCTAATTTCAAAATGAAAACTATCCATGCCGGAAGAAAATTTCTTCCTATTAATTATAAACTTAATATTTTTTAATAAGAAATTACCCAAAAAGCTGATTAGTTTAGGCGGAAAGGTTCTTCTATGTCAATATAATTTCAAAGATAAAAATTTAGCTCGGGTGACTGCTTGATCTCAGCTAGTATAGACCCATATATAATTGTGGACTCAAAAGTATTTGCTCGGCTTGGAAACAATTTTTCTAATATTAAAAATGGGCATGATTAATTCAAAACGTATTGATATTATTCCGGTAGTCCCACCGGGACTTGAACCCGAGCTTTCGGCGTGAGAGGCCAAGAAAGAGCGTACTCCACTTGATTTTATTGAACTTTTCACCTGTCAAAAACCGTTTAAGGGAGTTAAATGCTGTCTGGCAAGAAATCATTTTAGATTACCAGTTAATTAAAAAATACACGGAATGCGGATTTTTAATTCATTGGTTGGGGGTTGGATTATCCCACGGCCTAGCAGATCAACATTCATGTATAGCAAATACAAGTCGCACGTCATTTTATCGGAGCAGTTCGTTGAATACGAGATGAAACATGCTGCTCCTTTACAGCTTATTCTCCGCGCATACGGCCACGGCTTCCTTCCTGAAAGGGAAAATTTTGTTTCCTGGCTTCCAATACAACGTTTCAATCGGAAACAAAGAAGCCCCATAAATAATTATTTACAAAAAAGGAAACTGGTTTATAATGCCAACATGCTTTCAATATTATACCGCCAGAAAATAACATTTCTTTTTTCCGTCATTTTTCTTTTTTCTATCATAATAATCGGATTTCATCACCACGAAGACAGTTGTCGGCATTCGGATTGCCCTATATGTGTGGCAAGCGGTCCGTGTTGCTGTGCAGGTGCTGACGGTGATGCCGGTTTTGCCTTCCAGCAAGATATATCCTATCTTTATTCATACACGGAAATAATCCACATTTCCTTGTCAATTTTTCCCACCTTTGCCTACAGGGCACCGCCCTCAGCCTCGCAGGCTTAATCTATCAATCCAAGTAATGTCTTAGACTACCAAACCGAGAGAGAGGTTTGAAGAGTTGCACTTTATTTTTGCAAAACGATGGAGGTGTCTATCATGAAAATCATGACCACGTTCATCACGCTCTGTGTTTTTTTATTTTCCACGGGCGTATTTGCTCAAACCTTGGAAGATCGACTGAAAGCCCTCGAAGAAACGCTTGAGAAACAGGGAAAGATCATCCAGGAGCAAAAAGTCTTCCAGGAAACTTTAAAGAAACAGGAGCAAACTATTGATGAGCAGAGAAAGATGATTGAAGATTTGAAGACTGAGGTCAAACGAATGCATCCCTCGTCACAGCCCGAAGGCGTTGCTGCTGGGCAGGCTGCACCGTCCGGCGATATTCAGCAGCAAGTGCAAGAGCTGAAGGAGAAGGTGGAGCAAGTTGCCGAAGCACAGACGAGGACTTCCCCAAGTATTTTCAATCCCTCCATTGGGCTTGTAGGCGAGACAATCTTCGGTTATCGCAGTAAGGGTTCGACGCAGACGGGGAGCGATCGTCCCGGAGGGTTTGATATGTTTCAACGTTCGATGGAATTGAATGTTGCTGCTGCGGTGGACCCTTTTGCCAAAGGCTATGCGGTGGTCAACGCGTCAGCCGACCCGATTACTGGCGAAGCGACTTTGGGGGTCGAAGAGGCCGCGCTGCAGACGACTTCGCTGCCGTGGAATCTGGAACTGAAGGCAGGGCGGTTCTTCGGCGAGTTCGGCCGACTGGCGTATATTCACGACCACGAACTACCGTTCGTCAACCGTCCGCTGGCGCTCGCCGAATACATCGGCGGTGAATCGAGGACGGACGGCTTGCAGCTTAACTGGCTGGTGCCAGTCGAGCACTACGTGAGCCTTACTGTTGGCGTGGGCAATCAGTTCGGTGGCGACAATCCGCCAAACTATGTCGGTGATTTCCGCAACGGCAGCGGGTTGAATTATTGGAGCCGCTTGTCCACGTATTTCGACGTGACTCCCAATATCTCATTCGAACCCGGCGTCTCAGTCTTGTGGAATCCAAGTACGGATGCGCAGTGGGCAGACGCCGGCGGTGTGAATCCTCCCCTTCCTACAGTAGCCGGCAACACCTTCACCGAACGCGAGCGCCGCCTTGGAGGAGTAGACTGGGTTGTAAGCTACAAGCCACTGCGCAACAATCAGTTCGAGAGCCTCACATGGGGCACGGAAGTGCTCTACAGTGATAACCGCTATGACGTAACCGATCCATCGGGAAATCCTCTCCCCGGCCGTTCCATGGGCTCGCTTGGGCTGTACTCGTATCTCACATACAAGTTCCATCGGCAGTGGTCAACCGGATTCCTGTTTGAATATGTTGAGAACCAGGTGAATAATGATGACAAAACCTATGCCTACTCGCCCTACATCACCTGGGCGATGAGTCACTGGAGTCAATTGCGCCTTCAGTACACATACACCGAGCGTAATGCCGTGTCCGGCAGACCCGACGACAATGCCGTTTATCTGCAATGGGCGTGGATCATCGGCTCACACTCGCATGGTTGGCAGCAACGCTGAGGAGGGAATCCAACATGAAATCTAAATTATATTGTCTATTATCTATCATCGCACTCACCGGTGTATTGTGTGGGTGGGCAATTCCCGCTTACGGCGAGAAGATCCGCGTTGTTACAACGCTTACCGACCTGGCGGATTTTGCGCGTGCCGTCGGCGGCGACCTAATCGACGTTCATAGCCTGGCGACCGGCGTCGAAGACACCCACGGGGTGCCGATGAAACCGAGCTTCGTGCCGATGATGAACCGGGCGGACCTGATGATCCTGGTGGGACTTGATTGTGAGCACGCCTTCCTTCCCGCTCTCCTGGAGGCGAGCAAGAACCCGCGCATTCAGGTGAACAAGCCCGGTTATATAGACTGCTCCAAGGGGATCATCCCGCGCGATCTGCCCAAATCAACCGATCATTCCGAGGGCGACGTTCATCCCTACGGCAATCCGCACTACGTGCTCGATCCGATATTGGCGAAGACTGCGATCGCGAATATCTACAACGCACTGGTGGCGTTTGCGCCGCAGCATAAAGCTGAATTCACGCGTAACCGCGACGCTTATCTCGCCAAACTCAGTGCCAAGATTGCCGAATGGGAAAAAGCGGTCAAACCACTCAGGGGGACGAAGTTTGTATCCTATCACGAGCATTGGCCATACTTCGCGGCACGCTTCGGCTTAAACTATTTCGGCACAATTGAGCTGAAGCCGGGTATCGACCCGACCCCGCGCCATATCCAGGAATTGATCAGGGCGATGAAGGACGAGCATGTCTCTATCGTCGTACGAGAGCCGCAGTTTCCTGAAAAGGTGCCAAAGAGAATCGCCGAACAGACTGGCGCAACCATGATAACGCTGCCCATCATGCCTGGTGGCGTACCGCATACGGAAACGTACATCAAGATGATGGACTACATTATTAATACAACGGTCGCTGCCGTACAACAGAGAAAATAAAAATAAGGAGGATGTGTCCGCACGCCCCTTCCAGGCGGACACACAAAACAGACTATGAATGAAGCACTCATTACACTGGACAACCTGAGTATCGGCTATAACAACCACCTCGTGCTATCCGGCATCTCGCTCACTATTGCCCGTGCCAGCTTCACGGCCATTCTCGGTGCCAATGGCTCGGGTAAATCGACTCTGATCAAGACGGTACTTGGACTGCTTCCACCAGTCGCGGGCAGCATCAATACCGCATCGACAGGTGCACCGCTCGCGTTCGGTTACGTCCCTCAAGCTTTTCAGTTCGACCCGATTTATCTGCTCACGGGCTTCGGCGTCGCCCTTATGGGCGTCTACGGGCGAGTCAAACCGGGACGTATCGTCCCCCAAGTCGAACGCGCCTCCACGCGTGAATGCCTGCGTGCGGCAGGCGCTGAGGAGCTTGCCCATCGGCGTTTTGCCGAACTCTCCGGCGGCCAGAAACAGCGTGTGCTCATTGCCCGCGCTCTAACTACGCGCCCCGATGTACTGGTGCTGGATGAGCCCACTGTAAGTGTGGACCGTGAAACAAAGCATTTGGTGCTGGAGTTTATTTTGCAGATCCACCAAGAAAGGAAAATTACGGTCATTCTCGTCACGCACGACTTTGCAGTGGTGCGTCACTATGCTGAGCAAGTCATCTGGTTGCACGAGGGCAAGATGTCCCACGGCGCAACGCATGAACTCTTAACTCCCGAAAGGATGGCGGAAATGTTTGAAATGGGGATGGCCTAATATGGAAACACTTTATCAGATTCTCTCACCCGATTTTCTGCTGCGCAATTCTATATACACCAGCGTGCTCGTTGGTCTCGCCTGCCCACTCGTTGGAGTTTTTCTCGTGCTGCGCCGACTCGTGTTCATGGGCGTGGCACTACCTCAGATTTCCTCAACAGGCGTTGCTATTGCCCTCTCGCTTCCATTGTGGCTCGGATTTAATCTGTCCGAACATGGCTCACACAGCGCGCACACGCTTGCGTTTGTCGGCTCAATTACATTCTCATTGGCCGCGATCATGGTGCTGGCGTTTTTGGAAAAAGGCGGCCGTGGGCAACCCGAGGGCCGACTCGGCACCGCGTACGTGGTGGCCGCCGCGATGAGCATTCTGTTGCTGTCAAAAAACCCTTACGGCGAAATCGGTTGGCTCGATATGCTGAAAGGAGAGGTCATCACCATCTCCAATTTCGATCTTGGGCTGACGGCAGCCACCCTTACTCTCGTCATCGTCGTACTGGGGCTGTTCCACAAGGAGTTGCTCCTTGTCTCATTCGACCGCGAGATGGCAATCATACTGCGCAAGAACGTCATTTTCTGGGACGTGCTGCTTTATTTACTGATCGGCCTGACGGTGTCGATGGCAGTGCTCAGCGTCGGTCCGCTGATCGCGTTCGGTTTCCTTCTGATTCCCGCTTTGACGGCACACCTGGTTGTTCGCAATATGTACCAGTTTACAGCACTGGCACCTTTGATAGGTGGCGTGGCCGCTTTCGTCGGTTTCTGCATCGCATATAAATTGGATTTGCCTGTCGGTCCGACGGATGTTGTTCTCTTGGGAGTATTTTACGCAATCACCTGGATCGTCACCAAGATTGTGCGTTCCCGGATAACTGCGACACCAACATAATGTCTAATAGGACAGAATCTAAAGGTTACGGGTGCAAACTAAAGATGGGTGGCGGACATCACCTATATCGGCCTCCAGAGCACCTTAGTGTATCTGGCGATCATACCGGACCTCTTCACCCCCCCGGGACGTGGGCCAACCTATAAACAAGGATTTGTTCCGTGGCTGATGGATGTCGCGAGATGAGCAATGTCATTATGTCGTTGCTATTAAAACCGTTTCAAGCGAGAAAAGGATAGCCGGAATGAAAAATGTAATCACTATCGTTTTGATTGCTTCATTGTTTATCTCGATTTGATTTTATTGGGGCTATTCAGGAAAATGGTTGTGCATTAAGGGCTCAAAAAATAGATCATGGCCTCCTGTAAGTATTAGGATTGTTCTTTTGTAAACATTCAAGACTTCAAATACAAGTCGCCAGTTCCGACCACCGGATCAGATCATTTATTGCAGGTTCAAACATGCAAGGCTGAACCGCTTATTTTTCCATTAAAGAAGAAAAAGCATGTCCTTCCTGAAAGTAAGCATTCGGTGATTTTGTCGTCAATGCTTTCTTACGATCTGAAATCAAATAACTACTACAGCGATCCCTCAATCAACCTGTCCCCGGACAGTCAGTTTCTCTCTGGGGCTTTAAGTTAAGCTACTTCTTTTGTAACTATTTGCTTCTTCATGTTTAACAATTACTATCAATAGAACCTTATGGACTCAAAAACACTTGCTGTGGGTTGGAAATAGGCTTGGAAATAATTTTTCTAATAATAAGAAATGGGCACGATTAATTCAAAACATATTGATATTATTCTGGTGGTCCCACCGTGACTTGAACCCGAGTTTCCGGCGTGAGAGGTGTGATTTCTATTGTAACTTATTTAAATAATTAGGGTATACTTTGAAAAAGTGCCAAGTTTTTTCATCAGAATGCACCCTATATGCACCCATTTTGCAGGACTTTGCAAAGGTCAGCAAAAAGCAGAGAAAGGGATGGTCATAAATGGACATCCCTTTCTGCTTTTTGAGAATGCCAAGAATTCAAACTTAACATGTGGTACATGTTCCGAGGGCAGGTCACATGAAACATAGCGTTCCATAGCTTTAGCGGATACATCATTTCAAATGGTCATCCATTAAATCTGTTTCTTGACTTTTCGTTACATAAAGAGAAAAAATTAAAATAATATTTATTTGCCACAGTAATAACATGCATCAGTAAGGCAAGCTTTGGTAAGGGCTCGCGCTTCACGTCAGCCCTTAATACTTTATGCCAATAACTTCTCTTTAGCCGCGTTGATACCGACGGTCCTGCCGAAGACAATACACTCCGTCGTGGCATTGCCACCCAGCCGGTTCGTGCCGTGGACGCTGCCCATCACTTCTCCGGCAGCATACAGGCGTGGTATGATCTTTCCATAGCGGTCGAGGACCTGTCCCGTAGTTTCCTCCGTCCTGAGACCACCCATGGTGTGGTGGACACCCACCTGTGTGGGACTTGCCCAGAAAGGCGGTTTTTCGATCGTCTTCAAATTTGCCGTCTCTTTGCCAAACGTTTCGTCCTTCCCCTTCATCACCATTTCGTTATATTTCGACACCGTCTCTAGGAGAGTCTTCTCCGGGATGTCGAACTTCTCTTTCAGGATCTTCGCGATCCCTTCCAGCGTATCGGCACGGAAGGCGAGACCGTCCTTGATGATCTGTTCCGTCACCTGCTGATTGAAGCGCTTTGTGCAGCGGTCATCGGCAACCCAGAGGAGTACCTTCTTCGGCTGCTTGAGGACCGCCTCGGCCATAACGTCGCGGCGCGCGTTCTCCGCAACAAAGCGCTCGCCTTTGATATTCACGAAGACGCAAGAATCAACCCCCAAGTTCACCACCGAGCCATAGTGCTTCGTGTAATAGTTGCAGGCGACCAATAGCTGGATATAGTCCATGCCGACCACATCGGCCCCCGTGTCCTCAGAGTAAGTGATGGCCTCTCCCGTAGCGGTGGGAACGTTTGTCGTAGGGACGTCGGCGGTTAACCGGGGATCGTATTTGGAGCGCATGGCCACATCTGCTCCGAATCCACCCGTTGCGAGGATGACCGCCTTTGTAGCCTTGATATACATTTTCTTCTTCCGGTATTCAGTTTCAATGCCCAAGACGTCGCCCTGCAGGGGTTTCTCCCGTACAATGCCCGAAAGCTGGCATTCCATAATGATCGGTATGTTACGCTTGTCCACCTGCGCCTTTAGAACTTTGACGATGGCGGCGCCGCGGCCTTTCTTCACGGGGTCGTGGCTGCGAGGCCAGAGTGCGCCGATGTTGGTATAGACAGTGGGCTCGAATTCTACACCCAACTTCTCGAGCCACTGCAGGCCTTCCAGAGCATGTCCCACCATGTAGCGCACCTTCTTCGGGTCGGCCCGGAAATCTCCCCCCTCCAGGGTCTGTTTGTAGTGGAGGTCGATGGAGTCCTCAATGTTCTGTTTCTTCTGACGTTCCGGGTCAACCGCATTATAGGCGCCGCTTGCGATGACCGAGTTGCCACCGATGACCTTGCTCTTTTCGATAACGATCACCTTTGCACCGGCGTCATGGGCCTCTATTGCAGCGGCCAGTCCCGAGTATCCGGTGCCGACGATTACCACATCAGCTTTTCGATCCCACCTCTTGGGCACCTCAACCGCCCTCAGCGGACGCGGAAAGAAGAGACCACTTCCCAGAGTTCCGGCGGCGGCAGTGACACCGGCACCCGCGATGAATGTCCTTCGCGATATCTTCGCATGCTTCAATTCTCTTCCCGCTTCTTCGAGGCGATTTTTTTCATTATCATTGTTGCTCATGATGGTCTCCTTCCTGGCTGCATACATGTGTGTTGAGAGAGTTTAGTCTAGTGTGAAAATATAGGCTCGTTAAAGTATTCTGTCAATGATTTTAGTATATCTTATTTTCCACCCTGCCTTTTTCATCCAAAGCAAAGATAGACATATCTTGCGTTCCATGGCACTCGATGCTCGATGCGGCGTTCTCATTACGTCAAGAACTCCGGCATCATGGCCCTTGTTAACGAACTTATCTCGATCATTGTAGCACTTGAGGCAGGAGGCAGTCACCGCCGCCGCGTCGCTTCCTTTACCCTTCGCCGAATCAGGATGGATATCGCCATGACAATCCAGACAGGAGAGTTTGGCTGCAATGGCGTGATAGTTCTTTTCTTACTTCTTAGTTATATCTATATGGTGACCTTCTCCCCCGTGTGAATCGGCATGCGATTCTGACCCATTTACAAGGCAGATCAGCTTTCAATTTTGACCCAGGTTGATGAAAGCGAAGTACGGGATTCCATTACGAAACATAAAATTTTGGATGGGTCAATTTTGGATGCCGATGGTGGGTCACCATCACACGCCTACTCACATCGAAATACTTCCACAACTTATTAGTCAATTGGCCGTTATTTCCTCAATGGCACGATCTATTTCAATTTTCATAAAGCTGGCGATTTTACTCTCAACGGCAAATATTAAATTTTTCTTTTGGCATATCAGGCTTCTTATCTCCTCCCCATTTCCATATCGTTGTAACAGATCATGAACTCTCTCATCGATGGTCACTATCTTGTCGTGCATCACCCTCTTGTCGGCATAGTATATTATCTTCCGCTCCTCAAGCCTTCCCTGCGGATTTAAATTCTGTAAAACAAGATGCTGCTCCACAATATCAGCTATACTTGTAAATCCCATTTCTCGTAGAAGCTCTCCGCCAGATAAATCGTGTCGTTCCTTTGTTTTAAGAGATCTCGTCTTGGTAATGTCGTGCAGGAGTGCGCCTGCAATAACCAGGTCCCTGTTTACTGCCACACCGTTTTTTAGATTGTCCGTTATCGCCAGAGAAACCTGCATTACCTGAACGGAATGCTCAACGATGTTTGGTCGCATGGAATGTTGCACCATGAGTTCATTGCATTCTTCTCTGGAGGGAATTCTATCACTAATGCCCTTGGCCATATTCACCTATTCATTTACCCCTGCGAAATGATCATTATCTTGTCGTGGGCGGGCGAACCCTGTTAATATAAATAATATTACTTCCTCTCTTCCTATTTGTTGATGGTTCTTCTTCCGTTAAACGTAATTTCTGAAATTCATTTCTGGGATGGCTATAGTTCAAATACGACATCGGAGATTCATTAAGCCGAAGTGAAACATCAAATGGCTGTTTATGCCCCTCGATAAGATCAACTTTCGCCTGAAATATAAAATCATTCATTGATCCCGAAACTCGCCGATCAACTATCTTAGAAAAATATATTATTTTACTCTCTGGTTCGATGAAATTTTCATACATGACTTTATTTCCGTCGATGTTCATGAAGTCGTGCATACAGGACAATGCTTCTCGAATAAACTTCTTGTCGTCAGTAATCCCCCGCCCTTGCATGACTATGGAGTACAGCGATACGGTATTTGTCAAAATTATATATTGGGTGCGCTGCGCTGTAAACAGATGTGCGTTCCAGTCAAGAATGGGATTTCTGTTATTATCGTATGGAATAGCTGGCAAAGGAGCGATTCCGATTTTTTTAGCCAGTTTTAATGTGAGTCGAAAGATCATTGTTGAAGGGATCCGTGACATTTCAAAGAAGGTAATGAGTAAGCCTTATGATCGAATCATGACCAACATCATCTTGAACCTCTTGACTGCCTTCAGTGAATGAGGTTCTCCACCTGGCATGATGATCATTTCTCCCTGTTTTAGATGATGCGGCTTTCCTGAAATGGTAATCTCTGTTTCACCATCCAGCACATATACCAAAGCGTCAAAGGGAGCTGTATGCTCACTCAATCCCTGACCCTTGTCAAAGGCAAATACAGTCACTGTGCCCGTGGTTTTCTTTATAATCTCTTTGCTGACAATGGATCCATCATGATAGACAACCATATCCTTCATAGATGATATTTTTTTCTTCACGTCTTCTCCTCCATTAACATTGCATTGTTTCTCATCATATAATCTTCACAATGTCTGGAGCATGTCTTTCAGAAGCTGAAGGAATACTAGTCGGATAACCAATAATAACAGGCGCCACAATCCGATGATCTGAAGGAACCCCGATATCGTCAAGGATCTTACGGTCACGAACATTTGACCCCAATGCGATCCAGCACGTTCCCAATCCTCGAGACGTGGCAGAAAACATGAAATATGCAACTGTAAGGCCACAGTCTACGTAAAGTGACTGCACGTCTTTGGGGCCGATGAAATATACCAGGCAAAGCGCATTATAAAAGACATTGAACTGTTCATCGCGGAGACGTGGTTCATACTTTTTTAGTGGTGACTCAGGATTCCGTTCGAGATCAGAAAGAAGGTTCTTCTTGCTCTCATCCGAAAGCTTCTTCATGTAATCACGGTTTTGAATAATGATAAACTTTAGTGGTTGGCCATTTCCCGCTGTTGGTGCAAGACAGGTGTCTTGAATGATCTCCTTGATGAGTGATAAGGGCACCTCCTTATTCTGAAAGTCCCTGATGGCTCGCCTGTTTATTAAAAGTGTCTTGAAATCCATGTCTATCCTCCTTTATTGTTATGTGAACCATGGTTTATTTCTGATCTGAGTGGTGGTGCACTCTTGAATGTGACCACCCTTCTTGCATCAATGACAATCTGCTCTCCTGTGTGAGGGTTCCGGCCTAGTCTGGGTTTCTTTTGTTTCACTGACCACTTGCCGAATCCCGAGATCATAAAGTCGTTACCCTTAACAAGTTCATCCTTGATAATATCAAAGAAGCTCTCCACCAGATTGATGCATTCTTTTTTAGGTATGTCCAATTCACTGTAGATCATGTCAACAAGGTCGATCTTTGTTAGAGCCATATTTATCTCCCTTCATATTCTTCAGAATGTTCCTTCGATCCATTTGTCGGTATCTGATTTGGTCAGTTCCTGTAGCAAATTTGCTGTAGATCTTTTCTACGCATTACTTCTTCTGATATTTATATATATTCAGTCCTATCTTAGCCTCTTCATTTCCAGGAATGGAAACATTTCCTTCTGTTGATGCAATGATTATGGTCTTTCCCGATGATGATGGGCCAAATTCTTTCGTAAGATCAACCTGAATCGTCAGGATATTATTTTCAACCTTCATCTCTACGTTTTTCATTTTTATCCTCCTGGTGAAATGATTTTCTCACAAGAAGTTCATTTATTGTCTTCTCGAATATTTCTTTCTCTTAAATCTGGGTGAACACACTTATTCCAGTCGTAAATTGTATTGTCCCCATTTCTTTTGCCGACACCGCAGTCCATTTTGTGATCGCAATCTATATCTACTACAGCCTTTCCTTCTACTTTATCTGTTAAAGCGTTTCTTTGAAGAAAAACTTGACGAGTAATTGTAACTTCAGCACCCTTTTTTGAACATTCAAATTCTTCAAATTCAATATCGCTTTCTGGCATTTTTTATACTTTCGATTCTTTCAAGTAGATCATGTCAACAAGGTCGATTTTTGTCAGAGCCATTTTTATTTCCCCTCATACTTCTCAGAATGTTCCTTGTGCTTATACCAGTTGTCCAGATACATCCTCGCCAGATCCTTTGTACGTCTTCAAATGGTTTTGGACAAATCAGTCCTAAAACTAAGAGAGGGTTTCAGTTCTCATATAATCCACTCCTGCCTTTCAGGCAAGCCTCAAAAAGCGATTTTGCTTCCTTCGTAAAAGCAT
>Ga0326727_10008259_pt1 | contig 26612 bp, 28 predicted proteins | sample MB2enrmetagenome_FD_207643 | JGI IMG/M metagenome (GOLD analysis project Ga0326727, IMG submission 207643) | Lab enriched peat soil microbial communities from McLean, Ithaca, NY, United States - MB29MY | ecosystem: Environmental > Terrestrial > Soil > Wetlands > Peat | place: USA: New York...
TTAAGGTGATGGAGGACTTCACCGGCTTTTTGAAGGAGCAACTGGGGGAGCCGGGAGAATTGCAGCTTATCGGCTCCCGCATCCGGGCCTGGTTCAGGAGTTTGGAATAGTTCAAAGTTGAAAGTTCAAAGTTCAAAGTTAGAAACCCAGTTTTGACATTGCCTTTGGCTTTAACTTTGAACTTTGAACCTTGAACTTTGAACTATCAACCCTAACCGGAGGAAAAAGAAATGAAGCTGCATCGGATGCAAGCGGTTTTTGCGATGTTCCTGGCCGTGTCCCTGCTGCTCAGCGGCTGCGCGGCCATCGAGAACTTTCTGTGCAGCAACCGGGTGACCATCGAGAACGACATTAGCGCGGCCCAGGCGGCCATCGCCGCGGTGCAGGCCGAATACGGCTCGGTGATCCCGGCCGAGAGCCAGGCCATCATCGCCGCGGCCAACGCGGTGATTAACACGGGGGAAAACATCCTCAACAACGAGGTCTGCCCCACCGACGCGGACGTGCAGACGGTGCAAAACGCCTCCGCCGCCCTGAAACAGGCGAAGATTAAAGCCGGGTGGGTGGCGCCTTAATCAGTAAGCAGTGAGCAGTGAGCAGTAGGGGCGGCTTCTAGCCGCCCTTAGCCCACGGAAAACGGAAAACGGAGAGAAAAGCTATGAGTAATCTTCCAGTGGGACGGCTCGGGCGGAAATACGGGTATACCGGTCCTCAGTTGACCGGCATCAGGGCGGTGCCTTTTGACCGGGTGCGCCCCAAAATGACCCTGGCCCAGGCCCCCCCGGTGAAATATCTCATCACCCCTCCGGTGCGGGACCAGGGGCAGATCGGAGACTGTGTCGAGTTCGCCTGGACCTATTTGAAAAGCGCCAACCTGCTCGTGGCGGGCAAACTCCCCGTATCCGTGTTCTCGCCCCTGGAGCTCTACTACGACTACCGCGACAAGGTGCTGCACGATGTGGCTGACGACGCCGGCTCCGGCGTCATGGCGGTGGGAACTCTGCTAACGCAGGATGGGGTATGCCTCGAAGGCCTGTGGCCTTATAACCCGGCTGATTTTGCAGTTAAGCCGCCTGTTACTGCCTATGCTGACGCCCTGCAAAATAAGTTGGGCTCGGTTCATCCCCTGGAAACCCTGGAGGATATGATCCTCTGCCTAGCGGACGGGTATGGGTTCGTGGCCGGGATCGCGGTTTTCCAGAGCTTCGAGGATGCCTGGGAGAAGGACGGCATTATCCCGATGCCGGGAGCATCTGAAACCTTTCTTGGCGGCCACGGGGTTTTTGTAGGCGGAGGCTATGACCAGGATCAGAGAATCTTCATCGTGGAGAATTCCTGGGGACTTTCCGGAGGGTTGGCAAACCAAAAGGGGTTCTTCTCAATACCTTTCGATTATCTGACTGATCCTGATCTGGTCCTGGAGATTGGCACGGGTCGCTAAAATAGTGCGGCAGGAGGCATAGAGCAGGTATTAGGGAATAGGGGTTAGGGGTCAGAATTTAGTCTTTTCTGATCCCTAATCCCTGATCCCTAATCCCTAATCCCTGAATTTAAAATGCTGACTCTCAAACAAAAATTCACCCAGGCGGAGTTTCAAAGGCGGGCCGATGAGATCTTAGGCCGGCTGTTCCGGGAGGTCACCGCCTTTGGGGACGTGAGCGAATCCGCCAAAAAGGCGCGGCGCGCCCGGAGTATGTCCGACCCCTTCGCCTTCTTCACCACCTATCTCCCCCATTATTTCTCCCAGGAGTTCGCGCCCTTTCATCGCGAGCTGGTGGCGCTTTTGGAGCGGCGGCCCGGCGAAAAAGGTTTTGGGGGGGCGGCGTCCCGCCGCCCTGGGCAGGGAAACCCCGCCCCTGCTACGGAAAACGGAAAACGGAAAACGCTGTCCTGACTCCCGTCGTGGTGGCCGCGCCCCGGGAGTTCGCCAAGACCACCATCACCTCCTTCGGCTACGTGCTCCACCAGGTCTGCCACGGCCTGCGCCACTTCATCATCATCGCCTCCGACACCGAGGACCTGGCCAGCGACCTCACCGGCTATCTCTACCTGGAGCTACTCCACAACGAGCGCCTCAAGTGCGATTTCGGCGAGCTGGTCCGGGACCACTGGGCGGTGGACGATTTCGTCACCCTCACCGACGTCCGGCTCAAGGCCCGGGGCCGGGGCCAGCGCCTGCGCGGCCTGAAGCACAAACAGCATCGCCCCGACCTGATCGTCCTGGACGACGTGGAGAACGACCAGCAGGCCAAATCCCCGGACCTGGTCAAGAAGCTGCTCTCCTGGATCACCGGCGCGGTCTATCCCGCCATCGAGGCCTCGGGCTCGCTCTTCTGGATCGGCACCATACTGGCCCGCAAGAGTGCCCTCTATACCGCGATACACTCCGAGGAGGAGCCCTGGAAACACTGGACCCGCAGGATCTACCGTGCACTCAATGAGGACCCCGGGCGGCAAGATGCCGCCCCTACATCATTATGGCCCTCCCGGCACCCGGTGCCCACGCTCCTGGAGCAGAAGCGCCTCATGGGGTCGCTCGCCTTCAATCGGGAGAAGCAGAACGACCCCGTGGACGAGGAAGGGTTCTTCCAGGAGGCCTGGTTTCGGTTTTACCATCCCGCGGACCTCAGCGGCAAGGACCTGATCGTGGCGGGGTTCTTCGACCCCTCCATCGGCACCGGCGAGACCGCGGATTATAAGGCTGTCCTCACCGTGGGGCTGGAGCGCCGGGAGATGATTTTCTACGTCCTGGACGCCTACATCCGCCGGGGTACCCTGGACGAGGCGTTGCGCGCCGCCTTCATCCGCCACGAGCAATGGAACTACTGGCTCTTCGGGGTGGAGGACAACCTTTTTCAGCGCCTGCTGCTGCGGGAGTTCGACCGGCTGAGTAAAGAGCGGGGCGTCGTCCTGCCGGTCCGGGGCGTCACCGCCAGGACCGCCAAGGAGACCCGGATCTCCCGGCTTTCGGCCCTGGTGGAGCGGGGCCAGATCCGCTTCTGCCGGGGCCGGGGTAACCAGGACCTGCTCCTGGAGCAGCTCCTCTATTTTCCGGCCAAAACCGTGCACGACGACGGCCCCGACGCCCTGGAAGGCGCCGTGGGGCTCCTGGAGGGTGGCGCCAGCATGGGGATCTTCGATTATTACAAAGGGGAGTTTGACACAATGGTGGCCGAGGAGCGCCGTCTTCACGGATAGTTATTAGTGAGCAGTGAGCAGTAAGCAGTAAAAGCAAAGAAAAGGACTTTTTTCAAGGGTTTTAAAAAAGTCATTAAGGCGCTGCCAAAAGTCTAACAAAATGCCAAAAAAAGGATTTTTGTCCTAATCAGATTACTTAATTAAAAAAGCAACTTATAAAGGAAAATCTTTTTGTCTTTTGACTTTACTGCTCACTGCTCACTGCTCACTGCTTACTTGGGATTAAAAAATGGCTGCTGAACCTAAAAAAATTCCTCTTGCTCCGGAGCTAATCAGCGCCGCCCAATGGGCCGCGGGGCGTCGTTTCACGCCCACCGGCACGGGCGGCGCGCCGGGGCAGCCGGACCCGAGCCAGGATTTCTTCGGACCCGGGCTGCCCCTGCCGCCCCTGGCCCCCCCCTCCGCCGCCGGCCGCCAGTTCGACTACCCGGTGGGCTACAATCTGCTGGTCACCCCCCGGGGCGACCTGCCCATCTCGTTTCTGGATCTTAGGAACCTGGCCCAAAACTGCGACCTGGTGCGCCTGGTGATCGAGACCCGCAAGGACCAGATCAGCAAGATGGGTTGGACCATTAATCCCCTGGAAAAGCACGTAGGGGCGGCTTCCAGCCGCCCCGGGCGGGTGAAACCCGCCCCTACCGCCTCCGCCTCAGCCCAAGCGCAGGTGAAGGCGGCCACCGCGCTGATGAAGCGCCCCGACGGGATGCACTCCTTCAACGCCTGGATGCGGATGCTCCTGGAAGACATGCTGGTGATCGACGCGGCCACCCTCTATCCCAGGCTAACCCGCGGGGGCAGCCTCTATGCCCTGGAGGTGGTGGACGGCGCCACTATCCGCCCCATCGTCGATGAGGGCGGCCGCACCCCGCTCCCTCCGGCCCCGGCCTATCAGCAGATCATCAAGGGCCTGCCGGCCACCGACTACACCCGGGAGGAGCTGCTCTATTATCCCCGCAACCTTTTGAGCTGGCGCATCTACGGCTTCTCGCCGGTGGAGCAGATCATCATCATCACCAACATCATCCTGCGGCGCCAGATGCACCTCCTGCAATACTACACCGACGGCAACCTGCCCGACGCACTGATGGAGGTGCCGGAGAACTGGTCCACCGCCCAAATCGCCGAATTCCAGCAATACTGGGACGCCCTGCACGCGGGCAACACCGCCCAGCGGCGCCGGGGCAAATGGGTGCCCCACGGCATGACCCCGCACCTGATGAAGGAGGGGGATCTGAAGTCCCCCATCGACGAATGGTTCGCCCGGGTGGTGTGCTACGCCTTTTCGGTGTCGCCCCAGCCCTTCGTGCAGACGATCAACCGGGCCACCGCCGAGACTGCCCAGGAGGCGGCCCTGAGCGAGGGGCTGGCGCCCCTGATGGAATGGATGGCGGACTTCATCAACTATGTCCTCCAGGGCTTCGGGTTCGACCAGGTGGAGTTCGCCTGGGAACAGGACACCGCCATCGACCCCCAGGTGCAGGCCCAGATCGACGACCTGGACGCGCGCAATGGCATCAGGCTGCGGAGCGAGATCCGGGCCTCCCGGGGCCTGGAGGACGACGGGACCCCGGATTTCATCATGACCGCCCAGAGGGCGGTGCTGGTGAGCGAGATCGGCAAGGAGAGTAGTGGCACAGGCGTCTCGCCTGTGGCGCCTCCGGAAGAGGAAACGCTTCCGGAAGAGGAAGCGGCGGCGGAAGGCAAAGGGCAAAAGGTAGGATTGGCCCCTTAGCAGAGACAAAATACGGTAAACGGCAAAACAGAAAAAAACCAGAGGGATTATGCAAAAGGAATATCCCCACCCTGACCCGCCCGGGCCGCCGCCTGCGCCCGTGAATCTCAAGATCGAGGCGGTCATCACCTGCGTCTCCTACGGCGATTATCTGGCCTGGACGCTGCCGGCCAATAAGCAGCACTTCAACCGCATGGTAGTGGTCACCCGGCCCGACGATAAGCTTACGCAACAATTGTGCGCCTATTACCACGTCGAGTGCTACCCCACCTACGACTGGCACCGGAATGACGACGCCTTCAACAAGGCCAAGGGCATCAATTACGGCCTGTCGCAATTGGCCAAAGACGGCTGGGTGGCGCACCTGGACGCCGATATCTACCTGCCGCCCCGCACCCGGGCCATCCTGCAGCGCATCTCTCTGGACCAGGCCTCCCTTTACGGCATCGACCGCATGGAGTGCAAGAGCTTTGCCGATTGGATCAAGTTTCTGGGAGCGCCGCCCCTTCAGCACGAATGGCAGATCTTCGTCCATCCCCGGCCCTTCCCGCTGGCCGTGCGCATCGCCACGCTGGACCGGGACGGCTATGTGCCCATCGGCTTTTTTCAATTATGGAATCCCAAGGGCTCGGGGGTTTCTTATTATCCCGAGCACCATACCACCGCGGCCCGGAGCGATATGCTGTTCGCCATGCAGTGGCCCCGGGATAAGCGCCATTTGCTTCCGGAAATCATCGCCATCCATCTCGAAAGCGAGTGCGTAGAAATGGGGGCCAACTGGGAAGGAAGGCAGACAAAACCCTTCAGCCTGTAAGGGCCGGTACGGGCGGGTTTAAAACCCGCCCGTACCGGCAAAATCAAAATCAAGGGAGCCAAAGGAGAGGTGGCATGAAAAAGCTATTCATTTTCGCACTGATGGTCTTCATCGGGTGCTGCCAGGTTCCCATTTCCAAGGCCCAGGCGCAAACGCTGGTCCCCTTCGAGATGATGCCGGACAGCCTGGGCCACGCCACCACCCTGGTGCCGCCCGCCGGCCGGTTCATCACCAACCACTCCCTGACGGCGAGCACCGCCAAGACCATCACGGTGCCGGCCGGCGCCAACTGGGTCAACTTCTCGCCTTCGGCGAACCTGTGGGTCAATTTCAGCGGCGGGACTGCCGTGATCCCGTCGGCGGACGTCACGGACGGCTCGGGGACCTACTTCAACCCGCCCATGATGTATGTAGGGCCGATCTATGCCGGAGGGGTCGCCCTCTATCCGGCCCTGACCACGATCAGCGTCATATCCGACACCACCTGGGTCTTGACGGCCATGTGGTACAGGTAGGGAGAGTGAGCAGTGAGCGGTGGGCAGTTAGCAGTAAAAGTAAAGGCAAAAGCAACCCCAAAAGCAAAAGCTGCGGGACCGCACTGCTCACTGCTTACTGCTCACTGCTCACTCAAAGGGAGCGAGGCATGAAAAAGCCGATCATTAAATTGCTGCCGCGGCTGCTGCTATCCGGGCTGCTGCTCTCCATCTGCGTGGCCGCGGGGCCGTATAACCCGCCGATACCGCCAAAGCCTATGGTCTATCCCGGCGCCGGCGTCCCCATGAGCACCGGCTCCGCCTGGGGCACTTCCTACACAGTGGGGACGGCTGCTAATAAGCTGGTGCAGCTTAACAGCAGCTCGCAGCTTCCCGCAGTCTCCGGTGCCTTACTCACGCACTTGCCTGCCGGCATGGTTTACCCTGGGGCCGGCATAGCCATATCCGCAGGCTCGTCTTGGGGAACCAGCCTAACCCCCCCAGCCAGCGCCATCGTAGGAATCTCCGATACTCAGACTCTATCGAACAAGAGCTTCGGCTCCGGGATGACCTGGCCGACGCTTAACCAGAGCACTACCGGCGCAGCCGGCTCGGTAACTGGAGAAACCTTCCCCGCCAGCGGCCTCATTGTCGGCACCACCGACACGCAGACCCTCACCAATAAGACGCTGACCGATAGCTCCAATGCTTTTCCTGCTAACTTCGTAACAACGGGCGGAACCCAGACCATCACCAATAAAACCCTGACCTCGCCGACCCTAACGACTCCGGCCCTGGGGACTCCCGCTTCGGGGAACCTGGCCAATTGCACCTTTCCGACCCTGAACCAGAGCACCACCGGCGCAGCCGGCTCGGTAACTGGAGAAACCTTCCCCGCCAGCGGCCTCATTGTCGGCACCACCGACACGCAGACCCTCACCAATAAAACCCTGACCTCGCCGACCCTAACGACTCCGGCCCTGGGGACTCCCGCTTCGGGGAACCTGGCCAATTGCACCTTTCCGACTCTTAATCAGAGCACTACCGGCGCAGCAGGCTCGGTAACCGGAGAAACCTTCCCCGCCAGCGGCCTCATTGTCGGCACCACCGATACGCAGACTCTTACCAACAAAACGCTGACCTCGCCGACCCTGACGACTCCGGCTCTGGGGACTCCGGCCTCGGGCACCCTGACAAATTGTACCGGCCCTTGGCAGCCCCTCCCCATCAATCAATACCAGCTTACCGGCGGCACGGCCATGTCCGCTCCCTCCATCGGCACGGCGGGCGCAGAATGGCGCTACCATGTCGGCACCAACGGCTCGGGGACCAACACCGGGATAACCGCAGCGACCACGATCCCGGCCCCCTCCGGGACGGCAGTGGACGGCCAGGTCGGCTACATCACGATATTGAGCGATTCGGGGTCGCACAGTTTGACCTGGAACGGTGCTTATCTTGCCGGGACGACTGTTTCTCTGCCGGCTACCACGGTGGCCAGCCAGGAATTGGCCTGCGGATTCCGCTATGACCTGGTGCGGGGCGGCTGGCTGTTATTAGCCGGCGCCGGGGGATTTTAAATGAACACTCGCAAGCTCGCCATCATCTTCCTGGCCCTGGCCTTCCTCTGCCTGGCGGGACTGGTCTGGTCGGCCTCTGCCACGACCTATTATGTTGACAATTCCTCGAATATCTCCGGCACCTTCACCTCCGGCACATTCAGGACACCTACCTCAAGCGTGCCAGGAGAGTATGTCGTCCAGACGAGTTCCGGCGCTACCGCCAAGGTGGTGGGCACCGTGGGCACCTCCGCCCTGACGGTCAACAATATTACCGGCTCTCCTGACAGCTCCGACATCTGGACCGGCCAATCGAGCGGGGCGGTCTTTACTCCGGTGGCCTCTCCGGTGGTCAATGGCTCAGACTCCAATAACGGCACTTCCACCAGCACCCCCTGGTTGACCATCGCCCATGTCAATGCCCAATCATCCCTGGCGGCGGGTAGCACCGTTTTATTTAGATGCAGTTGTATTTGGCGTGAACAGTTGACCGCGCCAACTTCGGGAAGCAGTGGTAGCCCTATTACCTTCGGGAGTTACGGGACTGGGACTCAGCCTGATATTAGCGGGGCCAATCTTTACACCACCTGGACCACAGAGACAGCCAGTGGCACTAACTTCACCACAGACGCCAACATTCAGGGATATTGGTATTTCGAGCAGAACGGTAATGATGGAACCTCCAATGGCAATAACCTGACGAACAATAGCAGTGTGACGTTTAGCAGCACCCATGTCCAGGGCAGTTATTCCGCAAATTTCAGCGGTTCTAATTATTTCAGCAGGGCGAACGCCAGCCTAAGTGCTGCATTTCCGGGTAAAAGTAGCTATGCCTATCCTGCGGTTACAATGGGAATCTGGATTAAGCCCAGTTCCGTCCCCGGGGCCCTGTGGGGGATAATGGGGACTGACACGGGTTATAACCAGAACCTGTCTCTCACAATCAATAGTGGTGGCAAGGCAAACTTTTACATTAGGGATAGCGGCGGTACCACGCATGATATTGCGTCCGATGCTGCTATTCCTACCACAGGTTTCACTCTCGTCGTGGGGAGATGGAACCCCGCTGCAACTGCCAATGAAATATCTATATGGGTTAATGGCGTTAAACAGAGCACTACGGACACAATGACAGCACCGGCATCGGGCACTAACAGCACTTTTGATATTGGAGCCATTACCAATAACGGCGGAAATAATTATTTTACGGGGCTAGGTGATGAGGGCTTTATTTTTAACCGAGGTTTGAGCGATGCGGAGATACCCAGCATTTGTACTTTTGGCCTTGATGGCACCAGAAATAATAGCACCCTTTATTATACTCCTTATTCCACAGCACCTAACCAGGTATTTCGTGACGGAGTGCGGCTGACTCTTGCCGCCTCAAAGGCCGCTTTGGCAACCGGGCAATACTGGTTAGACACCACCAACTTACGGATTTATGTTTATGACAACCCCTCGGGTCACATGATGGAGGCCAGCCAGAGGAATTATTGTATTACAACGAACAATCAGCTTTATTTGACATTTCAGAATTTGCTGGCCGAGAAAAGCAACACAGCACTTTCCTATGGTGGTAATTTATACCTTTATACCAGTAATGTGACTTGCGGCTATACAGTTTCAGGAGTAACCAGTCAATATAGTTTCATTCATGGCTTTGCTGTTGTGGACGCTAATAATGCCGCTATAAGTAATTGTATATCTCAATACAATGGCTCAAGCGGCTATTATGGATATGTCGCACCCGGATTAAATATAACATATTGCCTGGCTCATGATAATGGACAATTACAAAATAATGCTAATGGGGGATCATTTTATCTTGATGGAGGCCCGGCATGGTCAGGGGCTACAATACAGTATTGCACCGGCTACAATGAAGGACTTCCTAATTACAGTAATGCTTCTTATTGCACAAACGGATATTTTTTCACGAATGATGTTCCTATTACTAATCTGATTCTGAGCTATAATAAATTCTATAACACTGTGGGTATCGGCCTTTCGAGTCTGACTAATGGCAAAATAAATTATAATGTGGGCTATAACAATGTAGTGGGTATAGAGGCGATGACCTCATCGGGGCAGGTGTTAAGCGGCAATCATATCTATAATAATACTTTCTACAATCAAGCCAGCTACAATCCCAACTACTATTACGGGTTTTTCCCGGGAATCGCCCTGTATGGCGTCAACGGGCAGGCCAACTCCTGCATAAACAATATCATCAAGAACAATATCGCTATCGGTTTCGCAAAAGGAACCGGAAGCGGCAATCCGCCGGCTAACCTTGCGGTAGGGTACGGTGGAGAGAATGACGGTACGATGGGGCATGGGAATGTTTACACTTATCAATGCTTGGGACCTGATGCGACTCAATTTATTCAGTGCGGCGGAGGGGAACCGGGGACAGCAGGGAATACCTACTATTCCAGCTACTCAGCCTGGCAAGGTGCATCAGGAATGGGCGCAGGTGTGTCAGACCACTATGTTGATGCCGACCCTGCCTTCGTCTCCACCTCCACCCCCGACTTCCACCTTACCCCCCTGTCTCCCTGCATCAACGCCGGGGTGAACGTGGGGCTGACCCAGGATTATGATGGCAGGCCGGTGCCCATCGGGTCTGTGCCGGAGATCGGGGCTTACTCGACCACCAGGGCGCATGGAAACTTTGCGGGGTTTTAAAGGAAGTGAGCAGTGAGCAGTGAGCAGTGAGCAGTAAAGGCAAAAGCAAAGGCCAAAGCAAAAAACACTGATCACTGATTACTGATAACTGATCACTGAAAGGGAGGTTATATGCAAAAAATCATGTTCGCCCAATTCGTCAAGGTCAATGAAGCCACCGGGGAGTTCACCGGCATCGCCGCGGAGGAGATCCCCGACCAGGCCGGGGAGATCTTCGACTACGAGGCCTCCAAACCCCTGATCAAGGCCTGGTCCGACGATTCCTTCGAACACAGCGGCGGCAAATCCCGGGGCAACCTCCGGGCCATGCACGACCCCAAAAAGGCCGCGGGCCTGCTCACCGCCATCATCTTCAACGACGCGGCCAAGCGCGTCGAGGTCAGCGGCCAGGTGGTGGACACGGAGGAACTGGCGAAACTGACCAAAGGCGTATATACCGGGCTGTCCTTCGGCGGCTCCTACGCCTGGCGCAAGCAGGAGGGCATCCACGTGCGCTATGCCGCCAAGCCGGTGGAGCTGTCCCTGGCCGACAAGCCCTGCGTCCCCACCGCCCGCTTCACCCTGGTGAAGGCCGATGGCTCCGAGGTGGAGATGGGCTTTGAAAAAGTTGCGGCCCGGGCCGACACCGACCCTAAGGAAGGCGAGAAGAAATACGGGGACGTGAAGTTCGCCGACGAGAAAAACAAGAAATATCCCATCGACACCGAGAAGCACATCCGGGCGGCCTGGAACTACATCAACAAGGCCAAAAACGCCGCCAAATATGACGCTGAGGACCTGAAGACCATCAAGGGCAAGATCATCGCCGCCTGGAAGAAGAAGATCGACAAGGAGGGCCCGCCTTCGGCGGACAAAACCCAGGGATCAGGGATCAGGGATCAGGGATTAGAAAAAACCCCTAACCCCTTGTCCCTAACCCCTGCCTTTCACAAGGGCCTCTACCAGGTGAGCTGGTTCGCCCAGCTTCTCGAATCCCTCACCGACCTGGCCACCGGCCTCGATTGGGAGGCAGCCGCCGAGATGGACGACTCCCCGCTGCCGGGGCAGTTCAAGGAGTGGCTGGCCGCGGGCTGCGAGATCCTCAAGGCCCTGGCCGCCGAGGAGCTGGACGAGCTGCTCAGCGACCTGAGCAAGGCCAGTGGCGCAGGCGTCTCGCCTGCGGACCTTAAAAAGGCCGGCGCCCGCCACAGCAAGGCCGACCAGGACCATATCCAGGCCGTCCATGACCACTCCGTCTCCCTTGGCGCCGACTGCCCCGCGGAGAAAGTCGTAGGGGCGGGTTCTACCCGCCCTGACGAGAATCTAGCAAAAATCCTCATTTTCAAAAATGAGGAATTGGCCAAGGTGCGGGCCGATTTCTTGGATCTCGAAACCAGGCATTCGCGGCTCGAAGTCAAGCACGAAAAGCTCGAAGTCGAGCACGAAAAGCTCAAGGCCGAGCCGGCCCCGGCCAAGGGCGCCCTCAAGGCGGTCCCCAAGGAGGCGGACGTCCTGGATAAGACCACTGAGACCGAGGAGCCTAAAGACGCCCTGGGCGAGATTGTGGCGTCCCGGCAAAGGCCGTTTTTAATCAAGTGAGCAGTGAGCAGTGAGCAGTAAAGGCAAACGCAAAAGATAAAGCCGTAAAATTCTCAGTTCCCAGACCAATAGGAGGCTATAATGAACCCCACTGCTGAAACCCTCGAACTTCTGAAAAGCGCCAAGGTCCTGGACGCTGCCGAACTTGCCAAGGCGGGCATTACCATCGCCCAGGGCCTGGTGGCCTACGACCTGGAACCCGCGGCCAAAAAACTCTATCCCTTGATCACGCCGCTGCGGAACAGCATCTCCCGGGTCGGCGGCGGCGTCGGCACTGCGGTGCACTGGCTGTCGGTCACCGGCATCAACGTGGCTCGCCTCTCCCCGGGCGTCTCCGAGGGGAAGCGCGGCGGCGCGGTGTCCCTGAACACCACCAGCAACATGGCGGCCTACAAGACCCTGGGCCACGAATCGTTCGTGACCTTCGAGGCCGAAGAGGCTAGCCTCCCCGGCACCGACAACCGGGCTCTGGCGATCCTCACCACCCTGCAATCCCTGATGCAGTCCGAGGAAATGGTACTCCTGGGCGGCAACGGCGACCTGGCCCTGGGGCCCACCCCCATCCCAACCCTGGCGGACGTGCTCACCGGGGGCGCCCTGGCCGCCAACACCGCCTTTGCGGTGGTCTGCGTGGCCCTCACCCTGGAAGGCTACCTGGCCGCCTCGGTGCCCAGCGGCATTCAGTTGAACATCACCCGCGACAACGCCGACGGCAGCACCGACACCTACGGCGGCGGCGCGGCCCAGGCGAGCACCCCGGCCACCCTCACCACCGCCAACGACGGCAACGCCACCCACGGCCTCAAGGCCAGCGTGGCGCCGGTCAACGGCGCGATGGCCTACGCCTGGTTCTGGGGGCCGGCCGCGGGGCCTCAGCTCTTAGGGGCCATCACCACCATCAACAGCGTCCTCATCCTGGCCGCGGCCTCGGGGACCCAGACCGCCGCCAGCCTCCCGGCCGCGGACAACAGCGTCAATGGCCTGCTGTTCGATGGCCTCATCACCCAGATCTGCACCCCCGGCTCCGGCTCCTATGTCTACCGGATGGCCACCGGCACGCCGGGGACCGGAACCCCGCTGACCCCCGACGGGGCCGGTGGCATCGTCGAGATCAACGAGGCCCTGGAGGCCTTCTGGAACAACTACCGCCTGAGCCCGGATATCATGTACGTCAACGCCCAGGAGCTGCTGAACATCACCGCCAAGGTGATCGCCGGCGGGGGCGCCCCCCTGTTCCGCTTCAACGTGGACGCCCAACAGGGCGCGGTGGCCGACGTCACCCTGACCGCGGGCTCGGTGATCGGCTCCTATCTCAACAAGTTCACGATGGGCGGCGGCCAGTTGGTGCGGGTGATGCTGCACCCCAACCTGCCGCCGGGCACCATCCTCTTCCGGTGCGAGCGGATTCCCTATCCACTCACCGACGTCACCAACATCATCCAGGTGAAGACCAGGCGGGAATACTACCAGATCGAATGGCCGATCCGGACCCGGCAGTGGGAGAGCGGGGTCTATTACTCCGGCGTGCTCCAGAACTACTTCCCGCCGGCCTTCGGGGCGATCTTCAATATCGGCAACGGCTAAAAAAAGTGAGCAGTGAGCGGTGAGCAGTGAGCAGTAAAGGCAAAAACATCAAGATCTTATTGATTACTGGTTACTGATTACTGGTTACTGATTACTGATAACAGGAGGCTAAAATGGTGCGATTAAAAGCCGATCCCGCCGCGGGCGGCGTGAGCTACAACGGCCAGGAGTATCCCGTGGTCAAGGGCTATGTGGAGGTGCCTGACGAGGCCGCCCGGGAGCTTCTCGGCTTCGGCTGGGGGTTTACCCTGGCCTCCCGGCAGCCGGCCCCGGAGGCGCCCCAGGGGGGGAACGGCGAGCCTGCCCCGGAGGAGGCTCTTCCGGAAGGCAAAACCAAAAGGTAGGGGCAGCTTTTAAAGCTGCCCTCACAATAGGTGGCAAAGATGGCGGAATTATCCCCGGAAGCGAAAAAGATGATTCATGCGGATAAGTACCGCCGCAAAGTCGATCCGGTCCAGAAGTGCACCGAGATCATCGAGGCGGCGCTCAAGGAATACGGCTGTAGTTTTCAGGTGGTAATGGTCCCCCAGGTGATGGTTGTAAAAGCAGGGGCCAGGGGTCAGGGATCAGGGTCTTCTAACCTCTAACCTCTAACCCATAACCCCTGGAGGTTCTAAATGGATCTCACCACACTGGCCAACGCCAAGCAATGGCTCGGGATTTCGAGCGATACCGACGACGACCTGCTGACGCGCCTGATCACCGCGGCCAGCTTCTTCATCGAGACCTACCTGAGCCGCCGCCTGGGCAGCCAGGATTACCTGGAGATCAGGGACGGCACCGGCGGCCAGGTCATGAACTTTCGGGAGTACCCGGTGACCGCGGTGGCCGGGGTCGCGGTGAACGGCGTTTCCCTACCCCCGGCGCCGGACACCGTGACCCCAGGCTATCGCTTCACCCGGACCCAGATCATCTTGCAGGGCCATCGCTTCACCCAGGGCTACGGCAACGTCACCCTGAACTACACCGCGGGCTATGGGCCGCCCACCGGCGGCTGGTTCGAGGACGCCTGGCTTACCGCCGGGGAGGGGGATGCGATCTTCCCCTTCGACCTGGAGCAGGCGTGCATCGAATTGATCTCCTGGCGCTACAACGAGCGCCAGCACATCGGCCAGAGCGGCAAATCCCTGGAAGGGGCCAACGTCACCTACAGCGTCCAGGACCTGCCCCCGGACGTCAAAACGGTGCTGGACCGTTACCGCCGCGTGACGCCGGTGTAGCGAGTGAGCAGTGAGCAGTGAGCAGAAAAGGCAAAAGGCATGAGGATGGAAATAAAAACCGTCAGATTTTTAAACTTTGGCGAAGGGGTTGTTGAGGCCATCCGCAAAGCCAGCGCGGTTCTGGATATTAAGGAAATCCCCTGGCGGAAGATCTTCGCGGCGCTTTATTTGTAATTAACAGGCAATAATTGACCTGAAATTTCTGGGAACCGGGAACCGGGAACTAACCATGATTAAAGCCTGGATTGTAGGAACCGAAGGAGTGATCGGCCGCCTGGACCAGATCCCAAGCAAGGTGGCCGCGGCGCTGCGCCGGGCGGTGGAGGCCGAGGCCATCAAATTGACCGCCTACGTCAAGGAGCAGAAGCTCAGCGGGCAGGCGTTGAAGACGCAAACCGGCACCCTCCAGCGCAGCATCAATTATCAACTCCAGGATGAAGGCGACCGAATCGCAGCCACGGTGGGCACCAACCTGGTCTATGCCGCCATCCACGAATATGGGGGCACCACCCGGGCCCACGTCATCGAGGCCCGCAAGGGCAAGGCCCTGGCCTTCCAGATGGGAGGCCAGGACGTGTTCTTCAAACGGGTCAACCATCCGGGCTCGCACATGCCGGAGCGCTCCTTCCTGCGCTCCTCCCTGGAGGAGAACGCCGGCAGCATCAAAGCCGCTATTGAGCAGGCCGTGGCCGAAGGAGTTAAAGCATAGTGATCAGTGATCAGTGGCCAGTAATCAGTAAAGGCAAAAACCGGAACCCGGGACTGGGGATTCTGATCACTGATCACTGATAACTGATAACTGGGAATGAAGTCATGGACCGCGAAGCCATATACAGCGCCCTTTTCGCCCTTCTCTCCACCATCCCGGGGATCGTCACCTTCAGCCGCCGGGTGCGCCACTGGACCGACGTGCCGCCGGTGGAGCAGCCGGCCCTGATCCAGGAGCAGTTTGAAGAGAGCGCCCGCTACGTAGGCCGGGCCTTTCCGGCCAAATGGACCCTGAGCCTCAACCTGGCCCTCTACGTCAACGTGGGCAACGATCAGCAGGCCGCCCCCTCACAAACCCTCAACCCCCTCCTGGACGCGGTGCTGGCCGCGCTGCTGCCGCCCCCGGGCCAGGAGGAGCAGACCTTAGGCGGCCTCGTTTCCCATTGTCGGCTCAGCGGCAAGGTGCTCATCGCCGAGGGAGGGTCCCTGGGCCCCCAGGCCGCGGCCCTGATCCCGGTGGAGATTGTTGTCAGTTAGCAGTGAGCAGTGAGCAGTAAAAGCAAAAACATCAAGACCTTACTGATTACCGATCACTGATTACTGATTACTGAAAATGGAGGCTGATATGACCGATGAACCGCAGGAAAAACCCGGTGGCGCAGGCGTCTCGCCTGCGCTTCCTGAAGCGCAGCCGGCTCCGGAGCCCGCACCTTCACCCGCGCCTGCGCCGCAGCCCCCAACCGCGCCTGCGCCTCAACCCGCGCCTGTGCCCGGATCCGCGGCCGTCTTGCTGGTGGAGCGCTGGTGGCAGGATTGGTTCCCCTCGTCCCCGGTGAGCCGGGACTCGGCTGCCTGGAACCACGCCTACCAAGCCAAGGAAGATTTGAAGAAGAGACTGGCGAAATAGCCAGTAATCAGTGATCAGTGGCCAGTGGCCAGTAAAGGCAAATTCACTGGTTACTGATTACTGATCACTGATCACTGATCACTGACCAAAGGAGGCCATCATGCCAAAGCAATTCTTCTTCGGGGCCGGGGCCCTTTACGGGCTGGACAATTCCACCCCGACTCCCACCCCCGTCAAATTCGGCACCTTGCAGGACGTCTCGGTGGAATTCTCCGCGGACGTCAAGGAACTTTACGGCGCCAACCAGTTTCCCGCCCATATCGGCCGGGGCAAGAACAAGATCACCTGCAAGGCCAAGCTGGGCCAGATCCAGGGCGCCATGCTGAACGTCCTCTATTTTGGGCTGCCCAAGAACACCGGCGAGCTGCTGTCGGCCCAGAAGGAGGCGGCCCAGATCCCGGCCGCTACGCCCTTCACGGTCACCGTGGCCAACGGCGCCGCCTTCGCCCAAAATCTGGGGGTGGTCTATGCCGCCACCGGCGCCCCCCTGACCCAGGTCCCCAGCGCCCCCGTGGCCGGGCAATACAGCGTGGGCGCCGGCGGGATCTACACCTTTGCCGCGGCCGACGAAGGCGCAGCCATCCTCATCGACTACCTTTACACCTCGGCCACCACCGGGGGCACCATCGCCATCAGCAACCAGCCGATGGGCCTGGCGCCCACTTTTAAGGCAGTCTTGACCGGCGTCACCGACGGCAAGACCATGACCCTGATCCTCAACCAGTGCATCAGCAGCAAGTTGACGCTGCCCACCAAGAACGAGGATCACCTGATCGTGGAATTCGACTTTTCGGCGATGGCGGACGACAACGACCAGGTCGGCACATTAACGGTGACGGAGTAGGCAAGACAGTGATCAGTAATCAGTGGCCAGTGATCAGTAAAGGCAAAAACTGATCACTGATTACTGATAACTTGGAGACCATAATGGAACCGAAACTCGACGGCGTGCCGCTGCGCCTGGGGGATAAAGATTACGTCCTGCCGCCGCTCAACCTGGCGGCCCTGGAGAAATACTGGCCGGTGATCGAGTCCTGGGGCGAGCCGCCGGCATCACTGGTGCAGCGCCTCTCCGAGGCGGCGGAGTTGCTGCACGCCGCGCTTTTGCGCAATTATCCGGAGCTCACCCTGGCCGAGGTAAAGGAGGGCCTGGACCTGGCCTCGTTTCCGGCCATCCTGCCCCAGCTCCTGGAGGTGAGCGGCCTGACTCGGCGCCCCCCGGGGGAACCGCAGGCGGGGAGCGTCCCGACTGGGGCTATCTCTATGCCCGGGTAATCAGCCTCACCGGCTGGACCTGGGAATACATCGGGCAGCAGCTGACGCTGCCCCGCCTTTACGAGATGCAGCGCTACTGGGAGCAGCATCCCCCGGTGGGCGACCTGGTGGCCGCCTACCTGGGGTACCAGGGGCCGAAAACCGAAAACCGAAAACCGAAAACCGGCCCTTATGGATCGCCCGAGGAGCTGATGGCCACCTTCAGCGCCTCCGGCGGCAAGGTGAAAGGATAGCTTTTTACAGAGACAGCAAACAGAAAACAGTAAACAGAAAATAGGCTTTCCTATGGCTGACGACTCCCAAATCGAAGTTCTCATAAGCGCCCAAGCCGACGCATTGAAAGACGGCATGGAGCAGGCCAAGACCGCGGTGAGCGACGCCACCGCCGAAATGAAGGCCTCCCTGGAGCAGGTATCGGCGGCGAGCGCCGTCAGCGCCTCTTCCATCATAGAGTCCATGAAGCGGGGCGGGGGGGCGGCGGCGGCAGCGGCCGGATGGAGGAATGGCGGCAGGAATTGGAGGAGATCAAGGAAGAGGGAAACCTCCTGGAGCAATCCAAGGCCCAGGAGCGCGCCTTCTGGCAGGAGAAGTTAAATCTCTGTGAGCAAGGCTCCGCGGATTACCGCCAGGTGAAGCACCGGCTCTACGAGCTGGACGTGGCCGACGCCAAACAAGCGGTGCAGCTGCAAATCGCCCAGATCAAGGAGCAGATGGCCGGCGAAAAGGAATCCTGGACCCAGCGCCTGGCCGATCAGGACCGGATCGTCGCCATCAACGCCCAGTCCTACGGCAAGGATAGCCTGAATTATCAAAACGCGGTGAACGAGAAAAAGAAGATGCAGGAGGAGGCGGACAAGGCGGACCGGGAGTTGGCCGATAAGCGCCTGGAAAATTCCCTCAAGCTGGCCCGGATGGATATTGAGGCGCAGAAGGAGAAATATAAGCAGGAAAAGGACTTGGGCTTGATCTCCGCCAGCGAGGAACTGGTCCTGGTTAAGGCCCTGAAAGAGCAGGAGATCGCCCTGGAGAAGCAAAACTTCGAGCAGCGCCAGACCATCTGGACCCAGTACCCCAAGAAGATGGCCGAGATCCTGCAAGAGGTCCAGGTCGCCGAGAAAAAGAACGCCCTGGAAATCCAGAAGATAGAGGCCCAGGCGGCCCAGGACGTGGAGAATAAGTGGAAGGCGGCCCTGGCCCCCATCGATTCGGCCATGACCACCGCCATCAACGGCATGATCCAGGGCACCCAGAACCTGCAAAGGGTGGTGGGCCATATCCTCCAGGACATCCTCGCCTCGTATATCAACCTGGCCGCCAGGAGCCTGCAGAACTGGATCGCCACCGAGGCGGCCAAGCTGCTGTCCACCCAAACCACCTCCGCCCAGGTGGTCGCCGCGGAAACCGCGGCCGCCCCTGAAGCCGACGCGGCCCAGGCCCTGGCCGACATTCAGGCGATCCAGGGCTCCGCGGCCCAGGGCGCCGCGGCCGCCTATGCGGCCATGGCCGGCATCCCGGTGGTGGGGCCGGAAATGGGGGCGGAGGCCGCGGCCCAAACCTATGCGGCCATCATGGCCTATGCGGGGATGGTCCCCGCCGCCGCGGGCGGCTGGGACGTGCCCGCCGACTCTCTGGCCTACCTCCACAAACAGGAGATGGTCCTCCCCGCCTCCCTGGCCGAGGGGGTACGGGGCCTGGTGGCCGGCGGCGGGCGGGATGCCCGCCCCACGGGCGGCGACGTTCACTTTCACGTCAGCGCCATGGATGGCAACTCCGTCAAAAGTTTCTTCAAGAACAACCGCAACCACGTGGCCGAGGCGGTCAAATCCGCCATGCGCGACGGCCGGAGATTGAAATGACCTGGCATGTAGGGTGGGCATGGGCCCACCAATTCCTTTTGCCTTTAACTTTGAACTCTGAACTTTGAACCTTGAACTGAGCCTTTTATGAGCGACGCCATCTTCCCCATGCTCCGGGGCTTCACCTATCCGGTGATCAAAAAGCCCACCTTCTCCACCATCGAGCAGGAGGCGGTGAGCGGCATTAAAAAGCACATCGCCAACTGGGTCTATCCCCGCTGGCAGATCGAGATCCCGGTGGAATTCCTGCTGGACGACGTGGCCCACGACGAGCTGAAGACCCTGGTGGGCTTCTTCCTGGCCCGCCAGGGGCGCTTCGACAGCTTTCTCTTCGACGATCCCGATGACGATTTTATTGCCGGGCAGGAGATCGGGATCGGGGACGGCGCCGCCACCGCCTGGCAACTGGTGCGGGCCTACGGCGGCTTTATCGAGCCCTGCCTGAATATCAAGAGCGCCCCGGTCCCGGTGGTCTATCTCAGCGGCGCGGCCCAGGCCCCCTCGACATACGCCATCACCTATACCAACTCGGGGCTGCTCACCTTCACCGCGGCCCCGGCCGCGGGCGCGGTGATCACCGCCGACTTCGGCTACTACTGGCGCTGCATCTTCCAGGAGGATTTAAGCGAGTTCGACAAGTTTATGAACCAGCTTTGGGAGCACAAGGGAGTCAAGATAGAGACCGTGAAGTAGGGGCTGGTAGGGGCGGGTTTAAAACCCGCCCTTACACCCGCCCCTACTGGCGCCTCTGCGGTGAATGGGAGACTCGCCATGAAAATTGCCCTGATTTCATTCTTCTGCTATGCGGTCGGCTTGCTTTGCGGCTTTGTCCTGGCCGCCGTGCTGGGGGCCAGGGCCGCGGCCGCTTACGGCGAGCGCCTGCGGCGCCAGATTGCCGAGGAGGCCCTGGAGCACGATTACGGAACCTTGGATTCGCCTTTGACTTTAACCGCAAACCGCAAACCGCAAACCGGCCCTTATGAAATCCGTCACCTCAGCCCTGGTCGATCTCCTCCGCAGCCGTGATCCGGTGCTGGCCTTCGACCTCTATCAATTCACACTGCCCGGCGACACGGTGCTCTATTACGGCACCGCCGACGTGCCCATCGTTTATAACGGCAACACCTACGGCGGCTCCGTGCGCTTCGACCGCTCCCAGATCGATCTGAAGGCCGGCCTGGAGGCGGACAGCCTTACGGTCAAGGCCTACGCCAGCCCCACCGATCTGGTCAACGGCGTCCCCTTCCATCAATTCCTGCGCCAGGGCGGATTCGACAACGCCTATCTGCTCCTGCAGCGCGCCTTCTATCCGCACCCCGGAGGCTTGTTCGTGGACGGCTGGTTTACCCCTCCTGGCTGGCTGCTGGCCGGGCAGGCCATCGGGGCGCCCACCGGCGTCGTCTGGCTCTTCTCCGGCTTGGTCACCGAGGTCATCACCGGCGGCCTGACGGCCCAGATCAAGATAGATTCGCACCTCTACACCCTGGACCGGAAGATTCCCCGCAACCTTTACCAGCACCTCTGCAACCATGTCCTCTACGGCCAGGACTGCGGGCTGAACGGGGCCTCGTATGCGGTGCCGGGCGACGCCCAGGCCGGGAGCACCATCTTTCAGATAGTCACCAACCTGACCGGCTATGTGGCCGGCTATTTTAGCCTGGGGAAGCTCCAATTCACCTCCGGGGCCCTCCAGGGGACCTGGATCGGCATCCAAACGCAGGTGGGCGCCGGTTCGCAAGCTGTGACCTTCATCCTAACGCCGCCGCTCCTGGCACCGCCGGCCCCGGGCGACGCCTTCACCGTTTGGCCCGGCTGCGACCGGGCGCTCAGCACTTGCCGGAACAAATTTAACAATGTCCTCAATTTCCGCGGTTTCCCCTGGATTCCGGTGCCGGAAACCGCGGATTAGGGGCAGGGGCGGGTTTTAAACCCGCCCCTACACCGAAAACCGGAAACCGGAAACGGGGTTAATATGACTATCCTGGAATCAGCCCAGCGCCAGGCGGTCCTCTCCGTCGCCGAGTCCTGGATCGGCACGCCCTTCCATCACCAGGGCCGGGTCAAGGGGCGCCAGGGCGGCGTCGATTGCGCCATGCTGCTCCTGGAGGTCTTTTTGAGTGCCGGGGTCATTGACGCCAAACTCGCCGGGCGGCGCTTCTCCTACTCCCAGCAATGGCACCTGCACCGGGAGCAGGAGCGCTATCTGGAGATGGTCCGGAGTCTCGGTGGCCGGGAGATCACCACCCCCTTGCACGGTGACATCGCGGTCTGGAAGATCGGCCGGGCCTATTCCCACGGGGCCATCGTGCTCCTCTGGCCTTGTATCATCCATGCCGCGGCCGCGCCCGTCGGCGCCTGTGTCCTGGACAATGCCTACTCCTCGGCCCTGAACCTTAGCCAATTTCCGGTGAAGTTCTTTACTGCCTGGCCGTAAGGAAGGCAAACTTGGCCTTTAAATTTCACCGAAAACCGGAAACCGGCAGCAACAAGGAGCGTATCCATGAAGGAAAACGGGACTGTGAAATGGTTCAATGACGCCAGGGGCTACGGCTTCATCAGCCGGCCCGGCAGCGACGACCTCTTCGTCCACTACACCGCCATCGAGGGGGACGGCTACAAGAGCCTGATCGAAGGCCAGGAGGTAGAGTTCGAGGTGGCCGAGGGCAAAAAGGGCCTCCAGGCCATCAATGTAAGCAAAAGATAGCTGTCAGCTTTCAGCAGTAGGGGCGCGGTTAAAACCCGCCCCTCCGCCCAGGCAAAACCTTTGCCTTTGCTTTTAACCAAAAACCGAAGACCGAAAACCGAAAACAGGCATTTATGTCCGGATTGATGGGCGACTCCGCCGCGGGCACCAGCGGTCGCGCCGCGGCCAAAACCAGCACCCTCCAGGCCTCCTACCGCGTCACCACCGCGGTGGAGGGCCTGGCGATCCCCATCCTCTATGGGCGCAACCGCCTCCAACCCAACATCTTCTTCACCTGGGGCTGGCAGGCAATCGCCCAGCCATCCCCTTCCCAGAGCATGGGCAAAGGCGGGGGCAGCCCCCCCGCGGGGGGCGTCCAGTATGTCTATACCATCTATGCCCTTTTCGGCCTCTGCGAAGGGCTGGTCAGCGCCATCGGCATCAATTGGAACGACAAGACCAAAATCTACCAGTTCAGCGCCGCGGGCCTGGCCTCCGGCGCCCGGCCCCAGCCCCCGGTCCCCGTCCTCCTGAGCGGGGCGCCCGCTCAAGCTCTGGGCTATTACGGCACCGCCTTTTACTTTGGGAACATTTATCTTGGCAGCGGCAACTCCATGCCCAACCTGTCCTGGGAGTGCTACGGGCCGCTTCCCTATACCGTTCCCAAGACCGTGACCGGCGAATCCAATGCCCTGTCGCCGCCTCAAACCTTCACCACCTCCATGATCCTGCCGCCCGGCACCTTTGACCCGCTACTTAATCAGGTCCTTTTCTTCCCGCCGTACTTGCCTCCCGGATCCCTGCTTTTTACTCCTCTATCCGTGACCCTGACCAACAGGCTTTATAATGGGCTGCCGGAGCCTGATTTAGTCCTTACCCAGGGAACCTGGCAGTATTCCGGCTCCCCCGAGCCGGGGACCTATTGGGTTGACCCGATGGGGACCGGCGATTACACCTTCTGTCCCCTGGATTCGGGAACCGTGATCTTTTCTTATGCATTGGCCCCGCCCACCTATACAATCATGGCCCAGTGCCTTGGCACCTGCACCGAGGAATATACCCTCCCCGACGACAACCCGGTCCTCGTGGTCAACAACGCCTTATACGCCGGAGACGCCGGCGTCACCCTGAACGACGTCCCCCTCACCCCGATTCCGTATGCGCAGCCGAACCCCATATACCCCCCGGTGGTGGGCCAGGGGCAATATACCGCGTCCTCCGGCAGTTACTGGTTCTCACCCCTTGACGTGGGCGACCTGTGCATCACCTATTACTGTGCCCTGCCCGCCGGCGCCACGATCTCCCCCAGCGGCAACGTCTGGGTGTCCGACGCCGGCGCCACCTATGACGACGGCACTGCCCTCACCCTGGTCCCCGGCGTTCCTACCGCGGCCGGTCAATACTCCGTCAGCGCCGGCACTTACACCTTCTCCGGCTGGGACTCCGGCCGCACCATCCTGCTTAATTACGCCTATAACACGCTGCTCGACTCCAACCCGGCCGATTTCCTCCCCGACCTGCTCACCTCGCCCGATTACGGCGCGGGCTTCGACCCCGCCAAAATCGGCGATCTCAGCCAGTTTTCCGACTACTGCCTGGCCAACGATTTCCTCTTATCTCCCGTTCTCGACGAGCAGCAGGAGGCCCGGGAGCAGGTCGCCGACATCCTCAAACTCCTCAACACCCAGGTCGTCTGGTGCGAAGACCAGCTCAAGTTCATTCCGCTGGGGGACCAGGTCGTAGAGAGCGCCAGGACCGGCGTCACCTTCACTCCCGACCTCACGCCGGTCCTCGATCTCACCGAAGACGATTTCTTGAGCGACGACAACAACGACCCGATCCAGATCACCCGCACCCCCCAGGCCGACGCCTATAACCAGGTGCAGCTCGAATACCTGGACCGCTACGCCGACTACAATACCACCATCTACACCGCCAACAACCAGGCGGCCCAGGACGTCTACGGCCTGCGGCCGGCCGACGTCGTCATGGCCCATGCCATCACCGATCCCACGGTGGCGGCCCTGGTGGCTGCCAATATCCTGCAATATTGCCTCTATGCCCGGAACACTTACCAGTTCAAGCTGGGCGTCATCGCCAATATTTTAGAGCCCGGCGACTGGATCACCGTCACCTGCCCCCGCCTCGGGCTAAATCAGATGCCCCTCAGGGTCACCGAGATCTCCGAGGATGACCAGATGACCTCCACGGTCACGGCGCTGGAATGGCCCATCGGCGCCGCCCAGGCCCCCACCTTCCCCACCCAGAACCGCTCGCCTCTGCTCATCAATTACAACGCCGCGCCAATGGACTGCAACCCGCCGGTCATCTTCGAGCCGCCCCTGGGACTGAGCGACAATCTTTCGGTCTGGATGGCGGTGAGCGGCGGCCCCAATTGGGGCGGCTGCCAGGTCTGGGTGTCGCTGGACCACGCCACTTATCAGCAGGCGGGCGTGGTCTCGGCCCCGGCGCGCACCGGCTCCCTTATTAACCCGCTCCCCGCCTCCCCCGATCCCGACCTCACCGACACCTTGGCGGTGGATCTGAGCGAGTCCCGAGGAGTGCTGCTTTCCGCCTCCCAGGTCGAGGCGGACGCCCTGGTGACCCTGTGCTACCTGTCCGGGGGCGCCGGCCTCCCCTCCGAACTCATCGCCTACCGGGACGCCCAGCTCGTCAGCGCTTCGATTTACCACCTGAACTACCTGCGCCGGGGCTGCTATGGCTACGGCGGCACCGCAGGGACGGCCCACGCGGCAGGCGAGCGCTTCGCCCGCCTGGACGGCGCCGTCTTTAAACTCCCTTTCTTGGCCAACCAGATCGGCCAGACCATCTATATTAAATTTCTTTCTTACAACCTGGTGGGTGGGGCTGTCCAGAGCCTAGCTGACGTGGATGCTTACCAATATCAGATCACCGGGAGCGCCCTCACCTCGCCGCTTCCGAATATCACCGGCCTGATGTCGGTGTACCAGAACAACCAGCTTTATCTCCAATGGAACGCCATCTCTCCCTCCCAGGACCCGCGTTACTCCCAGATCAATTACGAGATCCGCATGGGCGCCAGTTGGGCCACCGCCCAGGTCCTGGGCTGGGTGAGCGATCCGGAATTCCTGGTGGCGCAGCCTGGGACCTATTGGGTGGCGGCCCATTATGCATACGGCGGCATTACCCTGGCCTATTCGGCCGACCCCGCCGAGATCCAGGTGGGAAGCGTCACCCTCACGGTAAATAGCCTGGTGAGCCGGGACGAATTTGCCGAAGGCTGGCCCGGCACGCTCACCGGCCTCCAGGTGAGCGGCGGCGATCTGGCGCTGGGGGTGGGGCAGAGCGCGGGTTATTACACCATCCCGGCCGGCGAGATCCCGGATCTGGGCGCGGCCCAGGCTGCGGCGCTCGGTGGTTCCCTCGCCTTCAACAACGTGGTTCCCGGACCCTCTTTCGACGCCGCTCCCGACGTGGACGCCATCCCGGACGTGGATCAATACGATGCAGGGGCTGGAGGCCAATTCGACCAGGTGCCGGACGTGGACGCGGTTCCCGACTTCGACCAGGCCGGGGGCCCGCTGGCCCAGACCGCCCAGATCCAGGCGCAGTTCTCCCAGGACGGCAGCACCTGGGGGGACTGGCAGAATTTTATTCCGGGGACCTACGTATTTTGGAAGGTGAATTTCCGGCTGGCCCTGATCCAGGTGGTGCAAGGGAACGTGACTCTTAATCCCATGGTTACCGACTTCGCCTGGTCAGTGGCCATGCCGGACCGGATCATTCAGGTGGGCTCCATATCGTGCCCCGCCACCGGGCTGGCCATCACCTTCACCCCGGCCTTTCAGATCACGCCGGCCATCGCGGTGACGATACTGAACTCCCAGCCTGGGGACGTGGTGACCTTCCCCACGGCCATCGGGCCGGCCGGGGGCACCATCATGGTCACTAACGGCGGCGCCGGCGTGCTGCGTAACATCAGTTACATCGCCAAGGGCTATTAACCAGTGAGCAGTGATCAGTGAGCAGTAATCAATAAAACTAAAATTTCCGGGGTTTTTTTGCCTTTACTGCTCACTGCTCACTGCTCACTGCTCACTCTTTTAAAAGGAGATTCAACCATGAAAAAAATAATCACCTTCCTGCTGCTTCTCTGCGCTTTGGCGGCGCCGCTCTTTGCCTCCCAAAACGCCCTGGTGGTTCCCGACGGCACCGGGGCCCAGGTGCGGGCCGGCTTCAACAATGCCATTGATACCCTGAACACCGTTAACTCCGGACCTTCAGCGCCCGCCACTACTGAGGCTTATATGCTGTGGGCCGACACTACCAACAACCTCCTGAAGCAGCGGGACGCG